>Ga0318534_10000351_pt1 | contig 14795 bp, 17 predicted proteins | sample GRESIP117b4f26_FD_202502 | JGI IMG/M metagenome (GOLD analysis project Ga0318534, IMG submission 202502) | Tropical soil microbial communities from Luquillo Experimental Forest, Puerto Rico - GRE.SIPMG.117b4f26 | ecosystem: Environmental > Terrestrial > Soil > Tropical forest > Bulk soil...
GATGGAGCGCTACTCGATCTCGCAGCTGCCGGTCGTGCGCGACGGCGAGCTGTCGTCGCTCGCGGACGTGATCGGATCGCTGCAGGATCGAGCGCTGCTCGACCGCGTCTTCAAGAACGCCGACGCGCTGCACGAGGACGTCGCCGAGGCGATGACGGGGCCGCTCGCGACGGTCGAGGCGGACGCCTCCGTCGACGAGATCGTCACCGCGCTCACCGGCCGCACCAACGCGGTCGTCGTCGCCGACGCGGGCCGGCCGATCGGCATGGTCACGCGCAGCGACCTGCTCGACTACCTCGCGCACGCGCGCTAGGTGCAACGCCCGGGCCTGGCACGTGCCTGATGCTGCCGCTCCAGTAGCGCGAGCGTCAGCAGCCGCGGTGGACCAGCTCGTGGTAGGGGAGCTTCACCGACTCGAGCGCCATGTTCTGTAGCGTCGCCGCGAGACCCACCGGCGCGCTGATCATGCGCAGCGTGCCGTGGTAGCAGCGCCGCATGAGGATGCGCGCCCGCACGATGTGGTAGTTCGACGTCACGACGTTGACGGCGTGCCAGTGATGCGACGCGGCGAGCCGCGCAAGCAGCTCGGCTTCGCCGACGGTGGAGTACGGTTCGGCGTCGACGCAGAGCACGCGGACGCCGAGCCGGTGTGCGCACGCGTCGAGCTCGAGCTGCGTGGGGTGCGGCTTCGTCCGCGAGACCACGAGCAGTGGCGCGTAGCCCTCACGCACCAGCTTCACCCCGACGGGCAGACGGTTGCGAGACCCGGAGAGGACGAACACGGCGTCGGCGTGCACTGGCTTGTCGCCGTGGTGCACGGCGAACAGCAAGACGGCCACGGCGAGCCACGCCGCGAGCAGGATGACGACGAGCCGAAGGAGCATCGTTAGGGTCGGGTGATGACGGTACAGCCAGCCGCGGTCCGTCGGCACATGGTCGCGACGCAGGGATTCAGCGGCCGCTTCCGCCGCGCCGACGCGGACGACGTCGAAGGCGGCATACGCCGCCTCTCGGCCGTGCAGCTCGACTCGATCTCGACGGTCGACCGTGCGCACCGCCTGACGCTCTCGTCGCGGATCGGCGCGTTCGACGAGCGCGTCGTCACCGACCTGCTCGCCGCGGGCCGCATCTTCGAGTACTGGGCGCACGAGGCCTGTCTCCTGCCGATCGAGCTCTGGCCGCACTTCCGCCGCGCGATGGACGGGAGCGGCCACTGGGGCGTCCACGACCGAGCGTTGACGGAGCACGCGGACCTCGTCGAGCCCGTGCTCGAGCGCATCCGTGCCGAAGGGCCGCTCGGCTCCCGCGACTTCGGCGGCGTCGGCAGCGGTGGCATGTGGAACCGCACGCCGGCGAAGGCGGTGCTCGAGGCGCTCTGGGACCGCGGCACGCTGGCGATCGCGTCCCGGCGCAACTTCCAGCGCTCGTACGACCTCGTCGAACGCGTGATCCCGCGCGCGGCGCTCGAGCGGCCGGTGCCGTCGGAGGACGAGACGCTGCGCGAGCTTGCGCTGTCCGCCGTGACTGCGCGGGGCGCGCTCACGGAGGCGGCGATCCGCGAGCACTGGCGCTGGAAGGGCGGCCGCGCGCGCCTGCACCACCGCGTCGAGGCGCTCGTCGCGGACGGACGGCTGCGCGAGGTGCAGGTTGACGACGGCGGCCCGCCGTTCTACGTCCTGCCGGACGCGGAGCTCGACGGCGCGCCCGCGCCGCCGACGCTCCTGTGCCCGTTCGACAACCTCGTGTGGGACCGCCCGCTGCTCGAGCGGGTGTTCGGCTTCCGCCACGTGATCGAGGTCTACAAGCGCGAGCACGAGCGGCAGTTCGGCTACTACGTGCTGCCCCTGCTCGCCGGCGACCGTTTCCTCGGTCGCGCCGACGTCAAGGCCGACCGCGCCGAGGGCGTGCTGCGCGTGCGCCGCTTCACGCCGGAAGCGGGCGTGCGCGGCGACCCGCGCGACAGGCTGGAGCGCGCGGCCGCTAGGCTCGCGCGCGTGCTGGGCCTCGAGCGCATCGAGCTGTGAGCACGGAGCAGGCGCGCCGCATCGCGGTGCACGCGCAGGCCCTCGACGGCACCGCCCGCGGCGTGCTGGAGACCGTTCGCCGGCTCGGCTTCCTGCAGCTCGACCCGATCGCGGCGGTGGCGACGCCGCAGGAGCTCGTCCTCTGGAGCCGGCTCGGGCCGCACGACCGCGGCGAGCTCGACCGGCTGCTCTGGGAGGAGCGCTCGCTCGTCGAGTGGAACGCCTACCTCTACCCGGCCGAGGACCTGCCGGTGCTCCGGGCGTTGATGGGGCGGCAGGACCGCGCGCTCGACCGGCGGATCGAGGCCTGGCTGAAGGAGCACGCGTCGTTCCGCCGCTACGTGCTGCGCGAGCTCGAAGCGCGCGGGCCGCTGCTCTCGCGCGAGATCGAGGACCACAAGCCCCAGAAGCGGGAGGCGCACCGCTGGTGGGGCGAACGCAAGATGGGGCTGATGCTGAGCGTCCTCAACGGTCGGGGCGACGTGGCGGTCGTCGGCCGCCGCGGCAAGCAGCGCGTCTGGGACCTGGCCGAGCGCTGGTACCCGCCCGTCGAGAAGCTGTCGCTGCGCGAGGCGTTGCACATCCGGGACGAGCAGCGGTTCCGCGCGCTCGGCGTCAGGCTCGTGCGCGGGAAGCTCGTGGCGCATCCCGACGCGGACGACTCGCCGATGCCCGCCGGGCGGATCACGTTCCTCTCGCCGTTCGACCAGCTGATCCACGACCGCGCGCGGCTCGAGGCGCTCTGGGGCTTCCACTACCGCCTCGAGATGTACGTGCCGGCCGCGAAGCGGGAGTACGGCTACTACGTGCTCCCGATCCTCAAGGGCGACCGCCTGCTCGGGCGCATCGAGCCCGTGCACGACAGGAAGGCGCGCGTCCTGCGCGTCAACGGCCTGTGGTGGGAGCCCGGCGCGAAGCCGGTCTCGCTCGACCGGCCGCTGAAGAGCCTCGCGCGCTTCCTCGGCGCGACGTTGGGGCAAGCGCAACTCTCCTAGGATGCGGCCGTGCAGCTGCTGGAGCGCTTCAAGGCATGGCGGGCGGGTCGCAAGGAGGAGCGCGACGCGATCGCGCAGGCACGGCACGAGCTGCAGCGCGCCGGGGACGAGCCGGAGCGCTCGGCCGCGGACACGGTCGAGGACGTCGCGAACGAGTTCCCGCCGAACTAGGTCGCCCGAACGGCGCTAGATCCCGTAGGCGTCGATGCGCTCGGGCGTGACGGTGACGATGATGCGGCGGTCGCCCGGCCGGTGGTACGGGTACGCGTCGAGGTCGAGGTACTTCTTGGCCATCTTGTCGATGTGGTCGCCCGCGCCCTCCTCGGAGAGCTCGGCGGTCCCTGTGACGGAGACGTAGCCTGACTGCTGATCGGCGGCCGGAAGCACCGTCACGGCGACGCGCGGGTCGCGGCGCAGCTCGCGCTCCTTGGCGCGGCCGATCACGGTGTTGAAGATCACGTGCTCGCCGTCGGTGTCGATCCAGACGGGCGTCGAGTGCGGGGAGCCGTCGGCGCGCAGCGTCGTCACGGTCGCCCAGTTCCGGTCGCTGAACAGCTTCGCCTGTGCCTCGGTCAGCTTGCCCATCTCATCCTCCTTCGCAGGGTGTCAACCGGCTCAACGATCCTTCGCTACCGCGTCATCCCTGTCCGTACACTCCGGGCATGGATTTCGAGACGCGCGCGATCCACGCGGGGCAGGAGCCCGACCCGGCGACGGGCGCGATCATCACGCCGATCTACCAGACGTCGACGTTCGTCCAGGAGGCGGTCGGCGAGCACAAGGGCTACGACTACGCGCGTGTCGCGAATCCGACGCGCACGGCGCTGCAGATCGCGCTCGCCTCGCTCGAGAACGCCGCACACGGGATCGCGTTCAGCTCCGGCCTCGGCGCGACCACGACGCTGATGCACCTCGTCGACCCGGGGCAGCGCGTCGTCCTCATCGCGGACGTCTACGGCGGCGTCTACCGCATGACGTCGCAGGTCTACGAGCCGAAGGGCTACCGCTTCACGTACGTGCCGGCGGCGGAGTTCGACGAGGGACTGAGCGCGCACCTCGACGAGGAGGTGAAGCTCGTCTGGGTCGAGACGCCGTCGAACCCGATGCTCAACGTCGTGGACATCCGGAAGGCGGCCGACGCGGCGCACGCGGCCGGGGCGCTGCTCGTCGTCGACAACACGTTCGCGTCTCCGTACCTGCAACAGCCGCTCGACCTCGGGGCAGATGCGGTTGTGCACTCGACGACGAAGTACCTCGGCGGGCACAGCGACACCGTCGGCGGCTTCGTCGCGACGAACGACGGCGCGCTTGCCGCGCGCCTCTACTTCCTGCAGAAGTCGCTCGGCGCGGTGCCGGGTCCGTTCGACGCCTGGCTCGTCCTGCGCGGCATCAAGACGCTCGCCGTCCGCATGCGGCAGCACTGCGAGAACGCCCGACGGGTCGCCGAGTTCCTCGACGGCCATCCCGGCGTCGAGCGCGTCCTCTACCCGGGGCTGCCCGGCCATCCCGGGCACGAGGTTGCGCGCCGCCAGATGCGCGACTTCGGCGGCATGGTCTCGTTCCTCGCCGAGTCCGAGCAGGAGGCGGTCGACCTCGTCGCCCGCACCCGTGTCTTCCAGCTCGCCGAGTCGCTCGGCGGCGTCGAGAGCCTGATCGAGCACCCGGCGCGGATGACGCATGCCTCGACCGCGTCGGCACCGTTCGCGCCGCCCGCCAACCTCGTGCGGCTGTCCGTCGGGATCGAGTCGATCGACGACCTGCTGGCCGACCTCGAGGCTGCATTGGTCAGATCACAGGCGACGGCGCGGGCCTGACCGGGTTCAGCGGCGGCACGTCGGCCCAGGGCAGCAGCCCGAAGCGGACGAGCGCGCGCGGCAGCCGTCGCGTCGCGTGCATCTCGGCAGTGTGCAGCCAGTCGCCGTGGAAGTCCCACACCTTGGCCCGCGGATTGAGCAGCTTGAGCTCCGTGGCGAGCGCACCGGTCTCGTCGGCCTGGTCGACGATGACGCGGTCGTCGCTGCTCCAGTAGAGCTGCAGCGGGACGCCCGAGAACGCGATCTGCCGGGCGAAGTGGTCGGGGCTGCGCTGCGCGTAGGCGCGCGGGTCGGTCGCGGGAGTGCCTCCGACCTCGAGCCGCGCGAGCGCCTGAAGCGTGCGGCCGTCGGGCAGCGCGGCGAAGTCGCGGTAGCGGCGGGCCATATCGGTGGCCGGGTCGAAGGCGACGGCCCCGGCGAGGAGGTGCGGGTAGCGCGCGACGAGCAGGAGCGTCTCCTGGCCGCCCATCGAGCCGCCGATCGCGTAGATCTTCCGCGGATCGACGTCGATGCCGTGCGCGCGCACGATCGCCGGCATGCGCGCGAGGTCTGCGATCTCGCCGGGGTCGCCCCACGAGTAGGACCCGGTCCTGCGGCCTTCACCGGCCGGGTTGATGACGGCGAACCCACCCTCGCCCGGGAGGTCGCCCCAGAGGTCGGCGTTCTGAGCGGCGCCGATGCCGCGGCCGTGCGGCGAGATGACCAGCGGGATCGGGCCGCCGTCGTACGCGGCCGGCAGGAGCAGCCATGCCGGGCGCAGCGTTCCGTCATGCGCGCGGTAGACGATGCGCGTCGCCCGCGTCAGCGGCTGCGGCACCGGTCGCGGCGCAGCGAACGCCGTGGGGACGGCGAGGAGGGAGAGCACGATCGCCACCGCCCAGCGCACCCGCGCGACGGTAGTCGGGCGACTGAGAAGATGCGGTTATGGGTCCGTTGCGGATCATCGACCTCCACTTCGGCGACCGCGAAGGCGCGATCGGCGTGTACGTCGTCGAGGCCGACGACGGCCTCGCGCTCTTCGACTGCGGCCCGTCGTCGACGCTGCCCGCACTCGAGCATGGCCTCGCCGAGCTCGGGCTCGCGCTGACCGACGTCCGGAACCTTCTCCTCTCGCACATCCACCTCGACCACGCCGGCGCAGCCGGCACGATCGTCGCCCGCCACCCGGCGCTCACCGTCTGGGTATCGCCGGTCGGCGCGCCGCACCTTGTCGACCCGTCCCGGCTCGAGCGCTCCGCGCGCCGCCTCTACGGCGACCTCTTCGACCCGCTCTGGGGCGCGCTGCAGCCGGTACCGGAGGCGAACGTCCGTCTTGCGGAGGGCGACGTGCTCGGCTGGGAGGCGTTCCCGACCGTCGGCCACGCGACGCACCACGTCGCGTACCTGCGCGAGGGGACGCTCCTGGCCGGCGACGCGTGCGGCGTGCGCATGGCTCCCTCGGCCTACGTGCTGCCGGTCTGCCCGCCGCCGGACCTCGACGTCGGCGCGTGGCACGCAACCGCGGCCGAGATTCGCCGCCGCGCGCCGGAACGGCTCGCGCTGATCCACTTCGGCGTCTTCGACGACGTCGCAACGCACCTCGACCGGTTCGAAACGGAGCTCGACCGCTGGCTGGAGCGCGCGGCCCGCGGCCTGACGGTCGAGGAGTTCAGCGCCGCCGCGCGCGCCGACATGGGCGAGCACGCCGACCAGTTCGATCGCGTCGCGCCGCTCTGGCAGAGCTACGCGGGGCTGGAGCGGTACCTGACTAAGACGTCCTGAGGATGTTCCCGCCCGAGACCTGGGCGGTCGCCATCAGGACGATCTCGTCGATGTTCACGTTCGGCGCCCGCGTCAGCGCGAACATGATGCAGTCGGCGACGTCCTCGGCGTGCAGCGGGCCGCCGAGTGCGACGTTCGCGTAGACGGCCTTCGCCTTCTCCTCGTCGCCCTTGAAGCGCACCCTGGAGAAGTCGGTCTCGACCAGGCCGGCTGCGACGTTCGTCACGCGCACCGGCTTGCCCTGGAGGTCGTCCCGCAGCGCGCGGGTGTAGCCGTGCACCGCGAACTTCGACGCGACGTACGAGGAGCCGTGCGGGTACGACCAGATGCCGGCGACGGAGCCGAGGTTGACGATGTGCCCGTCGCCGCTCGCAACGAGGTGCGGCACGCAGAGGCGCGTCATCCGCATCAGCCCGAGCACATTCGTCTCGATCACCTCGCGCTCGTCCTCCTCGAGCGCGTCCCAGACGGGGTCGCGCCCGCGGGAGAGACCGGCGCTGTTGACGAGGATGTCGAGCCCGCCGAGCGCGGCGAGCGCCTCGTCGACGAACCGGCGGGAGCTTTCCGGGTCGGTGACGTCGAGGTTGCCCTGGCGCCGCGAGCCTGTGTGGACGCTCGCACCCGCGGCTTCGAGCGCGCGCGCCGTCGCCGCGCCGATGCCGCTCGACGCGCCGGTGACGATCGCCCGCTTGCCTTCGAGCCCGGCCATCCCGCGGCAATCTAACGGCCGCATCACCGCTCGTGCAGTTCGCGTCTACCGTTCCCTGCTCGTGCAGCCGCTCCCGCCCGCCTCCGGCCGGTCCGGCCGCCTCCTGCTGGTCACGGCGGCGCTCGTCGTCCTGCTCGCCGTCGTCGCGTTCGCGTCGCGCAGCGGGTTCGGCCACGGCGGGCACGCGCGGGCCGACCACACCTACATCAGCTACGCGTTCACGCTCTTCCTGATCCTGTTCGTGCTGATGATCCCGGTCACGATCTATGCCTGGATCATGCGCGCGCGGGAAGAGGCGCCCGGTCGCAACGTCAACCTCTTCCGGCGCGGGGTCGGGATCGTCCTGTTCGTGGCGATCTTCTCGATCCTGGTCTGGGTACGGCACTGGTTCCACATCCACTTCTTCACCGGGCAGCACCACCACGTCCCGAAGGCGCACCCCGGTCAGCACGCGCACGGCAAGCCGGCGCACGGCGCGGCCAAACAGTCGTCACCCACCTTCGAGTGGACGGTGTTCTGGGTCGCCGTCGGGGTCGGCGTCGTCGCGACCGCGGGACTCCTCGTGCTGCGGCGGCGGCTGAAGCCGACCCACGACACGACCGGGCCGAGCCCCGCCGAGGAGCTCGCGGCCACGATCGAGGGCGCGATCGACGATCTCGAGCGCGAGCCCGATCCGAGGCTCGCCGTGATCGCCGCGTACGCGCGGATGGAGCGCGAGCTCGGCCGGCACGGGCTCGCGCGGCGGCCGAGCGAGACCGCGATCGAGTATCTCCGGCGCGTGCTGCTCGACCTGAGCGCGAGCGGCGCGGCCGTCGGGCGGCTGACAACGCTCTTCGAGGCGGCGAAGTTCAGCTCGCATCCCGTCACCGAGGCGATGCGCACGGAGGCGATCGAGGCGCTCTCGGAGATCAAGGACGGCCTCGCATGAGACGGCACCTGTTCGACCTCGTCGCGCTCCTCGTGATCGCCACGATCGTCGCCGGCTACCTGCTGCTGACCGAGCCGTCGTGGCGCAGCCCGGTGCTGCGCGTCTACGTCTTCGTCGTCGGCGCGCTGGCGATGCTCGCGCTCGTCGCGGCCGCCGGCGACGCGTTCCCGCGTCGCCGCCGCTCGCAGCTCGACCTCGCGCTGCGCGAGGCAGATGCACCCGAACGGCCGCTGCAGGAGCTCGAGCGCCTGCAGCGCGAGGTGACGCTCGGGTGCGCCGCCGCCTTCGACTTCCACCACCGCCTGCTGCCGCAGCTGCGCGAGATCGCCCAGGCGCGCCTCGAGCGCACCGGCCGCGCGCCCGGCCCCGACACGCTCGGCCGCTGGTGGGAGCTGCTGCGCCCCGACCGCGAGCCCCCCGTCGACCGGTTCGGCTCAGGGATCGAGCTCGACGAGCTAAGCGAGCTCGTACGAGACCTTCAGAGCCTGCCGCGGGAGGAACCTTGAGCCCTCGCACTGCGCTGGGAGCCGCGCTGCGGCGTCCTCGGTCGTGCCCATATGCATTGCATATGGGCGCTCCCTGTGTCCTTGCATCGCGACTCCCAGCACACCGCGAGGCCGAAGAATCCCCCACGGCAAGCTCTGAGAGGATTGGCTGATGGACCTCGCCGACGTCGGCCGTCGCTGCGACCGCATCCTCGACGAGGTCGAGCGCGCGGTCGTCGGCAAGCGCGACGCGCTCGAGTTGCTGCTGCTCGGGCTGCTGGCCGACGGCCACGTGCTGATCGAGGACTTCCCGGGCCTCGCGAAGACGCTGATGGCGCGGTCGTTCGCGAGCGCGACGTCGCTCGAGTTCTCGCGCATCCAGTTCACCCCCGACCTGATGCCGTCGGACGTGACCGGCTCGTCGGTCTACAACCAGCGCGACGCGGAGTTCCTCTTCCGCCCCGGCCCGATCTTCACGAACCTCCTGCTCGCCGACGAGATCAACCGCGCCCCGCCGAAGACGCAGGCCGCGCTGCTCGAGGCCATGCAGGAACGGCAGGTGACGACGGAGGGTGACACGCGCCTGCTCGAGCGGCCGTTCCTGGTGCTCGCGACCCAGAACCCGATCGAGTACGAGGGCACCTATCCGCTGCCCGAGGCGCAGCTCGACCGCTTCCTCCTCCGCATGTCGGTCGGCTACCCGACGCGCGCAGACGAGTGGCAGGTGCTGGCCCAGCGCGCCGAGCGGCAGCGGGACGAGGTCGACCTCGAGGCCGTTGTCGACCGCGCGACGCTCCTCGACATGCAGCAGGCGGTCGAGGGCGTGCACGTCTCGGAGCCGGTCGGCCTCTACATCGTGGACGTCGTCGCCGCGACCCGCTCCGCGCCGTCCGTGCAGGTCGGGGCCTCCCCGCGCGGCTCGCTCGCGCTGCTGAAGCTCTCGCGCGCGCGGGCGGCGCTGCAGGGCCGCGACTACGTCACGCCCGACGACGTGAAAGCGGTCGCCGTCCCGGCGCTCGCGCACCGCCTGACGCTCCGCCCCGAGCTCTGGGTCCAGCGGGTGTCCGCCGACGACATCGTGCGCGAGCGGCTCGACACCGTCCCGACGCCCGCTGCGGAAGACCTGCACGCGTGAGGCCCTACGCGACCGCGAAGCTCGGCGGCTACGCCGCGCTCGCGGCGGTCGGCCTCCTCGCGTCGCTCGTGCTCTCGCGGCCGGAGCTCGTCGCGCTCACGGCACCGTTCCTGCTGGCGCTCGCGGCCGGCCTCGCCCTGGCGACACCGCCTCGCCTGGCCGTTGCGGCGGCCGTCGACGCCGAGCGGGTGCTCGAGGGCGACGAGGTCACGGCGCGCGTCCTGCTCGACGCCGCGACGCCGATCGACCGCGTCGACGTCTACCTCCGACTGCCGCCGGGGATGGAGTCGCTCTCGGCGACCAACCCCGTGTCGCTGCGGCTCCGCACCGGCGAGCGGCGCGAGCTGGCGGTGCGCGTGCGCGCGCGCCGCTGGGGCGCGCACGTGCTCGGGCCTGCCTACGCGCGCGTTTCGGATCCCTTCGGCTTCCTGCGCTGGGAGACAGTGGCCGAGACACGGCCGCAGGTGCGCGCGTACCCGCGCGAGGACGCCCTGCGGCGGATCCTCCAGCCGTGGGAGACCCAGGTCTTCACCGGCAACGAAGTGGCGCGCCGGAAGGGCGAGGGGATCGAGTTCGCGGACGTCCGCGCATGGGCGCCGGGCGACCCGGTGCGCCGCGTCAACTGGCGGGCGAGCGCACGGCGCGGCGAGCTGCTCGTCAACGAGAGCCATCCGGAGCGCAACACGGACGTGATCCTCTTCGTCGACTCCTTCGCCGAAGCGAGACAGGAAGGAGCGAGCACCCTGGATCTCGCGGTGCGCGCGACCGCCGCGCTCGCGGACGCCTACATCGGGCGCCGCGACCGCGTCGGGCTGGTCGGCTTCGGCGGCATCCTGCGCTGGCTCGTTCCGGGCGGCGGCACCGTGCAGCTGTACCGCATCGTGGACGCCCTGCTCGACACCGAGATCGTCCTCTCCTACTACTGGAAGGAGATCGACGTGATCCCGCGCCGCACGCTGCCGCCGAACGCGCTCGTGCTCGGGCTGTCGCCGCTGCTCGACGGGCGCTCGATCGGCGCACTGCTCGACCTGCGTGCGCGCAAGTTCGACGTCGCTGTCGTCGACGTGTCGCCGTTACCGTTCACGCGCCGCCCGGCCGACCCCGTCGACGCGGTCGCCTACGACATCTGGGCGCTGCGCCGGGACGCGCTGCGCCACCGCCTGCAGCGGGCGGGCATCGCCGTCGCGGAGTGGCGTGCAGGCGAGCCGCTCCAGCTCGTGCTCGAGGAGGTGAGGTCATTCCGGCGCCACGCTCGGCTCGCGCGCGCCTCGTGACGGGCGCGGGCGCGGTCGCCGCCCTGGCGGCGGCCGGTGGCTTCGGCATCGCCGGCGGCGGCCGCTACGCGCAGGCCGCGCTCGGCGCGACCGCGTTCGCGCTGCTGCTCCTCGTCGTCGCGCTCGTCCTGCGCGCCCCGGTGCTCGTGCCGTGGGCGGTGATCGCGACGGCCGCCGGCTACCTCGCGGTGCGCGTCGGCCACGACTCTGTCGACGGCTGGGCGGCGGTCGTCGGCGTGCTCCTGCTGCTCGCCGCCGAGCTCGCGGCCTGGTCGATCGACGCCGACCCCCGCATCCGCGCCGAGCGCGCGCTCGTCGTCCGCCGTACGCTCACGCTCGCCGGACTATGCGCGGCGGCACTCGTCGCGAACTTCCTGTTGCTCGCGACGACTGCGCTGACGGCATCCGCCGGCGCGCTGCTCGCGCTCCTCGGCACCACCGCCGCCGTCGTGGCGGTGGCGGTGGTGCTAAGGCTGTCGCGGCGGGTTACGGCGTGACGACGGCGACCTGGCGCGTCTGCAGGTTGCCGTTCGAGTCGTTGACCGTCGCGGTGATCGTGTACGTGTGGCCCTTGGCCGGCGTGAAGTGCGGCGTGAACGTGACCGAGCCGTCGGGTGCGAGGTTCGACTGCGGCTCGCCCGCGTCGACGAGCTTCGTGCCGTCCATGACGCGATACGTCACGCCGACGAGCGACCCGACCGGGTTGTAGAAGGTCAGGTACGGGACGAAGATCGCAACGGCCCCGATCGGCGTGCCGCTGCGGGTCGTCACCGTCGTCCCGTCGATCTTGTGCGCCAGGTTGGTGAACACGGAGAGCGCGGGCTTCGGCGCGCCGGAATCGGACTGCAGACCGCTCTTCCACGGGTTGCCGCCGTTGTCGCGGAACGTGAACCAGCAGAACATCTGGACCAAGGGGTCGTTCTTCGCGATCGTCAGCGCCTGCGACGCGTAGGAGGCCTGCTGCGCCATCGTGACGCCCCTCGGCTGCGCGGGCTTGGTCTCGTGGCCGTACTCCGTGATCCAGACGGGGACGGCGCGGTGGAAGTCCTTGGTCAGCTGGGCCTCGAACTGCGGCAGCGTCGAGAGTGTCACGTTCGGGTAGCGGACCTGCTCGAGCGGCTTCGCCGTGCGGGACGTCGGGTACGGATGGTGCGCCCAGGCGTCGAAGCGGAGCCCCGACACCTTCGAGAGCAGGTGCGCGAACGTGCCCGGCGACACGGTCTGGCTCGCGCCGGCCGACGGCTTGTCGCGCCCCTGGGCGGACGTCTCGCCGATCGCGACCTTCGCATACGGGTTCTGCGACTTGATCGCGGCGTAGACGGTCTTGTAGAGCTTCGCGTAGTTCGACGGGCTGACGATCCTGTTGCCGACGTACTGTGGCGTCAGGAACTGCTGGAGGTTCGGCTCGTTCCACACCGACCAGAGGCTGACCTGGCCCTTGCCGGGATTGCGGCCGTCGTACCGCAGCGCGAGCATCTTCGCGAACGTCGCGAGGTCCGACAGGTGCGTCGGCATGTGGTTCTGCGTCTGCCCGCCGTTCGCCCACTTCGGCGTGCCGGTGATGTCGATCATCACGCGCAGGCCGTAGCGGGCGGACTCGCGCACGAGCTCGTCGAGGTCGCCGAGCCTGTACGCGTGGTCGTCCGGGTCGGCGGGGAACGCCGGCTTGGTCGGCGCGAGCAGCGCCCAGTTCGCCGTCGTGTGGATGACGGTCGCGCCGGCGGCGGCGGCCGCGGCGAGGTTCTGGCTGCGCTCCGCCGACCAGCGGAAGCTTGGATCGTCGAAGAAGCCGATCGGCATACGCGTCGCGGCTTTGACGGTGGCGGCGGGGATTGCGACAGCTACGACGAGCGCGATCAGCGCGAAGCGGGCGGCCTTGAGCACAGGCGTGATCCTCCTCGGGGCATCTGGGTTCGGTGCAGGTTAATGCCCGCCCTTGATGGCGTTGTTAAGGACCGTCGCGCCAGCCGCGAAATGCCTGCAAAAGCTCGGCCTCTGCCGCGGGCGACACATCCTCGACCTTCAGCGTGCCGGTGAGCCGGATCACCTGCCGAAACTGCACGAGGTACGTCGTGCAGCCGTCGCACCCCGCGATGTGCCGCTCGAAGCGCGCGACGTCGCCGGGCGACAGCGCGCCCTCGAGATAGTCGGTAACGAGCTCGATCAGCTCGCGGCAGCTCAGGATCTCGGCGTCGACGCTCATTCGTCCAGGTACTCCTCGAGCGCGCGCCGCACCTTCGAGCGCGCGCGGTGCAACAGCACTCGTTGATTGACCTCGCTGAGGTCGAGCGCGTTACGGACCTCCTCCGCCGTCCAGCCCTCGACGTCGCGCAGGGAGATCACGGCACGCTGGCTCGGCGGCAGCGCCTCGATCGCCCCCGAGATCAGCTCGCGCGTCTCCGCCGCGAGGAGGCGCTCCTCCGGCAGCTCGCGCGGCGGCGACGCCCAGCCGCCCGGATGCAGCGCGTGGTCCTCGGGCAGGAAGCGATCCGGGTCGACCGAGGGCTCCGGCACGCGGCCCGGCTCGTGCAGCGCCGAGAACGGCAGCGACCTGCCCTCGCGCTGCGCCCGTGTCTTCGCGGTGTTGACGAGGATGCGGAACACCCACGTCTTCAGCGAGGAGCGGCCCTCGAAGCGGTCGAGCGCGCCGAGCACGCGCAGCCACGTCTCGCCGACGACGTCCTCGGCGACCGCGCGCGGCGGGACGAAGATCTGCGCGACGCGGAGCATCGAGCCGTTCCACGTGTGCACGAGCTCGCGAAACGTGTCCTCGTCCCCCGCCCGCAGCGCGGCGACGAGCTCTGCGTCCGTCCGCTCCACGGGACGACCCTACAGCCCTGCGAACGTGACGCCGAGCAGCGCGATCGAGAGCGCGGACGTGCAGATCACGGTGGCGCCGGCGAGCACGTTGAACAGCGTGCCGTTCGCATACGCCCCCATCAGGTGCGGGTTCGCGGCGAGCCGCCAGACGAAGAAGAGCGTCACCGGCAACAGCACGCCGTTGACGACCTGCACGGCGACGAGCAGCCCGATCACGGGGATGCCGGGGATCAGGGCGACGGCCATGCCAACGGCGATCAGAACGGTGATCACCCCGACGAAGACGGGAGCGTCGCGGGGGTCGTGGCGGATGCCCTTCTCGAAGCCGAACGTCTCGGAGATGACATAGGCGGCCGTCACCGGCAGGATCGCCGCGGCCAGCAGCGATGCCCCGAGCAGCCCGACGGCGAACAGCACCTCCGCGTAGCGCCCCGCGAACGGCTCGAGTGCGCGCGCCGCGTCCGCCGCGCTGTTCACCGTCCGTTCGCCGTGAATGTAGAGCGTCGCGCCGGTCGCGATGATGATGAAGCTCGCGACGAGGTTCGCGAAGATCGAGCCGGTGACGACCTCGGCGCGCTCCGCATTCAGCTCGTCGGTGCCGATGCCGCGGTCGACGACCGCCGACTGGACGTACAGCTGCATGAACGGCGTGATCGTCGTGCCTGCGGTGGCGACGAACAGGAAGAGGTACGCCTGCGTCGTCTGGATGTGCGGCGCGACGATCGCATGGCCGACGTCGCCCCAGTGCGGCCGCGCGAGGATCGCCGCGATCGGATAGGCGAAGAACGGGATCGTCATCAGCACGAAGACGCGCTCCGCCGCCTTGTACGAGCCGCGCACGAGCAGTAGC
>Ga0318534_10000364_pt1 | contig 14705 bp, 10 predicted proteins | sample GRESIP117b4f26_FD_202502 | JGI IMG/M metagenome (GOLD analysis project Ga0318534, IMG submission 202502) | Tropical soil microbial communities from Luquillo Experimental Forest, Puerto Rico - GRE.SIPMG.117b4f26 | ecosystem: Environmental > Terrestrial > Soil > Tropical forest > Bulk soil...
AAGACCCGTGGTTCCTCGTCTACCTGCCGCAGCGCGATCCCGGCGGCGGCCACCGGCGGCCGCAGCAGCGCGACGTCGCTGCTGCGGTCGAGCAGCCCGCAGGCAGGCTCGGTGAGGTCGAAGGCCAGCAACCGCAGGTCGACCTGCGGGGACGCCCGCTCGAACGTGGCCAGCAGCCTGGTCCGGGTGTCGCCGCTGGCGGCCAGGCTGAGCCCGACGGACAGCCGGCCCGAAACGGCTCGCGCCGCGTTGCGTGCCGCCATGACGCCACGGTCGACACTGGCCAGGGTTTCCCGTGCCGCGCCGAGGAACGCGGTGCCCGCGGGGGTGAGGGCGACGCCGCGGCTGCTGCGCTCGAACAGCTGGGTGCCCACCGCGTCTTCCAGCTTCCTGATCTGGGCGCTCAGCACCTGCTGGGCGACGTGGACTCGCTGCGTGGCGGCGGTGAAGCTGGCTTCCTCGGCGACCGCCACGAAGTATCTCAGGTGCCGCAACTCGATGTTCATCGCTATGAGGGAGCTTAGCCGTATGACCGAAGCCCAGGACAGTCCGGCCAGGCCGCAGGGCCGGCTCGCTCAGGTGATCGCCACCAGGGGCGGTCAGGCGCCGCCCGAGGCGCCGTTCGTGATCGAGCACCGCGAGGCGCTGATCTACATCCTGTGCCAGGCGGCCGAACTAGAGCACGGCATCATGGCGCAGTACCTGTTCGCCGCGTTCTCGCTGAAGCAGTCGGAAGACGAGGGGCTGACCGCCGCCGAGGCCGCCGCCGCGCGGCGCTGGCACGGGCAGATCTCGCACATCGCCGCCCAGGAGATGCTGCACCTGGCGCTGGTGCAGAACCTGCTGTCCGCGATCGGCGCCGCGCCGCACCTGTCCCGGCCGAACTTCCCGCAGCCCGCCAGCCACTACCCGGCCGGCGTCCACCTGGCGCTGCTGCCGTTCGGCGAGCAGGCGCTGCGCCACTTCATGTTCCTCGAGCGCCCCGAGGGCATGGCCCTGCACGACGCGGAAGGGCTGGCTGCCTTCTCCCGGGCCGAGCCAATGGTGCTGGCCGGCGACATCGTCCCGCGCGGTCAGGATTTCGCCACGGTCGGGCACCTGTACCGGTCCATCGAGGCCGGGATCGCCCGCCTGGCCGAAAAGTACGGCGAGGACTGGCTGTTCGTGGGACCGCCCAGGGCACAGGCGACCGCGAAGTACTTCAACTGGCCCGAGCTCATCGCGGTGACCGACGTAGCGTCCGCGCAGCGGGCGGTCGATCAGATCCTCGACCAGGGCGAAGGCCCGCGGGGAGACTGGCGGAACGCGCACTTCGGCCAGTTCGTCGCCATCCTGGATGAGTTCGAGCAGTTCCGCGAGGCAAACCGGGCCTTCGACCCGGTCCGGCCGGTCGTCGCGGCCAACGTCCGGCCGAGTGAACGCGACCCCGGCTGCCTGCTGGTCACCGACCCGCTGACCAAGCAGGTCATGGACGTGTTCAACGTCTGCTACGAGATCCTGCTGCTCATGTTCCAGCGGTTCTTCGCGCACACCGAGGAGACCGACGCCCAGCTCAAGGTGCTCGCCGACGCCACCGTGGCGCTGATGACGCAGGTTGTCGGGCCGCTCGGCGACATGATCACCGCGCTGCCCGCCGGGCCGGAATACCCGGGCCGGACCGCCGGACCCAGCTTCGAGCTGTTCTACGAGAGCGACTACCTGCTCCCGCATCGCGACGCCGCCTGGGCGCTGCTCGCCGAGCGCATCGAGGAGGCCGCCGCGTTCTGCGAGTCGGGCGGCCCCGAGATGGCGGCGAAGCTGGCGGACGTCCGCCAGGCGCTGCACGACATCGCCCGGTCGATGACCGAGCACATCCCGGGCCGGACCGCCGCAGCCCCCGCGGCACCGCCCGCCGAGCTGGGGCCGCTGCTGGCCGAGGCCTCCGAATTGTGCCGAATGGTCGCGGCTTCCTCTCCAGCCGACCCCACCTCCGCGGGGCTGGCCGACCTGTTCGAGCGGGTGTACCTGATAGTTGAAACACGCGACCGTTCCGAATCCACGACGACCTCAGCGGCGGCGGCGGCGCGCCTTGTCGCAAGCGTGCTGCGGCCGCTCGCCGCCGCTCTGGGCCCGGGGGAGGGGCTGCACCCGGCCGCGCGGGAGGCGGCACCGGCCGACCTGGCGGGGCTGACCTGGGACGCGGCGCTGTTCGCGACCGGGCTGCGAACCCGGCTGGCCGACGCGGCGCCGCCCGGACTGCTTGAGGCGGCCGCGGCGCTGCAGGACCTCGCCTGCCAGCTCGTGCCCGCGGGGGAGCGGGCGGGCCGGATCGCCGAACTCAGCAGGCTCCAGGCGGGCCTGCCGGCGGGGATCTTGGTGGCGCGGGACGGGCCGTACCTGGCGACCAATGTCCCGGCGGTGCGCACCCACCTCGGCGAGCGGCTTGCGGTGCCGCCGCAGCTCGCGCTGTGCCGGTGCGGGCAGTCAGCCATGAAGCCGTTCTGCGACGGGGAGTGCGCGCGGACCGGATTCAGCGGCGCTAAGGACCCCAAGCGGGTGCCGGACCGGCGGGATACCTACCAGGGCCAGCAGGTGACGGTCTTCGACAATCGCGGCATTTGCCAGCACTCGGGGCTGTGCACGGACCGCCTGTCCACGGTGTTCCGCACCGATGCCGAGCCGTTCGTGGCGCCGAGCGGCGGCCGGCTCGATGAGATCATCCGTGCCGTGCGGGACTGCCCGTCCGGCGCGCTCAGCCTGGCGCTGGGCGGCGAAGAGGCGCGGCTGTTCGTCGACTGGAACGGGGAACGCGAGGCGGCGATCGAGGTGACACGGGACGGGCCGTACCGGGTGACCGGCGGGATCCCCTTGGCCGGGGCCGAGGGCGTCGACGTCACCCGGGCCGCGGGCTCGTCGCCAGAGCACTACGCGCTGTGCCGTTGCGGTCATTCGCAGAACAAGCCGTTCTGCAGCGGCATGCACTGGTACGTCGACTTCCGCGATCCTGTGCTCAGCGGCGAGCCGACCCTGTTCGAGTGGGCGGGCGGGCTGCCCGCGCTGACCAGGATGACCCGGCTGCTGTACGAGAAGCACGTGCCGGCCGACGACCTGCTCGCGCCGGCCTTCGCCGCGACGCCGCCGGGGCATGCGCAGCGCGAGGCGATGTGGCTAGCCGAGGTGTTCGGCGGGCCGGCGGGGTACAGCCAGCGGTCCGGCGGGGCGGCGGCCGCGCGGCGGGCGCATGCGGGCCGCGAGTTCACCGAGGAACAGCGGGCCCGCTGGGTGGCGCTGGCCATGCGGGCGGCCGACGACGCCCGGCTGCCCGCCGACCCGGAGTTCCGCGCCGCGCTGGCGGGATACCTGGACTGGGGCTCGCGGATGGCCGCGGCCGAGTCGGCTCAGGCGGTTCCGGCGGGTGCGGCGGGTGCGGCGGGCGCGGCGGGCGCGCTCGCTGACGAGCCCATGCCGCGCTGGGACTGGGGCCCGGCCGGTCCGCCCCCGGAGGTTAGCGCCGAGGCGGCCGAGGCCGCCGGGCCGGAACAGCCCGCCGTCACGCTGCCGGGACCGGGCGAGGCGGTGAGCTTCGAGGCGCACGTCAAGCCGTTGTTCCGCGCCAGGGACCGGCAGTCCATGCTGTTCGCGTTCGATCTGTGGGCGCTCGCCGACGTCCAGGCGCACGCCGCGGACATCCTGGACCGGCTGCGCGCCGGCACGATGCCGTGCGACGGCGCCTGGCCGCCGGACAGGGTGGACGTGTTCCGGCGCTGGACCGAATCCGGCCGCCAGCCATAGCGGCCGGCGTCGGCGAAGCTCAGTCCCGCCCCGGCTGCGAGCGCGGCGTTTGTTACTGGTTGGTATTGACGCTGACTGTCGTTCATGCCAAGCTCACCGTCAGTACCGCTGAAACCGTCAGCACCACTGGCTTGGGGGGCAACGATGCATGGTCTGATTCGCCGTAGCGCGGCCGGTGCGGCGGTGGCGGTGCTGGGTCTCGTGGCGAGCTTGATGTCGGCTCTGCCCGCCTCGGCCGCCTCGACCGCGCCGGCCCATCATCGCCCGGCCGCCAGGGGCGCCTATCTCGCGCTGGGGGACTCGGTAGCGTTCGGTTACGTGCCGCCCGAGGCGGTGCCGCCGCCGAACTACCACGACGCCAGCTCCTTCGTCGGCTACCCAGAGGACGTGGCCCGGGCGCTGCGCCTCCGGGTGGCGAACGCCTCCTGCCCGGGCGAGACCACGGCCAGCATGTTCATGCCCCGAGTAGTGAGCAACGGCTGCGAGAACAGCCCGGGCTCATCCACCGGCTATCGCACCCAGTACCCGCTGCACGTGTTCTACAAGGGCACCCAGCTGCGGTTTGCCCTCAAGTATCTGGCCAGGCACCGTCACACCCGGCTGGTGACGATCAACATCGGCGCCAACGACGTGTTCCTCTGCCAGGAAACGACGAAAGACCACTGCACGAGCCAGGCCGAGCTGACGGCCGTGCTGAAGGAGATCACGGCGAACCTGACGACCATCTACACCAAGATCCGTCACGTCGCCCACTACCGGGGCCTTCTGGTCGCGCTCACCTACTACTCGCTCAGCTACAGCGATCCGACCCAGGTGGCCGGCACCGAGCTGCTCAACTCGGCGATCGCGTCGGTAACCAAGGCCTTCGGCGGGAAGGTCGCTGACGGCTTCGCGGCCTTCGAAGGGCCGTCGCAGGCCGCCGGGGGCTCTCCGTGCAAGGCGGGACTGCTGATCAAGCTTCCCGACGGGACCTGCAACATCCACCCCTCGGCTGCCGGGCACCTGCTGCTGGCCCAGGCCATCGAGAAGGTCGTGCCAGCCCAGCCGCGATAGCCAGCATCCCGTCCGGCAGCCGGATTCACACGTCCCCGCGCCCGCCCGGCCGCGGGAGGTTGTCTCACGATTCGGACACTCCTAGGCACTTCTGGCGCAAGTCCGGCATTTTTCGGGTCATTATGACCGTTTTGTCCATGGGACTTGCGTCATAAGTCGGGAGGGTTATCGCTCTGCGAGAACGACCCGAGCCCTGGCCTCGCGCCGCCTGGTCATAGTAAAGTAAGTGCTTGCTACTTTATAGCTCGGCGTGCCCGGCTGGGGACAGGAGGCGGTCCTGATGCTCGACGACGCGACAGCCGCGGAGCTGCGGCGGCACTGGGAGCAGGGTTGGAACGGGGAAGACCTCGATGCGATCATGGCGCCGTTCGCCGCGGACGTCGTTTTCAGCTCGCCGTTCGTCCCGACGCTGGCCGGTGACCCCGCGAAGACGACGATCAGCGGATACGACGCGCTGCGCTCCTATGTCGACTACGCGCTGCGTCACTACCCCGGCATCCGGTACGCCGTCGAGGGAATCTACGTGGGGAACGACACGGTGGTGCTCGTCTACACGTACCAGTCTCCCGACGGGACCGCCGGGCACGGGGCCGACTCGATGCGCGTAGACGCCGCGGGCAAGGTCGCCGAGTGGCGCTGCCACTACGCTCGCGACCTGGTGACGAAGACGGCGTGAGCGCGGGGCCGCCGGGCACACTGGCGGCATGGGCGATGAAATCATGTCATTCCGGGTCGACGTTCCCGGCGCGGTCCTGGACGATCTGCGCGAGCGGCTGCGCCGGACCCGGTGGCCGGAACCCGAAACCGTGGACGACTGGTCGCAGGGAACCCCGCTGGCCTATGCGCGCGAGCTGTGCCGGTACTGGCTGGAGGACTACGACTGGCCGTCCGCGCGGGCCCGGCTCAACCGCTTCCCGCAGTTCCGGACGACGATCGATGACCTGGACATTCACTTCGTGCACGTCCGCTCGCCGCACGAGAGCGCCGCGCCGCTGGTCATGACGCATGGCTGGCCCGGTTCGGTCGTCGAGTTCCACAAGGTCATCGAGCCGCTGACCGATCCAGTGGCGTTCGGGGGAAGCGCGGCCGACGCGTTCCACGTGGTCTGCCCGTCGCTGCCAGGCTACGGGTTCAGCGGCAAGCCCGCGCGACCGGGGTGGGGCCAGGAGCGCATAGCCGACGCCTGGGATCAGCTGATGGCCAGGCTCGGCTACCCGCGCTACGGCGCTCAGGGCGGCGACTGGGGGGCCCGGGTGACGACGGCCCTAGGCCAGCGGCACCCGGAGCACCTCATCGGCATCCACCTCAACATGGTCGCGTTTCCCTACCCCGGCGCTCCGGATGATCTCACCGGGCGTGAGCAGGCGGCGCTGGCCGCGCTGAAGCGCCACCGCGCCCAGGGCACCGGCTACGCCATCCAGCAGTCGACCCGCCCGCAGAGTCTGGGTTACGGGCTGGTCGACTCCCCGGCCGCGCTGTGCGCCTGGATTATCGAGAAGTTCTGGGCGTGGAGCGACTGCGACGGCGACCTGGCCAGCGTCTTCAGCCAGGAAGAACTGCTGGACAACATCATGCTGTACTGGCTGCCCGCCACCGGGGCGTCCTCGGCCCGCCTTTACTGGGAGAGCTTTGGCAATCGCATCAGCGATCGCGTTACCGCGCCGGCCGGCTGCTCGATCTTTCCTAAGGAGATCTACCGCCCGTCCCGGCGCTGGGCCGAGCCGCAGTTCTCCGACTTGCGCTACTGGAACGAACTGGAAAAGGGCGGGCACTTCGCCGCCCTCGAACAGCCCGATACCTTCGTTAGCGAGGTCCGGGCCGCGTTCCGCCTATTCCGCGACAGGGCTTGAACGCCTAGGGTTCCGCGCCGCCCGGTCCCGACCGCTCAGCGAATTATTGCGCGATGTTTGGCACCCTCCAGGGGGTCAAACATCGCGCAATCTTCGGACTACGTCGGCCTCCGGCTGACTAGCGTCCGAAATACCCGGTTTCCCGTATGTGGCGAGGCTGCCGACCGAAATCCGTCGTTGAGATTACCAGGTGTGAGCTAGAGCTCGAAAGAATTTTCCTGGAGAAGACTCTTTGTCGCTACGGAGGTGCGAATCTTTCGGGATCATGGAATTACGGGACGGCAGATACCCTGGAGGGGTATCTATACGGGCGCGAGGCTACTCGCGCACCTCGCGTCCTACTCCCATCCCGCGTACCGCGCTCGCGTCCGAGGTCGGGTGGCTTCAGGTCAGGACGGCCTCGTCATAGCCGGCCTGCCCGGGCACCCCGGTGAACAGCTGGCGCGCCTCGGTCCACTGCTGGGTCTCGGTGAAGTTTTCCCTGGTGTAGGGCAGGAATACGATGCGCTCGCCGGTCCCGAACGCCCGCACGTCGACCTGCTCCCGGTATTTCTCGGGGACGGCCCGCAGGTGGTAGTGCTTGTAGCGGTCCGGGCGGAGGTCGATCTCCATCTGCGCGCGCCGCAGGGCGGCCAGGTACTTGTCCACGTCGGCCTTGGTCGCCTCGCGGCCGGTCACCAGGAACCCGATCATGAACGTGGCGTCCAGGACCTTGCGGAACCCGAAGGCCTCGGCGATGTAGAGGGGCACTCCCCAGGCCGTGGCCGCCGGGACCTGCCGCTCGAGCAGCGCGTCGAGGCGCTCGTTCGGCGGGCCCTGGAAGGTGAGCTTCAGCTCACCAGGGGAGAGCACGGGTTCGAGGGCCTGCACGGTCGCGAAGTGGCTCCCCGAGTGGTAGCCCACTCCGATCGGCACCCCCGCCAGGTCTTCAGGACGGCGGATCGGCGATTCAGGCGGAACAACGATGGCGCAGGGGGCCACCGAGTAAGCCGTGGTCACCAGCTGGCCTGCGCGTTCGCGCGCGGCGGCGTTCGTGGCCCAGTGGCAGGCACAGCTCACGTCGGCGCCATCGCGCCCGGCTCCGAACGTCTCGAACGCGCCCGTCTTGATCTCTCCGGCGTCGTCCCGCCGCGCGGAGCTAACCCCGTAGTCGCCGGTGATCACGAAGCTGTACTCCAGCCCCTCGGCGGCGAAGTAGCCCTTCTCTTCGGCGACCCATTCCTGCAGCCGGCCGTGCGGCATGATCTTCAGTGCCATCCGATGTCCTCCTTACGGGCCGTGCTGAGGTCACCCGCCCGTCCGCCAGACGCGGCCCGCGACCTCGCCCACGAGACGCAGCTTGTTCTCCTGGGCGCCCTCGCTGATCGCGTTTCCCGGTCCCGCCGACGCGAAACCGCACTGCGTCGACAGCGCGAGCTGATCGCGGGGGAAGAAGCGGCTAGCCTCCTCGATACGGGCGACGAGCTGCTCGGGCGGTTCCATTGTGTCAAACTTCGACGAGACCAGGCCGAGCACGACCACCTTGTCGTCGGGAACGTCGCTGAGCGCGGCGAAGGAGCCGGAGCGCTCGTCGTCGTACTCGAGCAGGAGCACGTCGTAGTTGGTGGCCCGCTGGAAGAGCTGCTTCGAGATGGCGTCGTAGGTGCCCGAGCTGATCCAGTCGCTGTCGTAGTTCCCCCGGCACAGGTGCAGGCCGAAGGTTACGCCGGGAACCGTGGCGAGCTCGTTCAGCATGTCCGCGCCCTCGGCGAAGACGCGATCGACCGGGATACCGGCCCGCTCCCAGGCGTCTCGCTGCCCCTGGTCGACAAGCTGGCCGAAGTCCGGCGCGTCGACCTGGATGTAGCGGCAGCCCAGTCCCGCGAGTTCTTCCGCCTCCTCCCGCATCAGCCGCAGGCCGTCCGCGAACAGCTCGAACGGGTCGCTGTAGGCGTCCCGTGAGCGCTGCGGCGACCAGACGAGGAACAGCATCAGCGGGCTCGGCAGCGTCACCTTGACCGGGCGCCGGGCCCTGGCCCGCGCGTATGAGTACTCCTCCACCGTCATCATCCGGCGCCGGCCCAGCCGGCTCGTGACGGACAGCGGGATCGCGAAGACGGACTTCAGCTCACCCGCCGGGTCGTGGAACGGAACGGGGACGTGGCCGCTGTCGCCGGCGTCAGGGGTCAGCCCTTCGACGGCCTCGGTGAGCTGGTCGATGAACGAGTGCCGCCGCAGCTCTCCGTCGGTGACGACGTCCAGGCCCGCGCCCTCCTGCATGGCGATCGCCTGGTCGACGGCCCGGTCCTCGATCTCCTTGTACGCCGCCGCCGTTAGCTGGCCGGCCTCGTAGCGTTCGCGGGCGAGCTTCAGGTATCGCGGGCGCAGCAGCGACCCGATGGTGTCCGCGCGGTAGATGTCTGCCATGGGTTGGACCTTCTTTCAGCTTCCGGACGTCACGGCTTTCCGTCCTCCCGGCACAGCAGGGACTGGAACACCTGCCGGAGAGTCTGCTCGGGCGCGTCGGCCGCGGCGACGGCACGCCAGCCGACGAAACCGTCCGGCCGCACGATCACGGCACCAGACGGCGAGATCCCGTATGCCTCCGGGAACTGGTCTCCGGCGTCGGTCAGGTCGGCGCCGCCCACCACGTGGGCATCGAGCGCCACGCCGAACTCCTTAGCCGCGGCAAGCGCCACGTCGTGCCAGGCACGCCCCTCGGGCCGGGTAAGCAGGACGAAGTTCCCGCCGAAGAGGTCGAGCGTGGACACCTCCGCGCCGTGGCGGTCGAGGAAGACGTGCGGCGCCCGGGCGCCCGGACTGCCCTTCGACATGCGGGGATGCTCGTGCAACGGATGGCTGCCCGGCTCTAGCACGACGGCGGGGGAGTTGTAGCGGTACCCGATCTCCATGGAGAAGTCGTCGACGAGCGGCTGCGTATTCTCCGTCCCCAGGTACGGGGCCACGCGCGTGACGTACCTCGTGAAGGCCTGCTCGACCGTGAGCTGCCCGATGGGGCGCCGTTCGGCGTCATAGGTCTCGAGCAATCCGGGCCCGGCCACGCCGGTCAGCGTGAGCGCCAGCTTCCAGGCGAGGTTGTGCGCGTCCTGCACGCCCGTGTTGCCGCCGAATCCGCCGTTCGGCGGTACCACGTGGGCGGCGTCGCCGGCAAGGAAGACGCGCCCGTCCTGGAAGCGGTCCGCGACATCGGCCTCTGCTTGCCAGGTCGCGATGTTGTCGATGACAACCGGTATGTCGGGGACACCGATGGCGGCGCGCAACAGCTCAAGGGCACGCTGCTCCGTGATCCCGTCGGCCACCCTGGCCCAGGGCGCCGACGGATAGGCGGCGATGACCTCAGGGCGCGAGGTGTCCCCGACGAGGTTGACCACGAGGAAGCCGGCATTGCCGCTTCTGTCGAGCCGGAAGAACCCCCGCAAGAGCGAGTTCGTCACGTAGTGGACGCCCTGATTCCGGTCCCGGAGCAACGGCCCGAGATCCGCCTCCGAACGGAAGTAGATCGTGATGCTGCGCGACAGCAGGCCATGGCCGTGCATGCCGATGCCGAGCAGTCCGCGTGTCGTGCTGCGGTTTCCATCGGCCGCGACGACGTATTTCGCGCGCACCGGACGCCGCTCGCCGCTCGCCAGATCGCGGATGACCGCCGTGACGCCGTCCGCGTCCTGCTCCAGTGACACGCACTCGGTGCCGTAACGCAGTCGCGCGCCGAGTTCCTCGGCCCGGGTGCGGAGTATCGGTTCCAGAGCGTCCTGATTGATGAACAGCCGCACCGTCGGGCTGAACTCATCGACCCCGGCGTTGAGGTTCGGGAAGTAGTTCGCGATCTCCCGGCCCGCCAGCGACTCGACGTTGTTGATCCCGCCGTCCGGCGGGTACTGCTCTTCCGACTTGCGGCGGACGGCGGCCTCGAGCCCCGCCGAGCGCAGGATCTCGACGGTGCGAAGCTGGAAGTGACCGGCCCGGGCGTTGATCGCCGTCCCCGCGTGCCGCTCGACCGTCAGCACGTCGATTCCGTGCATGCGCAGGAGCAGCGCGGCCGACAAGCCCACCAGGCTGCCGCCGATGATCAGGACGGGCACATCCTCGCTGGTTCCGTGATCCATCGGAGGCCTCTCACAACTCCCGCCGTGATGGTGTCCTCGATGCTAGGCAGGCGGCCCAAGATTCAGCAATCGGAGCTTGTGAATGCAGACCATTGTTCACGGCAATAGACCCTGATAAAAGGAGGAATGAACCTCGCCGGCGTAGACCTCAATCTCCTCGTATCGCTGGAGGCGCTGCTCGCCGAGCGCAGCGTCACCCGGGCGGCGGACCGGGTCGGGCTGAGCCAGCCTGGCATGAGCAATACCCTCGCCCGCCTGCGCAAGCTCTTCGACGACCCGCTGCTGGTCCGCGAGGGCCTGGGCCTGGTACCGACCCCGCGCGCCGAGTCGCTCCGCCAGCCCGTTCAAGAGGCGCTGAGCCTCATCCGGCACGCCCTCGACGACCGGCCCGGCTTCGACCCCGCCAGCGACCAGACGACGTTCACGGTGAGCTGCTCCGACTACAGCCTGCTCATGCTCATCGGCCCGCTGGTCCGGCGCCTCGCCGCCGCCGCTCCCGGTCTGACGATCCAGGTCATGCCCCGGGTGCCGGACGCTGTCCGGCTGCTCCGTGACGGCGAGGCTGACCTCGTGATCGAACCCGTGGAGATCATGCCGGACGTCACGCTGCCCAGAACGCGGCTTTTCGCCGACCGCTGGCTCTGCTGCGTCTGGGAGGACACCGCCGCGGTGGGCGACCGGATGACCCTGGAGACCTACCTGCGGCTCGGGCACGTGGTCTACTCCGGCGTGCGCGGGCATCCGGTCGCGCTTCCCGACACCTACCTTGCCCAGGCCAAGGTGCCGCGCAGGATCGAGTTCACCGTCGAGAGCTTCCTGCTAGCGCCGTTCCTGTTGCAGGGCACAGATCTCGTGACGCTCGTGCCCGAACGCGCGGCAGCTCACCTGCGGCGCACGGCTGCCGTCCGCTTCCTCGAGCCTCCGCTCCGCCTGCCCCCGATCACCGAGATGCTGTGGTGGAACCCGCGGCACACCGTGGACCCGGCGCACGCCTGGCTCCGCGCACGCATCTCGGAGATCGCCGCGGAACTCGACCACGCCGACTCGCCGGGGCGTTGACGTCCGCCATCCGATGAGAGAAATTGGCGAAGTGCCTCACCCAGACAACGGACCGCGCTTCGCGTTCGACCAGGCCGGTGTCGTGCGCGGGCCGGATGGCGTGCAGCGGTACACGGACCTGCCGCGCGACCTCGTGTCGATGCTCCGGGCGGCGCGCGACCGCGGCGGCGCGGACGAAGCTGTCGCCGAGACCGGCGGCGGCCCGCGGCTGACGTACGACACCTTGTGGGACCGGGTCACCCGGGTCGCGGGCGGCATGCGCGCGGCCGGCTTCCACCCAGGCGACCGCGCCGCCTTGCGCCTGGGCAACGGTATCGACTGGGTGCTCGCGTTCCTCGGGACGGTCGCCGCGGGCGGCGTCGCCGTCCCGGTGAACACCCGGTTCACCGACGAGGAGGCCGCCTACGTCATCTCCGACTCCGGCGCCAGGAACGTCTTCGTGCCCGGCGAGGCACTGCCCGATGGTGACGCCTACGCCGCCGGGGACCTCGCTCCGTCAGACCCGGCCGCGATCTTCTACACGAGCGGCACGACCGGCTTCCCCAAGGGCGCGGTGACGACGCACGAGAACTTCCTCGCCAACGCCGAGACGTGCCGGCGCGTCATCGGCGCCAGGGACGGTGAGGTGCGCACCCTCATCTCGGTGCCGCTCTTCCACGTCACCGGGTGCAACAGCCAGCTGCTCTTCGCCCTGTACCTCGGCGGCACCGCGGTCATCATGCCAGCGTTCGAGGTCTGGGCCTTCCTCGCCGCGATCCCGGCCGAACGGATCGACACCCTCATCACGGTGCCGGCTATCTACTGGCTGGCGATGAACCAGCCCGCGTTCGCGACGACGGACATCTCGTCCGTGCGCTCGCTTGCCTACGGCGGCGCGCCGATCGCCCCCGACCTCGTCGCGCGTATCGTCGCGGCCTTCCCGCGGGCCCGCGTCGGCAACGGGTTCGGCCTCACCGAGACCTCGAGCGTCGCGACGTTCCTGCCCCACGAGTTCGTGGCGCACGCCGACTCGGTCGGCTTCCCGGCACCGGTCGTCGACGTCCGGCTCGACGAGGCCAGCACGCTGGACGGCGTCGGCGAGCTGCTCATCCGGGGCCAGAACATCGTCGCGGGCTACTGGAACAAGCCGGAGGCGACCGCCCAGGCATTCGCCGGCGGCTGGCTGCGCACCGGCGACCTCGCACGGATCGATGACGAGGGGCTCGTCTACATCGTCGACCGGGCCAAGGACATGATCAACCGGGGCGGGGAAAACGTGTACTGCGTCGAGGTGGAGAACGCCCTCGCCGGCGCGCCCGGAGTCTACGAGGCGGCCGTCGTCGGGGTCCCCGACCCCGTGATGGGCGAGAAAGTCGGCGCGGTCGTCGTCCCGGTGCCGGGTTCGGCGTTCGACCCGCGGGCCGTGCTCGGCTACCTCGACGAGCACATCGCGGATTTCAAGGTCCCCGAGTACCTGTCCGTCAGCCAGCAGCCGCTGCCGCGCAACCCGGGCGGGAAACTGCTCAAGCGGTCCCTGCGGGAGAACGTGGACTGGGATAGCGCCGTCCGCCGGTCGGCCGGTGACCGCGGTGGCCCGTAAGCCGCTGGATATCGCCGACGGCAGGACCGCCCGGACATAGCGGCGCGCGGCCGCCGGCGCCACGCCGGCGGCGGTGAGCACGGCCGTCGCGCTGGCCTGGCCGCCGGGGTCTGGCCACTGGCTTTCCAGGACGGCCAGGCCGAACGCCTCCACCGCCAGGGCAAGGACGGGCGCGGGGAGGTCGGCGGCGAAGGCGCCGTCGCGCTGCCCGCGGTCCAGGATGGCGGTCGCTTCCGCGCGAGCGGGGGCGAGGGCGGCGTGGATGCTCTCCTCGCCGAGGTCGCGCCGGCCGAGGGCGATCAGCATGCGGTACCGGTCGCCGACCGCCCAGATGGCCAGGGTCAGCCGGGCCATCGCGGCCGGCGGGTCATCGCCCGGATCCCTGACCGCGGTGAACGCCTCCCGGACCGCCTGCGCGGCCTCCTCGGCCAGCGCGGCCAGCAGGGCCTGCCGGTTCGGGAAGTGGCCGTACAGGGTGCGGCGCACCACGCCGGCGGCCCGGGCGATCTCATCCAGGCTCGCGTCCGGGTCGCGGCTGAGCTCCTCGCGGGCCGCCGCCAGGATGCGGGCGTGATTGGACCGGGCGTGGCTCCGCCGCGGGAGCCGCGCCGGTGAGCCGGCGGTCATCATGGCGGGTGCCTCCTGTGTGAACTGCCGCACATCATATTTGCACATCGATGTGCAGTAAACTAATCTGCACAGTAGTGTGCAAGTTCCCTTTCAGAAGGTGAAAGATCAATGCTGTTCAGCGGAACGGACCTCTGGCCCCTGCTCTGGCTGATCGTCGGCTGCGGTTCCGTGGTCACCGTCGTGCTGTCGCTGCTCATCGCGACGGTCCCGGCGCACCGGCGGCTACTCCACGATGACGATGACCTTCCCCTTGGCGTTCCCCGCGCCCATGTACCGCAGCGCCTCAGGCACCTCACCGAGCGGATAGCGGCGGTCGATGACCGTAGCGATCTTTCCCGCCTGGCACAGCTCGACGAGCGGCGCGAGGTGCTGGACGCCTAGCCGGACTGGCAGCACGCGTATCTTCCTGCTCCCGGCGCTCCCGGTCAGCGGCCAGGCCAGGAGGGCCTGCAGGAGCGCGGCCACCGACCCGCCGACATACAGGTAGCGGCCACCGGGCTGCAGCGATCCCCGGCAGGCAAGCGGCGAACGGTAGGCGGCTAGATCAAGGATCAGGTCGTAGGCGCGCCCGTCCCTGGTGAAGTTCTCCCGCGTGTAGTCGATGACGTGGTCCGCGCCGAGTGAGCGCATGAACTCCAGCTTCCCGGCATTGTCCACCCC
>Ga0318534_10000369_pt1 | contig 14614 bp, 15 predicted proteins | sample GRESIP117b4f26_FD_202502 | JGI IMG/M metagenome (GOLD analysis project Ga0318534, IMG submission 202502) | Tropical soil microbial communities from Luquillo Experimental Forest, Puerto Rico - GRE.SIPMG.117b4f26 | ecosystem: Environmental > Terrestrial > Soil > Tropical forest > Bulk soil...
GATCATCCCGGCCGGCCTGTTCCTCGCGCGGAGGCTGGCCGGGCGAGGCGGTGTCCGCCGGGACTCCGGGCGGTTGCCCTGACGGCGGAGCTGGCCGATCGGTGCTCGGCTCGCCAGGCCAGCCTGCTGCCCGTTACAGTCCGATTGTGCCCACGGTCGCGGCGTCCTTATCACCGTCTACGACTTCGGCGCCTAGGAGGCGGAAGATGACGGAGCCGGTGGCTAGCGGCAAGATCCAGGAGACGCAGATCAGCCGATACCGGTCGACCCGCGGGCTTGACTACGAGTCGGTGCCCTGGCGGCTGTGGGAAAAGTCCAAGAAGCTCTTCTGGGATCCGGCCGACATTGACTTCTCGCAGGACGCCATCGACTGGCAGGAGATGTCGGTCGAGGAGCAGACTCTGGTTGCCATGTCTGCGCGCGGCTTCATGGTTGGCGAGGAAGCCGTGACGCTCGATATCGTCCCGCTGCTGCGCTACATGTCGGACCTGGGCCGCCTTGAAGACACCATGTACCTGTCGATGTTCGCGATGGAGGAGGCCAAGCACACTGACCTGTTCCGCCGCTGGTTTGACGCCGTCGGCGCCGACCCGGCATCGCTGGACGATCTCGTCCGGGCCCAGCAGGCCGCTCTGGGGCAGGGGCGCCGGGGTCTGTTCGACGGGGCGCTCACCAGGGTGATGCGGCGGCTGGACACCGACAGGTCGCCGCGGGCCGTTCTGGACGCGACCCTGTTCTACAACCAGCTCGTCGAGGGCGTGGCGGCCATCGCCGGTTATCGCCGCTGGGAACTGACATTCCGCAGGCTTGGCAAGCTCCCAGGCCTTGAGGCCGGCATCAAGCTAACCCAGCGCGACGAGCGGCGCCACATCGCCTACGGCACGTATCTCGGACGGCGGATCATCGCCGAGAACCCCGACTTGTGGGAGTGGCTTGAGCAGCGCTGGGCCAAACTCACCGCCGGTTTCAGCGGGGGCTACGATGCAGCCGACCCGCAGACCCGCCAGCGGCTCGCGGCCGCCGGGTTCGATGAGGAATACCAGCAGCAGTTGATCAAGCGCCGGCTCGAGGCACTCGCGGTGGCCCGCACCATGAGCATCGACGAAGTCGACACCAGCGCGATCGAGGCGTTCGAGCCCGAAGAGCTTCAGCAGGTGAACTGAACGCCGCATCGCCAGCGACGCGTGATCCAGGCCGAGGTAGGAATCGCCCCATCTCGATTTTCGTGGTGGTGTCGGATGGCGTCGAGCCCGTTCGTAGCCAAAGGAGAGACCGGCAACGGCCCGGTCAACCGCACTCAAGGAGAGCATCATGACCGCTACCTACACCTTCGACGTCTTTGCCAGCCTCGATGGCTTCGGCTCCTACAGCGGCGGCAACTGGGGCGGCTACTGGGGCAAACAAGGCCCCGAACTGCTCGAGCACCGCCTCGCCTTGTACGGCCAAGAGCAGCGGATGGTCTTCGGGGCCAACACGTACCGGCAATTCGTGCAGTTGCTGGCCTCGAGCACCGAGGAGTCCGCGGCCTTTGACCCGTGGGTCACCCGGATGAGGAACCTTCCGGCCACGGTGGTGTCGGCCACGCTGCCAGGACGGCTCGACTGGCCGGACGCAACCGTCGTGAGCGGCGACCCCGTCGACATCGTCGCCCGGCTCAAGGAGCAGTCCGAGGTGCCGTTGCGCTCGCACGGCAGCCTGTCGCTTAACCGGGCGCTGATGGCCGCCGGCCTGGTCGACCGCGTCCAGGTGACGCTCTTCCCTGTGATCACCGGGCAGACCGGAGCGGACCCGATCTTCCAGGGTGCGGCCGACTTCGACCTCGAGCTGATCGAGAGCCGGACGCTCGACGGCCGCACCCAAGAGCTCATCTACCGGCCCACCCTGCACGCATGAGTCCACCCATACGCCCACCCCGTCAAGCAGCACCGCGCAGGGGATGGCCCGCATCCGGCCCGGGTTGACATCGGGCAGGATGGCTGGGTGATCGAGCACACCGAGCGCCCTTGGGGCGCTTACACCCGATGCGGAACTGGATGAGCTCACCAAGCTCTACGTGTCTCGCGGTCTTTCCCCTGGCCTCGCCAGGCAGGTCGCCATCGAGCTAACTACTCACGATGCGCTGGCGGCGCATGCCGAGGCCGAGTACGGCATCACCGCCACCTCTCTGGCCTCTCCGCTCCGCGATGCGCTCGCGGTGAGCGTGGCGTTTGCCGCGGGGGCCGTGCTTCCCTGGCTGGCGATAGTGCTGATACCAGGGCCATCGAGAGCGCTCGTGACCTTCCTGATCGTGCTGGCGGCATTGGCGCTGACGGGCTGGATCTCCGCGCGGATCTCCGACGTCCACCCGATGCTTCCGATAGTGCGTACGGCAAGTATCGGCGGTCTGTCGATGTTGATCACCTATTTTGCTGGCAAGCTGTTCCATCCGTAAAAGCTCGCTCCACAGTCAGTTCCGCCCGGAGTAACGAGCCAGGGATGACATCTGCCATGATCCGGGCCCCACGCTGATGCCGGGCTCATAGGTCATGCCGCTGCTCGGCCTGGGCGAGGCGGCAGGCGAGTTGATCGAGGTCACTGGCCCCGATCAGGCCGCTCTGGATGAAGTGATCGCGTGGTGGCAGCGCCCAGTAGCCGCCGGTGGTGTGGCCGTGCCAGATCTGCCACCGCGGGTACTGGCGCCTGAGCCGGTAAAGCCCGGCGTCCGGGGCGTCCTCGCCATGTCCGAAGGTCATCTGCACGCGTGGTCCATGATCACTCGTCGGGTATTTACGGTCCTGGCGGCTGCGCTGCGGCCAGGGCCTGGATCAGGCTCGGGTGGATCGGCAGCAAATGATCCATCCTCACCAGCGTCAAGGTGCGCACCACGGCCGTGGAGGTCACGACCAGCCGCAGCTGGGTGCTGTTGGCGGCGGCCTGCTTGCGGGCCCGCACCAGCATGCCGATGCCGGAGGAGTCACAGAACGTGGTGGCTGTCATGTCGGCGATGACCGTTCTGACACCGGGGGCGAAGGCGGAGCCAAGCTGCTGGCCGACCTGGTCGGCGTTGGCCATGTCGATCTCGGCCGGCAGCGCAACGACCACTGCGGGCAGGTGTTGTGAGTCGGCCACGACGGCATCCCCTGGCTAGGGCGGCGGCGAAACCGCGCGGTCCGGGCTTCCCCGGCGGCCACGCGCTCACCGGGCTGGGCTGAGGCTGGCCGCTGGCGCAGTGCGGCCAGATTACGCTTCCGCTCCTAACAGTCATAACGTTCAGCCAGGTCACATCGTTACGGTCGGCAATGCCGGGGCCGTGACGTCATGCTCCGATCCGGGTCAGCTGACCGGGGCGGCGGGCGGGGGCGGGCCAGGTGATGCGTCCGCATTTTTGGGAATCTGCTGCGCGTGTCCGGGTCTGGTGCCGATACTCGGCGCTGTGATCGGCGAGGATTTCGCTGAGGTACTGGCCGCCGCGCAGCAGGGCGGCGAGGCGGCGTTCTCGCGGTTGTGGACCGATGCCAACCCGGCCTTGTTGCGCTATCTGCGGGTGATCGCGCCGCAGGCAGCCGATGACATCGCGGCTGATACCTGGGTGCAGGTGGTGCGGGGCCTGCCGCGATTCCGCGGAGAGGAAGCGGCGTGGCGGGCGTGGCTGTTCACGATCGCGCGCCGCCGGGCGGTGGACGCTTCCCGGCGCCGCTCGCGGCGGCGGGAGGAGCCGCTGCAGGACATCCCCGTGGCGCTGCTACCGACCACGGCTGATGCCGCCGACCAGGCCATGGAGCACCTGGGTACCCGGTCGGCGATCATGCTGCTGGCCGAGCTGCCGCCGCAGCAGGCTGAGGTGATCTTGCTGCGCGTGGTGGCCGGGCTCGACACCGACGCGGTGGCACGCCTGCTGGGCCGCAGCCCGGCCGCCGTCAGGGTCGCCGCACACCGGGGTCTGCGCCGGCTGGCCCAGATCCTGGCCGAGACGGGTGTAACGCTGTGACTGGCCGCGACGTTTCGGGTAGTGACATGACGAACTTTCCGTGGTCAGCGCGCAGGGTTGTGTCCTCGACCGAGGACACGGCCGTGGCGGCGCTTCTGGCCGGGACGGAGCTGCCGGCCGACGCCGCCGCTGGGCTGCGGCCGGTGGCGGATGTCCTGGCCGCGCTCAGGGCCGGGCCAGCAAGCGATGAACTGGCAGGCCTGGCCGCCGCTCAGGCCGAGTTCCGCCGGGGCGTCGGCGCGCCAGAGCAGCCGAAACGGTCACCCCGTCGGCGGCGCGCCGGGCTCGCTTCCCGGCTTGGTGCCAAAGCTGCTGCTGCCGCCGCCGTCGCGGCCATCGGCCTCGGTGGCGTCGCGGCCGCCGCTTATGCCGGCGCTCTGCCCAGCTCCTGGCAGCAGTTCGCCCACCGAACGATCGGGGCGCCCGCCGGGCACCGGGCCGGCCACGACACCCCGGTCGGCCCGCGCGTCCCCGGGCCCGCGGCGCGGGGGCTGTGTACCTCCTACCGTCACGCCGTGGTGCACGGCAACGCGAGGCAGAAGTCCGTGGCGCTCCGCAACCTGGTGAAGGCGGCCGGCGGCCGCGGGAAGGTCGCGGCCTGGTGCGCGGCCGTGTCGCGCCACGCTCACTCGCCGTCCGGGCCGCACTCGCACCGTACCGGGCCGCCGCCCGGGCACGCCTCGCCGCACCGTACCGCGCCGCCGCACGGGCACCCCTCGCCGCACCGTACCGGGCCGCCGCCCGGGCACGCGTCCCCGCACGCCAACGGACCGGCGGCCAAGCACGCCACCGAGCACCCGACGGGTTCTTAACTTCCGAGGGTGGCCCGCGGCCGTGGTCATCCGGTGGGCGGTCCTTCGCCGCTGCCTAGCGGGTCCTCCGGGTCCTCCAGGTCCTGCGCGTTGGCGCGCGTCTGCCGCGCCACATCACGGCAACTGCTTCCAGCACCGGACTCCTGGAAGGGGAGGGCAAGAGTAACGCCCGCGGGACGCCGTGCGTTTCTCATATAGGGGGACCCTTGGGGTCCCGCGTTAGGGACCCCCCTGGGGGTCCCGGCCTGACCCTCGGCGGGCCGGGACCCCTGTCTCTTGCCAGGGCCGGGTACGGCTGACTAACCGCAGACCGGGGTGTACGGGATGTCCGGAGGTACTCCTTCCACAGGACCGGCAAGACTGGGGCTTTCAGGGTCCGGCAGATGTTCGCCGCGATTTGTGCCGGGTTCGTCTTCCAGACCCGCGTGGCGTGCGGGGAGCCCGTGGCGAGCAGGCCCAGTGACGCACTGTAGGAGATGACCGAGACCTGCCCTGAGTGCGTGGCGAGGGTCTGCGCCGGGGTGGTAGCGGCGAAATTCCCGGGGGGCACGTTCCAGAACCGCACGTCGCCGTCCAGGCCGCCGGCGATGAGGGAGTCCTTGGACAGGAACTCCACACTGAAGATCGCCTTGTTGCTAGCCGAGAAGACTCCCCGGAACACTATCTGGCCGTTGAGGCGGGTGTCGGTCGCGGGCACGGAGTACACGTACACGTTGCCGTCCGCGTTGCCGAACGCGAGCTCGCGCCCGTCCGGGCTGAAGGCCAGTGAGGTGGTCGAGTCCAGCGGCTGGAAGACGTCGAGCAGCGAGAACCCGGGAACGCTGAAGACCCGGACTTTCCCGTCGATCCCGACCGCCGCGAGGAGCCGCCCGTCCGGGCTGAAGGTCAGCATGAACACGCCGCCGCCCAACTGCGGGGGGTACTGCGTGTGCTGGGTATCGCTGAACGTAGCGACGCGGGTGAGCCGCCTGGCGGACCAGATCTGCACGGTGGTGCTGTTCACGGCGGAGGTGGCCAGCAGGGTCCCGTCGGGGCTGAACGCGATGCTGTTGATCCTGCTGGTGAAGCCGGTCGTGACCTGCCCGGTCATCCGGCGAGTCGCTACGTCCCAAAGCTCGACGGGATCGCCGGGCGTATTGGTCGGCGCGACGGCAAGCGTCTTCCCGTCCGGGCTGAACGCGAGCGCCGCGAGACCGCTGACCGGCAGCAGCCCGTCCTGCTTCCGTTCGGGCATGCTGTACAGGGCGACGACGTAGTGGCCGGGCTCAGCGGTGCTGAGCGCGAGCATCCTCCCGTTCGGGCTGAAGGCGAGGGAGATCGCAGCGTTGGCGACGCCGCCGAGAGTTGTCCCCCGGGTGTCCCACAGCGTGATGGTCCCGTCGTTGCTGGCGCTGGCCAGCCTGGCACCGTCGGGGCTGAACGCGATGTGCTGGACCGGGTACCGGTGGCCGGCGAACCCCCCGAACAGCACAGGCGTGCTGCGCACGTCCCACAGCCGCACCGAGCCGTCGAAGCCGGACGCGGCGAGTTGCATGCCGTTGGGGCTGAACGCCACCGACGACACGCCCTCGGCGCCCGGGGCCTTCGCCGTCGCGGTTACCCGGTGACTGGCCAGGCTCCACAGCTTGACGGCGTAGGTATTCGTGCCGGTCTGCGCGCCGAACGCGATGGTCCGTCCGTCCGGGCTCACCGCGACCTCGCCCCCGTTCGAGCTGGAGGGGTTTCCGGCCTGCAGGACGGCCGTCCTGGCATGCCGCGCTACGTCCCACAGGTCGATGGCGGCGTTGCCCGTCCCCGTGACCAGATACCGCCCGTCGGGGGTGAACGCGAGGCTGTCGGCCAGGCCGTACTCCGGGATCGCGCCAGACAGGGCACGACTGGACAGGTTCCACAACAGCACCAGGCCTGTGCTGACGCTCGTACTGGTCGAGATGCCCGCGGCGACCGTGGTCCCGTCGCGGCTGATCGCGAGGCTGGTCACCTGCGGGTCCTGAATGCCCGCCACGGGCGGCGCGCGAAGGGTGCCCACGTGCACGGGATGGGCCGGGTTGGCCACGTCGAACAGCCAGGGCCCGCCGTGCTGGGCGACCACCATGATCCGCCCGTCCGGGCTGAACGCGACGCTGTTGGCCTGTGCGTACCCGCCGTCGATCTTCGGGAACTGGAAGGCCCAGAGCAGGCGGTGGGTAGCCGCGCTCCACAGCTGAACCTTGTCGTCCTCGGTGGTCCCGGCGATGATCGTGCCCGCCGGGTTGAAGGCCACTCCCACGATGCTCGTGCTTTCGTAGGTACCGTTGGTCAGCAGCCGCCCGGTGATGGGCATCACCTGAGTGAACAGCAGTGCGCTGCGCACCTGGGGGGACGACGGGTCTAGGCGGCCGGCCTCCACCGCGAACTTGAGCGCCGTGTCCGGCCGCAAGTCTGACCAGGCCTGACCCGACTCCGCCGCGAGCAGCCCGGCCTCGGCCTTCTGGTAGTTCGTCTGGGCGGCGGATCGCTGGTTCAAGGCGAAGACCGCCAGGCCGGCCAGTACGACCGAGAGTGCGGCCAGGACCGCGATGATCCCGTTGCGGCGGCGGGTGCCCCGCCTGCGCTGCCGCTCCGAAGCCGCCAGGAAATCCCGGCCCGGCTGCGTCAACTCGCGGGAGTGAGCGGGATCGGCGGCCCACCCCTGTGCCGCGGCCAGCCGCACGCCACCGTACAGGCCCGCCGCGTCCCGGCCCTCGCGAGCCCAGGTGGCGGCGGCGTCCTCAAGCTCCTGCCGGACGAGCAGGCCGGACCGGTCCTCGTCGATCCACCCACGCAGCCGGGGCCAGCGCCGCAGCAGCGCCTCGTGGGTGATCTCCACGGCGTGGCCGCCGGAGGTCAGCAGCCGCGCGGCGGTGAACGCGTCCAGCGTGGCCCCCGCCGCCACCGGGTCGGCCACGCTCCCAAGCAGGCTGTCCGCCGCGACCCGACGCCGGGTGTCGGCGGTCCCGGCGCCGTCCCCGGAGGCCTCGCCGACCCGGACCAGGCCGAGGAAGATGTGCCGGGCGGCCGTCTGCGCGGACTCGTCGAGCCTGGTGTAGACGTCCTCGGCCGTCCTGGCGATGGCGCCCGCGATCCCGCCCGTCGCCTCGTAGCCCGCGATCGTTAACCGGCTGCCGTCGCCGTGCTGCCAGGTCGCGCGCAGGGCATGGGCCAGCAGGGGAAGCCGCCCCGGCTCGTAGCCGCCGCCCGCGCTCTGGCTCCCGTCCGGGATGCGCTCGCCGTCCGCCCCTGGGCTCTCGCCGGCGCCGCCGCCCTCGTCCACGCCGAGATCGCGCAGCAGCCGCTCGGTGAGGCCGGCCTCCAGCGTGAGGCCCACCGCCCGCGCCGGGCGGATGATCGCCTGCCGCACCTCGGTGGCCGACATCGCCCCCAGCACCACCTGCCGGGACTGCATCGCCTGGCGCAGCATCTGGTACGCGGTAGCCCGCGCGTAGAAGTCGGCCCGCATGCCGAGCACCACTAGGGCACTGCCCGGGCCGGCATCAGCGGCCAGGGTCCCAATCTCATCAACGAACTCGGAACGCTCCGCTTCCGACTCGCAGACCGTGAAGATCTCTTCAAGCTGGTCGATGACCACGACGCAACGCCAGTCGCCGGTGACCGTCTGCACGGTCGCCAGGGTGGCCAGCGCCGCGCGGAGCGTCTGCAGCGGGTGCGGCCCGGGCGTGATCATCAGTCGTGGCCACGAGGCCGATCCGGGGGCCGGTAGCCGTCCCTCGGCCAGGGCGTTCAGCAGCCCGGCGCCGAGCAGCGAAGACTTGCCGGCGCCCGACGGCGCGACCACGAGCAGCGGCCCGCCTGGACCGCCGAGGGCCATCTCGTCGAGGTAGCGCAGTAACTCTCCGGTGACCGCCTCCCGACCGAAGAACCACTCCGCCTGGCCGGGGCCGAACGCGTCCAGGCCGGGGTACGGGCACTCGCCGGGAGCCGTCTCGGTGGGCGTCCACAGGCTGGTGAGGCCGGCATCTGACAGATACAGGTCACCGCCAACCTGGATGACGACCGCGGACTCGGCCGCCGACGCGGTCTGCACGTGCACACGCGATGCCTCGGGCGGAGATCCCCAGGCCGCCTCGGTCGGCAACTGCCCCTGCCCAGGCTGGGCCAGCTGCTTTCCTTCGCCACTGCCGATGCTCACCTGGCCAGGCCACCTAACTGTCGTCGCCGGTTTTCGCGTCACCTGCTATCTGGATTACGACGCTGTGCGGGGACGCGTTCACTTGTTGCCGGATAACGACGTTTTCACGACGTTCTGCTGGAGCTTGCTCCGCGTGCGCCTCGGCCGCTGGGGCCACCGCGCCGGGGATCATCACGTCCGGAAGCACCGCGCCTTGGCCCACTGCGCCGGGACTGAGGTCGAGGTCGCCGGCGGTGTCGCGCTCGCCAGGCGCTCCCTGCGCGCGGTTTTCGCCGACCGCCGGGGCTAGCGGGTCAGGTGGCCCGGCGGTGAACCGGGCGAGCAGGTCCGACAGCAGCGGCCGCCGTCCCGGGTCCTTGGCCAGGCATGCCGCCAGCGTGTCCCGGAGCACGCCAGGCGACAGGTCGCCGAGGTCGGGCTGCGCGTTCAGGACTCGATACATGATCGCCGGCACGGTCGGCGCATCGAACGGGGCGCGGCCGGTGGCGGCGTAGGTGAGGACGCAGCCGAGGGAGAACACGTCGCTCTCTGGGGTGGCAATGTAGGCGCGGACCTGCTCGGGCGACATGAATGACCAGGTCCCGATCACTGTGCCTGGTGTGGTCAGGGACGTGGCGCCGGCCGACTGCGCGACACCGAAGTCGATGATCCGCGGCCCGTCGCCAGCCATGATGATGTTGGCGGGCTTAAGGTCGCGGTGGACCAGCCCGCTGCCGTGGATCGCAGCCAGTCCCTCGGTCAGCGCCGCCCCCAGTCTGGACACGTCGGCGGGGGCCAGCGGCCCGCCGTCGGTCACCACCGCCTGCAACGACGGCCCCGCGATGTAGGCGGTGACCATCCACGGCGGGTCGTCCTGCGGGTCGGCGTCGACGACTGGCGCGGTGTGGAACCCGCCGACCCGTCGCGCAGCGTCCACCTCGCGCGCGAAGCGGTGCCGGAACTCGGGGTCAGCGGCGAACTCGGGGCGTATCACCTTCACCGCGACCGGACGCCCGCCAGGCGACACCCCGAGGAACACCTGGCCCATCCCGCCGCCGCCCAGCCGGCTTATCAACTGGTAGACGCCGACCTGGCGCGGGTCCCCTGCCCGCAGCGGATCCATCGCTTCCTGCGGCTCCAATCCCGGCTGTCGGGGCCGGCGGCAAGACACCCCCAGGCTAGCCGACGGCTGCCATTCCCGGAAATTTGCGGACAAACTCCAAGTAAACAGCGGCCGAACCGTTACGGAGGTCTACGGACCGTTCAGGAGAATGGTTTGGGTCTTAGCTCGGGTTTCTGCCCCGGCCGCTGGGCCGCGTAGGTTGACGGGATGACCCACCACAGCCGGCTGTCCAAGATCGTGATTGATGTCCCGCCCGCCGATCACGACCGCGAGCTGGCCTTCTGGAGCGCAGCGGTAGGCCAGCCGCTGACCCGGTTCGACACCCACCCCGAGTACCACGGCGCCGCGCTTCACGGCCCGGAATTGGGGCTGCTCATCCAGCGACTCGACGACGGCCCGGGCCGGATTCACCTGGACATCCACACCGACGACCTGGCGGCTGAGATCGCCAGGCTGGAGGACCTTGGCGCCGAACGGGTACAGCAGGTGCACGCCTGGTGGATCCTGCGTGATCCTGCCGGAATGCTGTTTTGTGTCATCCCCGAGCCCGCCGGCTCGCTCAATGACACCAATGCGCAACGGTGGGGCTAGCGCCGCCCGGCAGATATGGCGCGGCGATCTGCGAGCGGCCGTCGCCCGCTCGGGTCAGCGCAGGTTAGGCACCAAGTAGTGCCTCAACGATCGACTCTACTGCGTCGAAGGGCGCACGCAGTGCACCCTCGAGGTGGTGCCGTCCGGCCAGAAACCCGGGTGAGTTGTAACTCACTGATACCGCTCCGTTCCTGTCCTCCCAGACCAACGCCTTGAGCGGGATATCCAACGCAGCAAGCGGCGCCGCGAGCATCACCTCCGCGCCCACGGCCGGCTTCCCGAACATGACGAGTTTCGAGTCGGGTATCTGCACACCAGCTCGTCCGGCTACGCCGCTGTGATCGATGACGTTAAACACCGTGAAGCCCCGATCGGCGATCACACGCCTCAGTCCGTCGATGGTCTGTGCGACGGACTGAGGGCTCGGCTTGGTGATGACCCCGTCCGAAGATTGCGTGCCGTCTAGCATCAGGCTTCCTTCCGAATCCAGGCGCAGTTGTGCCCGGCTGCGAGAGCAGGTCGTTGTCCTGATTCTCGTTCAAAAAATGCGTGCTCGCCCGCGGCGAGCGCTTCATCCACCCTCGGGCGGCGCCGAAGGCTTCTTTACCTCGCCGGCGGGCGTCACACCGAGTACCCGGCGTCGGCCAGAACGTTGCGACCTGCTGCCATGCGGGCGGCTCGCCGCTCCGGCATGGTCGTCCAGTAGTACCAGATCATCAACGTGATGGAGAGAGCCCAAGCCCGGCCCCGCAGCCAGGTCGCGTCATCGACGCCGAGCTGCCTTCGAAACAGCTCCCTGGCGGGGGGATCCAGAATCTCCCAGGCCACCACGAGGTCGACGGTGGGGTCCCCAACCGACAAGCCCCCGAAATCCAGGACCGCGGCCAGCCTCCCGTCCCGTACGAGCAGGTTTTCCGCCGCTAGATCTCCGTGGTACCACCGCGGCGCCGTACGGTCTGCTGCTCCGGGCAGCTTCATGGCTTCGTCCCAGATCCGCTCGGCGGCGTGGAGGTCAAGATCGAAGCCCTCCAACGACCGGCAACGCTCGAGGTTCTCCCGGGTTACCTGGTCCATCGTCGCGAGCGGCTCGCCTCGGTACCATTGCAGGTCCGGATGGTTGACCGCCTCCGTAGGTACCTCGGCCCCCTTCAAGGCCTCCAGCAGCGCGGCCAGGTCCTTCGCCAGATTTTCCCGTCGCAGGTCCACCGATGTCCTCGCATCGATCACGTCGGGGTGTTCACCATCGATCCAGCGCACCACCGACCAGCGTTCGGGATAGCCACGGTCGGGCTCGAACACGGCAACCACCTCAGGCACGGAAACCGGCAACCTCGGTCTCAGCACCGGAAGCCATCTGGCCTCTTTCGAGATAGCGGCCGATCCTCCGGGTTGGCGCGGCAGCCGTACGATGAACTCTTCGCCGAGGCGGAACAGCGCATTCGTCGACCCGCTCGATGGCAACCGACGCACCGGCGCGTCCGCGTAATCAGGCATCGCCCGGCCCACCAGGGCGCGGACCAACTCGGCGTCGACCGGAATCTCGTCGGAGTGGAGAGCTTGAGCCACCCCTGGACTAAATCCCACCGTCCCGTCATCCGGCAACCGACTTTCAGCCCATCCCCACATGCCGCGGCGGGCACGACGAACGTGGCGTTCGCAGAAGCTCGCGGGCCTGGTTAAGACTGCTGCTGCATCCGCGGTAGCCGTCCGAATACCTCAGGCCCGATCTTCAGGCCCTCTTCCGCTGAGACAGCAGGGTGGATGTCGATGTCAAATACGTCGTTCCACTCGAAGAGGAGTTCCATCACCTTGTCGAAGCTGTCCGCTGAAAAGATGCTGACGACCTGCCCGGTCACGCCGACCTTGCCGCGATGGTAATGCGGGACGGGAACGAGCGGGCGGGTGCCGGGAGGCGCAAGGGTGCAGCGCCGGGGGTCAGCGAACCGAGGATGGAGCTGTTGGCCGCGCCGGTGGCCGATGGGATCGTGGCGGGCAGGCCGTGCGCGGTGAGGAATCCGATGACGGCCATGGTGTAGGCCTCTTTGCCCTGGGCTGGCAGCCCGAGGTCATCGAACTCGCGCACGCGGGCCGGCGCGGACAGCGCGCGAATGCGGCCCATCAGGGCCGGGTTGCGTACCCCTCCGCCGGCCACGAACAGCTGTTGCACGCCGTGTTCGCGGCAGGACCGGGCCACCAGGCTGGCGGTGAGCTCGGTCAGCGTGGCCAGCAGGTCATCCAGCGGCACATCCCGCTCGCCCGCCAGGGCCCGCAGGTAGCCGGCGTGGAACAGTTCCTTGCCCGTGGACTTCGGCGGCACAAGACGGTAGTACGGCTCGGTGAGCAGGACGGTGAGCAGGCCGGCGTCCACCGTGCCCCTGGCGGCGCGCACGCCATCGGTGTCCATGCGCTCGCGTCCGCCGGTGGCATCGGCGACGGCACCGTCGATCAGCGCGCTGGCCGGGCCGATGTCGTAGGCAACGATCTGACCGGTCCCAGACCGGACAGTGATGTTGGCGATGCCGCCGAGATTCAGCGAGCCGGTGGCCCGGTCCTCGCCCAGCACGAGCAAGGCATCCAGGAGCGACACGAGGGGGGCGCCCTGGCCGCCGCGGGTGATGTCACGAGAACGCAGGCCAGATACCACCGGCAAGCCGCTGGCCTGCGCGATCCAGGCCGGCTCACCCAGTTGCAGGCTGCCGCGTGCCCGGCGGCCCTCCACCCAGTGATACACGGTCTGGCCATGGCTCGACACCAGATCGGCTGCGCCGCCCGTCAGTACCGCATTGGCGCCGGCGGCCACCGAGCCGAACAGCTGCCCGATCGTGGTGTCCAGGCGGCAGATCTCATCGACGGTTGTGCCCTGCGGAGGCAGCGCCGCGGCTATCCGCGCCCGCAGCGGCGCGGGGATCGGGACCGAATGCAAGCCCAGCGGGACCAAGAACAGCGTGTCGCCCTCCAGCCGCATCCGCGCGGCGGCGGCGTCGACCGCATCATAGGACGTCCCGCTGATCAACCCGATCACAGTCATGTTCACTGATCCGCTCCGGTACTTCAGGAAAGAACCTGCTCCAGACACGATGATGCGCAGCAGTCAAGCGGGGGGATGACCGGATGGTCACGCTTCACCACGCCCCAGTTGCGCGGGATCGCCAGCAAGAACAGGTCTTTGCTCTCCGCTGGCCGTCTCCCTAATCCGGCCGCCCGGCGATTGGCGATGGGTTCGGTCCCAGGCCGCACTGGTGGGCCGGGAGTTGCCCAAAGTGCTGCTGAGGCCTGTGTTCCAGGCCGGGGTTCGCTGTACCATTTCGAGGTTGAGCGGCGTTCCGTATAAGAAGGAGCCTGGCTCGTTTGTGATCTTGGGCCTGGCCCGACACTGCCGGGCTCATCCACCTGGGGCGCCGCGTGGCCGCGTGGGGAATCACTACGGGGAGGCCAGCGTGACGGCGAAAACCATCCCCCGGCATGCACGGATGCCTCCGCGGCAACGCGAGGTTCCCCGCCCGAACGCAGCCAGGATCCCCGCTCCGGCGGTACCCGGCACTGCGCCGCCGCGGCTGGCGGATGGGCGGGCGGACGCCGGCCCGCTCGCCGGGCCGGTGGCCATCACCGAGCAGGCCGTGCTGGGAGACACGATCAGACGGCCCAGCGCCTGGTGCGAGATGCCCTGCTGCATCTCACGGCATGAGCACCCGGCCGCGCTCGGCGAAGCCGATGTCCGCGCCCGCGCGCTCGCCGCCGGGTGGTGCCACGATGCCGTCGGCCGGCTGGTGTGCCCCTCCTGCCAGCAGCGCAACCCAGACCTTTGGATCGCTTATCGCCTCGCACGGCAGAACCGCGCGCCGGCCAGGGGGACCCGCCAAGACATCCGGCACGCGCGGGCTGGCCGGCTCAGCGGCGTGCGGGCAGCGGTGTCCGGCCTGGCCCGGGCCTTCGCGGGCAGCCAGGACCGGCGGCCGCAGTGGTCGCACCTGCTC
>Ga0318534_10000377_pt1 | contig 14531 bp, 16 predicted proteins | sample GRESIP117b4f26_FD_202502 | JGI IMG/M metagenome (GOLD analysis project Ga0318534, IMG submission 202502) | Tropical soil microbial communities from Luquillo Experimental Forest, Puerto Rico - GRE.SIPMG.117b4f26 | ecosystem: Environmental > Terrestrial > Soil > Tropical forest > Bulk soil...
ATGGTGATGACCCCGCTCGGGCGCAGATCCTCAGCCGCGTGCATCGCGCCCGGCAGCCCGGCGGCCCCCTTCCGCACAGGTCCGGCACCGGTCGGTGTACGGTACCGCGCTCAGCCGCTCGGGCTCGATGTCCTCGCCGCAGACCGCGCAGGTGGTGTAACGACCGGAAGCCAGACGCCGTAGCGCGGCCTCGACCTGTTGCAGCTCCGCCTGCGCCGAGCTCGAGATCGCTCCGAGAACATCGTCGTGCTCGCGCTGCGTCACCTGCTCGGCAAAGTCGGCCGACAGCGGGTCGGCTTCGTGGCGCAGATCCGCACTGGCGTCACTCGCCCGCTGGCGTAATTCGTCCCGGCGTTTGAGCAGGCGCTCCCGTACCGCTTTGGTGTCCACGTCAGTCCCCCGGAGAAGAATGAGCCTCGTCAGGACGGCCGTTGGCCGCGACGTTGATCCTCGAGCCATTTCTGCAGTTTGTCGAAGGGCTCAACGAATTTCGCTACGCCCTCGCGCTCCAGCTGTTGTGCGACAGCCTCGAGATCGACGTCCAGTCGCTCGAGTCCCTCGCGTGCGTCGCTCGCATCCGCGAGGTGCCGCTCGAGCGTGAGCTCCGGACGGCCCAGACGTCGATAGGTGTTGAGCGTCTCGAGTGGCATGGTGTTGACGGTCTCGGGCACCACCAACTCCTCCACGTACTTGATGGGGCTGTAGGCCGGATCCTTGGTCGACGTCGATGCCCACAGCAGTCTCTGGGGCCGGGCACCACGCGCAGCCATGGCCTGCCATGCCGGCTGCGCGCTGGTCTCCTCGTATATCTCATAGGCACGGCACGCGCTGGCAATCGCCGCCTTGCCGCGTAGCGTACGCGCGGCGGGCTGCCCGCGCGCCGCGAGTCCATCGAGCAGACGGTCTACCGCAGTGTCGATGCGGCTCAGGAAGAAGCTCGCCACTGATGCCACGGTCGCAACCGGTTGGCCCCCATCGGCGCGCCGCGCAAGGCCCTCACGGTAGGCTTGGGTCACCGCGCGGTAGCGTTCCGGCGAGAAGAGCAGCGTCACATTGACATTGATGCCCTCCGCGATGAGATCGCGAATGACCGGCAGGCCCGCCTCGGTACCCGGGATCTTGATAAAGGCATTGGGGATATCCAGGCGCGCCCATAGCCGGCGTGCCTCTTTCAAACTCCCGGCGCTGTCATCAGCGAGGTGCGGGGACACTTCCAGGCTGACGAAGCCGTCACCGCCGCTGGTCGAATCGTAGAGCGGCCGCAGCAGCGCGGCGGCATCACGCAGGTCGGCCAGGGCGAGCTCCTCGTACAGCGCCATCGCCGAGGGGACGGTGGGCAGCAGCCGGGTGATCCGCTGCGCATAGGTCGCCTCCTGCATGATCGAGTGCGCAAGTATCGAGGGATTGGAGGTGAGCCCCGCGAGACCATCCTCGCGGATCAGCCGCGCCAGGCTTCCATCATCGAGCATGCCGCGGCCGATATCGTCGAGCCACACGCTCTCGCCGAGCTTGCGCAGCTCTAGCAGTGGATTCGGAACAGACGCGTTCATGGCTGGCGAACTCCGGTGTTCGAGAGTAGCGCAGCTCGCCGTGCGAGTCTCGCGGTTTTAGTCCGGATATGCGTAAATCATAGACTTCGGATAAAGGAGTCAGCCATGAGTGAGAGTAACGGCGGGGGACAGATCGCGGAGGAGCTGCGGACGCTCGTGAGCGAAGCCGAAGCACTGTTGCGCTCGACCGCGAACGCGGGCGGCGCGGAGGTCCAGGATCGAGCCCAGGCGACGCTGCAGGAGCTGCGCGCACGCCTCAACGCACTGGAGGAGACGGTGCGCTCGCGCGCGCGCGACGTCGACAGCTACGTGCGCGACAACCCCTGGCAGGCAGTTGCCGTCGTCGGGGGCATTGCGCTGCTGCTCGGTCTTCTCGCGGGCCGCAGATGATGGATGCGCCCGCGCCGCTCCCGGAGGCAACTCCTGCCGGTGAGTCGCCGGGCGCGGTGCGCGGGCTTGTGGCAGCGCTGCTCGAAGCGCTGCACACGCGGCTCGAGCTCGCCGGGGTGGAAGTGGAAATCCACCTGCGGGCGCTGTTGCGCTCGCTCATCTGGACGCTGGGCGCGGTCGCGTGCGCGATGCTCGGTCTTGCCTTCGCGATGCTCAGCGTGATCGCGGCGTTCTGGAGCACGCATCGAATGCTCGCACTGCTTGGCGGAACGCTGGTGTTTATCGTGCTCGCTGCGCTCTTCGGCTATCTCGCAGCGCGCGCACTGCGCACGCATCCGGATGTGCTCGAGGGCTCGCTCGCACAGCTTGCAGAGGACGAGCGGCGTGCGCGGGGTGGTCCGTGAAGCGCCTCAGCGAGCTCGAGATACGCCGCCGTGCGCTGCTGGCACGCTGCGAAGCCCAGCGCGAGGAGATCGCCTGGCGCATCGCACGGCTCAGTCCGCGGCGCTGGACACGGGCGCTGATCGGAGGCTTGAACGCCGGCGTGTCGGGTGTCGCCCGCCAGCATGGGCGCCATCCTCTCGCCTGGGTCCTCGCCGTTGCAGCACTCCTGCTCTTCCGGCGACCTCGCGATGCGCTCTCGCTGCTCACCAAGGCTCGCGGAGCGCTCTCGCTCCTCACCGGGGCCGCACAGGTCATGAGTGTTGTGGGTGGACTGCGCCGCAGGCGCTCGCGCGGGGCCGCCGCGCCGGCCGAGCTACACGAGGGACCCTAGCGCTGGCAGCCTAGCGCAGCTGCAGCCTAGCGCACCTGCGCGGAGGTGGTGGCGGCCGACTGGAGCTTGGCTGCCGACTGCGCCTTGGCTGTCGACTGCACCTTGGCTGTCGACTGCACCTTGGCTGAAGCGGGGTTGGTGGCAAGCCCGACGAGCGTCGGCATGCCGTTGGCAGCGCTGAGGGTGGCGCGTGCCAGGTCCCAGTGGACTGCGGCGGTGTCATCTCCGAGTGCGCGCTTGAGCTTCTGCGAAAGCTGACGCACATCGGGCCCGACCGACTGTCCTTCCTCATCGACGGGCGGATGCGCCTCGAGAAACAGCCGGCCATTGACCCAGGCAACCTTCACCGGCTCATTCACCAGGCGCACCTTGGTGCCGACCGGGATGATTGCAAAGAGTGCGGCCACATCCTCCGGGTACATGCGGATACAGCCATGGGTCACGGCCATGCCGACCGCCACCGGCTTGTTGGTTCCATGAATCATGTATTCACCGCGGCCGGCCGCGAGGCGCAACGCGTAGTCGCCGAGGGGATTGTCGGGGCCGGGCCCGACCATCTTTGGCAGCGGGTCGCCGTTTTCCTCGTGCTCCTTGCGGATCGACTCGGGCGGATACCAGGCCGGATGAACGATTTTGGCGATGACGTGCGTGTCCCCGAGCGGGGTGCGCCAATCCATCTTGCCGATGCTCACCGGGTAGGTGATCACGATCGGCTTGTCGTGCCGGTGCGGCTTGGGAAAGTAGTACAGCCGGTGCTCGGGCAGGTTCACTACGATGCCTTCGCGGGGACCTGCCGGCAGGATGCGACGACCGGGAAGAGTCAGCTGTTTCCCTGCACCCGGAAGCCAGACATCGACGCCGGGATTCGCGCGGCTGATCTCGTAGTAGCCGAGGCTGTAGCGATGGGCGATATCGGGAAGGGTGTCCTCATAAACGGTCGTAACGCTGGAGTCTTTACCAACGACGGCCGATCCATCGGATGGGAGCGGATAGAGACTCGCACGAGCGGCGCCGGCCGCCATCGCTGCGAGACTGAGTAAGAGAACACTGCGCAGGTGGTACTTCATGCACCTCGCGGGTCGAATGCCCAGATCCGGCAAAGCTCTATGTCCTTGATTATACAGCAGACGTCCCGTCTGCACCCTCCACTTGGCGTTTATTGTAAAGGATTCCACTACCCTGTTGCGCTGTGGGTGACGCCCGGAAACCGCAGCGCTCCTTTTTCGAACGCGGCACGCTCACCGTCGCGCGTGCGCTCATCGGGATGCATCTCGTGCACGATGACGGACAGGCCGTGCGCGCGGGGCGCATCGTGGAGACGGAGGCCTATCTCGGCCCGCGGGATCTCGCGGCGCATTCCGCGCGCGGCCGCACGCGGCGCACCGAAGTCATGTTCGGGCCGGCCGGTCACGCGTACGTGTACTTCATCTACGGCTTCTGGAATTGCCTGAACGTCGTCACCGGCCGGCCGGGCGTGCCGCACGCGGTGCTGCTGCGTGCACTGGAGCCGCTCGGGAGCCTCACCGAAAGCACCTGGGGGCCGGGCCTGCTGTGCCGGGCACTGCACATCGACCGGCGGCTGAACGGTGCAGACCTGCTGGGAGAAGCGCTGTGGCTCGAGTACCCGCGGCGACGAGCGCCCACGGTGCGTATCGCGCGCGCGGCCCGCATCGGGGTCGACTACGCCGGCGAGTGGGCGCAGCGTCCGTGGCGATTCTTCGATCGCGACTCGCCGTTCGTCTCTACAGTCCCTGCGGGCCGCCGCCGGCGCGTGCGTGCTGCCGCGGAGTCATTGGGAAATAATGGGCTGCGCGCAAACGCTGCGCGCTGACACCTCCGACCCTGAAAGGAACACGCGATGCCGATGTGCAACCTGGCTCCCACGCGGACGATGCGTGCTCTCGTGTGGGCGCTGTGTGTCCTGACTGCGCTGCTGATTTCTCCCGCGCCGCGCGCCGCGCTCGAAGAGGGCAAGAATTTCAGCACCATCGTGCCTCCGCAGCCGACCAGCCAGCGCAACAAGATCGAGGTGGTCGAGTTCTTCTCCTACGGCTGTCCGCACTGCGCCCGCTTCTACCCGCTGCTGAGCGCCTGGCTCACCAAGCTCCCGCCGGATGTGCTGTTTCGGCGCGTCCCTGTGGGCTTCGGCCGCGATGCCTGGATGAACCTCCAGCGCGCGTACTACTCGCTGGAAACCACCGGCGATCTCGCCAGGCTCGATGGGCCGCTGTTTCGTGCCATTTACGAGGAGCGCAAGCCGCTGTTCGATGAGTCGAGCATCGCCGACTGGGTCGGCCGCAATGGAGGAGACGCAGCGAAGTTCACCGGCGCCTACATATCGCTCGATGTCAACAAGCAGTCCTTCCAGGCCGACCGCATGGCCGAGGACTTTCACATCGAGGGGATACCGGCACTCGCCATCGATGGGCGCTACGTGGCCCACACCGGGGGCTCGACCGATGAGGCGCAGGCGCTGCAGGAGTTGCTGGTGAGCACCGATGAGCTGATTGCACGGGTGCGGAGCGAGCGCGCCGCCGCGAAGCCGGCGCCGAAGGGGAAATGAGCTGGGAGCCGCCGGGCCGCTGCCTATACGGGCGTGATCTCGAGCAGCTCGCTCCCCTCGGGCACGCGATCACCGCGGGCGAAGTGGATCGACTTCACCGTCCCGGCGTGCGGGGCGCTGATGGTGTGCTCCATTTTCATGGCCTCGATCACCATGAGCACATCTCCGGCGCTCACTCTGGAGCCGACCGTCACTGCAATCGACACCACCACTCCCGGCAGCGGTGTGGTGAGCCCTCCGACCGCGGCGCTGGCGCTGAACTCGTGCGTGCGCGGATCATCGAGCACGAAGTCGTACTGCTCCTGTTCGAGCCACAGGTAGACATGCGCCGCGGCAATGAGGCAGCGGGCGTGATAGCGCCGCTCGTCGATACGCACTGCGACGCTCGCGTGCCCGGTCTCCGACCCCGCGAGTGCCTGGCGCGATTGCCCGGCGACCGTCGCCGCCGCGGGGCGGCCGCCGGCATATTCGAGCTCCACGGAGCAGTCCTGCCCGCGGCAGGAGAACTTGTACACGATGGGAGTGACAAGATTCGGGGTGAAGCCATCGTGCAGCTGCCAGGGGCTCACCGCCGTCGCTGGTCCGGCGGGTGCAGCCGTGCCGCCGTGGAGGGCAAGTGCCGCGAGGGTCACCGCCTCAGGTGGCGGTGTGCGCGGGCCCGCAAACTCCCCGAGGCTCTTGTCGAGGAGCGCGATGTTGTGCCGCACCTCGAGAAACACCGGTGAACGCAGAATCCGTGCGAGCCAACGCTCGTTGGTCGCGATGCCGGCGCTGTAGGTATGGTCGAGCGCGCTGGCGAGCCGAGCCGCTGCCTGCTCGCGAGTGCCCGCCCAGGCAATGACCTTGCCGAGCAGAGAATCGTAGTTGTCGGGCACGGTGTCGCCGCTGCCGAAGCCGGCATCGACACGCACCGACTCCATCGCCGGCCACTCGAGCAATGCGAGTTGCCCGGCGCTTGGCAGAAAGCCGCGCGCAGGGTCCTCGGCGCACACGCGTGCTTCAATGGCATGGCCGGTCAAGCGAACTTCGTGTTGCGCCAGCGGCAGCGGCTCGCCGGCAGCGATCCGTAGCTGCCACTCGACGAGGTCGAGCCCGGTCACCGCCTCGGTGACGGTGTGCTCGACCTGCAGGCGCGTGTTCATTTCCATGAAGTAGAACTCGCGCCCGTCGTAGAGAAACTCGACCGTTCCTGCACTGACGTAGCCGATCTCGCGCGCCACGACCAGGGCCGCCGCGCGCAGCCGCTCACGCACCTCCGCAGGCACTGCGGGCGCGGGGGCTTCCTCAATGAGTTTCTGGTGACGCCGCTGGGTCGAGCAGTCCCGGTCGCCGAGGTGCAGGAAATTGCCGTGCGTATCGGCGAACACCTGCACCTCGAGGTGACGCGGTGCGGGCAGATAGCGCTCGAGCAACAGCGCGCCATCGCCGAAAGCGCTCTCAGCGAGCCGCCGCGCAGCGGCGAGTGCTCCATGGAGCTGCCCGCGCTCGCGCACGATCTGCATGCCCTTGCCACCCCCGCCCGCCGCAGGCTTGATGATGAGCGGGAGTCCGAGTGAGCCCGCTTCGCGCTCGAGCTGTGCGAGCTCCTGCTGCTCCCCGGCATAGCCCGGCAGCACCGGCACGCCCGCGGCCTGCATGCGCGTCTTGGCGAGAATCTTCGAGCCCATGGCGCGGATCGCCTTGGGCGGTGGCCCGACGAAGACGAGGCCCGCCTCGATGCAGGCCTCGGCGAACTGGGCGTTCTCGGCGAGAAACCCGTAGCCCGGATGGATGGCATCGGCCCCGATCAGGCGGGCAGCCTCGAGCAACGCCGGTATGTCCAGATAGCTCTCGCGTGCCGGAGCTGGCCCCAGGCGCACGGCGGCATCGGCGGCGCGGACGTGACGGGCCCCGGCGTCGGCGTCGGAATAGACCGCCACCGTGCGCAGGCTCATGCGCCGCGCCGTGCGGAAGATGCGGCAGGCGATCTCGCCGCGGTTGGCGACCATCAAAGTCTTGATCACTTGAATGCCTGCGGATCAGACCTACATGCGGAACACGCCGAAGGTCTGCGGCTCCTGCGGGGCATTGCGCACCACCGCAAGGGCGAGCGCCAGCACGCGCCGGGTATCGCCCGGGTCGATCACGCCGTCATCCCACAGCCGCGCGGAAGAATAGTAGGGATGGCCCTGGCGCTCGTACTGCTCGCGGATCGGCTGCTTGAAGCTCTCTTCCTCCGCCGCGGACCATGCGCTGCCTTTTGCTTTCAGCTGCTCGCCTTTCACGGTCGCGAGCACGCTCGCCGCCTGCTCTCCTCCCATGACCGAGATGCGCGCATTCGGCCATTGAAACAGAAATCGCGGTCCGTAAGCGCGCCCACACATGGCGTAATTGCCGGCGCCATAGCTGCCGCCGATGATGACGGTGATCTTGGGTACCATGGCGCAGGCTACGGCGGTCACGAGCTTGGCACCATCCTTGGCGATGCCACCGGCTTCCGCGCGCCTTCCGACCATGAAGCCGGTGATGTTCTGCAGGAAAAGCAGCGGAATCTGCTCGCGTGCACAGAGCTCGATGAAGTGCGTGCCCTTGAGGGCACTCTCGGAGAAGAGCACACCGTTATTGGCGAGGATGCCGACCGGATAGCCGCCGAGCTGGGCAAACCCACACACCAGCGTGGTGCCGTAGAGCTGCTTGAACTCATCGAGCTCGGAGCCGTCCACCAGCCGCGCGATCACTTCGCGCACATCGTAGGGTTTGCGCAGGTTGGCAGGCAGCACGCCATACAGCTCGTGCGCCGCGTAACGCGGCTCCTGCGGTGCATGTGGCGGCGCAGTGGGCGGTGCGGCTTTCAGCCGCGCAACGATGCGCCGCGCGATGGCGAGCGCGTGGGTATCGTTCTCGGCGTAGTGATCGCATACACCCGACTCGCGGCAATGCACATCCGCGCCACCGAGTGATTCGGCGTCGATGTCCTCCCCCGTGGCCGCCTTCACCAGCGGCGGACCGCCGAGAAACACCCGCCCCTGGTTGCGCACGATCACGTTCTCGTCCGACATCGCCGGCACATAGGCGCCGCCTGCGGTACAGGAGCCGTGCACCACGGAGATCTGCGCCACGCCCAGGCCCGAGAGCGTGGCCTGGTTGTAGAAGATGCGGCCGAAATTGTCGCGGTCCGGGAAGACTTCATCCTGCGCCGGGAGGAACGCGCCACCGCTTTCCACGAGATAAACACACGGCAGGCGATTGTCGCGGGCGATTTCCTGGGCGCGCAGGTGCTTTTTCACCGTGATGGGGTAATAGGTGCCACCTTTCACCGTGGGATCGTTCGCTACCACGACGCACTCGCGCCCGGCGATCCGTCCGATGCCGGTGATGATTCCCGCGCAGGCGATATCGGCGCCGTACATGCCGTGGGCAGCGAGCTGGGAGAGCTCGAGGAAGGCACTGCCGGTATCGAGCAGGACGCGGATGCGCTCGCGCGCGGGGAGCTTGCCCGCTGCCTTGTGCTTATCCGTGGCGGCGCGCGACCCGCCACGGGCGATGCGCGCGACCTCGGTGTGCAGGCCGCCGACGAGCGCCCGCATCGAACGCTCGTTCTCGCGGTATTCCTCGGAATGCAGGTCGACCCGGGTGGTGAGTCGCGGCATGGGACGCTTGCCAAGGTTGCCGGTTTGTCGGACAATCATACGATCATGCCGGCAGGGAAGGCAAGACCATGAGCACACTCATGAGCACACTCGACTGCATCGACCAGGACTTTGGATTGCCAGCGGAGCTGGAAGAGATCCGCCAGCAGGTGCGGCGCTTTGCCGCCGAGCAGATCGCCCCGCGCGCGGCGGAAATCGACCGCAGCAACGAGTTCCCACGCGAGCTCTGGCCCGAGTTGGGCGCGCAGGGACTGCTCGGCATCACCATACCCGAGCGCTTCGGGGGTGCCGGCCTCGGCTATCTCGCGCACGTCGTCGTGATGGAGGAGATCTCGCGCGTCTCGGGCGCGGTCGGGCTGTCCTACGGTGCGCACTCCAACCTGTGCATGAACCAGCTGCGTCTCAATGGCAGCGAGGCGCAGTGCGCGCGCTATCTGCCGAGACTCGCGAGCGGCGAGCACGTGGGCGCGCTTGCCATGTCCGAGCCCGGCTCGGGATCGGATGTGGTGTCCATGCAGCTGCGCGCCGAGAAGCGCGCCGACGGCTATCTGCTGAACGGCCGCAAGATGTGGATCACCAACGGGCCGGACGCGGATGTGGTGGTGGTGTATGCCAAAACCGATCCGGCCGCCGGAGCGCGCGGTATCAGCGCGTTCATCGTCGAGCGCGGCAGCCGTGGTTTCCGCAGCGCGCAGAAGCTCGACAAGATCGGCATGCGCGGCTCCTCAACCAGCGAGCTGTTGTTCGATGACTGCCTGGTCCCGGCCGAGAACCTGCTCGGCAGCGAGAACGGCGGCGTGCGGGTGCTGATGAGCGGGCTCGATTATGAGCGCGTGGTGCTCGCCGGCGGATCGCTGGGACTGCATGCGGCGGCGCTCGATCTCGTGTTGCCGTACGTGCGCGAGCGGCGCCAGTTCGGCCAGCCCATCGGTACCTTCGAGCTGATGCAGGGCAAGGTCGCCGACATGTACGCCGCGCTCAATGCCGCGCGTGCCTATGTGTACTCGGTGGCCCGTGCCTGCGATGCGCGCACCGCGCGGCGCCGCGACGCGGCGAGCTGCATCCTGTTCGCCGCCGGGGAGGCCACGCGGGCGGCGCTCGAAGCCATCCAGGCGCTCGGCGGCAATGGCTATATCAACGACTACCCCGCCGGGCGGCTGTTGCGCGACGCCAAGCTCTATGAGATCGGCGCCGGCACACAGGAGATTCGCCGCATGCTGATCGGGCGCGAGTTGTTCGAGGCGGCTGCATGAGTGTCGAGTTCGACCGGGTGCTGATCGAGCCCGCTTACCGCAAGGTAGCGGCGGCGATCGGCGAGCGGATTCTCAGCCGGACGCTGCGCGAGGGCGAGCGGCTACCCCCGGAGACCGAGCTCGCGCGGCAATTTGGCGTGAACCGCTCGACCGTACGCGAGGCGCTGCGCGAGCTCGAGAGCCGTGGACTCCTGCAGCGCCGGCCCGGCTCGAAGCTGATGTCGGTGAGCCGTCCGCAACACGCGGCGGTCGCCCAGGGGGTAAGCCACGCCCTGCTGCTGCACGATGTCACCGTGCAACACCTGTGGGAGGCGCTCACCATTCTCGAGCCGCCGCTCACCGCCGCGGCGGCGCGGGCGCGCACTTCTGCCGATCTGGAGGCGCTGAGCGCTGCGATCCGTGCCTTCGGCGAAGCGGCGACCGACACCGCCGCCACGGTGCAGCGCACCGTCGAGGTGTTCCGCTGCATCGCGCGGGCCAGCCACAATCCGGTGTTGGGGCTTGCGCAGGAGCCGCTGCTGCGGCTCCTCGAACCCTCGCTGCGCATCATGATCGACAAGGTGCCGCAGGCACGTGCACGCATCGCCACCGCCCACCGCCGGCTGCTCGAGGCGCTCGAGGCGCGGGATGAGGCGGCAGCGCACGACTGGATGGCGCGCCACATCCGTGATTTCCGCAAGGGCTACGAGCTGGCGGCCATCGACTTGTCCCTGCGGTTGACCCGCTCATAACAGCCGCCGGGACCCACCTGGCAAAACCGGACGCAGGTACCGTCCGGCGGCCTGCTCGCGGCGTGATGGGAGTCTCTGATTACGCCGCAGGAACGAGCCCCGCAGCCCTGCCACCGCTATGCTTCGGCGCGGGCATCGCGCCTTGCCGGAGTCGCACCATGACGGGTCTGCTGGTTTTCGCCTTTCTTGCGCTCGCACTCGCGGGCTACCTGGTCGCCCTCTTCAATGGGCTGGTGCGCGTGCGTGCCGCCGTGAAGCTTGCCTGGTCGAACATCGATGTGTTGCTGGTCCAGCGGCACGATGAGCTGCCGAAGCTGGTCGAAGTGTGCCGGCAATACATGCAGTACGAGGCGGCAACTCTCGAGCGTGTCATGCGTGCGCGGGCGGGGGTCGATGCGGCACGCAGCGCGGGTAACCTGAGCTCACTCGGCCCGGCCGAGCGCGATCTGCGCAGCGGACTCGCCGGACTGTATGCCGTGGCCGAGAACTACCCCCAGCTCAAGGCGAGCGAGCCGTTCCGGCACCTGCAGGAGCGCATCAGTGGACTCGAGACCGCCATTGCCGACCGGCGCGAGCTCTACAACGAGGCCGCCAACATCAACAACGTGCGCATCGCCAGCTTCCCGGACGCGCTCATTGCGCAGCTCGGCGATTTCCCGCCGGCGCAGCTGCTGCACTTCGATGCGGATCAGAAGGCAGACGTCGATCTGAAGGCCGCATTCTCGCGCTAGCCGGGGCTCACGGTGCATCCTCTGCACGCGCAGCAGCCGCCGCCTTACGCGCTGATCGCAGGGGTGGCCGCGGTACTGGCGCTGCTCGCACTGTGGCGCTTCCTGGCGCGGGTACGGCGCGACCGCCTGGTGGCCGACACCCCGGAAGCGCGTATCCGCTCGGCAGCCCAGGGCTACGTGAAGGTCAAGGGACGTACGCAGCCCGCCGGTCCCACGGCCACGTCGGCGCCTCTCAGTGCACGGCCGTGCGTGTGGTGGTCGTACGAGATCGCACACGAGGAGCGCGACTCCAAGGGCAATCGCCGCTGGGAGACAACCGACAGCCGCAGCAGCGTCGAAACTTTCGCGCTGGTGGATGAGGGCGACGGCCGTTGCCTCATCGGGCCGGTCAAGGCCGAGATTACTCCGACGGTGCGCAACGTCTGGTATGGCGCGACCTCCTGGCCCATGTCCGGGCCGCCCGATGGGGCGACGTTCCTGCGGCTTGGCAGCTGGCGTTACACGGAGCGGTTGCTTTCGGTGGGGGCCGAGGTGTGCGTGCTCGGCGAGTTCCGCTCACACTCCGAGGTCGGCGACCCCAACGCGGCCATCGCCGCCAAACTCCACGAGTGGAAGCAGGACCAACAGGGGCTGCTCGCACGCTTCGACCTCGACCACGATGGCAAGCTCAGCGAGGCTGAGTGGCAGGCGGCGCGTGAGGCGGCCGCGCGGGAGGCTCAGACCGAGACACTCCAGTCATCGATCTCTCGCGAGAGCATCATTTCCGAGCCGGAGAACGGCGAGCCCTTCCTGATCGCCCCGCTGAGCGAGGCCGCGCTCGAGCGGCGCGAGAAGCTGTTCGCCGGGCTGTATCTCGCGCTCGGACTCGTCGGCGTGATGGTCTGCGCCTGGGCGATCCGCCACAGCGCCTAGCGCTGGGCGGTCACGGCAGGTTTCAGCGCGACACCTGCAACGGCGCGAGCGCGAGGTCGGCCTGCTGTTTCAGCATGCCCGCGTAGAGCGGCTGCAACTCCCCGAGCTGCTGCTCGGAGAATGCCTTCAGATCCGGCGGGGCCCGGTATCCGGTCCAGCTCTTGCCGTCGCCTCCCCAGGCACGGCCAATGAGCTGCGCCTGTGGGGGACTCACTCCGATCAGCAGCAGCTCCGTCATGTCAAGCAGCACCGGTAGTGGATCGGCACCGCCGGTGACGAAACACCAGCCCCTGAGGTACTCCGGCAATTCCTTGTGGCGCGCGCCACCGGCATGGGCCGAGTCGTTGCGGCCGGGGCCGAGTGCGATGATGGCGCTCACACCCTGACTCGCTGCCAGTTGCGCGTACAGCGGACCGCACTCCTTGGGCAGACCTTTAGCGAGGGAGGCGTCGAGAAAGCAGTTCTCGCGTGCGCGCCGCAGGGCATCGCTCGGGGCGATGGGCACCGGCGCGAGTCCGAGCTGGCTCAGACGGTCCCGGACCGCGGTGAGCAACATCGCGCTCACCGGCCAGTTCACCGTGTAGGTCTTGAGGAAACTGTTCTCGATCTGGCGCGAGGCGTGGAAGTGGGTCACTTCCGGATCGAGCAGATTCACGATGCCGACGCGCGCCCCGGCAGGCAGCGCGAGGGTCGGCGGCGGATGTGCGGCGGGAAGCACTGCGGGAATGACGCCGAGCAGCGCAGCGCAGAGCCCGGCCCGGTACGAGGTCGGTGTCATTCGGCTCATGCCCTCCCCCCTGGCTGCCGAGTCTAACGCTCGCGCCGCGGTTGAGGGAAACACCTGTCGCGCGGCGCCGTCGCACGCCGTGGTCATAACGGACGCTTATGAGCCCATGACCCGAAACATCCAAGAGCCCGCGGGCCGCTCGTTACCATGCAGGCACGGAGGCGGTGAGGCATGACCAGTATCGGCACCGAACGGGTTCTCGCGGTCGAGCACTGGACCGACACCCAGTTCACCTTTCGCACGACGCGCGATCGGGGACTACGCTTCGAGAACGGTCAGTTCCTCATGCTGGGCCTGATGCTCGAGCGCCCCCTGCTGCGCGCCTACAGCATCGCCAGTGCCAACCATGACGAGCACCTGGAGTTTCTCAGCATCAAGGTGCCGGATGGGCCCCTCACCTCGCGGCTGCAACACGTGCAGCCCGGCGATGAGGTTCTCGTCAGCCGCAAGCCCACCGGTACGCTGCTGCTCGCGGACCTGAGGCCCGGCAGGCGCCTCTATCTGCTGTGCACGGGCACGGGCGCCGCGCCCTTCCTCAGCCTCATCCAGGATCCGGAGCTGTACGCGCGCTTTGGCGAGGTGATCCTCATTCACGGGGTCCGTTGGGCGCGGGAGACCGAAGTTGTGCGGCGGCGCATCGCCGCGCTCGAGCACCATGAGCTGCTCGGAGAAATGGTGCGCAATTCACTGCGCTACTACCCCACGGTCACCCGCGAGCCGTACCGGCACCGTGGGCGGCTCACGACACGGCTCGAGTCGGGCCGCCTGCTGCAGGACCTGGGGCTGCCGCCGCTCGACCCGGCTGCCGACCGGCTGATGGTCTGCGGGAGCCCGGCGCTTCTCAGCGATGTGTGTGCACTACTCGATACGCGTGGCTTTGCCATCTCGCCGCACAGCGGTGAGCCCGGCGATTACGTGATCGAGCGAGCCTTCGTGACGCGCACGCCCTCGAAGGCGTAAATCCTCAACGCCGCGGGCTGCCGGCGGCGAGCGCGCCACCGGCGGGCCAACTGCGCGTCATCAATGCGGCGGCTCCTCCGGGTGTTTTCCGGGCTCCCGGGATTGCGATCGTGGCGCCCTCTCGTGCTGCGGTGCCTCATGCTGTGGTGCTTGTGCCTTCGACGGCGCACGTTCAGGAGGAGGCGGCGTGGCTGGAGGCGCCGGCCGCTGCACCTGAGCCTGTTCGTTCGGCCCGAGCTCGGTCCGAACG
>Ga0318534_10000384_pt1 | contig 14431 bp, 12 predicted proteins | sample GRESIP117b4f26_FD_202502 | JGI IMG/M metagenome (GOLD analysis project Ga0318534, IMG submission 202502) | Tropical soil microbial communities from Luquillo Experimental Forest, Puerto Rico - GRE.SIPMG.117b4f26 | ecosystem: Environmental > Terrestrial > Soil > Tropical forest > Bulk soil...
GCCGCCGCTGAACTGGCCTGTGACATGGTTCACGCCAGCTCCAATTAGCGGCTGGCCGCAGTTGCTCGATATCGACCGAGCGCCATTCATCAACTGGGACCGAAGAATCGGACGATGACTCACGCTCGAGTCCGCCGAGATTGGCGACGATTTGCCGGTTCAGCAGCCAACAAGATTTTGAGATGTATATCAACCTGAAGACTGCCAAGGCGCTCTGCATTACAGTTCCGCTGCCCCTGTCCGGCCGCGCCAACGAGGTATTTGAGTGGGGCGGCGCATGTCCGCTTTTGGCACAAAGCGGACATCCTCGTCGTGCTCAGCAATGTCCGCTTTCGGGGGTAAAGCGGACATTGGCCGGACTTAGCGGAATGTCCGCTTCTGACCCAAAAGCAGCCCAAACGGCGCCGGCCTAACGCCACATTCGATCCCTATTTGCAGCCACCTAGGGTACTGATGGGCGGGACTCCCAATCGAAGGTTTTTCGCGTTTGGTGTTGCGGGGAGCAGTTCCTCTCGCAAGCCGACTGTCATTCAGTTCGGCCAGCGCGGTTGAAGCGGCTGGTGCGCGCCGTTCCGATTGCGCGCTGGACCGGAAGTCTTCCCAATGCGCAAGTGAGTGCGTAGCAGAGTCGGTCCTTTATCGATTGATTTTGCCAGGAGAGCGTGGGCTTTTTTGGTACCTAATGCTGCTCTAGGGGAGTTGCAGTGGGGGAGCGAACAAATCGGACGCTCACGTTTAGAGTCGCCATAACGGCCGCCGTTTTGGCTATCATCACGGCTCTCACAGCGTCTCTGACATTTATCCAGCTTGAGACCTTTCATGCGGCGGCAGGAGCCGCCGCCTCTGCAGCTATGGATGCCGCAAGCGCGAACACGCTTAACCGGCTTGAGGGTGACATATCGGAGATAAATTCTGTTGTTCGTGTGCTGTCATCAAATCCCTCTCTTACTGACTCGGATGACAGGAGCGAGACCGATGGCGTAATCGCTCTGTTTAAAGCTGCGCTGCACGAGTTGCCGCAAGCGGATAGCCTCTATGTCGGGTACGACAATGGTTGCTGGTTGCAAGTCCGGCGCCTCGATGTACTGGGTTCAGCAGAGCGTGAGAAACTAGGGGGCCCGTCCGCAGCCGTCTACAATGTCAATTTAGTTCGCCCGACCTCTAACGGCTCGCTACCGATGCGGCGGCTTTTCCAAGACGAGCAAGGCAACACGATCGAGCAGACCGATCTATTAAATTACGGCTATGACCCACGGGAACGGGTCTGGTATCGCGATACGATGCGAGCGGACCGCGGTCTTGTTTCGTCACCATACCCTTCATTCAGCATCGGCACACCGATGATCACCTTGAGCGCACCCCTAAGTGGAAATGTGCGCGGTGTTATAGCTGCCGACCTCAAGCTCGATAAGTTCAGCGATTTGGTCCATGCGCAGCGCCCCGGAGAGCATGGAACGGCAATCATCTTTGACTCGTTCGGCGTGCTCATCGCGCATCCCGACTTTGCACGGCTGATGGAATACGCGAGCGCGGGAAAATACGCGAGCGCGGAACCCCCCGATCCGCAGCTCCCCGAGATTGGCCAGATTCGAACAGGGCTAGTCGGCGCTGTGATGCGGGGATGGGATGGCGGTGACCGCTACGAAGGCAGCATTCGAGGCAAGGATGGACGAGATTATCTTTATCGCCTGCAAAAATTTTCCCAGGCCGACGAATTTAGCGGCTACTCGCTGTTGCTTGCAGCGCAGGATGATTTTGCCGGGGACGTCCGGAAGTTACAGTTGAGAGGAATAATAGTTGCACTCGCCGCCGCCGGTTGCTTCGTCCCTGCAGTTTGGATGTTCGGCAGCCGGATGTCGACTTCGCTGAAGGGGATAACGGCTCAGGCGGGCAGGCTCCGCCGGCTAGCACCGCCTGATGATATGCCGATCACGTCGCATGTTGCGGAGATTGACGAACTAGGCCAGACCATGGCGGTCGCCCAGCGCAGCATCTGGTCCTTTGCTCGCTTTGTCCCAAAGGATATCGTCAGAGGAATCATCGATAATTCTATTTCTACTGAGCTTGGCGGAGTCAGGCGAGAAGTCACTGTCCTATTTACCGATGTCACAAACTTTACCGGCATTGCCGAAGCGGCTGACCCCGACAGTTTGATGCGGCAAGCATCGCGCCATTTTACGGCGCTAACGAGGGTATTTCTCGCTGAGGGCGGGACTGTAGACAAGTTTATCGGGGACTCCGTGATGGTGTTTTGGAACGCTCCCCATTTGCAGTTCGACCATGTCGAGCGGGCCTGTCGCGCGGCCCTTTCGGCCAAGGCGGCAAGCGACGCTCTCAATACTCAATTTGAGGCGGAGGGCCTGCCGGCGTTTGCCGTCCGCTTCGGCATTCATTCTGGCGAAGCCGTCGTAGGAAATGTCGGCTCCGAGGAGCGCATGAACTATACAGTGCTGGGCAACAGCGTGAACTTGGCGGCGCGTCTGGAGGGGTTAAATAAAGAGTACGGTACTACGATCCTGGTCAGCGACGCTGTCCACGAGCGAGTTGAGCATCGCTTTCGGTTCCAGCCAATCGCTTCGGTAATCGCCAAGGGCCTGACGACAGAAACGCGCGTCTACGAGTTAATTGAAGCAGTCGCGTAGGTGGATAGGAGAAATCTCCCGCTACTCAACTTGGCACGCGCCGGTACTTGGCGGATCGGGCTGCCAGCATAGCGCGCCGGTTTCGTTCATCAAGCGTTGGAGGGTTTCTGCCTCACGGTCGAGCACCGGTCGCGGCTTATCGCCACGCAATACAACACGTTGGAAGGTATTCATGAAAACTTCATCGAACTCGCGGCCGCGGCGGCCAAGGCCGATCGGTGGCAGCGCGGGCAAGGCGTCCTTCGCCGACTGCGTCTGTGCGATAGCAGCGGCGCCCATTTTCAGGCCAGCGCCGAGATCTGCCGGCAGTTCTGTTTTCACCACCGGAAAAAACCCAACAGTGCGAGCCGTGGCGATTTGCGTTTTCGGCTGGGTCAAGTAATCGATCAGTGCCATCGCCCCGCTGATGTCGGGCGCGCCTTTCATCACCGCGAGGCCTGCAAGCACGGCCATGTAGCCCCGGCCCTTCGGTCCGGCAGGAGCGGGGAAGGCGATGAATTCTTCCGGTTTCTGACGCAGTGCGTCGAGCGCGCGGGCAATGTGGTCAAAGCCGATCCATACCTCGCCAGAGAGTAAGGGTTGCTGCATGAAATTGTAGCTGGTCGAGTTCGGATTGACGCTCTTCCACAACGACGCGAACTGCGCCCACATCGCTTCGGCTGCCTCCGATCGGAATGGAACGACGATGCCACCAGTATAGGATGGGTAAAGGAAGCCCTCAAAAAAACGGTGCATGAGTCCTTGCGGTCCTGCCGGAAAGCCGAGCAAACGCTTGCCGGTCTTCTGCTGGAGCGCGCTAGCCCAGATTGCTAACTCGTCATAGCTAAGCGCATTGATATCTGTCCCGGCGGGCAAATAGGCCAGCGCCTTCCTGTTAGCGACCATGACATAGCTCGCTTGCATCCATGGGATATAGAGCTGGTGCGCAGTACCAAGTTTGCCGAGCGTGAGCAGCCCACTAGGGATGCCGCGACCTGCCAGCCCGGTGGCGAGATCGTCAAGTTGAGCCAGGGCCTCTAGTGGCGCAAGCGGTTTGAGTTCGCCGTGGAGCGCGCCTACAACATCCATGGTGTGAGTACCGCTTTTTTGCTCTGTTTCAATGCGCACAGGGAATTGCTGCGGCTGCTCTGTGATGTAATCGACTTCCCGTGGAAAATCTTTAAGGATTAAGTTGCGCATCTTCTGCGTCTCTTCGATTGGACGCAGTTGCGTTGACAAAAAAATCAAGTGCTCGGCATGAGCAGTGACCACGGTCGCGGTGAGCAATCCGGCCGCGTGAAACCAAAAGCGGAGCCACGCCCACACTCCCCGCATGTTCTCCTCTTATACGAATATCAGACAGCGGAGATAAATTTACGACTTTTCGATAACTTGACGCGGCTCGAAGAACAGGCGGAGCAGAGTACGCTCTCCAACAACTTCGCCAAGCGAGCGAAAGGCAAAGAATGGAATCAATATCAGCAGTACGATAATGCTTCCGGCAATCAGCTGGTGAATCGTGCCGCCGCCGACTGCGGCTATCGAATCCATGACCCCGCGATAATGAAAATATCCGATGATCACCTCCTCCAGTACATTCAAAACCAGGAGCAGGGCCAGAAAAGCGAACGACCTCCGGAGCGTGGGCCAAATGAGGGCTTCCTTCTGATGCCGTTCACCGAGGTGAATTGCGTGTCCCACGCTCATGAACTTGGCGCAGATCAAAGCCTTGACAGCAGCGATACCGAATGGCGCGAAGGATACCCCGTGCGCTTGCAAGATTGCGGCCTTGAAATATGCGAGGGCGGTAAAGCAGACATAGAGATAGGCGGCAATAATCAGAAATTCCCTTAGCTCATCGGCTGCTCTCTTGCGGAGTGAATCTTTCGCCTCAGCGCCAGTGTTCATGTGCATCCCCCAAGCCATCGCCACGCGGAGTTCCGGAGTCACTCGTCAGCCGCGACAACACTACCTGATCGACCATCATTTAATGAAGTCACGAATGTCCGCTTTTGGCACAAAGCAGACATGGCGATCGTGCTCAGCGATGTCCGCTTTTGAGCCAAAGCGGACATTGGGAGACTGCTTCCCGGCCACTTTCAGCGCACTAAGCTGACCCGCTACAATGCCTTGTCCTAAGCCTTGGGGAAGGCAATGCGACGACGCGATTTCATCAAATTAATTGCTGGATCAGCCGCCGCTTGGCCACGTGCCGCACGCGCGCAGCAGCCCGAGCGGGTGCGGCGCATTGGCGTGCTGATGCAGATCGGGGCGGACGATCCAGAAGCGCCGGCATTGGTCGGAGCATTCTCTCAGGGATTGGCAGAATCGGGCTGGATCATCGGCCGCAATGCGCGGATCGATTATCGATGGCATCAAGGCAACCCCGAGGCCGCTCGCGCCTACGCCGCGGAATTACTCGCGCTGAGGCCGGATATCATTTTCGTCTCTGGCATCTACGGAGCGATTGCAATCAAGCAACTCACGCGCACGGTGCCGATCGTATTCGTGAATATTGCCGATCCGGTCGGTTCTGGCATCGTTGACAGCTTGGCCCGACCGGGGGGCAACATAACTGGCTTCATGGTCTTCGATTTCAGTTTCGGCGGAAAATGGCTGGATCTCCTCAAGGAGATCGCGCCGCACGTGAGCCGGGTGGCTCTTTTTCGCGACGATACCAGCCCTGTCGGAATCGCCCAGTTCGCTGCTGTTCAGGCCATGGCGACCTCAGCTGGGCTGCAAGTAACGCCGGTCAACGTTCGCAACAGTGACGAAATCGCCAGCGCCGTAGAGGCTTTTGCCCATAGCCCCAATGGCGGTGCGATTGTGACAGGCACCGCCTTGTATACGGTTCATCGTGATCTGATCTTAAAACTCATCGCCCGCTATAAGCTGCCGGCCATCTACAACGACCGCATCATCGTCGCGAGTGGTGGCCTGATCTCCTACGGACCGGATCGCGTTGACATGTACCGGCGCGCGGCCGGCTACGTCGATCGCATTCTCAAGGGCGAGAAGCCGGGCGATCTCCCTGTGCAGGCGCCGACCCAGTATGAACTGGTCATCAACCTCAAAACCGCGAAGGCACTCGGGCTCACCGTGCCGCAGTCGCTGCTTGCCCGCGCCGACGAGGTGATCGAATGAGGCGTCGCGAGTTCGTGGCGCTTCTCGGCGGGGCGGCTGCCGCTTGGCCGCTAACGGCGAGCGCGCAACAGCCGGGGAAGCTGCGGACCATCGGATTTTCGGGCCAGAGCACGCTTTTGGCCGAAAGCGAGTTGGTCGCCGCTTTTACGCAGCGACTGCGTGAACTCGGCTGGATAGAGGGTCGCACCATCACGATCGAGTATCGCTGGTCTGAAGGACGCGCTGAGCGCTTGGACCAGATCGCAGCCGAATTCGTCCGGCTCAAGGTCGACGTCATTGTCACCTCTGGAACGCCACAAGTCGTCGCGACAAAGCAGAAGACATCAGTCATCCCTATTGTGTTTGCGAGGGTGGGAGACCCCGTGGCCAGCGGCCTTGTCGCCAGTCTGGCCCGACCGGGCGGCAACGTGACCGGCCTGTCCACTCAAGGGGACGATCTTGCTGGCAAGCGGATCGAACTCTTACGCGAGGTTGTTCCAGGTCTCCGCCGAGTGGCGATCATGGCTAATGTCGGTAATCCCTTCTCTGTAATGGAGTTGGACGAAGCTCACGCGGCGGCCCGCACGCTCGGTCTCGAATTCGATGCACTCGAAATTCGGCGAGCAGAAGATATCGCGCCCGCCTTCGACGCGATCAAGGGCCGTGCGGAAGCACTTTACGTTTGTCCCGACGGACTCGTGGACACCAATAAGATTAGAATCAATACCTCCGCGCTGGGCGCGCGACTGCCAACGATGTATGCGTATCGGGAGTACGTCGAAGCGGGAGGTCTGATGTCCTATGGAGCAAACCTCCCGGACCTGTACCGGCGCTCCGCCGACTATGTCGACAAGATTCTGCGCGGTGCCAAGCCGGGCGACATCCCGGTTGAGCAGCCGACCAAGTTTGATTTCATCATAAATCTCACGACCGCCAAGGCACTCGGCCTCGAACTTCCGCCTGCGCTCATGGCACACGCCCACGAGGTGATCGAATAAGGATGCTGTTTTGCTGCACTGCATGAGTCCGCTTTTGGCACAAAGCGGACATCACCGGCGTAAGCGGCATGTCCAGGCTTTAGTGAATTAGCGGCGTGTTTAAAGAAGCAGAGCAGATGCTCTCTGGGCGACCGTTTCGTCCCCCATATCGTTCCCCATGACGACTTCTCGTGTGAGGAAAGCTGGTCGGAGTGGCAGGATTTGCGATTGTCTCTTTGAGACATTGAAATCTTTGAGGTTTTCGTACGCAGCTTTCGATTTTGTGTACTCGCCTTGTGTACTCGTATCAAGGCGTTTGCAGCCTCACGCATCGCAACCCATTAGCCCGCGTCCCCCTCGATTGCCTCATGCCGCCAGCGTGTCGAGCAGCGCATTCGCCTCCTTCAGATCGCGCGTGTCGAACCCCTCAGTGAACCAGCCGTAGACTAGAGTGAGCAGTTCGCGAGCCTGCTGCGACTTGCCCTGGTCGCGCCAGAGACGCGCAAGGCTCGTAGCAACGCGGAGTTCCCAGGATTTTGCTTGCTGCTGACGCGCGACGGCCAGTGCGCGCTCGAAATACGCCTCTGCCTTCGTCACATCCCGCTCCGGGGATAGCAGAGCGATTTCGCCGGCGATGCGGTGGACCTCGGCCTCGCACAATGTTTCCTTGGTCGCTTGCACGGCGGTTAGCACTTCGTCGATGCTGCGCCAAGCGTCATCGAATTGGCGGAGTTCCGCATACGCTTTCGCCAGATATGACATGAATAGTGGCGTCCAGAACGTTGATCCCGTTGCGCGGTACCCGGCGAGACCGGCGGTGATCGTTTGCGCTGCATCCGAACTTTTGCCGGTCAGCGCCAATACGCAACCTTGAGACAACATACCAAACGCCTTCCACAGCGCGGCACCTTTTTCGTTCGCCAACGCGCGATTTTCGTCCAATCGCGCATTCGCTGCCGAATAGCTCCCGCACAAGCTATAAGTCAAACTCGTGAAGCATAGCGCGAGCATCAACGTGGCAGCTTGACCAAGCTCGCGGGCATGCTTGAGCGCGCGTTCAGCGTCCGCGAGCGCGGCTTCAGGATACCCGAGCATCCACAGCGCCCAGGAGCGGTAAATCGAGGCCGCAACTCTGTTGTCGTGGCCAAACCGTGTCGCTATCGTTCGATGTGCGGTTGGATCATAAAGTGTGATCGAGCGATCAAGGTGAGGTCGGCTTTGCGCGATCCCTCCGGTGGACAGCAAGGAAAGACCCACCATGCGATGTCCGATCATGAGCGGGACTGTCGCCCCTTGCTTTTCGGCAAGCGTCATGAAACGCGCTGCAAGTTCGCGCATCGTATCGCCGTTGAAAGCGACGTAGCTCGTAGCCCACGGCCCGTAGAGGACAGAGAACACCGCCAGGGGGTCCTCGGGAGTTTCACCGAGCGCTTCAGCGTGCTCGACCAGCACACGCGCTTGCTCATCCGCCGCCTTCGTCTCCGGCGCGGCATAGCCCTTGACGTGCATCAGAGCGTTTGCAAGCGCGACCTGAAGCTTGATCTGCTCACGGCGCAGCGCGGGCGTGGCAGACAGAGTGGCGATTTGATCGAGGGCGCGCGTGAGTTGCTCTACTGCTTCGACCAGTGCCGACTGCGCCAGCGACCGCTGCCCCGCTTTGCCCCAAAGGTCTGCGGCTTTCTCGATCACGCCGGCCTCGGTCCAATGTCGCGCCAACAACTCCGGTCGGCTCTCGGCGCTTTCCGCGAATTCGCTCTCGATGGTTTCGGCGATGCGGGCATGTAGTGTGCGTCGCGGCTCGCGCAGCAGCGTCCCATACGCCGCGTCCTGCACGAGGGCATGCTTGAACACGTAGGTCGCATGCGGGGGCACGCTCCGTCGGAACAGCAGACCGGCCGCGATGAGACGGTCCAACGCCGATGTCAGCCCCGCCTCCGGCTGGGGCACTACCGAGGCGAGCAGGGCATGGGAAAACTCGCGGCCGATTACCGCCGCGATCTGGGCCAGCTCCTTGGCCGGACCGCCGAGCCGGTCGAGCCGCGCCATGAGCGAGGCATACAGGCTCGCAGGGACCGCCAGTGTTGGAGAAGGAACAGCAGCAATCGCGCGCGCGGCGGCAGTCTCGCTCCCTGCTTCCAGCACCGCCTTGGTCATCTCCTCTACGAACAAGGGAATACCGTCGGTACGCTCGATGATGTCCTGCCGATTGCTCGCTGATAGCTGGCTGTCACCGACGACGCGGTCGATCATGGCGCCAGCTTCGTGATCTGCCAGTCGATTGATAATGAGGGCGGTGACGTAAGGCCGTCCAACCCACGGGGCGTCGAATTCCGGCCGGAACGTCACTAGCAACAGCACCCTGAGCGTCCGAATTCGGTCTACGACTCGACCGAACGCTTCCAAGCTGGTGGGGTCGGCCCATTGCGCATCCTCGAAGATCATCAGCACAGGCTTTTGCCGCGACAGCGTCTCCATTTGCGCGGTAAGCGCCTCGAGCGTTTTTTGCCGGCGCTGCTCCGGCGTCAGCTCGAGTGCGGGATACCGACCATCGTTCGGCAGCGAGAGCATTTCGGCGATGAGTGCGGCGTCGGTGATCGAGGTCGAAGTCTGCGCGAACAGAGCGTCGAGCTTGTCGAGTTTCTCCTGGGGCGTATCGTCGTGTAGCAATCCCGCCGCACGTTCCATCTGACCGATGATCGGAGAAAACGCGCTATCGGTGTGCTGGGGCGAGCAGAAATAGCGCAAACGTGTATGCGGTTCAGGCGCAAGGCTTTCTAGCAGAGCAGCTGTGAGCCGCGATTTGCCGATGCCTGGTTCGCCGGAAATCAGCACCACCTGGCCATTGCCGCTCTTCGCCCGCGACCAGCGCCGGCGCAGCAATTCGATTTCTTCCTGCCGGCCGACCAGCGCGGTCAGACCAGCCGCGTGCAGAGCCTCGAAGCGGCTTTCGACCGTGCTCGCCCGCAGCGCCACCCAAGCGCGCAGGGGCTCGGCGACGCCCTTAAGGTCTCTGGCACCAAGGTCCCTTAGCTCGAAGAGATTGCCGAGAAGCCTGCGCGTCGCTTCGGCAATGACCACCGTGTTTGGCTCGGCAATCCCCTGCAGCCGCGCTGCAAGGTTCGGTGTCTCACCAACGATGCCGCGTTCGTGCACTTGGCCCGATCCAGTCATCAGATCGCCCACAACCACGAACCCAGTGGCGATGCCAACACGGGTTTGCAACGAAGCCGGCGTCTTGAGTGCGATCACCGCTGCGATCAACTCCAGCCCGGCACGCACTGCCCGCTCGGCGTCATCCTCATGGGCCTCGGGGTAGCCAAAGTAGACAAGCACGCCGTCCCCCAGATACTGCGCCACGAAGCCGCCGAAGCGACGCACGGTTTCTGCGACGCACTTCTGGTAGGCCGAAATGACTTCGCGCAGGTCTTCAGGGTCCATGCGCGCCGAGAGTGCCATTGAGCCGACCAAGTCGGAGAACAGCACCGTGACCTGACGGCGCTCGGCGCGGTCTTCGGGGGAGACGATCGGCGCGCTAGAAGTGGTCGCTACATCAGAGGATTGAGCCTTGGCGCCCGCATCTGTTCGTAAAGTAGCGATAGCGTCGAGAAGTTTGCGGCGGTGGCCGACGACAGAGACACCGAGGTCCTTTAAGTCTTCCGCTGTGAGGTTCGGAAGAACGGTCTCGTCTATCTCGTTGTCGCGGAAAGCCGCCTCATACCGTCCGAGGCCAAGGCTCCGCAACCAGACCACGATGTCCATGACCGCGACCCAAACTCCGAATGCCGCACATCATCGTTCCGCCAGGCGAGGGTGTCCAGGACTGGCCTCTGACCGTTAGCTCTCCAGCCATGAAAGGCTACCTGAGTACAGTAGCCCGTTGCGGTCCGGTTATGAAATTTGTGCCTGCAACAGCGCGAAGTAAGTAGTGGCATGGTGCTCGAAAAAGGCATCTTTGCATTGAGCGCCGGCACAAGGCGTCCCAATGAGGGAGATTTCGGTACCGGCATTAACGAAATTAAGGGAAGGAAGAACGGTGACGTCGAAGCTGGACGCCACGAGCTCAGCTTGTGGGCCAGGCGCCACCGCCACCCGTTGTGCAAGCGCAACCGCTTTCGGCTGCAGCCGGTGACGCGCATGATCAACGATATTATTGCGAGCATTATCAACAAGCGGCTTAAGCACAGTGAAAATCGTTGTCAGACGCGGGTCAGCTAAAGCGCTCAGCGGATTTGGTGTGTTGATGTCGCCGGGAAACTCGAGTGTGAATGGTACCTGCGGCACCCAATCGAGGGAATTGGTCACTCGAAAGGCGAAGCCAGAATTGCAAAACCTGCTCTCAAAATCGCAGGCATAATGATCGTTGCCTGGCTTAGGCTGCGCGTAGACATAGGTCTTGTAGGAATAATTCTTTTCATTGGGCGCATCGGAGGCGTAGGCAAAGTAAGACCGCAACAATGTGGCCATCGCGGCTCCTTGACTGTGCCCGGTGATGTAAATTGGGCTTCCCGTGGGCACCTTGCTTGCCAGTTGAACAAGAATGCCGTCATTAGGATCTTTAAGAAGCAAGAGCGTTCCCAGAGCAAAACCGAAATGTACGCTCGCGTCAGGACTCGCCGCAAAACTGTAGTCAATTTCGATGTGGCCGACCGTCAACCGGCCACTCGCCGGTACAAGAAATGAAAGGAGGTCCTCAAGGATACTGCCAGCATCCAACACTGTGCCGCGTAGAACGATGGCGTAAGAGCCAGAAGCGTTTTGCCAAAGCTGCCATTTCTCGGTGAATTGACCGATGACCGGTGAGTCAAAGATCATATTCCAGCCTGTGGGCTGAGGAGGCGCCTCACCGCCCTCAACAATTGCACTGAGGGCCACAAGGTCGAGCGCCTCAGCAACATTAAACCCCGAACTGAGTGCCATGGTTATCCTCCCGCTTTTGCAATGTGATTTCGGGTGGCCGCGCTTGATCAGTTGTAAAATGACCTTGCTCGTGTAGAGCTTGTTCACTGCCTACGCCGAAATAGTCACTTTCCAGGCTCGCCCACGTTCTCTACGGCGCCGCCGCTGTCGGCCCAGTCCTTGAAGCCGCCGAGGTTGTAGACGCGGTCATAGCCCATGTCCTTGAGAATCTTACCGCTGAGCGCCGCGCGGCCGCCGGAGCCGCAATAGACGATTACATTCTTGTCCTTGGTGAAATTCTTGTCGTGCGAGGGAGAATCGGGATCGGCGCGAAATTCCAAGAAGCTGCGCGAGACGTTGACGGCACCGGCGACTTTGCCGCTCTTTTCCACTTCCGGCGCTTCGCGCACGTCGACAACGAGCGTGTTGCCTTGCGCGATCATCTCCCGGGCCTGCGCCGGCGTGATCCGCGGCACCGCCGCATTGGCGGCATTCATCAGCTCTTTCAAATTGGTCGTCACGTCCTCCTCCCATGTGTCAGTTTGATGCGCCAGCTTGATATGTCAGTTTGACCCACATCAACAGACGAATCTGATCGAAGTCGATGGGTCAATACGAAATTCAATGCCCGCGTTAGGCCCCTCGATAGCAATGCCAAAGGAACGACACGCCCCCTACGCGCGCCAGAAAATTAGCGTAGCGTGGTCACGAGCCATGCCATCATACGAAGTGATCGTTGTCGGTCTGGGCGCTGTAGGCAGCGCCGCAACCTGGCATTTGGCGCGGCTGGGAACAAAGGTTCTTGGGATCGACCGCTATAGGCCGCCGCATGAATTCGGATCATCTAGTGGCGAGACCAGGTTGACACGGGTCGCGGTCGGCGAAGGTGTGGAGTACTCCCCGTTGGCGCTGCGCTCGAACGAGATTTGGCGGGAGATCGAAACCACGACAGGCCAAACTCTCTTCGTCCAGTGCGGCTGCCTCACCATCACCGGGCACCCAAACAAGTCGATGGTCCACGGTGTCAACAAGTTCTTCGATAACATAGTGGCTTCCGCCGAACGATATAACATCCCGCACGAAATCTTTCGCTCGGCTGACGCCCTTCGTAGCCGGTTCCCGCAATTTGCCGTGAACGGAACAGAAGTCGGCTTTTTGGACAACGGCGGCGGCTATCTCTTCGTGGAAGCTTGCATCCGCACGCAACTCCGGTCCGCGGTGGATTGCGGGGCTGAACTGAAGTTCGGCGAAAAAGTAGTCACATTTAACGCTTCAGCGTCTGGAGTGACCGTCAATACCGACGGCGGAGAGCGCTACGATGCCGAAAAACTTCTCTTGGCGGTTGGGGCGTGGATGCCGGGTTTTCTACCGGCGAGGCTTAGACAATATTTCAGCGTCACGCGGCAGTTTTTGCACTGGTTTGAGATCCAAACGAACCCCGAGCGCTTTTTCAAAAGACTGTCCGGTCTTCATTTGGGAGGTCGATCGCAAATCGATTTTATACGGCTTCCCGCTTGTTGGTGAGCTGGGCGCGGGGCTTAAGGTTGCAAACGAAGAAAGCGAGGGGATAGTCGATCCGGACAGCGTCGATCGCGTCGTCTCTGATGCCGATAAAGTAAAGATGAACGAGACCTACGTCCGGCCATTCCTACCGGACCTTGGGCCGCGCAGCATCAAGACCGCCGTTTGCCTTTATACGAATGCCCCTGGTGCGCGCTTTGTGATCGATAGGCATCCGGAGCACGGGCGGGTGATCTTTGCCTCGCCCTGCTCGGGCCATGGGTTCAAGCACTCCGCCGCAATCGGCGAGGCACTGGCGGACCAGCTGCGAAACCGTCCGCCAAAAGTCGATCTCTCACCGTTTGATCTCCGCCATCTCGGTTAGTTCATCTAGGTGCCTCAAGTTGCGCACCTGGCTCGCCGTAAGCGCCGTCCGCCATCAGTTCGGTGTAGCCGGTGCGAATTTGGGAAATGATTTTGGGAGTTCGTCCGGTTCGTAGTCGCCCCTCGCTCGTCGCTGCAACAGCAGCAGTGCCTGAATGTAGTTGTCCAACGCAAAATCCAGAAGCAGGGCGTGCGCGTTGTTCGTCAGGGCAATACCCCGGCTCGCAAGGAATTGTGTCGTGTGCCCCATGTCGGCGAGCACCGGACGTATCCCCTTGCGAACCTCGGGGTCGCGTTCCCAATCGGGGTACATCCGGGGATGTTCACGCACCTCATCGGGCGCGAAGTCACGCATGGCATCAACGATGTCCCATAGGGCTTCCTCGTAAGCTACAGGATCGCTGGCATCGCCCTCGTAACGCGCGACGAACCAGAGGTACCACTCGCCCGCCAGCGCAGCGGCTTGCTCACGGCTAAGGTCGAGGCCCTCCCCCCGCTGCGCTTTCCGAATGGCTTCAATGCGCTGCTCGACCTCGGTCGCCCACTGGTGAAACTTCTGTTGGGCGACCTGCTTTCCGAGGCCCGCACGGGCGGAGAACTTCGCCTCGAACCGTGCGCCGTAGAGGCGTCCGTACTCTTCACGGACGTCATCGGGAAGCCGCTTGCGCGCAATGAAGTTGCCGTTGCTGTCTCGACGTAAACTGACCATCCGCAAAGCTCGCGTGTGTACCGGCTTGTGTACCGGGCGTCGTTCTAATTGATGAGCGTTTGCGGATAGCTGCGACCGATCAGCGCCTTGTTGGTGGAGCTGGTCGGAGTGGCAGGATTTGAACCTGCGACCCCCTCGTCCCGAACGGGGTGGCGGTCCTGCGGAGTTTGCTAGCGCATTTGCTAGCGAACTACTCAGTACGGGGCAGGACGGAGCCGTAT
>Ga0318534_10000389_pt1 | contig 14394 bp, 13 predicted proteins | sample GRESIP117b4f26_FD_202502 | JGI IMG/M metagenome (GOLD analysis project Ga0318534, IMG submission 202502) | Tropical soil microbial communities from Luquillo Experimental Forest, Puerto Rico - GRE.SIPMG.117b4f26 | ecosystem: Environmental > Terrestrial > Soil > Tropical forest > Bulk soil...
CGGTGCGAGTAGTAGGCGATCGCTCCCACGTCGTGCGTCGCGATCACCGCCGACTTCGGAGTGTGCTCGGCCAGCCACCGACCTGCGCGCTCCTGGCGGTCGTGGTAGTAGCGGGTGTAGTGCGCGCACTCGCCGGCATGTTGCGCCAGGCCGGCGAGCTGCCAGGCCACGGCGGCGCCGGCGATGCCGATCGCCACCCATCGTGGCGGCCGGCGGCGAAGACCCTCCCCCTCCTCGAGCATGCGCAGGCCCTGCACTCCGCACAGGATCCATGCGGGGAGCGCCGGCACCAGGTAGCGGCCGAACACGTGCGCGTGGTGCATGCCCACCGCAATCGCGACCACGAGTCCGGCGCTCCAGACCGCTTCGGCCACGACGCGCCTCTCGCGGTCGACGTCCGGGGTGAGGCCGCACCATGCCGCGTACACCGCAAGCGGCGCCAGCAGGAGCTCGGCGTGCCCGAACACCCACGCCATGTCGTTGCGCAGGAAGCTCGCGAGCGATCATGCGCCGGCCAGCGCGGCCTTGGCGCTCACCGTCTCCGGCAGCCAGCGTCCGCCCACGGCGAAGTTGAGCGCGACGTAGCCGCCGAACAGCGCGATGAAGATCGCGGCCGCCGCGAGCGCGCGGCGCGGCAGGCGGCGCGCCAGGGCCGCGTCGATCGCCAGCACGACGGCGAGCAGCAGGCCTTCGGGCCGCACCCAGGAGGCGAGCCCGACCGCCACCGCGGAGCCCACCGCGTCGTCCTCCGACCAGCGGAGGAACACCACGGCCACGGCCAGCATGAACAGGCTCGTTTCCATGCCCGAGAGCGCGAGCAGCGTGACCTGCGAGTTGGCGGTCAGGCACGACCGCAACGCGCAGCGCGACGTCCGCCCACTTGCGCGGCCGCGGCGCGGGGCGTCGGAGATCCGGTCGGCTCGGCGTGGGTCGCGCCATCGAGCGAGCATACGGCCTGCTGCCGAAACGCCGGAAGTCGCGTACCTTCAGACGATGGCCGTCATCTCACAGCCACTCGTCCGCGACTGCGAGGCCGCCGAGCTCGCGACACTGCGCGCGTGGCACGGAGCGATCCCCGCGCCACTCGCCGGCGACCTGGGTGTCGGACACCTGGATCTCGGCGGCGGCGTCATGGTGCGCGCGGCGGCGGACGTGCTCGCGTTCAATCGCGTGCTCGGGCTCGGCATGGCGCAGCCCGCGACCGAGCGCGACCTCGACGAGGCGATCGCGTATTTCGACCATGCCGGAGCGCGGCGGTTCATGGTGCAGGTGGCGCCCGGCGCGACGCCGGCGGAGTTCGTCCCCTGGCTCGAGGCGCGTGGCTTCTACCGCCACAACCACTGGATGCGCCTGGCGCGCGACCTCGCCGCGCCGTTCGATCCACCGCGCACCGACCTGCGCGTGACGACGTTCGGCGCCGCGCACGCCGAGACGTTCGGCCGCATCGTCCAGGAGGCGTACGGCTACGCGGCCGAGCTGGCACGCATGAACGCGAGCCTCGTCGGCAGGCCCGGCTGGAGGTTCTTCGGCGCGTTCGACGGCGACACGCTCGTCTCTGTGAGCGCGCTGCACCTGGACGGGCCGACGGCGTGGTTCGGGTTCGGATCGACGCGGGCGTCGCACCGCGGTCGCGGCGCCCAGTCCGCGCTCATCGCGGCGAGGCTCGACGCAGCGCGCGCCGCCGGCTGCCGCTGGGCCAGCGTCGAGTCCGCGGCCGACACGCCCGAGAAGCCGAACTCCTCGGCACACAACCTGCGCCGGCTCGGGTTCCGCGACCTCTACGAGCGGCCGAACTGGGTGAAGGTGCTCCGGGAGGGCTAGTCCTTGAGCTCCGCAATCATGTCCGCGACGTCTTTCGCGGACTTGTGCAGTGCGGCCTTGTCGGCGTCGCTGAGCTTCAGCTCGACGATCCTCTCGATGCCCTTGCCGCCGAGGATGATGGGCACGCCGATGTAAAGGTCCTTCAAGCCGTACTCGCCCTTCAAGGACACCGAACACGGAACGAGGCGCTTCTGGTCCAGGAGGATCGCCTCGACCATCTCCACCGCGCACATCGCCGGCGCATAGTAGGCGCTGCCGGTCTTCAGCAGCTTCACGATCTCCGCGCCGCCGTCGCGCGTGCGCTGGACGATCTGCGCGAGCCGGTCCGGCGCGATCAGCTCCTCCACCGGGACGCCACCGGCGACGGTGTACTTCGTCACCGGCACCATCGAGTCGCCGTGACCACCCAGCACCATGGCCTGGATGTCCGCGCCCGAGATGCCCAGCTCCATCGATAGGAACGCGCGGAACCGCGCGCTGTCGAGGATGCCGGCCATGCCGATCACGCGCTCGCGCGGGAAGCCGGTGACGTGGCCGAAGTACCACGCCATCACGTCGAGCGGGTTCGTCACCACCACGACGATGGCGTTCGGCGCGTGCTTCTTCACCGCCTCGGCTGCGGGCTTCACGATGTCGGCGTTCGCCTTCAGGAGGTCCGAGCGCGACATGCCGGGCTTGCGCGGGAACCCCGCCGTCATCACCACGACGTCGGCGCCCTTCACCGCCGACAGGTCGGTGGCGCCGGTCACGCGCACGCCCTTGTGCCAGAGCGGCGCGGCCTCCTCCATGTCGAGCGCCTTGCCCTGCGGCATGCCCTCCATCTCGGGGCGGTCGATCAGCGTCACGTCGGCGAGGCCCCGCTCGGCGATGTAGAGAGCGGCGCTCGCGCCCACGTTCCCGGCCCCGATCACGACGACCTTGTTCTTCACGGCATCCCTCCGCGCTTCGTTGGTCCCAGATGACGAAATAAAACGCCGCCTCGGCCGGGGGGACCAGAGGCGGCGCAGCGTGCGGCGCTGCTTGACTTCAGTTGGTCTCGGCCGGCACCACGTGCACGCGCTTCCCGGAGCGCCCGTAGCGCGAGAACTCCACCTTGCCGTCGATGAGCGCGAACAGCGTATCGTCGCTGCCCTGGCCGACGTTGCGGCCGGGGAACACGACGGTGCCACGCTGGCGGACGAGGATGCTGCCCGCGAGCACGCGCTCACCGCCGAACTTCTTCACGCCCAGCCGCTTCGCATTCGAGTCGCGGCCGTTCTTGGTCGAGGACTGGCCCTTTTTGTGCGCCATGGCTGACTTACCCCTGGATGCCGGTCACGCGGATGCGCGTGAGCTCGTCGCGGTGGCCGCGGCGGCGGCGATACTCGCGCCGGCGCTTGAACTTGAAGATCTTGAGCTTCTCTCCGCGCCGGTGCTCGAGGATCTCGGCGGAGACGCTGGCGCCCTTCACCGTGGGTCGGCCCACGGCGATCTTGTCGCCGTCGCCCACGAGCAGCACGTGGTCGAACTTGAGGCTCGACCCCGGCTCGCCCACGAGCCGGGGAACGTCAAGAACCTCGTCGGGCGTGACCTTCGTCTGGACGCCGGAGATGTGCACGATCGCGTACATGGATGACTCGGCTCTCTTGTCGCGGGACTCCGTCCCGGAGCTTGCGGAAGCGTTATTTGCCCGTTCCGGGGTATCCCAGAATCGAGGCTCGCCCCCTTGGCCCGGCGGCCCGGGGGGTGGAACAAGAAGCGGGATTTTCTATCATGGCCGGTGAAGCAGTGTCAATCGCCTACTGGGAGCCGACTTCCGGCGGCGCGGCCCGCTCGCGGGCACGCCGTCCGAGCCCCACGACCTGACTGGAGAGGCCCATGCCCATGCGTCGCATCACGCTCGCCGCCACCGCGATCTCGCTCCTGGCGCTCGCCTGCGCATCCGGGGGCCCCAGCGGCGGCCCCGCAGCGGCCGGCACGCCGCCCGCCGCGAACCCGGCCGGGTCCGTGCCCTCCCGGGCTCAGTCACCCGACCCGGAGGACGCACTCTGCGCTCCACTCCTGATCGAGCAGGATTTCGGATTCGGCACGCACGTGGTCATGCGCCGGCTGCCGAACGCGGCGGACATGAACGATCTGCGCGGCGTGCCCGGCCTGCGCCAGATCGTGGTGGCGCTCCCCGAGTGGCCGGCGGACTTCGCGGCCCTGAGCGGCCTCCAGAGCGCCACGATGCCCGAGGATGCCGAGCTCGTCGTGATCCTGCCGGGATGGCCGCCGTCGCGTGCGGCGCTGGACGCTTGGAACCTGCTCGGGTGGAACCTGCGGCTGATCCTCGTCGTGCCGGGGCCGCCCGCGGATCGCGCGCTCATCAGCGAGCTGAACCGCGTGCGCAACCTGGAGCGCATCATCGCCCAGATGTCGCATCCGGACCGCTCGGGCTTCGAGCGGCTCCAGCGGCCGCTGTCGTTCCGGATGGTGATGGACTGACACGGGCCGGAAGCTGCCGCACGGTTGAACGCGCCGGCGCCCGGGGGCAGACTGCGCGCCCCCCCGGATCGCGCCCCTAGATCCGCGTGTACTTCCAGAGGGCGCGGCCGAACATGCACAGGCCGAGGCCCCAGGGGAGCGCTCCCACGGCGAAGAGCCACGGGTATTCAGGCGCGCGCAGCGCCCACGCGAAGACGAGCGTGCCGATCACCGTCAGCATCGCCGCGCTCACCATGGTGCTCACGGTGCGCTCGCGCTGCTGCGACTCGCTCAGCTTCGATTTCTGCTCGACACCAGGTGCGGATTCGGGTCTCGTGCGTAGGGCCAATGCTGGCCTCCCGCGGTCGGGGGTACCCGATCTTTCGAATGAGGCATTCGATCCCGGCGAGGGGGGGTGCCGGGTTACGACTGCCGGGAATGATGGAGCGCGCGAGCGGGGCCCTGCAAGTGGTTTCTCTAATGGGCCGATCCGCCCCATGGGTCCGGTCCGCGCCTACGTGCCCGGGACGGCGCTGGCGCTGGTTGTCGGACCGCGAGTCGCGCTCCGCGCGACTCACGTTCCCGGCACCGCTGATGCTGGTTGCCGGACCGCGAGTCGCGCTCCGCGCGACTCACGTTCCCGGCACCGCCCCGACGACCTGCTTCGTCAGGTCCTGCTTCTTGTCGTTCAGGACGCGCATCTCACCGCGCTTCAGCTGCGGGTCGTCCTTCAGGTCCACCTGCAGCCGGAACCGCTTCTCCAGCTCGGCGAACCGGCGCGCCTCGGTCTCGACGAAGTAGAGCGCCACGTCGGGCGCCACCTTCACCGTGATGCGCTTGTTCCCGCCGAGCGCCGTGACACGCCGCATCGCGCGCTCGAGCTTCACCAGCATCGTCTCGCTGCTCGGTACCTTGCCCAGGCCGCCGCACGTGGGACAGTCCTCCGTGTAGTAGTGCAGCAGCGAGCTGCGCTCGCGCTGGCGCGTCATCTCGACCAGCCCCAGCTCGCTCACGGCGAACGCCTTCGTGCGCGCGCGGTCCTTGCGCAGCTCGGTCCGGAGCGTGTCGAGCACGGCGCGCTTGTTGGACTCCGACTCCATGTCGATGAAGTCCACGACGATGATGCCGCCGATGTCGCGCAGCCGGAGCTGGCGCGGCACCTCGACCGCGGCCTCCATGTTGGTACGGAAAATGGTCTCTTCCTGGTTCTTCTTGCCCGTGAACCGGCCGGTGTTCACGTCCACCGCCACCAGCGCCTCGGCGTGGTCGATGCAGATGTAGCCGCCCTTCTTCAGCCACACCTTCCGCTCGAACGTCTTCTCGATCTGCGGCTCGATCCCGAACGCGTCGAAGATCGGGTCTTTACCCTTGTAGTGCTTGACCCGGTCGGCCAGCTCGGGGCTCACAGCCTTCAAGTACCCCTCGATGTCCGCGAACGAGTCGGCGTCGTCGATGAACACCTCCTCCACGTCCTCGGTGAAGAGGTCGCGGATCAGGCTCGCCGACATCTCCAGCTCGCGGTGCAGGAGCGCCGGCGCGCGCGCGCCCTGGGACTTCTTCTCGATCTTCTGCCACAGCCTCGCCAGGTGCTTGATGTCGGCCGCGTACTCGGCGTCGCCTTTGCCCTCGCCCACGGTGCGCGCGATGACGCCCACGTTCTTGGGCTTCAGGTCCGAGATGATGGCCTTGATGCGCTGGCGCTCGGGGCGGTCTTCGATGCGGCGGGAGACGCCGATGTGGTCCACGCCCGGCATCAGCACGCAGAAGCGGCCCGGCAGGCTGACCTGCTGGGTGACGCGAGGGCCCTTGGTGCCGATCGACTCCTTGGTGATCTGGACCAGGATCTCCTGACCCTTCTTCAAGTGGTCCTCGATCTTCGGCACCGGCGCGCGGCGGCGGCGGCGATGATCCCCGGTCGCCTCATCGGCGTCGGAGAAATCCTCGAGCGCCGAGAGCGACTCCGCGAGGTCGGAGGCGTGGAGGAACCCCGTCTTCGGGAGCCCCATGTCCACGAACGCCGACTGCATTCCCGGGAGCACGGCGTTCACGCGCGCCTTGTAGATGTCGCCCACGTTCCGGCGTTGCTCGGCGCGCTCCACGAACAGCTCGGCAAGCTCGTCGTTCTCGAGGATCGCGACGCGGGTCTCGTACGAGTCCGCGTTGATGATGATGCGCTGCTTCACGGCCGTCCTTCCCGGACGCGACGTCGGGTCAAGCCGGATGCGGCGTCAGCAGGCGCAGCGGTTCCCACCGCTCGCCTCCCCGCTCCGCCCACAGCGCCGTGCGTTCCACGTCCACGGTGCGCGGGTCGGCTTCGGGGACCAGCAGTCCGATGAGGTCGTCGGGCCGGGCCGCCGCGCGCAACGTGAAGCGCAGGTGCAGGTCCAGCACCGCCGGGGCCTCGTCGAGGCTGGCGTGCAATGCCACGATCGAAGGCTTGGCGTCGAATTCGCGTGCCTTGTCCTCGCTCACGCGCCGCACGAGCACGACGTCGCGCGCCAGCAGGCGCGTGACGCGGTCGTGCAGCTCCATGCGCAGGGCGCCGGGAGCGATCCCGGCCTCGGCGAGGAAGCCGCCGGGGAACCGCACCCGGTAGCTCGCGCCCTCCAGCTGGCTCATGAGCGATGGCGTCTTGTAGAGGATGGGCCGGAAGCTCGTGACCCGGAGCCCGTCCGGCAGCACGGCGTTCAACCTCTCCGAGAGGTCCACGCCCGGCGGCCGGCTGAGCTCCAGGTCGAACACCTCGGCCCGGGAGCGAAAGCCCAGTGGCAACGGCGGCCCGAACGACATCTTGATGTGCGGGTGGTGCCCCTGGGTGAAAGCGAGCGGCAACCCGGAGCGGCGCAATGCCCGCTCCCAGGTGCGCATGAGATCGAGGTGCGAGAGGAAGCGCATCGAGGCGCCCTTCCCGAACTCGATCCGGAACCGCGTGCTGGTGGCCACGCCGCCCGCGGTCGCGGACGCGCCGTTCCTGCCCGCGGTGCGGGCACGACGGCCGAACGCCGGCGCCGGAAGCGCGGCAAGGACCTGGTCGAGGTCCAGTCTCGCGTGGGGCTGCTTCACCCACGGACGCTGATTGCAGTCCACGACGCCGCAGGCGAAGCACACGTCTTCGAGCCGGCAGTCGTCGAGGATCGCGGCCTCGTCGGCGCGACGCTTGTCGCGGACGAGGAACTTCTTGGTGACCGGGGACTGCACCACGTCCCACGGCTGCTCCAGCTCGACCTCGCGCTCGATCAGGTAGCGCTCGGGGTCGATGCCGTGGCTCGCGAACACGTCGAGCCAGGTCGCGAAGCGCAGGTGCTCGCTCCAGGCGTCGAACCGGCAGCCGCGGCGGTAGGCGTCCTCGATCGTGGCGCCAAGCCGCCGGTCGCCGCGCGTGAACACGCCCTCCAAAAGGCTCGTCTCGGCGTCGCGGTACTTGAGCGTGATCGGCCGGCCCTTCACCGCCTCGCGCAGGACGCCGAGCCGGCGATTCAGCTCGCTCGTGCTGACCTGCGCCGCCCACGCGAACGGCGTGTGCGGCTTGGGCACGTGCGGCGACACGCTCACCGTGATGCGGAAGCCCTTGTTGCCCGCCTCGCGCGCCGCGGCCCAGGCCTTGTGGCCCAGGTCGATGATCGCCCGCAGGTCGTCGTCGGTCTCGCTCGGGAGCCCGCACATGAAGTAGAGCTTGGCGCCCGTGTAGCCCTCGCGCGCCGCGGTCGCGACCGACGCCATGAGCTCGGCCTCGGTGTGGTTCTTGTTGATGACGTCGCGCATGCGCTGGCTGCCAGCCTCGGGCGCGAGCGTGATCGTGCCCTTCTTCTGCGCCGCGATGCGGCGCGCCACCTCCACGGGAACGTTGTCCGGTCGCGTGGACGGCAGGCTCAGCTGGACGCGCGTCGGGCAGAGGAGATCGGCGAGCGCGTTCACCTGCTCCACGATCTGCGTGTGGTCCGTGGTGCTCAGCGAGATGAGCGACACCTCCTCGAGCCCCGTGCCCTGGAGCCCGCGGAGCACCTCGCTCACCACCTGGTTCGCCGGCTTCTCGCGCACGGGGCGGTTGATCATGCCCGCCTGGCAGAAGCGGCAGCCGCGCGTGCAGCCGCGCATCACCTCGACCGAGAGCCGGTCATGCGTGATCTCGCCCACCGGCACGAGCGGCATCGGCGGGTAGTACTCGGCCTTCAGCTCCTTCACGTACGCCGACCACACGCGCTCGGGGTAGCCCGGCCGCGCGCGCGGAACGAGCCAGCCCTCGCGCGTGTCCACGGTGTCGTAGCCCGAGGGCACGTACGTGCCGGGCACGTGCGCGAGGCGGCGGAGCAGCGTGGGCCGCGGCCAGCGCTCGCGCTTCGCCAGCTTCACCAGCTCGACGACGCGGTGGATGACCTCCTCGCCGTCGCCGATCACGAACGCGTCGATGAACTCGGCCATGGGCTCTGGGCTGAACGCCTGCGCGCCGCCCGCGATCACCAGCGGGTGGCGCTCGTCCCGGTCCACGGTGCGCAGCGGCAGACGGCTGAGCTCGAGCATCATCAGCACGTTCGTGTACTGGAGCTCGTACTGGAGCGAGAAGCCGAGCACGTCGAACGCGGCCGCACTCGTGTGCGAGTCGATCGAGAACAGCGGGATCCCGAGCCGGCGCATCTCGGCCTCGGCGTCGGGCCACGGCGCGAACGCGAGCTCGCACGCGGCGTCCGGCCGGCCGTTCACGACGTGGTGGAGGATGCGGATGCCGAGGTTCGACAGCCCGATCTCGTAGGCGTCCGGGAACGCGATCAGCACGCGCACGTCGGCCGAGTCGAGCGGCTTCGGCGCCTCGCCGAGCGCGCTGCCCAGGTAACGGTTGGGCTTGGAGACGCGCGGCAGGAGCTGGTGCTCGATGAGTTCCTTGACCGGAAGCGTCGAGACCGTCATGGACCTTGGGAAGACTCCGGGGCAGCGGGACCGCGTCGGATTCGAACCGACGCGAGGGCCGGCGGGCGCGTGGAGCGCCCCGAGAAGGACCGTTCCCCGGGCCCTCCTCCCTGCCGGATGACCTCCGAAGGTAGCACGCGGCGCGTCCGCCGCGCTAGGCGCGGAAAGGCCGCAAATCATTGCGGGAGATGCGGTCACGAGCGGTGCGGCCCCCGTCGTCGTGCACCCGCAGGCCCTGGTGTGGGGCGTGTCCGGGCGGACACGCGACCGTGCCGGGCGGACACGGTTTTCGATCCTCGCGCGGCGCGCACCGCACGCAAGTGCTTGCGGCGCAGACCTCGAATGCGCGACCCGAGCTGGCCCGGTCCGTGCGCTGATACGGCGACGGAAGGAGGCGGCTCATGGCATCCACCCCTTGCGAGCGGACGATCGCCCGGACCGCGGGCCTGCTTCTCGCCGCGGCACTTCTCTACGCTCGCGCGGCCCTCGCGCAATCCCATCGCGCCCCGTTCGACTCCCTGCTGGCGCTGGACTTCGGGCGGGACCGTGTGGACCTCGGCACGCTCCGCGATCTCCGGCCCGAGGAGCTGCCGCTCCTGCGCGGGGTGGTGTTCGGGCGGCACGGGCGCGTGTTCCGCGACGAAGAGATCCAGTCATGGCTCGCGTCCCAGGACTGGTACCAGCCCGACTCGGCGTTCACGAACGCAGTGCTCAACGAGCGCGAGCGCACGAACCTGGATCTGATCCGCCAGGTCGAATCGGAGTGGCACCGGATGATCGAGCCGGGCGACCTGCGCTGGTGGCAGGACCGGCGCATGACCGAGCAGGCGCTCGGCTCGCACACGCGCACGGAATGGGCCGTGCTGCGCGCCGAGGTGGAGGCCGTGCACGGCCGCCGCTTCGATGGCGACCCATGGCTTCAACGCTACTTCGAGGAGCGCTATTGGTATCGGGCGGATCGCGGCTACGACCCCGGGCGGCTCAGCAACATCGAGCGCGCGAACCTGGCGCTCATCGATTCGCTCTCACGCGCCGAAGGCGCGGGAGCGCTCGTGCCTTGCGACATGGAGCCCTACGAGGACCGGCCAGTGACCGTGGACCTGCTCCGCGGCTCGGGATTCGCGACATTGTGGATCCTGCGGAACGAGATCTACGCCCGCCACGGCATGACGTTCCGGCCCCGCACGCTCGCGGACTGGTTCGCGGGCCTCGACTGGTACGAACCGCGCGCGCGCATCGAGGTGAAGCTCACGCCGATGGAGCAGCGCAACGTCTCGACGATCGCCGCGTACGAGCGCGCGCTCCGGGACTCGCTGACCACGGCTCCGCTGGCGCCGGTGTCGCTCTTCGGACTGTTTGCCGAGGACGCTCATCGCCTCGTACTCGAGATCTACGCGCGCCACGGCCGTGTCTTCCGCCGCAAGTGGGAGCAGGACTACGTCGCGAGCCTGCCCGGTTACCACCCGGACCCGGGCTACACGGACGAGTGCCTGAACGAATTCGAGCGTGCGAACATCGCAGCGATCGTCGCCTACGAGAAGACGGTGGCGAGCGTGCGGGACGCGGTCGAGGGCTGATAGCCGCTCGCCTGGGTCCCGCGTGCCGGGACCGAGCCCCGAACGCCGCGCGCCGTGCGGCGACCACGCTCGCCGCGCGGCGTTCGCGTGCCGGCGATCGGCTCTGCTAACTTGCGGGCGGAGTGTGCACCGTCACGCCGGGGTGGCATCCGCTGATGCAGAAGATCTCCGACCGCACCTACTTCACGCTCAAGCGCCTGCACTCGCTCACGGGCGTCGTCCCCGTGGGCTTGTTCCTGCTGGAGCACCTGTACACGAACGCCCGCTCGCTCCAGGGCCCCGCGGCGTTCGACCAGGCGGCTGCGGACCTCGCCCGCCTGCCGTTCGTGGTGCTGCTCGAGTTGTTCGGGATCTGGCTGCCGATCCTGTTCCACATGGTCGTGGGCATCTTCATCTCCGCCACGGCGCAGGCGAACGTCGGCAAGCACGGCTACGCACGCAACTGGCAGTACACGCTCCAGCGCGCGAGCGGGATCCTCCTCGTCTTCTACCTGCTCTACCACACCTGGGCGCTGCGCTTCGATCCGCACTACCTGAACTCGGTGAGCGCCTACCAGTACGTGAATCATCACCTCGAATCACCGGCGGTGATGGCGTTCTACGTCCTGGGCACCGTCGCGGCGTGCTACCACTTCGGCAACGGCCTGTTCGGCTTCGCCGTCCACTGGGGGCTCGTCACCGGCCACGAGGCGCAGCGGCGCATGTCGAAGCTCGGGCTCGCGATCTCGCTGGCGCTGTCGCTGCTCGGCGTGGCGGCGCTGCTGGGCTTCCGCGGCCTGAGGCTCGACTTCCTGCAGAAGCCGCATGGAGCCGAGCCGTCGACCGTGGTCGTGCACGCGGGGACGCGCTGATGGCCGCGCCGCGCGTGGCTGTGGTCGGCGGCGGGCTCGCGGGCCTGATGACCACGCTCAAGCTCGCCGAGGCGGGCGTGCCGGTGGACCTGTTCTCGATCGTGCCCGTCAAGCGCTCGCACTCGGTGTGCGCGCAGGGCGGCATCAACGGCGCGGTGAACGTGAAGGGTGAGGACGACTCGCCGGAGATCCACTTCGTCGACACCTGCCGCGGCGGCGACTTCCTCGCCCACCAGCCGCCGGTCAAGGGCATGTGCTACGCGGCGCCGGGCATCATCTACCTGTTCGACCGCATGGGCGTGGCATTCAACCGCACGTCCGAGGGCCTGCTCGAGTTCCGGCGCTTCGGCGGCACGCTCCACCACCGCACCGCGTTCGCGGGCGCGACGACCGGGCAGCAGCTCCTCTACGCGCTCGACGAGCAGGTGCGCCGGCACGAGGCGGCGGGCATCGTGAAGAAGTACGAGAACTGGGAGTTCGTGGGCACGGCGCGCGACGACGCCGGCCGCTGCGTGGGGCTCGTGGCGCTCGACCTGCGCTCGATGAAGCCGAAGGCGTTCGCCGCGGGCGCGGTGGTGTTGGCCACGGGCGGCCCGGGGCTGATGTTCGGCCGCACCACGAACTCGATCATCAATTCCGGCTCGGCCGCTGCCGCGGCCTACCTCGACGGCGCCGACTACGCGAACGGCGAGTTCATCCAGGTCCACCCCACCGCGATCCCGGGCATGGACAAGCTGCGGCTGATGAGCGAGTCCGCGCGCGGCGAGGGCGGCCGTGTCTGGGTGCCGAAGCGGAAGGGCGACACCCGCGCGCCGAAGACCATCCCGGAGAGCGAGCGCTGGTACTTCCTCGAGGAGAAGTACCCCAAGTACCAGAACCTGGTGCCGCGCGACGTGGCGAGCCGCGAGATCCACCGTGTCTGCGTGGACATGGGGCTCGGCGTCGGCGGCGCCATGGCGGTGTACCTCGACCTCACGCACATCCCGCGCGAGACGCTCAAGAAGAAGCTCGAGGGCATCCTCGAGATCTACGAGAAGTTCACCGGCGAGGACCCGTTCGAGCAGCCGATGAAGATCTATCCCGCGGTCCACTACTCGATGGGCGGGCTGTGGGTGGACTACGAGCGCACCGGCGACGGGTTCCTAAGCCACGCGAGCCCGCGCAACCAGCGCACGAGCATCGAAGGGCTCTACGCGGTCGGCGAATGCGATTACCAGTACCACGGCGCGAACCGACTCGGGGCGAACTCGCTGCTGTCCTGCGTCTACGCCGGCCAGGTGGCGGGACCGGCCGTGATCTCGGACCTGCGCTCGAGCGCGCACGTGGACGATCCGCGCGTCTCCGTGCTCGACGCCGCGGAGAAGAAGTGGGCGGCGCGCTTTGCGGAACTGGGCAAGCGGGACGGCGACGAGAATCCGTACGAGCTCGCCGACGAGCTGGGGAAGGTGATGCTGGAGAACGTCACCATCGTTCGTGATAACAACAGGTTGCGTGAGACCGATGCGAAGTTGCAGGAGCTCACGCAGCGCTGGAGCCGCGCGAGCGTGCTGGACCACGGCGCGTGGGCGAACGCGCCGCTGTCGTTCCTGAACCAGCTCTGGAACATGCTGCACTTGGCGCGCGTGGTCACGCTCGGCGCGCTGGCGCGCGACGAGAGCCGCGGCGCGCACTACAAGCCCGAGTTCCCGAAGCGCGACGACGCGAGCTGGCTCAAGACCACGGTGGCCTCGCACGTCGGCGACAGCCCGAAGCTGCGCTACGACCCGGTGGACGTGACGCTGTGCGCGCCCGTCGAGAGGAAGTACGACTGATGCCCCGGCAGACTATCGAGCTAAGGATCAAGCGGCAGGACACGCCCACGGGCCGCTCGCGCTGGGAGGAGTTCTCGCTCCCCTGGCAGCCGAACATGAACGTGGTCGCCTGCCTGATGGAGATCCGCAAGCGCCCGGTGACGAAGCAGGGCCAGGCCACGACGCCGGTCCACTGGGAGGCGTCGTGCCTCGAGGAGGTGTGCGGCTCGTGCACCATGCTCGTGAACGGCAAGCCCAGGCAGTCCTGCGCGGCGCTCGTGGACGTGCTCGGCGACGGCCCGATCGTGCTCGAGCCGCTCGGCAAGTTCCCGGTCGTGCGCGACCTCCAGGTGGACCGCTCGCCGATGTTCGACGCGCTGAAGCGGGTGAAGGCGTGGATTCCGATCGACGGCTCGTACGACCTGGGCGCCGGTCCGCGTCTCTCCGCGGACGAGCAGGAGACGGCGTACGCGTTCTCGCGCTGCATGACGTGCGGCTGCTGCATGGAGGTGTGCCCGCAGTACAACGACCACTCGGAGTTCATCGGCCCCGCCCCGCTCGCGCAGGTGCGGCTCTTCAACTCCCACCCCACGGGCCGGATGAACGCTCAGGAGCGGCTGGACGAGATCATGGGCCGCGGCGGCCTCGCCGACTGCGGCAACGCGCAGGCCTGTGTCGAGGCGTGTCCAAAGGAAATCCCGCTCACCGAGGCGTTCGGCGAGCTGGGCCGCCAGGTCACGCTGTCATGGCTGCGGCAGCTGTTCTCGAAGTGAGGTGCGCGTGAGCGAGGCGTTCCATGTGGACCGCTCGAGCGGCTCCAGCAGCGTGGCGCGCGGATTCCTCGAGTCTCTGGAGTTCTGGACGGGGTCGTACCGCGGCGCAGATGCGCCCGCGGCTCGCGCGGCGCTGCTCGAGTTCCTGCGCGATGCGCAGGCGAAGCGGCCGAGCATGGCGCTCGTCCACCAGTTCGCGGCGCGCGCGCTCGCCGTGGCGGACGCCGCGAACTGG
>Ga0318534_10000417_pt1 | contig 14027 bp, 19 predicted proteins | sample GRESIP117b4f26_FD_202502 | JGI IMG/M metagenome (GOLD analysis project Ga0318534, IMG submission 202502) | Tropical soil microbial communities from Luquillo Experimental Forest, Puerto Rico - GRE.SIPMG.117b4f26 | ecosystem: Environmental > Terrestrial > Soil > Tropical forest > Bulk soil...
GGCCAGCCGGTCAGGCCGGCCGGCGGTAGAACGGCAGCGGGACCAGGTCAGCAGGCTCGGCGCTGCCCCGGACGTCGACGGCGAGCCGGTCGTGCTCGCCGTCGCGCTCCGACTGGCGCGCCTGCAGCGCGGCACCTGGCGTAACGTACGCCATCGCGATCGGCTTGCCGAGCGTCGGGGACGGCGCGCCGCTGGTCACCTTGCCGCAGGCCGCCTCGTCCCAGAGCACCTCGTACCCGTGCCTGGGCACCCGCCGGGACCGGCCGACCAGGCCGACCAGCTCGCGCTGCGGCGCGGCGCCGGCTCGCTCGGCGAGCGCCGCGCGGCCCACGAAGTCACCGGGCTTGTCCAGCTTGACCACGCGGCCCAGGCCGGCGTCGAACGGGGTGAGGTCGGGGCCGAGCTCGTGGCCGTAGAGCGGCATCCCGGCCTCGAGCCGGAGCGTGTCCCGCGCGGCCAGGCCCGCGGGGACCAGCCCGTCCGCCGCGCCCGCAGCGCTCAGCGCATCCCAGACCCGCTCGGCTTGCTCCGGGGGAGTGAACAGCTCGAAGCCGTCCTCGCCGGTGTAGCCGGTGCGGGCCAGCAGGACCGAGGTGCCGGCCACGGTCGCGGGATAGCTGGCGTAGTACTTCACCCCGGCTAGGTCGGCGTCGGTCAGCGGGGCGAGGATGCGCTCGGCGTGCGGGCCCTGCAGGGCGATCAGCGCGTAGTCGGCGGTCCGGTCCGCGACCCGGGCGTCCTTCTCCCCGGCCCGGTCGGCGAGCGCCTGGAAGACGGCCGGGGTGTTGGCGGCGTTGGCGACCACGAGGAACTCGTCCTCAGACAGCCGGTAGACGATCAGGTCGTCGATGATCCCGCCGTCCGGGGCGCAGATCATGGTGTAACGGGCCCGGCCGGGTGCCAGTGCGGACGGCTGCCCGACCAGCGCGTAGTCGAGCGCGGCCGCAGCCTGCGGGCCGGTGACCGTGATCTCGCCCATGTGCGAGAGGTCGAAGAGCCCGGCCGCCGTGCGCACCGCGTTGTGCTCCGCCGTCTCGCTGCCGTATCGCAGCGGCATCAGCCACCCGGCGAAACCGGTCAGCATCGCGCCGAGGCGCTCGTGCACGCTGGTCAGCGGCGTGCGCCGCAGTGCATGCGGGTCGGTCATCTGCGCTCCATGGGCCGGACGGCACCTCTCGCGAACACCTGGTCGGGGCGGAATGCGCCGACGCGGGTCAGGGGCGAAGCCGCGGCGGCGTCGGCGCGCTCCGGCTGGGCCCAGCCTATCGGGGCCGACGGCGGGCGCTCGGCCTGCGGCCGGCCTGCCGCGTCGGGCACGGTCAGGCCGCCTTCCCGGTCGCGCCGAGGATCCGGGCGGCCGCGCGGTGATAACAGGTCCGGCCGTTGCCGCGGGTTCCGGCCGGGCACGTGCACCCGGCCCGGTGGGTGAGGTAGGTCGCGGCGCCGTCGCTGCTGACGCTCTGATAAACCCCGGCCCGGCTGGTGGGGATCAGGCCGCCGTCGGCGAGCAGCTCGCGCGCCCGGGTGACCTGTGCGGCGGTGAATTCGGCGGAGGAGGTGGCGAGCGCCGCGGTGCGGATGCGGGCGCGGCAGCCCGGCCCGTATCCGGCGCTGATCGACGCCGCTGCGGTCAAGCCACGCCGGCAGCGCAGACAGCGGGTAGCGGGGGCCTCGGCTGCCAATCTCACGACAACCATTTTATGCCAAACATGTTTGGCTTACAAACTGGTTTGGCCAACCGTATGTGGCATAATCGCGATCATGGTGACTACCGACCCGGCGGAGCCGATCAAGGCCGCCGTCGCGGCTCACCGTCGCGCGGCGAAGCGCGCCGAACAGACCCTGGCCGCGCTGCACGCCGCCATAGCCGAGGCGGCCAGCCAGGGCGTCCGGCAGACCGAACTCGTCAAGATCACCGGCTACACCCGCGAACGCATCAGGCAGATATGCCGCGCCGGCTGGATCTCTCCGCACGGGGGAGGCAGCTAGAACCTCGTGGCCGCACTGAGTGAGAATCGGGAGGCATGGAGCTGCTTACCGAGGATGAGATATCCGCACGGCTGGACGCGGTGCCCGGCTGGGTGCGTGAGGGCAACAACATCACCACCACGGTCACGCGGGCCGACTTCAAGGACGCCATGCTCTTCACCGGGGCCGTGGCGTACCTGGCCGAGCAGGCCAATCACCATCCGGACATCCTGATCCAGTGGAACAAGGTCACGCTGACCCTGTCGACGCACTCGGCCGGCGGCCTCACCGCGGCCGACTTCGGCCTGGCCGCGAAGATCAGCTCGCTGGGCTGAAGGAGCGGCGTTGGCCATTGTGACGCTGGTCCTGTGGGTGATCACCGCGGCCGCGGGCGTCACGCTGCTCGGCACCGGCGGCGCGGCCCGGCGGGCGGCGGCCGCCGCGCGGACGGCAGGCGCGCCGGCCCGGACCGGCGCGATCCCGCTCACTGACGAGGGGAAGCCGCCGCCGGTTCCCCGGGTCAAGGTGGAAACCCCGCCCGGGGAGCACCCGCTGCTGGAGTTCAGCCATCCTGCGCTGGCCCTCACCGGCCTCGCCTGCTGGTTCATGTTCGTGTTCGTGCACTACCACCCGTTCGCCTGGATCTCCTTCGGCATCCTCGTGGTCACCATCGGGGTCGGGCTGAGCTGGCTGGCCCGGAACACGCGGGACGCCCGGCGCCAGGCCAGCGCGGCCTGGCGCTTTCCGCCGCGGCTGGTGGCGCTGCACGGGCTGGCGGCCGCCGTCGCGATCACGCTCACGGTGCTGACCGCGCTGTCCGCGAGCCGCGGCTGATCCGCCACGTGGGCCGGCTGGGCTGACCGGGCAGCGCCCAGCCCAGCACGGCCACGGGCCGTTGTTTGCGCCGCGGGCCCACGCCCGCCAGACTCGCAGCCATGGCATCGAACCCTGACAGCAAACCGGAGGACGAGTACGCCGACGACGAGTACGCCGACTATGACGCCGAGGATCGCGAGCAGCCTTCGACGCCGACCGAGATCCCCGACGATGAACCCGTAGATGACGTGCTCGAGCAACGTCAGGAAGTCCCCTACGGGGAGGACGACCAGTAGGCTCGCTCGCTGGCCCAGGCGAGGATGCGCAGGCGGCGGCGCGTTCCCGGATGATGACCGGGGACGCGCCGACGTCGCGGACCCAGCGGACCGCCGCTGCCGTTATGGCGTGCACATACCGGCCAGAGGATGAGGAGGAGAGAGTGACCAGCGGTGGCTTGTCGCCGAAACGGCTGACCCGCGTGCGAGACGTGCTGTGTCGTCACCTCGACGCCGGCTACGTCCCCGGCGCGGTCGCTGTCGTCGCCCGCCGCGGCGAGGTCCACATCGAGGCCATGGGCCATCTGGCCTTCGAGGGCGAGGGCTCGAGGACGCCGATGGCGGCCGACACGATCTGCCGCACCGGCTCGATGACCAAGCCGATCGTCGCCGCCTGCGCGATGACGCTCGTCGAGGACTGCACGCTGCGCCTCGACGACCCGGTCGACGAGTTCCTCCCGGAACTGGCGGACATGACCGTGCTCGCCGATCCGGACGGGCCGCTCGAGGAAACCGTCCCGGCGAAACGCCCGATAACGCTGCGGGATCTGCTCACCTTCACCCTCGGCACCGGCATCGTGGCGGCCGAGCCGGGAAAGATCCCGATCGCCGATGCGCTGAACGCGCTCCAAGGCGAGGAGCCCGGGCCGCCGCCGGATGAGTGGATTCGCCGGCTCGGCACGCTTCCGCTCGTCTACCAGCCGGGTGAGCGCTGGATGTACCACACCGCCGCCAACGTGACCGGCGTGCTCATCGCCCGGGCCACCGGCATGTCCTTCGGGGACGCGCTGCGCGAGCGGATCTGCGAGCCACTCGGGATGAAGGACACCGCCTTCAGCGTGGCCGCCAAGGACATCAGCCGGCTGGCGACCGCCTACCAGGACGACGACGCCACGGGCGAGATCGCCGTCGAAGACGGCCCCGACGGGTACTGGAGCCGGCCGCCGGCGTTCGAAGACGGCGGCGGCGGGCTCGTCTCGACCGCCAGCGATTACCTCGCTTTCGCCTCGGCCCTACTGGCCGGCGGTACCCGCCGCAGCGAGCGGGTGCTCTCGCGCCCGTCGGTGACGCTGATGACGAGCGACCACCTGACGCCTGCGCAGAAGGCAGTTTCCGGGTTCTCGCCAAGGTACTTTGACGACATCGGCTGGGGTTTCGGGATGTCGGTCCGCACCCGGCGCACGCACCTCGGACCCTGGCCGGTCTCCTACCCGCCGCCGGCCTCGGTCGGCAGCTACGGATGGCCTGGCATATACGGCACCGGCTGGTACAACGACCCTGCCGAGGACATGACGACAATCCTCATGATCCAGCGGGCGCCCGCGCCGCCCGGGCTGCCGATCCTCTTCGACTTCTGGACGGCCGCCTACCAGGCCATCGACGACTGACGTAGGCATTTAACGGTCGTTACGGGGTAGCGGTGCCGGGCGGCCGGGCCGTACGGCTCATCCCGCTCCGGCGGCCTTTCGGCGACCGGTGAGCGACCACGACATGAACGTTTGGACGATGCCTCATACCGGTAGTGGTACGGAATAGGGACCAGCGGAAGAGGCAGCATGGCGTTGGTGCTCGTGGTCGAGGACGACGAGTCGTTCAGTGACGCCCTGTCCTACATGCTGCGCAAGGAGGGCTTCGAGGTCGCTGTATGCCCGACAGGCTCCGATGCCCTGGAGACATTCGACCGCAACGGAGCCGACCTGGTGCTGCTCGACCTCGTGCTCCCCGGGACATCAGGCAGCGCGGTGTGCCAGGGCTTGCGCGAACGCTCGGATGTGCCAGTGATCATGATGAGCGCCAGGGACACCGAGGTTGACAAGGCAGTCGGGTTCGAGCTTGGCGCCGATGACTATGTCACCAAGCCCTTCACCTGGCGCGAGCTTGCCGCGCGGATCCAGGCCGTGCTGCGGCGCCCCGGGAATGGATCATAAGCCGTGCCCGATCACCTGGTCAGCCAGGGCGAATATGCTGCAAAACCGCAAAACTACATGGTGATACCGATGGGGTTACCTTCCGGATCAAGGACCCTCACTAGCCGGTAGCCCTCATCAGCACCCTCCTCCTCGGCATCGAAGGTCACCCCTCGTTGGCGTAGTTCGGCGACCGTGGCGTCGAAGTCTCCTACCACCAGCGTCGGTGTCCAGCCGATACCTGGCCGGGGAGAGATCCGGTTGGGATGATCGGTCGCTAGGGCCAGAGCGGGCCCGTTGCTGCCCGGGGGCGCGAGTTCGCAGAACTCGTCCGGCTCCAGCGAGAGCACCGAGAGCCCGAGCACATCGCGGTACCAGGTGACCAAGGCCTCGAAGTTGCGTACCTGGACGGTGACCATCATTATTCCGGTGGGTTGCATGACGATCATCTTGCCTGGCTCGATCCCGACGCGCTCATACCGGGGAGAGGCCAGGCTGCGGGGGCGTTTCATGCCTCGCAAGGCGGGGTACCCCCTCAAACTGTGCCGGATCCGGGGCGAATTGCACGCTGGGGCCGGTAAGGCCCCTTGCTCCGTGATCACCTCGTTTCGGTGAACGGAACCTGTCATGATCGCCACCCACCGCGCCGTCATCCTCGTTGCCGTCCTGCTGGGTACCGCCATGAGCGCCGCCATGAGCGGCGGCATGGCCAGGGCGCAGGACGCCGCTCCCGCCAGCACCGCATGCGGCCTATCCCAGCGCATCACCCAGCAGGCATCGGGGGGCGTATGGGTGATCAGCCGCGCGAACGCGTTCGACACCAGCGGCCAGCGACTGTGCATCACCGGGTCGACCAGACGCCCGGGGTTCACGGTCATCAACAACCTGCGCTATACCGGCGCCTGGCAGGCCTACCCGTTCACCGGTGCCGGCTGTGCCTACTACCTGTGCTCCCCCCACACCGACCTGCCGAAGCAGGTGCGCAGGCTGCCGCCGTCGGCTAACACCAGTTTCTCCTGGCACGGGCCGGCGCCGGGGAACTGGAACGCCTCCTACGACATCTGGTTCGATCATCATGACCAGATCAGCACTCAGGACGACGGGGCCGAGCTGATGATCTGGCTGCGGCCCAATCCCGGTTACCGGGGCGGCGAGCTTGTGCAAGTCAGTAAGCACCGGTACTGGTTCATGCACTGGCGGACCTGCAACCCGGCCCGGATCTGCTGGAACTACACCCAGTTCCGGTTCACCGGCGTGGTGCACAGCGTGCAGCAGCTGTGGCTCATGCCGTTCATCCGGTTCCTGGAACGGCGGGGCCTGGTGTCCCCCTCGTGGTGGCTGACATCGGTCCACGCCGGGTACGAGCTGGTCAGCGGGGGCAAGGGACTGACCACCACCTGGTTCAACGTGCACATCTGACCGGGCGCGCTGCGCGGTCAGGAGCCGTCCCGCTGGTCCTATGGGCGCCAGGCGCGTCTCTAGGCGGACGGGTGCTTACCGTGGCGGTGGCCACCCCGATCTTCCGGCTGGCCGTGTCCTGGCCGTAGACGCCCAGCGGGCCGGCCCTTTAGCGCTGTGCTGTCCCGTCTGCGATAAGTCGGCTGTCGTCATGGGCCGGATGGGCCGCCCGGCGCATGGGGCTGCGTAGCGGCAGGGTCAGCGAGGCGGCGATCATCCACAGGCCTTGCGCGGCGACCAGCGCATTGATCGCCGCGCCGACGGGTCCGTTGTTGTTCGCGGTGACGGTGAACAGCCCGGCCAGGCCGAGGATCGGGGCGATGACACCGAGTATCAGGGCCAGCAACCCGAAGGGCCGGGGCAGCACCGGGACCCGCAGCAGGATCAGGCCGAGGGGCAGGAGCAGCGGCGGAGCCAGCACGAACACGTGCTCGGTGGCGGCGAATAGGCCGTAGGCCACCAGTGCCGTGGTGGTCTGGTGCCCGCCGAGCGCGGCGGACTGGGCCATCGCGATGAGCGTGATGTCGTAGACCATGCTGACCGCGAGCACGACGGCCGCTGCCAGTGCGGTGATCCGGCCGGCCAGGCCTGCCCGGTCTCCGGCCAGGTGGACCAGTGCCAGCACGAAGATCACATACAGCAACGTGCCGGTGCCCTCCAGCCAGGCCGCGGCCAGCAGGGTGTGGTGATAGGCGGCCGCGTAGCGGGTCAGCGCCGTCAGCGGCGCGGTGAGCGCCGGCGGCGGCGGGAGCACGCCGAAGGAGGCACCAAGGGCCACCGCCCCGGCAAACCCGGCGGCGCCGGTCAGCCACCTCCACCCGGCCGAGACGGCTGGCCCGGCGGCGGGCACCGGGGCTGTCCGCTCCGGGCCCGCGGGCGCGGTTGTCTTGCCCGGGTGTGTCGTGCCAGACATCGGGAATTCCTCCTGCGGCCAGCGGATCTGCTAGAATTACTAGTAGCTTACATTACTGATTACTAGATTGGCAAACTATGCCTGATCGGGCACTCGCCGGCGAGATCGCCGGCCGACTCCGCGCCCTGAGCACCGAGATCGACCGCCTCGACCAGGCGGCCGCCGACCAGTACGGCCTCAACCGCACCGACATGCGCGCGCTGGACATCATCGGCCAGGCCGGCCCGCTAGCGCCCACCGCCCTGGCCCGCCGGCTCGGCTTCACCACCGGCGGCGTGACCACGGTGCTCGACCGCCTCGAGCGCGCCGGCTACATCCGCCGCCGGCCCGACCCGCGCGACCGGCGCCGCCAGGTCGTGCAGACCACCAGCGCCACCGCCGCCCGTGACCAGGAAGTCTTCGGTGACCTCATCCGCGGCACCAGCGACCTGCTGGCGGCCTACACCGACGACCAGCTCCAGGTCATCGGCGACTTCCTCGACCGCACCCGGCAGCTCACCGCCGCCTACGCCGACGCCCTCACCCGCCATCCCGCCGCATCCGCACCCGCGGCCCCCGCCAGCGGCCGGTGATCACGGCCCCGCCGGGCCCGCCTGGCCCAGCTGTCGGTCGATTGGTCCTGGCCGGGAGTCAGGCGTCCAGGGCGGCGGCGCGGCCGGCGAGGTACCGCCGCTCGGGGACGCTGGCCGTGCGCCGCGCGGCCTGCCGGTAGTCGGACACTGCGCCGTCGCGATCGCCGGCGAGCTCCCTGAGATGTGCCCGGGTAGCCAGGAGCCGGTGGTTGGGCGCCATCCGGCCGTCGGATTCCAGGGAGGCGACCAGCTCCAGCCCGGCCTGGGGTCCGTATACCATCGCGACCGCGACGGCCCGGTTCAGCGTCGTCATCGGATTCGGCGCGGCCTTCTCCAGCAGGTCGTACAGGCCAAGGATCTGCGGCCAGTCGGTGTCGTCCATCGTGGGCGCCTCGTCGTGCACCGCCGCGATCGCCGCTTGCAGTTGGTAGGGCCCGACCGCGCCGCGGGGCAGCGCCTGGGAGATCAGGGCGACGCCCTCCGCGATCGAGGCCGACGTCCAGCGCGTCCGGTCCTGCTCGGCCAGCGGGACCAGGGCACCGTCGGGCAGCGTGCGGGCGGGACGCCGGGCGTCGGTCAGTAGCATCAGGGCCAGCAGACCGGCCGTTTCGCCGTCCTCGGGCAGCAGCCGGCGCAGCAGGCGGGCGAGACGGATGGCCTCGTCCGACAGGCTCGGCGCGGTCAGGTCCTCGCCCGAGGACGCGGTGTAACCCTCGTTGAAGATCAGGTAGAGGACGTGCTGTACCGCGCGCAGGCGTTCGCCGGCCTCGCCCTGCGGCATCTCGAACCGTATCCCGCCGGACTCGATCGTCGCCTTCGCGCGGCTGATGCGCTGCGCCATCGTGGCCTCGGGGACCAGGAAGGCCGCGGCGATCTGCGCCGTGGTCAATCCGCCCACGGCGCGCAGCGTCAGCGCGATCTGGCTGGGCACGGACAGCGACGGATGGCAGCACAGGAACAGCAGTTTCAGCGAGTCGTCACGGTCGGCCGCCTGGTCGGGGTCCGCGATCGAGTCCGCGGGACGGCCGAGCAGCTCAGACTGCGGCGTCGCGGCGAAGACCGCGTCCTCGCGGCGGCGCCGCGAACTGTCGCTGCGGAACTCGTCGATCAGGACGCGGGACGCGACCGTCAGCAGCCAGGCGCGCGGGCTCTGCGGGATCCCGTCCTCGGGCCAGTGCTGCGCCGCCTTGAGCAGCGCCTCCTGGGTGGCGTCCTCGCAGGCGTCGAACTGGCCGTAGCGGCTCGTGAGCGTGCCGAGGACCTGCGGCGCCAACTCGCGCAGCAGGTCCTCGACGCGTCGCCGGACTCCGTCCGTCACCGGTTCGGCCCTGGGCCTCAGCCGTCGCTGGCGGACTCGTGCAGGATCGGCCAGACCTCGGTCGGATTCTGGTCCGCCCACGGCATCTCCGCGGCGAGCTCGTAAGCCCGCTCCTCGCTCTCGACATCGACGAGGTAGAAGGAGGCCATGTACTCCTTCGTCTCCAGGTAGGGGCCGTCGCTGACGGCCGGGACCCCGTCCTGGCGCGTCACCAGCCTCGCGGCGGCGGCGTCGGCCAGCCCGTACCCGCCGAGCAGTTCCCCGGTCGCCGTGTACTTCTTGTTGTAGGCGTCCTGCTTGGCGATCTCGCCCGGCCAGTCCTCGGCCATGATGCTGGACCACTTCTCCTGGTTGCCGTAGATCATGAGCAGGTACTTCATCGCGGGTTCCTCTCTCCGGTAGATCACGGCCCGACGGGCCACCGTCGGCACGCCCGGTCGGCGCGCTCTCACCGGAGGGACGGAGCCGCCTCGCCGTTCTCGACATGCCCCACCGGACTTTTCCTACCGGACCACAGGGCCGGTGTCGAGAAAAGCCGGTCGGCGCCCGCGGCCGCGCGGTCGGGGGCGCCGTGGCTGGCCGCGGGTTCGGGTTAGGCTCTTACTCCCTCCACGATGCTGTTGGGCGAGGCTGTGGGGATGATCTTGGTCAGTCGCAGCCCGGCCGCGGTGAAGAGCTCGCGGAACTCGGCCTCGGTCCGGATCCGGCCGGATTGGTTGAGCAGCATCAGCATGTCGAATGGCTTAGCCGGGCTGGGATCGTTCCCGGCTGGCATCAGCATCTCCACGACGATGACCTTCCCCTGCTCGGCCATCGCGGCGGCGCAGTTGCGCAGCAGGGCCGTGGCGTCCCCGTCCGCCCAGTCCATCAGCACCCGCTTGATCAGGTAGGCGTCGGCGCCGGCGGGCACCGACGCGAGCATGTCGCCGCCGATGACCTGGCACCGGCCGGTGAGTTGCGCCTCGCCCAGCGCGGGCGCGTGCGCGACGACCTGCGGCAGGTCCAGCAGGATGCCATGAACCGGCGGGTGAGCGGCGAGGATGGCGGCCAGGGTCGAGCCCTGGCCGCCGCCGATGTCGGCCACCAGGCGGAACGGCGAAAAGTCGTAGGCGGCGACCAGAGCGGCGTTGTGGTGGCGTGACTGGCGGGTCATCCAGCCGTTAAACACCTCGCCGAGGTCGCGGCGGGTGGTCAGGTACTGCCATATCGGCGCGCCGTGCACCGTCAAGAACGCCGTCTGCCCGGTCATGACGCTGTCGCGCAGCCCGGCCCATACCGTCCACATCTCGGGGGCTCCGACAAACAGCGCCCACTCGCGGACCGAATCCGGGCCGTCGCTTTGCAGCGTGGCCCCCAGGGCCGTGACCGCAAAACGGCCGTCCGGCTCTTCCCGGAACACGCCAGGGCCGGTGAGCATCCGCAGCAGCCGGTGAAGCGATGAGCGGTCCGCCCCGGTCGCCTCGGCCAGGTCGTCCACGCTTTGCGGGCCGCTGGCGAGCAGGTCGGCAAGGCCCAGCACCGCGGCTACGTGCAGCGCCTGCACGGTCAGGAAGCCATTGAGCATCCCCAGCATCTGGGCCGGGGCTGGTAGTGGCGGGCTGGGCTGGGCCGTCGAAGACATCGGCGTTCCTCCGTGATCGATCGGATGCCGCTGACCACACGCGACACTCCCACGGCCACCCAGGAAACTCCAGACCGGGGGACCGCCCGGAAACCTCGCCCCCGAGCGACGATTCTGCCCAGCGACTGCAGTCTCACTGGTGAATAACGACTACCGACTCACCGAGGAGGCTGCCGATGAGCCCGGCTGGCCACCCACCCGGACCCGGGCCAACGTTCGAGCGCCCCGGACTCAGGAGATTCGCCAGAATGACTACCCCAGAACCGGCAACCAACCTGCATGACGTGAGCGGCACCTGGCCGCTGGTGCACGCCGAGCGAGCCGCCCTGGCCGCCGACCTCGCGGACCTGACCGGCCAGCAGTGGGCGACGCCGTCGCTGTGCACCGAGTTCACCGTGCGCCAGGTGCTGGCCCACCTCAGCGCCGGAGCAAGCCTCAACCCCGTGCGGTGGCTGGCCGGCGTGATCCGCTGCCGGTTCGACTTCGACAAGCAGGTCGCCATGCGGCTGGCCGAGCAACTCGGCGCCACCCCGGCCGAGACGCTCGCACGGTTCCGCTCCGTCGTCGCCAGCACCGTTAAACCACCGCTGCCGACCGCGGCGATGCTCGGCGAAACGATCGTGCACGCCGAGGACATCCGCCGGCCGCTGGGCATCCACCGCGACTACCCGATTACCACACTCACCCGGCTGGCCAGCTACTACCAGGGCTCTGACCTCGTCGTCCTCGCCAAAGGGCGGATCGCCGGCCTGCGACTGCAAGCCAGCGACGGCCCCTTCGCCACCGGCTCCGGGCCGCTGGTGTCTGGCACCACCCTGGCCCTGATCATGGCCATGACCGGCCGCGTGACCTACTGCGACGAACTCGACGGCGACGGTGTCGCCACCCTCCGGGCCCGCTGTACGACACCGTGACCGCGGTGGGTGCGATGGCGTACGGCTAACATCGCCTGATGAGTGATCGGTTGTTCGTTCCGGCGGATTTCGCGGTACCTGGGGGGCTTACGGCGGAGGAATTCCGGCTGGAACCGCTCGGGTCTCAGCACAACGCCGCGGACTATGCCGCCTGGACGGCCAGCATCGGCCACATCCAGGCGACGCCGGGATTCGCCGGGACCGGCTGGCCGCACGAGATGAGCCTGGCGGAAAATCTGCGCGACCTCGAACGCCACGCGCAGGACTTCGCCGAGCGCCGCGGGTTCACCTACACCGTGCTCAGCGTCAGCACCGGCGACGTCATCGGCTGCGTGTACATCTACCCGCCGCGCGGCCAGAGCCCAGGCGGCGCCGGCCAGGCTGAGGGTGAGCAGCGCGCGGCCGTCAGTTCCTGGGTGCGCGCCGACCGTGCCGCGCTCGACCCGGTGCTTTACCACACGGTTCGCGCGTGGCTGGAACGCGACTGGCCGTTCCGCTCGATCGAGTACGCGCCACGGGCCTGACCTGAGGCGACCTGCCGGGCTGTCCCGCCCTCAAACCCGAAGGAGCCGAACACCCATGACAGGCAGCTTTCTCGGGGACCCCCCGGCGTCCCCTCAGGTCCAGGCGCTCTACGACGAAGACCTCGCGGACGGCGGCTACGTGTCGAACGGGTCCCGGCTGTGGGCGCATCAGCCAGGCACGATGACGGGGTTGTTCGAGCTGATGTCCGCGGCCTTCAGGCCGAGCGGCCTGACCTTCCGCCAGCGCGGGATCCTGGTGACCGCCGCCGCCTCGGCCCTCGGTGATTCGTACTGCTCGCTGGCGTGGGGCGGGAAGCTGGGCCAAGCGTCGAACGCCGCCATCGCGGCGGGCGTCCTGGACGGCAGCGACGCCGGCCTGACGGGCCAGGAGAAGGCCATGGCCGCGTGGGCCAGGAAGGTCGCCAGGAACCCCAACGCCACGACGCCCGCCGACGTTCAGGCGCTTCGCGACGCCGGGCTCGGCGACGGGCAGATCTTCGCCATCACCGCGTTTGTGGCCCTTCGCCTGGCGTTCTCCACGATCAACGACTCCCTTGGCGCACAGCCCGACGCGGAACTCGCCCAGTCTCTGCCGCGGGAGGTGCGCGAAGCCGTGACCTACGGCCGGCCCGTAGCTCAAGCGCCAGCTACCTGACCTGGTCTGCCGCCACCCGCGGGGCCGCCCTGTCGTCGACCGCGCCCGATGCGGTGAGCGCGTCCTTGAGAACGGGCCGTCGCCGCAGGCGGAGCCGGCGGTCGGTCAGCCGAACTCGCAGGGCAGGTGCTTGATGCCGTTGATAAAGCTGGACAGCAGCCGGTCCGGCTCCCCGGCGGTGCGGATGTCAGGCACGCGGGTCAGCAGCTCCCGCAGCATCGCGCTGATCTCGCGCCGCGCCAGGTGCGCGCCCAGGCAGAAGTGCGGCCCGGCCGACCCGAACCCGACGTGCGGGTTGGGGGAGCGGGCGATGTCGAAGCGGTCCGGGTCGGCGAAGACCGACTCGTCGCGGTTGGCCGCCTGGTAGAACAGCACGGCCCGGTCGCCCTCGCGGTAGCCGTGGCCGTTCATGACGGCGTCGCGGGTCAGCGTGCGGCGCATCCAGATGACCGGCGACGCGTAGCGGACGATCTCCTCGACGGCCGGGCCGATCCGGCCCTGAAAATCGGCCAGCAGCAGTTCGCGCTGGTCAGGGTGGTCGGTGAGCAGGCACAACGAGTGCGAGATCGCGGTCCGGGTGGTCTCGTTGCCTGCTACCACCAGCAGGATGAAGAACGAGGCCAACTCGGCCGGAGTGAGCTGCTCGCCGTCGATGTTGGCCGTGGCCAGGGCCGAGACCAGGTCGTCGCCAGGGCTGTCCTGGCTGCGCTCGGCCAGGCCGGTGACCAGGTTCGCGAGCTCCTGGCCGGCGGTGAGGATCTGAGTGATGGCCTCGTTCAGGTCCTCGCTGACGAACTCCGGGTCGGCCCCGGACAGGATGATGTTCGTGTTCTTCAGCACCATCGCGTAGTGCTCGTCGCCGACGCCCATCATCTCGCAGATGATCCTGAGGGGGAGCCGGGCCGACACGTGCTGCACGAAGTCGCACGGCCCGGTCTGCAGCAGGTTGTCGACGATGTCGGCCGCGGTCCGCTGCACGTCGTCCTCGAACTTCTTGATCATCTTCGGCGTGAAGGCGCGGGACACGATCCGGCGCAGCCGGGCGTGCCGCGGGTCATCCATGTTGATCATCGAGCCGAAGTACTC
>Ga0318534_10000431_pt1 | contig 13849 bp, 11 predicted proteins | sample GRESIP117b4f26_FD_202502 | JGI IMG/M metagenome (GOLD analysis project Ga0318534, IMG submission 202502) | Tropical soil microbial communities from Luquillo Experimental Forest, Puerto Rico - GRE.SIPMG.117b4f26 | ecosystem: Environmental > Terrestrial > Soil > Tropical forest > Bulk soil...
GAGCGCAATGACATCGCCCGTCTGACGCACCAGCACTCCACGCTCGAAGCAGCGGGTGAATACCTCGAAGCCACGTACGCCGCCCTTGCCGGGTATCGACTCGAGCTCGAGCCCGAGGATCAGCCCGTAGTTGCGGATGTCCACCACGTTGGGTGAGTCGCGCAACGCGTGTGCTGCCTCCTCCCAGTACTTCGCCAGCGAGGCGGCGCGCGTCAGCAGCCCCTCGCGTTGATAGAGTGCGAGCGTCGCGAGCCCCGCGGCGCACGCCGCCGGATGCGCGGAGTAGGTGTAGCCGTGGAACAGCTCGATGCCGTCCGGCCCTTTCATGAACGCGTCGTAGATCGCCTTGCTCACCAGCACGCCGCCCATCGGCACGCAGCCGTTGGTGAGTCCCTTGGCGAGTGTGATCATGTCGGGCCTGACGCCGAACTCCTGCGCCGCGAAGGCGGAGCCGGTGCGGCCGAAGCCGGTAATCACCTCATCGAAGATCAGCAGGATTCCATGTCGGTCGCAGATCTCGCGCAGCCGCTGCAGGTAGCCGCGCGGGGGAAGTAACACGCCGGTGGACCCGGCAAGGGGCTCGACGATGACCGCGGCGATGTTGGATGCATCGTGCAGTGTCACCAGCCGCTCGAGCTCATCGGCGAGTTGCGCCCCGTGCTCGGGGAGGCCGCGTGAGAAGGCATTGCGCGCGAGATCGTGTGTGTGCGGCAGGTGATCGACACCGGGCAGGAGCGCCGCCGACCAGGTTCTGCGGTTCGGCACGATGCCGCCCACCGAGATGCCGCCAAAACCCACCCCGTGGTAGGCACGCTCCCGGCCGATGAGGCGTGTGCGCGTACCCTCGCCGCGCATGCGATGGAACGCCAGCGCAATCTTAAGAGCGGTGTCGACCGACTCGGAGCCGGAGTTGGTGAAGAACACGTGGTCGAGGCCCTGCGGGGCGATCTTCACCAGCTCGTTCGCGAGCTGGAACGCGACCGGGTGCGCCATCTGGAATGTCGGCGCGAAGTCGAGCGTCTCGAGCTGGCCGGCGACCGCCTGGGTGATCTCGCGCCGCGCGTGTCCGGCGTTCACACACCATAGCCCGGCAACCGCATCGAGGATCTGCCGACCGTCGGCCGTCCAGTAGTACATGCCGCTCGCGCGGGCGAGAAGCCGCGGGTTTGCCTTGAACTGGCGGTTGGCGGTGAAGGGGAGCCAGAGCGCTTCAAGGTCGGAGCGGGTGAGGGTAGCGGTCGGGGCGCTGGCGTCGGGCATGGCGTGCACTCAATTGGGGGCGGGCGAACGTAGAATGATAAATAAAGTGGACAAACAGGGCCACCGCGGCGATATTTCGGCCGTCATCGTTCAAGATCTTAAACACACCCATGAGCATCGATGTCGGCGCCAGACTGCGCAGCGTGCGCACCACCTTTGGACTCTCGCAGCGCGAGCTGGCGCGGCGGGCGGGAGTCACCAATGGGCTGATATCCCTCATCGAGCAGAATCGTGTGAGTCCTTCGGTGAGCTCGCTCAAGAAAGTGCTGGACGGCGTACCGATGTCGCTCGCGGAATTCTTCACGCTCGATCTGAGCGCGGCGCCGCAGGCGTTCTTCGGGGCAAATGAGCTCGTGGAGCTCGGCAGTGCCGAGGTATCGCTGCGGCTGGTCGGGGCACAACGTCCGGGCCGGCAGCTCACCGTGCTGCACGAGCGCTACGCAGCGGGGGCCGCAACCGCCGAGGAAATGCTCGCGCATCGCGGCGAGGAGGCCGGCGTAGTGATCCGCGGACGCATCGAGCTCACCGTGGGCGGCGCCACGCGCGTGCTCGGACCCGGCGAAGCCTATTATTTCGCCAGTCAGCTCCCACACCGCTTCCGCAACGTCGGACGCGAAGCGTGTGAGATCATCAGCGCCTGTACCCCGGCGACCTTTTAATAGAGAGACGGCCGTTATGAGCGCAACAGCTGAATCGGTTTCCTGGCACGAGCGCGCACGGCGGCTCGAGTTCCGTACTCAGGCCTTCATCGACGGGCGCTACGTGGACGCCGCCTCCGGTGCCACGTTCGATTGCGTCAACCCGGCAACGGGCAAGCTTTTGGCGCGTGTCGCGGCCGGCGACAGCGAGGACATCAACCGCGCCGTCATCTCGGCACGTGCGGCGTTTCGCAAGGGCGGCTGGGGGCAGTTGGCGCCTGCGAAACGCAAGAAGGTACTGCTGCGGCTTGCGGAACTGATCCGCGAGCACGGCGAGGAGCTTGCGCTGCTCGAAACGCTCGATATGGGCAAGCCCATCAACGACAGCCTCAAGATCGATATCCCGGCGGCGGCGCGCTGCGTGCAGTGGTACGCGGAAGCGATCGATAAGGTGTATGACCAGGTCGCGCCCACCGGGCCCGAAGCACTGGCGCTCATCACGCGCGAGCCGCTGGGGGTCGTCGGCGCCATCGTGCCGTGGAATTTCCCGCTGCTCATGGCGGCCTGGAAGTTCGCGCCGGTGCTCGCAGGCGGCAACTCGTTCGTGCTCAAGCCCTCGGAGAAGTCCCCGCTCACCGCGCTCAAGGTCGCCGAGCTCGCCATCCAGGCGGGTATTCCGCCGGGGGTGTTCAACGTCGTACCCGGCTTCGGACCGACGGCCGGCAAGGCGCTGGCGCTGCACATGGACGTCGACTGCATCGCCTTCACCGGCTCGACCGCCACCGGGCGCTCGATCATGCAGTTCGCGGGTCAATCAAATCTCAAGCGCGTATCGCTCGAGTGCGGCGGCAAGTCCCCTAACATCGTGCTCGCGGATTATCCCGACCTCGAGAAGGCGGCCACCGCCGCCGCCTGGGCGATTTTCTTCAACCAGGGCGAGATGTGCTCGGCCGGGTCGCGGTTGCTGCTGCAGGAGGACATCAAGGAAGCGGTGCTGGAGAAAGTACAGTCGATCGGCCGCACGCTCACCCCGGGCGACCCGCTCGATCCGGATACCCGGCTCGGCGCGATAGTCGATGAGACCCAGATGAAACGCGTGCTCGGCTACATCGATTCCGGGCGCGCTGACGGCGCGAGCATCCGCCTGGGTGGCAGGCGGGTGCGTGAGGACAGCGGCGGCTACTTCATCGAGCCGACCGTATTCGAAGGAGTGAAGCCGGGGATGGCGATCGCGCGCGAGGAGATCTTTGGACCGGTGCTGTCGGCGATCACCTTCCGCACCGTGGACGAGGCGGTCGAGATCGCCAACGACGTGATCTACGGCCTCGCCGCCGCCGTGTGGACACGCGATGTGACTACCGCGCATCGGGTCGCGCGCGCGCTGCGCGCGGGCACCGTGTACGTCAACTGCTACGATGCTGACGACATCACCGTGCCCTTCGGCGGCTTCAAGCAGTCGGGCATCGGCCGGGACAAGTCGCTCCACGCGCTCGAGAAGTACACCGAGCTGAAGACCACGTGGATCGATCTCTCGTGAGTGGGCGAGCCTTGCGCCCCCATTCGTGAGTGTCGAACCGCTCAGTTTCATCGCCACTGCGCCGCGCGGATTCGCCGACCTGCTGGCGGGAGAGCTCTGCGCCTGCGGGGCGCAGGCGGTGCGCGAGCGCACGCGCGAAGTGGCGTTTTCCGGCACACTCGAGTGCGCCTACCGGGCGTGCCTGTGGTCGCGCATCGCCAACCGCGTGTATCTCGAGCTGGCGCACTTCGAAGCGAACGATGCGCGCGAGTTTCATGCCGCGGTGTGCGCGCTCGACTGGAGCGCGCAGCTGGCACCCGGTGCGACGCTCGCCTGTGATTTCAGCGGACGCCACCCGGCGATCACCCATACCCATTTCGGCGCGCAGAAGCTCAAGGACGGCATCGTCGATGCGCTGCGCGCAGCCAGGGGCAATCGTCCCGATGTGGCACGCGAGCGGCCGGACGTGCGCGTGCATGCTCACGCGCGCGGTGCGCACATCACGCTGTCCATCGATCTCTCCGGCGAGAGCCTGCACCGCCGTGGCTATCGCACGGTGGCCGGGGAGGCACCCCTCAAGGAGAACGTGGCCGCAGGCGTGTTACTGCGCGCTGGCTGGCAGGAATTGGCAGGGCCGTCGGCACCGGCGCGGGAGACGCCGGCCCGGTTTCTCGATCCGCTATGCGGCTCGGGCACGCTCTGCATCGAAGCGGCACTGATCGCCGCCGACCACGCACCGGGGCTGACGCGCGGCTACTTCGGCTTTCTCAACTGGCGCGGCCACGACACCGGGCTCTGGGCGCGGCTGCTCGCTGAGGCGAAATCCCGTGCACTCGCGGGCGATGCCGCTGCCGTGCGCATCGACGGGCGCGATCACGACGCACGCGCCATCGAGCACGCACGCGGGAACGCCGCGCGCGCCGGGATCGCACATCTCACGCACTTCGAGACCGGAGCACTCGCCGGAGCGATGCCACCTGACGGAGTTGGCGCGGGGCTCGTGTGCGCGAATCCCCCGTATGGCGAGCGCCTCGCAGACCCCGAGGGCGCACGCGCGGTGCATCGCGAGCTCGGAGCGGTGCTGCGCGAGCGCTTCCAGGGTTGGCGCGCGGCGGTGCTCACCTCGCCCGAGCTCGGCACCGAGCTCGGGCTCCGGGCCTACCGCACACATACCGTGTGGAATGGCGCCCTCGAGTGCCGCCTGCTGCGCATACAGGTTACGCCGGAGAGTGCACGTGAGCCCGGTATGCTCGGCCGTGGGGTCGCTCACCTCAGGGACACCCCCGGTGCACGCATGTTCGCCAACCGCCTGGCGAAGAATCTCAAGCGGCTGCACGGCTGGGCGGAGCGCGAAGGAATCTCGTGCTATCGGCTCTACGACGCCGACATGCCCGAGTATGCATTCGCCATCGACCTGTACCGGGTGATCGAGCCCGAGGAGACCTGGCTGTACGCGCAGGAGTACGCGGCGCCGGTGGAGATCGAGCGCGAGGCCGTGCAGCGGCGGCGCGGGGAGGTGCTGGCTAGTCTGCCGCAAGTTACCGGGGTGCCCGCCGGGCGCATCCGCCTGCGCACGCGCCGGCGTACGCGCCGCGGTGAGCAGTACCTCAGGGAGAACGGAGAGGGGCAGTTTCATTCGGTGCTGGAGGGTGGGCTACGGCTGCGCGTGAACTTCGATGAGTACCTCGACACCGGGCTCTTTCTCGATCACCGCATTACGCGCGCACGGCTGCGTGTGGCCGCGAGCGGCAGGCACTTTCTCAACCTGTTCGCCTACACCGGCAGTGCGACGGTGTATGCCGCCGCCGGTGGTGCGCTCAGCACCACGAGCGTCGACCTGTCGGCGACCTACCTCACGTGGGCACGCGAGAACCTCGCGCGTAACGGCTTTAGCGGCAGCCAGCATCGCCTGGTGCAGGCCGACTGCCGGAGATGGCTCGATGAGGCGGCCGGCGGCGCCGCGCGCTTCGGACTGATATTTCTCGATCCGCCGACCTTCTCCAACTCCAAGCGGATGGAAGGCGTGCTCGATGTCGGGCGCGATCATCCGGCGCTCATCGATGCCTGTGTGCGCCTGCTGACGCCGGCCGGACTCATTATCTTCTCGACCAATGCCCAGCGCTTCCGCCTGGAGGACGCCCTGAGCGAGCGCTACGACATCCGCGATATATCAGCGGCGACACTGCCGCTCGACTTCGCACGCAACCCGCGCATTCATCGCTGCTACGAGATAAGGGCGCGCGCTGAGGCGGAGTCCGGGGGTAACTAGTAGGCGGTCAATTCCATACCCGTGACCGGCGTCACCGCAGTGCCGGCTGGACCGGCGAACCGCACGGGCACCGAGACGTCCGCTTCGCCCGCGTTGCGCCACACCGCGAAGTGCAGGTGCGGCCCGCTGCTGAAGCCGGTGCTGCCGGAGTCGGCGATGTATTCGCCGAGCGCCACGTGTTGTCCGATGCGTACCCGGATAGAGTCCCAGTGCAGGTGGCCGTACACCGCGATGGTGCCATCGTCGTGGAGGATCTCGATGAGGTTGGCCTGATCGGCCATCGCCGGCACCGCGCCGCCGCGGAAGGCATCGTGGCGGACGTTGATGACGGTGCCGGTGCGCGCCGCGTACACGGCTGTGCCGTCGGGTACTGCGATGTCGACCGCGTAGATGCTGTCGGGAGTCACATGCGTCACCTGCTGAGGGTACGCCTGTGAGACCCGGTAGCTCGTGCCCACCGCGAAGGGTACGCGATACGGTCGCGTGGGGTTGTGCACCGCCTGCGGTGAGCCGAGCGCAACCGACCACTCGAACTGCAGGTCGGGCCGCTCGCCGCCGCCGTGCCGCGCCTCCAGGATCAACTGGCGTGCGCCGGCCTCGAGGGTGGCGGGAAAGATCGTGCCGCGCGGGACATCAGCGAGCTCAGAGTGCGTGATCGCCACGCGCAGCGTGATCACGCACAGGCAGTCGTTCATGGCGATGATGCGCGTCGCGGCGCCAGTGTCGCTGCGTTCGACCGCCACCCGCAGCGCCTCGGGTGAGCGCGGCACGCTCGCGGCATGGCCGCGCGCGCTCTCGTCGTTCGTGCCGCGGTCGGTGAACACCCACTGCCCGTTGGCATCCTTGTAGGCGTGGACGCTCTGCGCCGGCAGCACGCCCGCCTGCAGGGCAAGCGTGAGGAGGAGTGGGAGGGTCAGACGCTGAGCGCTCATCGGCGGGTGGCGCACAGCCACGAGCTCGGTGTTCTTCGGGTTCCGCTTCAGGAGCCGCAGGCCGAGACCATGGTGCGCCGCGCCGCTTCGCGCTGCGCATCGGCCTCGTCGTCCGACAGGTATTGCCGATTGCCCTCGGCATCGCGCCCGTAGAGGCGCGCCGCATCCTTCATCTGGAAGTACTGGTTGCGCGCCTTCTCGCACGCCTGCTGCCGCTTGCGATCCTGTGTGGCCTTGTTCTTGTCCGCAACCGCCTGCTGGCGGGCACGTGCCGCGTCATCGGCTTCGAGCAGCTGCTGCTCGTGCGCGAGCCGCGCCGCTTCGGCCGGGTTGGGCTCATCGACGTGCACTGCGGTCTTGGGCGCCCCCTTGGTGACGCCGCGGTCGGAATAGACCACGTGTCCCTGGGCGTCGACCGATTTGTACACCTCCTGAGCCGCCAGCGGTGCTGCGGCGCAGGCGAGCACGAGCAGCGCCACGGTCATCGCGCCGCCGGTGACAGAGCCGAACGCTGCAGTTGCGAACCTCATCGGATCCCTCCACAGGAGAGCTTACGTGGCAGCGATGGCCGGGCGGGTGAAGAGCGTCACGGAAAACCCGCGGCTTCAGCAGTGCTACGTCACGCACGGCGAGGCAGCTGCGCGGGCTGCAGCGGCACGCACCCGCGCGCAGGCGAGGGCCACAGGCGAAGCCACGTTATGTCCTTTACAGCCTCAGAACGCTGGCATTATCGTGTGCGGCAGTTCACGGAGAAGCATGGTCAACGAGCGAGCGGCAAACACCGCACCTGTCGTGGGTGTCGTCGGCGCCACCGGTGCGGTCGGCGTCGAGCTGTTGCGCTGCCTCGAGCAACGGCGCTTTCCGCTCGCGCAGCTGCGGCTTTTTGCATCAACGCGCTCGGCGGGGCGGAAGCTCGTCTTTCGCGGTGAGCCGCTCGAGGTGCGCGAGCTGCGCGAGGACAGCTTCCACGGCGTGGACATCGCGCTGTTCTCAGCGGGTGCCGCCACCTCGCGGCGCTTCGCACCGCTCGCAGTGCAGGCGGGGGCCACGGTAATCGACAATTCCTCGGCCTTCCGCATGGATCCCGCGGTGCCGCTGGTGGTGCCGGAGATCAATCCGCAGGCCCTGCGCAGCCACCAGGGCATCATCGCCAATCCCAACTGCTGCGCGATCATTTCCATAACACCGCTGTGGCCGGTGCACCGCGCCAACCGTATCCTGCGGCTGCTGCTCGCGACCTATCAGTCAGCTTCCGGGGCGGGGGCCGCGGCGATGGAGGAGCTGCGCGAGTCGACACGTGCCTGCCTGGAAGGGCGCGAATACACCCCAAGAGTCCTGCCGCATCCTTACGCCTTCAACCTCTTCAGTCACAACACCCGCATCGACCCGGCGACCGGCTACAACGACGAGGAGCTGAAGGTCATCCAGGAGACGCGCAAGATCTTCGGCGATCCAACTATCCGCGTGTCGGCCACGTGCGTGCGCGTGCCGGTGTTGCGCGCGCATTCGATGGCGATCAGCTTCGAGTGCGAGCGGCCGATCTCTCCGGATGTTGTACGCGAGCTCCTGCGCAGCGCCCCGGGCGTACAACTGGTCGATGATGCCGAGCGCAACTACTTCCCCATGCCGAAGGACGCTTCGGGACAGGACGCGATACTGGTCGGCCGCATCCGTCAGGATCTGAGCGATCCGAGCGGCCGCTCCATCGCACTCTTCGTCGCTGGTGATCAGCTCCTGAAGGGCGCGGCGCTGAACGCGGTAGAGATCGCCGAGCGCCTCTAGCCGCGCGCCGCCACCCATCCGGGCGGTACCGCCGTCCGCCCGCCTCGCGAACACTGTCGCCTCAAATAACGGCGGAGTCAGCTCATGAGCCTGTCACCTCTCTTGTCTCAACTCGACGCCGAGCGCGCCGCGATCCCCGATCGTGCCGCAGCCAGCGTGCTCGCCGTCGAGACGCAGCGCACGCGGCAATCGGCTTTCGTGTGGCGCGGCGGACTCATCGTGACCGCAGCCGAACCGCTCGCCGGCGCCGAATCGGTGCGCCTCGTGCAGGAGAGTGCCGCGCACGAAGCCGAGGTGCTCGCCTGCGATCTGCGCACCGACATCGCAGTGATGCGCTGCGCCGCGAGCACCGGGCCCGCGCTGGCACCGGCGGCAACGCCGCCCCACGTGGGGCAAACGGTCGTGGTGGCCGGCCGTGCCGGCTCACAGCTCACGGTGAGCTGGGGATCGGTGCAGCTGAGTGCCGGCCCGTGGACCACGCGGCGCGGCGCGACACTCGCGCGCCGGCTGCTGCTCGATGTTCGCCTGGGCCACTTCGCCGAAGGCGCTCCGGTCCTCGACCTCGAAGGTGGCGTCATCGCGATGGCGGTGCGCGGCCCGGCGAATCAGGTTATCGGGATCCCCATCGAGGCGTTCGAAGCCGCGGTGAGCGATGTGGCCGCGCATGGGCATATCGCGCACGGCTATCTCGGAGTCCGCGTCGTGCCGCTGACGCTCGGACTCCAGGCGCGCCACCGGCTGAATGCCGGGCGGGCGGTCCTGATCGTCGCCGATGTGGCACAGGCCTCTCCGGCATCCGAGGCGGGCCTGGAAATCGGCGATCTGCTGCTCGCGATCGATGGCGCTGCTGTGCAGACGCCCGATCGGCTGCTCGGCCACATTCACGGCAAACGGCCCGGCGAGTCCTTGCGCGTCACGCGCCGGCGTGGCACCGCGGTCGATGAGCTCGCCGTCACGCTGGGCGCCCGGCCCGTGCAATGAAATCTGCCGCGAGCCCTTGATTTGCGGCCCGACCACCCTACAGACGGATCGTGGATATCATCGTCGCGGCGTTTCAACCGCAGGTGCGCGCGGCGCTGCAGAGTCAACTGAGTGAAGGCGGGCTTACCTCCGCAGTCGAGATCGATTCTCCGGCCACGCTGGCGCCCGCACTGGCGGAGCTCACCGAGCCGTTGGTCGTGGCAGGCGTGAACTGGCCGGAAACCGCGCCATTTCTGCGCCGCGCTACCGGGCACGAGGTCCCGGTCGCACTCCTTCTAGAGGAGGAGCTGCTCGATGCCCGGCATGCGGCTTTTCGCGCCGGCGCCGCGGCGCTTCTGCCCTGGCCGCTTGCGAGCGCGCCGCTTGCGAGCGCGCTGGAGGCGGTGGGCCACGGATTTCGCCTGCTGCCGCAGCGATCAGCCCCGGCGGCCCGAGCCGCGCCAACAGTCGGGCTCACCTCACTCTCGCCGCGCGAGCTCGAGCTCATCGAGCTGGTCGCGGCAGGGCTCAGCAACAAGGGCATCGCGCGCCGTCTGGGCCTCTCGGTGAATACGGTCAAGTACCACCTGGCGTCAGCGTTCACCAAACTCGAGGCGCGCACGCGCGCGGAGGCGGTGTCGGCGGCGGCACGACGGGGCGAGCTGATGTTGTGAGCGCTTCAGCCCGCTGCCGGTCGCGGCGGCCGGGCGAAGGGAATGAGAGCCGGCACTTGCGCGCTGTAACGCTGATATTCGCCCGGGAAGGTGGCGCGCATGAAGTCCTCTTCGACGCGGGACTTACGCACCAGCGACAAGACGATGATCGCCATGCCGAGCGCGGCGTGCACGGTACCCGAGGCAATGGTGATGCCGAGCAGGGCCGCGATCAGTCCCGTGTAGATCGGATGGCGCACGCGGGCGTAAGGACCGGTGCGAATCAACTCGTGATCCTGCTTCACCGTCACCGTGCCGCTCCAGTTGCGACCAAGATGCACACGCGCCCATACGGTGAAGGCAAGACCGGCGATGACGAGGGCCACACCGATTCCCTGGGCCACGGAAGAGGGCGGCCAGAGCCGCCACGCCATGGCACGCCAGGGACGGTCCGGCCACGCCAGCAGCGCCCCGCCGATCGCCAGGGGCAGCACGTGCGCGAGACGCGAGCCGAGCGGCTCGCGCCGCCGTGTCGCCTTGCTGCGCAGTGCTGCGAGCAGCCAGTAGAGGGCCCACGCACACCACAGCCACTGGATGAGCCGCACTACAGCAGGTCCCGCAGCCGGAACCAGAGCATCGCCAGCACCAGCGCGGGCCGCCGCAGCGCGGCGCCGCCGGGAAAGTTGGCGTGCGGAATGCGGGCAAACACATCAAAGCGCGCCGCGGTGCCACGGATCGCTTCCGCCACGAGCTTGCCGGCGATGCCGGTGAGTGCAATGCCGTGACCGGAGAAGCCCTGGAGGAAGTAGACGTTGGGGGCGAGGCGGCCAAAGTGCGGCGCGCGGTTCAGAGTAATGTCGACGTGCCCTCCCCAGGCGTAGTCGATGCGCAGGTCCTGAAGCTGCGGGAACACGCGCAGCATCCGAGCGCGCGTTGCCCCGGGGGCATCGAAGGATTTCAGGCCCGAGTAGTTGACGCGACCGCCGAAGAGCAGCCGGTGGTCGGCAGAGCGTCGAAAGTAATCGAGCACCCAGTTCATGTCCGACACCGCGGCGTTGTTGCGGATCAGTTGCCCGGCGCGCTCGGCTCCCAACGGCTCGGTCGCCACGATGTAGGTGGCCACCGCCATGATTTTCGAAGCCAGGGAGGGCGCGGTATTGCCCAGGTAGACGTTGCCGCACAGCACGAGGAAGCGCGCGCGCACTTCTCCGCCCGGTGTCTGCACCCGTACCTGCGAGCCGTTGGGCGAGAAGGCCGTGGCGCGGGTCGCTTCGAAGATACGCACCCCGTGCTGCTCGGCAGCCCGGGCGAGCCCGAGTGTGTAGTTGAGAGAGTGAAGGTGTGCGCTGTTGCTGTCGTAGAGCGCACCCAGGTACCGCTCGGTCGCGAGCAGCTCGCGCAGCTCCGCACGCGGCACGTAACGCACGCTCGGGTACTCGAGCCGCTCGCGTAGCTCGGTGAGCTCGCTCTGCAGCTCGCGGACATGCTGCTCCTTTACCGCCGTGTACAGGAATCCCTCGGCAAAGTCGCAGTCGATCGAATAGCGATGGATGAGCTCGCGCATGAGTGTCAGCGCTTCCACCGACACCTCCCACACGGCGCGCGCATCCGCACGCCCGATGAGGCGCTCGAGCTTGGCTTGTCCGGCGGCGATGCCGAAGAGGGCCTGGCCGCCGCTGCGACCCGAAGCGCCCCAGGACACGCGGTGCTGCTCGAGCAGCACGACCGAGAGCCCCGCTTGCGCCAGGTGCAGGGCGCTCGAGCAGCCGGCGATGCCCGCGCCTACGACGCACACGTCGCACTCGACCGTGCCTTCGAGCACCGGGCGTGCGGGTGCCGCACGCGCGGACGCTGCGTAGTAGGAGCCGATGTGGGCAGGCCTGTGCACGGGACCGTCTCCGTCCGAGGTGTTTAGGATATTCGCAAGCCGGCGAGGTGCCGCGGGCGCGGAGGATAGCCACCGGCGGGGTCCGGGGCAAATAGCTGCCCGGTGCGGATACCGCACGAAACGACCGAACTGCAGCCAATACCCTAGTCTACGCGCCTTAGCAACTGAGGCTTCGGCGCATGAGCTGTGGTCTAATACTGTCCTTGCTTGGAGATTGTTGGCTGGGGCGGTTTGTTTAATATACTAAACGCCCGACCTGGCGCGTGCCGCCATGGCTACCCATCCATTAATTGGTATTCCGGCCGACCGCCGCATGGTCGGCAGGCACCCCTTCCACATGGTCGGGGAGAAATACGCACGGGCCGTGATGGAAGCGGCTGGGGCTGCGCCGCTCCTGATCCCTGCGCTCGCCGAGGAGCTACGGTTCGATGAGCTGCTCGACAGGCTGGATGGGCTTTTGTTCACCGGCAGCCCCTCGAACGTCGAGCCACACCGCTACCAGGGACCCCCGAGTGTCCCCGGTACGCTCCACGACCCGGCGCGCGATGCGACGACGCTGCCGCTGATCCGCAAGGCGGTGGAGGCGGGGGTGCCGGTCTTCGGCATCTGCCGCGGCTTCCAGGAGATGAACGTCGCTTTCGGCGGCACTCTGCACCAGAGGGTGCACGAGGTGCAGGGCTTTCTCGATCACCGGGACGATGAAACGCAGCCGCTGGAGGTGCAGTACGGCCCGGCTCACGATGTCACTCTCGAGCCCGGCGGGGTATTGCGATCGCTTTCCGCCAACGATCGCGTGCGCGTCAACTCGCTCCATAGCCAGGGCATCGAACGGCTGGGAAGCGAGCTCGCCATCGAGGCGCGCGCTCCGGATGGACTGATCGAGGCGTTCCGGGTGGCACGCGCTCCCGGGTTCGCGCTCGCGGTGCAGTGGCATCCCGAGTGGCAGGTAATGAGCAATTCGTTCTCGCGCGCGCTGTTTGCCGCCTTCGGTCAGGCGGCGGCCGACCGCGCACAGTCAAAGTGAAGGGTTTCCCATGGTGAGTGAGATTCGGCAATTCTTCCGTGATCACGGTATCCAGGAAGTGGAGGCCATCATCCCCGACATGGCGGGGATCGCACGCGGCAAGATCATGCCGGCGGAGAAGTTTGCCGAAGACGGCGGCATGCGGCTGCCGGAGAGCGTGTTCCTGCAGACAGTGACCGGTGACTATCCGCCCGAGACCGGCGATGCGATGAGCCCCGCCGAGATCGACATCGTCCTCAAGGCAGATGCCAGGACCGTGCGACGCGTGCCCTGGGCAGCCGAGCCGACCGCGCAGGTGATCCACGACTGCTTCTACGCCGATGGCCGGCGGGTATCGATGGCGCCGCGCCACGTGCTGCGCAACATCCTCGAGCTCTATGCGCAGCGGGGCTGGGATCCAGTGGTGGCGCCGGAACTCGAGTTCTACCTGGTGGAGCAGAACAAGGACGCCGACTACCCACTGCGTCCCCCGGTGGGCCGCTCGGGGCGCGCCGAGCCGGGACGCCAGTCCTACAGCATCGCCGCGGTCAACGAATTCGATCCGCTGTTCGATGACATCTACCAGTTCTGCGAGGACCAGGACATCGAGATCGACACGCTGATCCACGAGGACGGACCGGCGCAGATGGAGATCAACCTGATCCACGGCCAGCCGCTCGATCTTGCCGACCAGGCCTTCCTGTTCAAGCGCACCGCGCGCGAAGCCGCTCTGCGGCACAAGATGTACGCGACCTTCATGGCGAAGCCTCACGCCAAGGAGCCGGGCAGCGCCATGCACATTCACCAGAGCGTGGTGGACGTGAAGACGCGCAAGAACATCTTCAGTAACCCCGATGGCACGCCCTCGGCGCTGTTCTTCGCGCACATCGGCGGGCTGCAGAAGTACCTGCCGGCGGCGATGGCGCTGTTCTGCGCGAACGTGAACTC
>Ga0318534_10000442_pt1 | contig 13760 bp, 12 predicted proteins | sample GRESIP117b4f26_FD_202502 | JGI IMG/M metagenome (GOLD analysis project Ga0318534, IMG submission 202502) | Tropical soil microbial communities from Luquillo Experimental Forest, Puerto Rico - GRE.SIPMG.117b4f26 | ecosystem: Environmental > Terrestrial > Soil > Tropical forest > Bulk soil...
GCCGCACGATGGGGCTGACGCACATGGGTGGCGAGGGCGTGCAGTGGGTGGGGATCGCGCCCTTCACCGAGACCAAGCACCTCTTCCAGAACCTGGGCGACGGCACGTTCTTTCACTCGGGCTCGCTCGCGATCCGTCAGGCGGTCGCCTCGAGCGCCAACGTCACCTACAAGATCCTCTACAACTCGGCGGTGGCGATGACGGGTGGGCAGGACGCCGCCGGCGCGATGCCCGTGCCCGAGCTGACGCGCTCGATCGCGGCGGAAGGCGTCAAGCGCATCATCGTGATGACCGACGAGCCCGACAAGTACCCCAAGGGCACGCTGTGGGCGCCGGGTGTCGAAGTCTGGCATCGCGACCGGCTCGACGAGGCGCAGCGGCTGCTGCGTGACATCCCCGGCGTCACCGCGCTCGTGTACGACCAGCGGTGCGCCGCCGAGAAGCGGCGTTTGCGCAAGCGCGGCCGGCTGCCCGACCCGGAAATGCGCGTGTTCATCAACGAGGCGATCTGCGAAGGCTGCGGCGACTGCGGTGTGAAGTCGAACTGCCTGTCCGTGCATCCGGTCGAGACCGAGTTCGGGCGCAAGACGCAGATACACCAATCGTCGTGCAACAAGGACTATTCGTGCCTGAAGGGCGATTGTCCCTCGTTCCTGACCGTGGTGCCGCTCGTCGATCCGCGCAAGAGGGAGCGCCGCATCTTCAAGGTCGAGCGCGCGCTGCCCGAGCCGGAGCTCAAGGTTCCGGGCGAGGCCAACGTCTTCATGATGGGAATCGGCGGCACCGGCGTGGTGACCGTGAACCAGATCCTGGGCACCGCGGCGCTCCTCGACGGCAAGTACGTCCGCGGCCTCGATCAGACCGGCCTCAGCCAGAAGGGCGGGCCGGTGGTCTCGCACCTGAAGATCCTCGATCGGACGACGCAGGTCTCGGCGAAGGTGGCGGCCGGCTCCGCGGACTGCTATCTCGGCTTCGACATCCTGGTGGCGACCTCGCCGCAGAACCTCGATCACGCGCGCCCCGAACGGACGATCGCGATCGTGTCGACCAGCCAGGTGCCGACCGGCGCGATGGTGACGTCGACGGCCGTGGAGTTCCCCGAGTCCAACGGGCTCCTCTCCTCGATCAACCGGGTGACGCGCAAGGACGAGAACGTCTTCCTGGACGCGCTCGGCCTGGCCGAGACGCTTTTCGACGATCACATGGCGGCCAACATGATCGTGCTCGGCGCCGCCTGGCAGTCCGGCGCCCTGCCGGTGAGTGCGGCGGCGATCGAGGAAGCGATCGAGCTCAACGGCGTCTCCGTCCAGATGAACAGCCAGGCGTTCCGCGTGGGCCGCCTGCTGGTCGCCGATCCGGCGTGGGCCCGCACCGTGGTGCGGCACCGGCTCGGCGCCGTCGAGGTGAAGCAGGCGCTGTCGACCCAGGCGCTCGCGCTCGTCGAGTCGGTCGGCGCCGCGGGCGAGCTCAAGCGGCTCCTGGAGATCCGCGTGCCCGAGCTGATCGCCTACAAGAGCGCGGGCTACGCGCGTGGGTACGCGCAGTTCGTGCGGCGCGTGCGCGAGGCCGAGGCGGCGCAGGTGCCGGGCGAGTCGCGGCTCTCCGAGGCGGTCGCGCGCTACCTCTTCAAGCTCATGGCCTACAAGGACGAGTACGAGGTGGCGCGGCTCTCGCTCAATCCCGACATCGCCAAGGCGCTGGCCGACGAGTTCCCGGGCGGCGTCAAGCTCGCCTACAACCTCCACCCGCCGCTGCTCCGGGCGCTCGGGCTCGAGCAGAAGCTCAAGCTCGGCCCGTGGTTCGGGTCGGTCTTCGGCGTGCTCGCTCGGATGAAGTGGCTGCGCGGCACGCCACTCGACCCCTTCGGCTTTGCGGCAGTCCGACGGGTCGAGCGCCAGCTGCCGGGCGAGTACCGCGCGCTCGTCGAGAAGGCGCTCGTCGGTCTGTCCCCGGAGAGCTACGAGCGGGCCGTCAAGGTCGCGAGCCTGCCGGACCTGGTTCGCGGCTACGAGGAGATCAAGCTCCGCAACGTCCAACGCTTCCGCGATGAGGTGCGTGCGCTGGGCTTCTGATCGTCTGACACGGGAGAGCGGGATGACCAATCTCGAGCGGCAGATGAAGGCGCTGCAGAAGCACCTCAAGACGCTCAAGACCCAGGCCGACCGGGCGACCGGGCAGGCGCGGCGCCGCATGCGACGGCTCGAGCGACGCACGCGGGTCGAGGTCGAGCGGATGATCCGCCGCACCGAGCCCCGCGTACGCGAGGCCGTCGCCCAGGCGACGCTGCTGAGCCGCAGCTTCCGGGTGGGTGTCCGCGCGGGCGCCGCGGCTTACCGCGCGGGGCGCGCGCCCAAGCGCTGAGCCCCGTCAGTCCTGGTCGCGGGCGCGCTCGCGCTTGAGCGCGCCGCGCCGCTTCTTGATCTCGAGCCGGCGCTCGCGGGCGCCCGCCGACGGGCGCGAGGCCTTGCGCGACCGCGGCTCGCGCAGCGCCGCGGCGACCAGCGAGCGAACCCGGTCCAGTGCGTCCGCGAGATTGTGCGCCTGATTCCGCTCGGTCTGGCTCGACACCATGAGGCGGCCGTCGGCGTCGAGCCGATGCCGGCAGAGCGCCACCAGCCGCGCGCGGGCTGCGTCCGAGAGCCCCTCGATCGCGTCGAGATCGACGCGTACGTCGACCTTCGTCGCCACCTTGTTCACGTTCTGGCCGCCCGGCCCCGACGCGCGCACGGCGCGGACGTACAGCGCCCGGTCGGGCACGCGCACGGTACTGCTGACGACGATCGCGCGGCTCATGCCTCGATTGTATCGTGCGCCGGCTCACCACCGTTCTGCGGCCGGGCGGACCGCTATACTGGGCTTCGTGATCATCGCTGAGCGCCGGCGTCTCACCGACGTCGCTCGCGGCGCCGTCCCGGCCGACCTCTACGTGCGTGGCGCAACGCTGCTCAACGTCTACACGGGCGAGCTCTACCCGGCCAACGTCGCCGCGAAGGGCGCGCGCATCGCGTACGTCGGCCTGCGCGACGAGATGGTCGGCCCGCGCACGCGGGTCGTGGACGCCGCCGGCCGCGTGCTGGTGCCGGGCTACATCGATCCCCACGTGCATCCGTCGACCTTGACGACGCCGTCCTCGCTGGCCCGCTTCGTCCTGCCGCTCGGCACCACCGCCGTCGTCGCGGACACGCTGCAGTTCTGGGAGCTCGGCGGCCTCGCCGCGTTCCAGACCGTCGCCGACTCGCTCATGACGGCGCCGCTGCGCTTCTACTGGATGGTGCGCCCGCACGCGCAGAGCCGGTCGCGGGGCGAGTGGCGGCGCTTCGGCCTGCCGACGCTCGCGAAGGCGTTTGCCCATCCGCGCGCGATCGCGGCCGGCGAGGTGACGCGCTGGCCCGACGCGTGGCGCGGCGATCGGGAGCTCCTGCGCCGCCTCGGCCTGGCCCGCGGCGCCCGCGTCGAGGGACACACGGCCGGCGCGTCCGGCGAGAAGATCGCGGCGATCGCCGCGGCCGGCTTCACCTCGGACCACGAGCCGATCACCGCGCAGGAAGTTCTCGACCGCGCGCGCCAGGGCATCGCGGTGATGCTCCGCGAATCGTCCCTGCGCCCCGATCTGGTCGGGCTCCTCGACGCGCTCGAGACCGCGCCGGCGCTGGCCTCCCGGCTGATGCTCACGAGTGACGGGTCGATGCCCGCGTTCCTCAGGACGCACGGCTTCGTCGATCACCTGATCCGGGTCGCCCTCGAGCGCGGGGTGGCGCCGATCGACGCGTATCGGATGGCGACCCTGAATCCGGCGACCTACTACGGCCTCGATGCCGATCTCGGCGGGATCGCGCCCGGCCGCTACGCCGACATCTGCGTGCTCGACGATCTCGCCGAGCCGCGACCGTCGATCGTCATCGCGGGCGGCCGGGCCATCGCGACCGGCGGCGCGCTCACCGGCCGCGTGCCCGAGCCGCCGTGGCGGCGCGTGTTCAGGACTCCCGCGGCGCGGCTCACGGTCCGCTGGCGCGCCCGGCCCGACGACTTCGCACTGCCCCCGCGCGCTCGCTATCCCGTCATCCAGCTCGTGAGCGCCGTGATCAGCCGGCTCGAGGAGCGACCACTACAAGCCGGCGATCTTCACGCGGCGCTCCTGGATCGGGCCGGGCGCTGGGTCGCGCCCGGCGTCGTGGCGGGCTTCGCCGACCGGCTCGACGGCTTCGCGTCCACGACCAGCACCGACTTCAACGTCCTGGCCCTCGGGAGGCGGCCCGAGGCGATGGCGCGCGCGGTCAACCGCCTGCTCGACCTGCACGGCGGCGTCGTGCTGGTCGACGGCGAGCGCATCGTGTACGAGCTCGCCCTGCCGATCGGCGGCATCATGACCCGCGAGCGCGTCGAGGAGGCCGCGCGATCGGAAGACGAGCTGCGCCGCCTGCTCGTCGAGCGTGGCTACCCGCATCACGAGCCGCTCTACTCGCTCTTCTTCATGGCCGCCGACTTCCTCCCCACCGTGCGCCTCTCGCCGCGCGGCGTCTGGGACGTGAAGCGAAGCCGCGTGCTCTTGCCCTCACGGCGCCGCCGATGACCGCGGTCGGCGCGCGATGCGGGAGATCGCGTGAGTGCCTGTGAGTGGGGGGCGGCCCCGGCGCCAGCGGCGACTCGCGCTGGGCGTGCTCCTGGCGGCGGCGGCGCTGGCGGTCGCGATGTTCCCGCTGCGCGCGACGTGGTGGGGCGGCTGGATCCTGGCGATCGCCGAGGCCGGCATCGTCGGCGGGCTGGCGGACTGGTTCGCGGTCACGGCGCTCTTCCGCCATCCGCTCGGCCTGCCGATCCCTCACACCGCGCTGATCCCCGCCAACTGGGAGCTGATGGCGGCGCGCGTGGGCACGATGGTCGGCAGCCGCGTCCTGACCAAGGAGTACGTCGCGCAGGAGATCGCGCGCGTCGACGTGGCATCGCTGATCGCGCGCGGCGCTGAGCGGCTCGCGTCGCACGATTTCGACGTCGCGACGCGCGAGCTGGCGCGCTGGCTCGCCGCCGAGATGTCGCCGAAGGCCGCGAGCGACGTGATCACCCGGCTTCGCGATCTGCTCCTCGACCGGCCACTGGCGCCCGCGCTCGCCACCGCGATCCAGATGGTGCACCGTCAGGGGTGGGACCAGCGCGTCGTGTCCGCGCTGGCCGGCTCGCTCGCGGAGGCGTTCGACCGGCCCGCGTTTCGCGAGACCGTCGGCGAGCTGGTGGACGATCTGCTGGCCCGCTATCGCGAGCGGATGGGCCCCTATCCGCGCTTCTGGATCGGCGTCGCCAGCGTGCTCGGCCTGATCGATCGCGAGCGCGTGCTTTCGGCGCTGCAGGCCGGGCTCCGCCAGGTCGCGCAGGAGCCGGACCATCCCGTCCGCCAGCGGTTGATGGAGGCGATGGCCGAGCTGCCCGGCCGCCTCCGGAGCGACGGCCGCCTCGCCGAGCGCGTCGAGGCCGCCAAGCGCGATCTGCTCGCCACGCCCATCGCGACGAAGGTCATCGAGGACACCGCGGCGGCGCTCCACCGCACGCTCCTGGCCGACCTCGAGCGGCCGCGCTCCGAGGTGCGGATCTGGATCGTCGAACGGCTCGAGCGGGCCCGGCGCGCGCTGATCGCCGACGAGGAGCTGCGCGGCCAGCTCGACCGGTGGGGCAAGGCGCGCGTGCTCGAGATCGTCGAGCGCCACCACGAGCGGATCGCCGGCTTCATCGAGAACGGCGTGCTGGCGCTCGGGCCCGAGGGCGCGGTGCGGCTCATCGAGGAGCACGCCGGGGACGATCTGCAGTACATCCGCGTCAACGGCACGGTCGTCGGGGGTCTGGCGGGCGGGCTGCTCTACGCGATCCAGCTCGCGCTGCACCGTCTCTGGGCGGCGCCGTGACGCATCCGAAACGGCGGCGCGCCGCGGCGGAAACCGGGTTGGCGCTTCTGGCGTTTTCACGTAAACTCCGGCACGCTGATCTCAAGGAGGCAACAATGATGCGCTTCGGCGCCTTGCCGCTTTTGGGTGTGCTCACCCTCGTCCTCTCGATCTCGACGCTCGCGACGCCGGCCCAGAGCCAGACCCCGAAGTCCGGGGGAACCCTCAACATCATGCTGCGCGAGGACCTCTCACAGGGCTTCGCGATCCACGAAAGCTCCACGATCTCGACCGTCTTCCCGGCCGCCCCGTGCTTCAACAATCTGGTGCAGTTCGATCCGGCCAAGGCGACCGAGAGCACCGATACGATCGTCGGGGATCTCGCGGAGAAGTGGTCGTGGCAGGACAATTACCGGAATCTCGTGTTCTTCCTGCGTAAGAACGTCAAGTGGCACGACGGCAAACCGTTCAGCTCGAAGGACGTGAAGTTCACCTTCGACATGCTGCGGGAAGGGCCGGACGTGCCGGCCAAGCTCCGCATCAATCCGCGCAAGGACTGGTACGCGAACGTCGAGGCCGTGGAAGCGCCGGACGCCAACACGGTCGTCTTCCGGCTCAAGCGGCCCCAGCCGTCGCTCCTGTCGATGCTCGCCTCCGGCTACACGCCGATCTACGCCGCCCACATCCCGCCCGCCAGCTACCGGACGACCTGCGTCGGCACCGGGCCGTTCAAGGTCAAGGAGTGGCGCAAGGGCGAGTACCTCGACTACGTGAAAAACCCGGACTACTTCGTCAAGGGGCGCCCCTACCTGGACGGCCTCCACTACGTCGTGATCGTCGAGCGCGGGACGCGCACCGCGGCCCTGCAGGCCGGACAGCTCGACGTGGCGTTCCCGGGCGAGACGACCAAGGCCGCGGCCGAGCAGCTCAAGAAGGCGGTGCCGCAGCTCGTCGTCACGCCGGTCGGCACCGCGGTCACCGACAACATCATCATGAACAGCAAGAAGCCGCCCTTCGACAACCCGAAGGTGCGGCTGGCGGTGAGCTACGCGATCGACCGCAAGGGATTGATCCAGGCGGTGCACCAGGGCGCGGGCGTGCCCGGCGCAGCGATGGCGCCGCGGCCCTACGGCGTCTGGGGCATGCCGGAGAAGGAGCTGCTGGCGCTGCCGGGCTACGGTAAGCCGGCCGACATGAAGGCCCGGGCCAGGAAGCTCCTCGCCGAGGCCGGCGTCACGCCGCAGCGGCCGCTCCGGGTCGAGATGGTCACGCGCGCGATCGCCGTCTACGTCGACATGGCCTCGTTCGTCATCAACGAGCTCAAGCAGGTGGGCATCGACGCGACGCTCAAGCAGATCGAGACCGCGCAGTGGCACGCAATGGCGACGCGCGGCGACTACCAGATCGGCGCCAACCTGACGGGGCTCGGGGTCGACGACCCCGACGCCAACCTCTACGAGAACTTCGCGTGCGGCTCGCCGCGCAACTACAGCTTCTACTGCGACGAGCACGTCACCAAGATGATCGACCAGCAGTCGCAGGAGCTCGACCCGAAACGGCGGCTGGGCATCGTGGTCACGATCCAGAAGAAGCTCGAGGAAGACGCGGCCCGGCCCGTGTTGGACCACCGCATCGACTACTTCACCTTCTGGCCACACGTGAAGGGCCTGGTCCCGCACCACAACATCTACAACTTCGCCCGGATGCAGGACGTGTGGAGCGACAAGTAGGCCGGAGCGCGTGAAGACCTACATCATCCAGCGGCTCGCCATCGCGCTCCTGACGTTGCTGGGCATGTCGATGGTGATCTTCGTCCTGCTGCGGCTGGCGCCGGGCGACATCGTCGACATCCTCTTCGCGACGGCCGGCTACATCAGCCCGTCCGAGAAGCAGGCGATCATGAAGGAGCTCGGGATCGACCGGCCCTACGTGATCCAGTACCTCGACTGGCTCCATCAGATCGTGACGGGCGACCTCGGGAAATCCTACCGGTACGACCTCCCGGCCTGGGAGGTCATCCGGCCGCTCGTGCCGGTGACGCTCGAGCTGGCGGCGCTCTCGATGATCTTCGCGGTGCTGCTCGGGGTGCCGGCCGGCGTGGTGAGCGCCGTGCGACAGGACACGACGCTCGACTACGCGCTGCGCGTGTTCAGCCTCGCCGGGCTCGCGATGCCGTCGTTCTGGCTCGGCATGGTGATCATCCTCGGCCTCGTCACCTGGTTCGCGTGGATCCCGCCGCTCACCTACGTCGCGCCGACGAAGAATCTGAAGCTGCACGCGATCCAGTTCCTCCTGCCGGCGCTCGCGGTCGGCTATCGCTCGTCGGCGCTCATCATGCGCATCACGCGCTCGTCCCTGCTCGAGGTCATGCGCGAGGACTACATCCGGACGGCGTGGGCGAAGGGGCAGACCGGGCGCATCGTCATCTGGCGCCACGCGCTCAAGAACGCGCTGCTGCCGGTCGTCACCGTCATCGGGATCGAGTTCGCGTTCCTCATCGGCGGGCTCGTGGTCACCGAGACTGTTTTCAACCTGCCAGGAGTCGCGCGTTTCCTGGTGCAGGCGATCCTCTGGCGCGACTATCCGGTGGTCCAGAACCTCGTCATGTTCACGGCGATCGTCGTGATCCTCTCGAACCTGATCGTCGACACGCTGTACGGCGTCCTCGACCCGCGGGTCCGCTATGGCGGTTAGACCGGCCGCGATCGCCGTCCGGGCGGGGGCGCGGCCGCGATCCGCGGCCTGGACAGTCGTCGCCCGCTTCGTCCGCAAGAAGCCGCTCGGCGCCGCCGGCGGCGCGTTGATGCTCGTGATGGTGGTCACGGCGATCTTCGCCGATCTGCTCCAGACCCACGATCCCATCGCCACCAACGCGGCCTACACGCTCGGCTCGCCGAATGTCGAGCACTGGCTCGGTACCGATCATCTCGGCCGCGACATCTACTCGCGGATCGTCCACGGCGCGCGCGTCTCCCTGGTAGTCGGCGTCGCGTCCACCTTGCTGGGCTCGGTCCTGGGCGGGATCATCGGGCTCCTGTCGGGCTACATCGGCGGCACGACCGACCTGATCACGCAGCGGATCCTCGACATCCTGCAGGGGCTGCCGCTGCTCGTGCTGGCCCTCGTGATGTCGGCGGCGCTCGGCCCCTCGGTGCAGAACGTGGTCATCGCGATCTCGATCCCGATCATCCCGCGCGCGGCGCGCGTGATCCGCTCGAGCGTGCTCTCGATCCGCGAGATGCAGTACGTCGAGGCGGCGCGCTCGCTCGGTGTCCAGCACCTGCGGGTGGCGTTCCGTCACATCCTGCCCAACACGATCGGACCTTTCATCGTGCTGTGCACGGCCCAGCTCGGCAGCGCGATCCTGGTCGAGGCGACCCTGTCCTACCTCGGTCTCGGCGTGCCCGAGCCGTACCCCTCGTGGGGCCGCATGCTGTCGGTCTCCGCCGCCGAGTACGCTCAGAAGGCGCCGCACCTCGTGCTCTTCCCGGGTATTGCGATCAGCCTCGCCGTCTTCGGCTCGAACCTGCTCGGCGACGCGCTCCGCGATACGCTCGATCCCCGCCTCCGGGGGAGCTGACGCGCCGGGGCGCGGGCGACGCGCCGGCTGACAAGGAGACGGATCCATGGAGCGGCTCCTCTTCATCGTGTCGCAGACGCGGCGCGAGCTCTACGAGTCGCTGCGCGTGGTACTCGGGCAGGAGCGCGGCGTCGAGGTGATCCTCGATCGTCGCGAGGTGAAGCGCCGGCGTCACGAGGTGCCCACGTCGCCCGAGCGCCGACGCTACGGCCGCCGGGCTCGTCCGCTCGAGGACTCCGAGCTGCAGATCCGCGGCTGGACGGTGGTGCGACTGCCGTAGCCCTCGCGCTCCTGGTCCTGCCACTGTCCGCGGTTCGGGACATTGACGCGAAGCCCGGCCGGACCGACGCTCTCCTCGTGCATCTTGCCGACCTCCTCGTCGCCATGGCGGTCTTCGGCGTCGTCTCGGCCGGCATGCTCACCGTGCTGCAGGAGAGCCTGCGCGTCTACACCGCCGGCGCCGCACGTGCCGAGTCGCAGCAGAGCGGGCGCGTCGCCGTCGAGCGTCTCGCGGACGAGATCCGGACGGCGGGCCTCGGCCCGCACCCGGCCGCGTTCGCGGCGATCGCGGTCGCCGAGCCCACCCGCATCGTGCTGCAGCACGATCTCGACGGCGACGGCGCCATCGCAGGCGCCGGCGAGACGATCACGTGGCGGCTCACCGGGACCACCTTGCGCCGCGACGCGGGCGGCGGCGCTCAGCCCGTGATCGACGGCGTGCGGACGTTCGCGCTCGCCTATCTGGACGCGTCCGATCGCGCGGCGGCGAGCGCCGACGAGGCTCGTAGCGTCGTGATCACGCTGGCGACCGAGGCGGCGTGGGATCTCGCCGATCGCTCCGTCGTCACGACCTACACCACGCGCGTGCGCCTGCGAAATCGCTGATACAACATTTTAGTGTCACGAGACTCATCGAAGTCTCCTATGGGTATTGCTCCTGAAGTCGGCGCGCCCGAGCGGGGTTCCCGGCCAGCCCTTCGGCGCTGGCCCACGACCCTCGATCGCTCGTTCATCCCTGCCTGACCACCTCCCGCAGGCCTTGGCCCGCCCCATCCACCATTCCGGGGGTGAAAGTGGGGTTATACACACCACCGGTCGTTCGGGTCTACTGGAGTCTAATTGCGCTCAAAATCGTCGCTTTTACCCTTGACAGGGGGTTTCGTGTAACGCTAATCTCGGTTTTCAAGTGGGGCAAAGTGGGATGAAGGCTTAAACAGAGATCAGCAAAATCCGGATATGTTTAGGGGACGGTACCAGCACACGATCGACCCGAAGGGGCGCCTGAGCGTGCCGGCGAAATTCCGGGACGCCCTCGCGCAGTACGACGGGGCGCTGATTGTCGTCCCGAATGACTACTGCCTCGAGGTGCATCCGCTGGAGGAGTGGCAGCGCATCGAAACGAAGTTGCGCGAGCAATCGATCTTCAACCCCGAGGTGCGCGAGCTGAGCCGGCTGTTCGTCTCGCGCGCGAAAGACGTGACGCTCGACGCGGCGGGGCGCGTGCTCATCCCGCCGGACGTGCGCGAGCAGGCGGGGCTCTCGAAGGAAGTGACGCTCGTGGGTGGGGGACTGCCCCAGTTCGAAGTGTGGGACCGCGGCCGGTTCGAGGAGTACGAGCGCACGCGCGCCGACCGGCTGCCGACGCTGTTCGAGAGGCTGTCGGGCCTGGGAGTGTAGCGGTTCACGTTCCGGTACTCGTCGACGAGGTCGTGTTCCTCTTGCGACCGCGTGGCGAGGGATGGGTGATCGATGCGACGGTGGGCATGGGCGGTCACGCCGAGGCGATCTTGAGCGCCAGCGCGAGCTCCGTCCGCCTCCTGGGTCTGGACACGGATGCCGCGGCGCTCGCGCAGGCGCGCGCGCGGCTGGCTCCGTTCGGCGACCGCGTCGACCTCGCGCACGCGAGCTTCGGCCGTCTCGGCGAGGCCGCTGCTGCGCGGGGCGTCGAGGGCGCGCGCGCGATCCTCTTGGATCTCGGCGTCTCCTCGTGGCAGCTCGAGCAGTCGGGGCGCGGGTTCTCCTTCCAGGGTGACGAGCCCCTCGACATGCGGCTGGATCCCTCGAGCGCCGAGACCGCGGCCGCGCTCCTGAACCGGCTCGCGGAGCCGGAGCTGGCGCGGATCCTCTTCGAGTACGGCGAGGAGCCCCACGCGCGGCGCATCGCGCGGGCCATCGTCCGGCGCCGGCCGCTGGCGCGGACAGGCGACCTCGTCGCGGCGGTCCGCGGTGCCGTGCCCCGGGCGGCGTGGCCGCGCCGCCTCCACGTCGCCACGCGCACCTTCCAGGCGGTGCGCATGGCGGTCAACGACGAGCCCGGCGCGCTCCGAAACGCGCTGGGGCAGGCGCCCGCTCTCCTGGCGGCCGGCGGCCGTGTGGGCGTCATCTCGTTCCATTCGGGCGAAGATCGCATCGTGAAGCAGACGTTCCGAGCTCTTGAGCCGGCGGGCTTCGCCGAGCTCGAGCCGTCGCCGTGTCAGCCCACCGACGACGAGGTGCGGGCGAACCCCCGTGCCAGGAGCGCGAAGCTGCGCGTGCTGGAGCGGCTCTCATGAGGAAGGACCAGCGGCTTCATCGCGAACCGGACCCCCGCGTGCGGCGCTCGCTCGTCGTGGCCTTCGCCACCGCGGCGTTGCTCGTGTCCGGCGCCCTCACCGTGGTGGGCGTCCGGGTGGAACAGGTCCATCTCGCCTACCGGCTCGACGCCGTCCGGACCGAGCGCGGGCGCGCCGAGGAGCGCATCCGCCAGCTCGAGATCGAGGTGGCGACCCTGAGCTCGCCGAGCCGCATCGAAGCGCGCGCCCGGCAGTTCGGGCTCGTCGCGGCCGGGCGTGATCAGATCCGGCTGGCGAAGGAGTACGTGGCCGGCGGCACCGGGCTGGCGGCCGATCGCACGCGCGCGGCGTCGCTGCGCGCGCCGGGGCCGCCTGCTCCGTGAAGGATCCGGCTGTCCGGACGCGCGTCCTGATGCTGGCGGCGCTCCTCGCCGTCGCGTTCGGCGGCCTCACGGCCCGTCTCGGCTGGCTCATGGTGGTCAAGCACGGCGAGCTCGCGCAGATCGCCGAGCGCCAGTACTCGCGCACGATCGTCCTCGGGGCGCAGCGCGGCCCGATCGTCGACCGCCAGGGCGGCGCGCTCGCGACGTCGGCGGCGACCGAATCGCTCTTCGTCCAGCCGCGCAGCGTGGGTGACCCCGTTCGCATCGCCGCGCGGCTGGCTCCGATCCTCGGCCAGCCGGAGTCCGAGCTCCACGCCGCGCTGACGGGTGCGCGCCCGTTCGTCTGGTTGCGCCGCAAGCTGCCGCCCTCCGTGGCCGAGCAGGTGAGGGCCCTGCGCGAGCCGGGGCTCGGCTTCCTCCCGGAGCCGCTGCGTCTCTATCCCAACCGCGAGCTGGCGGCGCACGTCCTCGGCTTCGAGGGCGCCGAGGGCGGGCTCGAAGGGGTCGAGCGCGCGTACAACGCCGACCTGTCCGGCCTGCCGGGCAAGGCGATCGTGGGGCGTGACGCGCTCGGCCGCGAGATCGCCGCCCCGCACGTGCTCCAGCAGCCGCAGCCGGGCCACGGCGTGATGCTGACGATCGACAAGACGATCCAGTACATCGCCGAGCGCGAGGTCGACGCCGCGTACCGGCGTACGCACGCCAAGCACGCGATCGCCGTCGTGATGGAGCCGCGCACCGGCGACGTGCTCGCGATGGCGATGCGGCCGACGTTCAACCCGAACACGTTCCTGGACGTGCCGTCGTCGGACTACTGGCGCAATCGCGCCGTGACCGATCCGTTCGAGCCGGGCTCGACGTTCAAGGTGATCATGGCCGCCGCGGCGCTCGAGGAGCGCGTGGTGCGGCCGGACGATCGCATCTACGCCGAGAACGGCGCGATCACGCTCGCCGGCACGACGATCCGCGACTGGAAGAAGTACGGCTGGCTCACGTTCGCGGAGGTGCTGCAGAACTCGTCCAACGTCGGATCGATCAAGGTGGGTCTCTCGCTCGGACGCGACCGCTACTACCGCTACATGAAGGCGTTCGGCTTCGGCTCGCCGACCGGTGTCGGCCTGGCCGGCGAGAGCCGCGGGCTGCTGCGCGAGCCTCAGCGCTGGTCGCTCCTGTCGCTGCCGACGATGTCGATCGGCCAGGAGGTCTCGGTGACGGCGCTGCAGCTCGTGACGGCGTTCGGCGCCATCGCGAACGGCGGCACCCTGATGCAGCCCCGGCTGGTCCGGTCGACGTTCGATGCCGAGGGCCGCGAGACGCGCCGCTTCGAGGCGACGGCGGTCCGCCAGGTCGTCTCCCCGGCCACCGCGCGGACGCT
>Ga0318534_10000451_pt1 | contig 13662 bp, 11 predicted proteins | sample GRESIP117b4f26_FD_202502 | JGI IMG/M metagenome (GOLD analysis project Ga0318534, IMG submission 202502) | Tropical soil microbial communities from Luquillo Experimental Forest, Puerto Rico - GRE.SIPMG.117b4f26 | ecosystem: Environmental > Terrestrial > Soil > Tropical forest > Bulk soil...
TCGGTGAACTTCCGCTGGCTGGCAAGCAGTTCCTCGGCGAAGTCGTAGGTCCTGTCCACGGCGTCCCCTGGCTTGGCCTTCAGCAGGTCCTCGGTGAACTTCCGCTGATTGGCAAGCAACTGCTCGGCGAAGTCGTAGGTCTTGTCCACGGCGTCCCCTGGCCCGGGCAGCTTGTCCGCAAAGGGCAAACTGACGGACGGCAGCTTGGGAGTGATTGTCCCGACGGGTTCGGCCAGGGTCCTGATCACGGCGATCACGGCCTCCTGGCTCTTACGGGTAATGGCCAGGAACTCTTCCTGGGCGGAGGTGGTAGCCATTGTCTTGGCCTCCTTATCAGCTTCTATTGAAGATCTCCGATATGGCTGCTCAGCAGTACCATCCCGGTCGCCGCCGCAGCACAGGCATGATGCTGAGAAGTTAACCGTTAAGCTGCCACCCAGGCAGGGGCCTAGGTCACCGGGGGCCACGGCCGTTTGCCGGCGGCAGCCACTGCAGAACTGACCTGTGGACATGTCCACTTCCTTCGTCCCCCGAGCAGCCCTCATCGGATGAGGCTCGGTCCTGCAGCCGCTCTTAGTCGGCTGGGCCTGTGCGTAGCGGCCACCACCGGAGCGTCAGCATCCCTACGCTCACGCCGACCACCCATCCCCCGGCGATGTCAGACGGGAAATGGACGCCGTTCACGATCCGGGCCAGGCCGACGGCCGCCGCGGCGTTCGCCACCGGCGTCCGCCCCGGGCGGCGAGCCAGTGCCACCTCGCACCGTACGACCAGCGTCCACCCGTTCAGCGCCAGGATGCCGCTGACCACCGCGACCAGCTTCCCGGCCCAGACGCTGTGCCCGAATATCGCCTGGTTCACCTGCCACAGGGACGCGGACCTCGCCAGGCTGGACGATGAACTGACAGGCATGGCAGCGCCGCCCACGCTCGCCGACCGTGCCTGCTGCTGCCCGGCCCGGCCGACGGTTACCGTCATCATGCCTTCGGCGCAGGCCGCCCGCACCCGGTCGACCTGCCGGCCTTCGACAAGATCACGGGACTGGCTATCAGGGACTAGCGCCCGTCACGTTAGGAGGTACAAGCGCTGCGGTCTATGACGACACGGGCACGCACCCGCGCACCACGACCACCGGACAGGGGGCGTGGCGGACGCAGTACCGGCTGACCGAGCCGAGCGCGGCGGCGAACCCGCCGCGTCCCCGGCTGCCGACCACGAGCAGGTCCGCGCCGCGGGCTGCCTGCAGCAGGACCTCGGCCGCCTGCCCCTCCACGACACGCGGGTAGACCACGACATCAGGCGCGAGGCCACTGACCTCGGCGAGCGCCTCGGCGAGCGTCTTTCCAGCCTCGCCTTCAAGGTCGGCAACCTCGTCGTCGGAGACCGGCGCCAGGCCGTAACCTGGCGGGTACCACCAGACGGTCACCGCCTCGACCTTGGCTCCGGTCCGCTCGGCGTGGCGGACGGCCCAGCGTAGCGCCGCCTCCGACGATGGCGACCTGTCCACGCCAACCACGATACGATGACCATGGTCATCCTGCCCGGTGCTCACCTTCGCTCGCATCGGTACCCACCTCCCGGTAACCGGCTGCCAGGCCGCCCCTGGGCGGACAACCGGGCGCGCCGGGAACGTCGCGCTTCTCAGCCTCCGCGTCCGTCCGGGGTGCAGGCTAGAGTCTTACCCCCTGCCTGCCGGGACGTCGGGTCTCAGGATGGGGTGACCAATGGCCCTGTCACGGTGCGGCGGCTCCGCTGCGCCTTGCGTCTCTACGTAGCCCTCGACTTCCGGCGACCAGTCAGGCAGGGCGCGACCGCCTGCCGCCCCGATGTCGGCCGCGTTCAGCGCGGCGCGGTAAAGCCGGGAGTCAAGTGCTGACGAACATCGACGCGGCTGGTCACCCTGATGTGAGCGCCGCGGGAGGGTCGCCCGGGAGGTGGAGGCGCGCTGATGGCGAGGCGCCCGGGTGGCGCGGGGAGATCCGGACCCGTAGCGCCACCGGCCGGATGGCGAACCGCAGCGGCGGTTCCAGGCCCACTGCCTCGCCGTCAACCCCGGCGTGGACCGTCGCCGGGGCAGTTATCTCCAGCCGCGACGTGCTCCACGTCCGGCCCGGAACGCGCGGGCTATCGCCAGGGCCGTCGAGGACGACGATCCCGAGCTGGCCGCTGTCCAGCGCCGGGCGGGTGCCTCGGGCCACCGGGCGGTCAAGCGCGTAGGGGTTGTTCGACACGAGCACGACGGCGGGATGGCGGTGCTCGTGCCCCAGGTCGTCGACCAAGTCCAGCGCAAGTCCTCCCGCGCCCGGACCCATCACCTCGGCCGCGGTCTCCAGCAGCGTGCGCACCTTGGCATCGCGGTAGGCCGGGCTGCGGACCGCGTCACCGTAGATCCCCAGCGAGACGTTGTTGAGGAACATGCGGCCGTTCACTTCCGCCGTGTCGATGCGGCGCTCGACGCCGCCGGTGAACGCGTCAAGCGCGCCGGTCACGTCGTGCCGGTCCACGCCCAGGTCGAGCGCGAAGTGGTTGCGTGTTCCGGCCGGGACGCACACGAACGGGATCCCGTGCGCCGCCGCCACCGCGGCCACGACCGCCAGCGACCCGTCGCCGCCAGCCATCCCGAGCATGTCCGCGCCGGCTGCCGCGGCTTCACCGGCCAGCGAGGCCAAGTCCTGGCCCCGGTCCAGGATGACGGCCTCGACCCCAGTGTCGCGGGCGCGCTCGGCCAGCCCGGCGCGCGCCGCTTTGCCGTCTCCCGACCTCGGGTTGATGAACAACACGGGCCGGCGCGGCGGATCAGCGGGCCGCCAGCCATAACGGGACAGCTGCCCGCTGGCTGGGTCATCGCGGTCGGGGATCATGGTCAGGCGGCCGTCGGCGTCGTCGCGGCTGTCACCAGGCCTCGATGGTGGGAAGCGGGAGGGCAGTCAGGCGGGCGGCTTCGTCGGCGGGGACGCCCAGCAGGCGCAGCTCGGCCTCGGCGAGCCGGTCCACGGCGGTCTCGGTGACGCGTTCGGGGTGCCGCTGGCACACCCGCAGCAGCCCGAGCAGGCCGCCGGCCACGGCGCTGAGCGCTATCTCGGCGTCGGGAACGCTGAACCGGCCCGCCGCCTGCCCCGCCTCGATGTCGCGCAGGGCGCGCGGCCCCAGGCCGACCGGGATGTCCAGTGCGTCCAGGCCGGCGCCTGTCAAGAACCCGGCGATGTCGGGGTGGGTCCAGCCCAGCCGCCCGGAGATCCGCAGGCCCACGGCGAACAGCTCCGCCGGGTCGGTGATGCCGGCACTGGCCCGGTCGATCATCTGCCCCCAGCGTTCCAGCACTTCTTCGGAGGCGGTCTGGAACAGCTGCTCCTTGCTGTCGAAGTGGTTGTAGAACGACCCGAAGCCGATGTCAGCCTCCTCGGTGATCTCCTGGATGCTCGCCCGGTCCCCGCGGCCCTCGGCGATCAGCCGCACCGCGGCGTCGATCAGCGCCTGCCGCGTCCGGGCCTTACGCCGGTCCAGCCGCGACGTCCGCGGCGCGCCCGGCGCGCTGACTGCAGATGCCGGCTCTGCCATCACTGCTCCTCCTGCCCGTCACGCCGGGCACATCAGCGGCCACGTTCCCTGGCCATCGCCAGCCCATGGCCGGGTTTGCCGATCCTTGCCCGGCTCCTACTCAGGATAGCCATCAGTGCTGATAGCTAACTACAGGGTTGATTATACTTGACAGAAGGCTGGCGCGCATCTCCGGGTCCGGTACCGGCTTCTTCCCGCTGCTTCCCGCTGCGGCGAGACCGCTAGACGCCGATATCATCCTGCCGCGCCCGTGGCCGCGGACGGTAGGGCGCGGTGATCTTACTTGCCAGGAGCCCGCCGGACATGCGGCAGGAGCCCGCCGGACATGCGGCCGGAGGCTTGGGACCTTCGGCCTGAATGCTTCACGGGACCTTGACACTGCTTTCAATCACTACTGATAATCTATTACAGTAGTGATCATATCTTACAGGTAGCTGGACAGGCGAGGAGATGATCGTGATGGAACAGAGCGGCATGACCAGAGCCCCCGAGCGGGAGGACGCGGTCCCCGCTGGCCAGGGGGGACGTGCGGCCAACGGCCCGCCCGCGGGGCAGCCGGAAAGGCAGGACGGTAGTTCCCCGGACCCCCAGCCCCGCGGGGCACCGTGGCGCCGGCGCCGCGGCCAGGAACAGCCGGCCCAGCCCTGGCGGGTGGAGGGCATGCCGGACGACAAGCAGGACCAGCAGGATGACCGCCGGAACTGGCCGCGGTTCTGGCTGATCCTGCTGGGGCTGCTGATCATCAACTGGATCCTGACGTCGGCGCTGCTTGGCGCGACGCGCCCGACGGTGCCCTACACGTACTTCCTGGGCCAGCTGAACGCGAACAACGTCCAGACCGTCACCTCGACGGGCAACACGATCCAGGGCACCTTCCGGCACCAGGTCACCTACCCGCCGGGGTCGGCGGACGCCCAGCCGGTGCAGCAGTTCACCACCGAGCGCCCGACCTACGCCGACGACAGCCTCTTCCAGAAGCTGCGGGTCAACGGCGTCACGATCAACGCCAATCCGCCGAATCGGGGCACTCCGCTATGGGAGGAACTGCTGCTCTGGTTCGGTCCCGCCCTGCTGCTCGGCGGCCTGCTGGCGTGGTGGTGGCGCAACAGCGGCGGCAACCTGGGCAGCCTCGGCATGGGCGGCATGGGACGTTCGCGGGCTCGCAGGTATGATCCCGGGTCCGCCAAGCGCACCACGTTCGCCGACGTCGCGGGCATCGAAGACGTTCAGAACGAGGTCAGGGAGATCGTGGACTACCTGCGCGATCCCGGCCGGTACACCAAGCTGGGCGCCCAGATCCCGCACGGCGTGCTGCTGTCCGGCCCGCCCGGTACCGGCAAGACGCTGCTGGCCAGGGCGGTCGCGGGCGAAGCGGACGTGCCGTTCTTCTCGATCTCGGCCTCGGAGTTCGTCGAGATGATCGTCGGGGTGGGCGCCAGCCGGGTCCGGGACCTGTTCGACCAGGCCAAGCAGGTCGCCCCCTCGATCATCTTCATCGACGAACTGGACGCCATCGGCCGGTCCCGGAGCGGCAGCGCGTCGGCCGGCGGCCATGACGAGCAGGAGCAGACGCTCAACCAGATCCTCACCGAGATGGACGGCTTCACCGGCAACGAGGGCGTCGTCGTGCTGGCGGCCACCAACCGGCCGGAGATCCTCGATCAGGCTCTGCTGCGCCCGGGCCGCTTCGACCGGCGGGTGACGGTGTCCGCGCCGGATCAGCGCGGACGGCGGCAGATCCTGGCCGTCCACACCAGGAATGTGCCGCTGGCACCCGACGTCGACCTGGACGCGCTGGCCGCCTCGACCCCCGGCATGGTCGGCGCGGACCTGAAGAACCTGGTCAACGAGGCCGCGCTGCGGGCGGCCCGCCGTGGCGAGGACCGGGTGACCATGGCGGACTTCAGCGACTCCCTGGAAAAGATCGTCCTCGGCACCGTCCGGGGGATCGTGCTGTCGCCGCAGGAGCGAGAGCGGACCGCCTTCCACGAATCCGGCCACGCCTTGCTCGGCATGCTCACTCCCGGCGCGGACCCAGTCCGCAGGATCTCGATCATCCCCCGGGGACAGGCCCTCGGCGTCACCTACCAGGCACCGCAGACCGACCGGTACGGCTACTCCGAGACCTACCTGCGCGGCCGGATCACCGGCGCGCTGGGCGGCCGCGCCGCCGAAGAGGTCATCTACGGGGACGTGACCACCGGCGCCGAAAACGACATGGAGCACGCCAGCCAGATCGCCCGGCAGATGGTCGGCCGGTGGGGGATGTCGCCGGCCATCGGCCCGGTGTCGGTGCTTCCCTCGTCCGGCCAGGAATCGCCCTATGGCCTGGACGGCGTCGCCCCGGCTACCAAGGAGCTGGTCGACACCGAGGCCCGCAAGATCATGGAGGAATGCTACGGGCAGGCGGTCACCACCTTGCGCGACCACCGTGACCGGCTGGACCGGCTCGCCCACGCCCTCCTGGAGCGGGAGACCCTGGACGAGGACGAGGCGTACGCCGCGGCCGGCGTCAGCCCCGAAACCGCCACCGCCGCGATGGCCCCCAGCGCGGCGTCGTGATGGTCGCCGGGGTCGGCGACGATCACGCCGGACGAGCACGCCGGCCGCGTCAGACAGCTGACGCGGCCGGCGTGCCGACTGGACGGGCGAGGATCTGGCCAAACGCGGCCGCGAGCGCGGCCCGGGGCTCGCTGGCGCCGGTCACGCTCCGCCAGGCGATGAAGCGGTCCGGGCGCACGAGGACCGCGCCGTCGCTGGCGATCTGGCGATGGCGCAGCCAGCCGCAGCGCGGGTCGTACAGGTCGCCGTCGAGGTGGCCGATCCGCAGCGTGTCGAGCGGGATGTCCACCTCCGCGGCGAGCTGCCTGGCGGCTTCACACCAGGCCTGGCCGTCCTCGCCGGCGATCAGCAAGAAGCGCCCGGGCGCGACGAGGTCCTTGAGCGGTCGCCGGTCGCCGTCCTCGTCATCGATCCAGGCGTGCGGCAGGGGCGAACCCGGGCGGGTGGACGGCTGGTACACGCGGATGCCGTCGGCCGGTGCGGGCGCGGCGCGGCCGTCGGGCACGACGGCGGCGGACTGGTAGCAGTAGCCGTACTCGACGTTGAGCTCGCTGAACTCCATCGACTGCGCGCGCATCGCGCGCAGTACAGCTGAGCGGTGCCCGGCGTCCTCGGGCCGGCCGCTCCATAGCCGGCGCAGTCGCGCCATGTTCTGCTCCGTGGTGTTGTCCGGGGAGATCCCGAGCGCCGCGCCGATCTCGAAATGGTTGACCGCGTTCTCCAGCGAGCGCTGGCAGTTGCGCTCATCGACCGGCCGCCGCTCGGCCTGGTAGGTGTCGAGCAGCTCCGGTGAAGCGTGACCGCCAAGAACCATGGCCAGCTTCCAGCACAGGTTCTGCGCGTCGTGGATCGCGCTGGTCAGGCCCAGCCCGCCGGTGGGCGGGTGGCGGTGCGCCGCGTCCCCGAGCAGGAACACGCGGCCGGCCCGGAACGCGGAGGCCAGCACCGCCTCGACCGACCAGCGCGTGATCTTGTGGATCTTCCACGGCGCGTCCGGGACGCCCAGCGCCGCGCGGGCGTCGGCTTCTACTTGCGCGTCGGACTGGGCCCGGGGATCGCCGGCCGGGTAGTTCAGGTGGATTACCCACTCCTCTGACTGGGGTCCCCACTGCTCGGGTCCCATCGGGACCATCACCACCAGGACGCCGGCCTGCGGGGAGAAGATCCAGCGGATCAGCACGTCCGGATCCGGCGCCCACGCAGAGAAGTCCGCGGATACGTGCAGCGTCGCGGTCTGCGTGATCACCCCGAGTCCCTCGTACTCGACACCAACCAGGCCGGCGACCCGCCGCCCGCCGTCGGCCCCGATCAGGTACTGACAGCGCACCACGTAGCGGCGGCCGGAGCCGTTATCGCGGACCGTCGCCCGCACCCCGTCGTCGTCTTGCTCCAGGCCGGTCAGCTCGTGGCCGAAGCGGATCCGCCCCGGCGAGAGCTCCTCGGCCCGCGCCTTCAGCAGCGGCTCAAGGCGGATCTGCGGCAGGTTCTGCTGGCGCCACGGGCTCGCCGCCCGCCAGCCCTCGTCCGCCCCGGCAGCGCCCCAGCACTCCAGCCGCGCCAGGCGCCGCCCGTAATCGGAGCCGGGACCGGCGAAGCCGGCGTAGAACGCCGTCGCCGCCATCTGCTCCGGCGGCGTGCCGCGGCGCGCGACCGCATCGGCCGCGCCCACGTCGTCGAGTACCTCCATGGCCCGCTGGTTCAGGACGTGGGCCTTGGGCAGGTCCGACGTCCGCGGGCGCGCGCTGACGACCAGGTGCTCCACCCCCTGGCGCGCCAGCAGCATGGAAGCGGTCAGGCCCGCGCCACCGCCGCCGACGACAAGAACCGGAACTTCCTCGTCGATACCCGTTGTCTGCTCCATCGCGGTGCCTCCCGTTGTGTGTTCCATCGCGATACCCCCGTTCAAGGAATTGGAGTGCACACTACAAGACATAAATTGGAGTGTCAACTACAAAACTTGACGTATGCTGGGGCGCATGCCGGCACCTGCTGAAGTGAGACCGAACCGCCGGGGCGTGAAGTCCCGTGAACGTGTGCTAAACGCCGCCGAGCGGATCATGGCCGAGCACGGCTTCGAGGCGGCGACCCTCGCCCGGGTCGTAGAGGAATCGGGTATCCCGATGAGCTCCGTCTACCACTACTTCGGGTCCAAGGACAGAATCCTGCTCGCCGTCATGGAGCGCGGCGCCGATCGCTTCTTCGCCGACCTGCCCGACCTGAGCCGCCGGCCCGGGCGTCCGGCGCAGCACCTGGCCAGGGTTGTGTCGGGCGCTGTCGGCACGCTGGAGCGCCACCCGGACTTCCTCCGCATGCTGATCGTCTTCGCCGCGCAGCCCCCGGCCGCGGGCGACGGGGAAATACAGGCCGTCGTCCGCCGGGTGCGCGATCACGCGCTCGAGCTGCTGCGGGCACAGATCACGGCGGCGTTCGGCGACGATCCGCGGAGTCCGGCCACCGACCAGCTCGCGCGGTTCGCGCTGGCCGCCATCGACGGCGCCTTCGTAGCCTGCCAGACCGATCGCGGAGTTACGCTCGAGGGGCTTCTCGGGCCGCTCGTTCCCTCGCTCGTGGCAGCCCGGCGAGCGCTGCTCGCCAAAGGGGGCGCCTGCTAGCCGAATACGTCCGGGCCGAAGGACCTGACCGCCGGCATGGCCGCGTCGCCGAGGTGCGGCAGGCCGAAGATGTCCTCCACGGTGCGCAGCAGCGAATAGTGGTTGTACTCGGCGGTGCTGACGGTACCGGGCCGGATCAGCGGGGACAGCAGGACCGCGCCGACGCGGCCGCCGCCAGGCCCGTTCTTGCCCGGATCGGGCACGTTCGGGTGGTCGAGACTGAATCCCGCCGTCTCGCCGCAGCAGGCGGCCGAATCGCTGCCCTCGTCGAAGGTGACCACGATGAGGCCACCGTGCCGGTAGGCCGGCGCGGCCATGATCGCCGGCACCCACCGCGCCAGGAACGTGTCGGCCTGCGCCAGCCCGCCCGGGGCGCCGGTGACGCACGGCGCGTCGTGGCCGTCGTTGCACAAGTTCGGAACGATGAAGGAGAACGCCGGGGTCGCGCCGGCCCGCGCCAGGTCGCCCGGCAATGGCCGGAACGACAGGATGTGCGCGGCGCAGAACGCCTGGTTCCCCGTGACCGCCCGGAAGAAGGCGAACCCGTCGTGGCGGACCGCGTACTGGTCGCCCTTCGCGGCGCGGTGGCTGCGGTCTACGGCCCAGTTGCCCGGCTGGCCGCAGGCCGGGCCGCGGGCCGTGGCGACCGTATGGTCGCGGACCGGGTCGTTGCCCATGTCCTGCAGGTAGGCCGCCCAGCCCAGCCCGGCACCCGACAGCTGGTTGCCCAGCGTGGGCACCGCCGCCGGGTAGGCGCAACCCTCGCCGAGGACCTGGTGGTACGGCCCCGTCACCACGTAGCCAGGGAACGGTGTCCAGAGCGGGCAGTCGGCTTGCGTGCCCAGGTCCGGGGCCTGCCCGGACACCTGGGCGACGTAGTTGGCCGCGCTGCTGTGGCCGATCGCGTAGTAGTTCTCCAGCAGGGCGCCCATCAGCGGCAGGGTGCGGGCCAGATACGGGTCGGCGGACGGATTGCCGAAAGTCTGTGTATATCCCTGGTTCTCCAGCTCGATGACCCACACGTGCCTGATCGCCCTGAGGAGGGCAACCGCCGCGGGGCCGGACCCGGTCCCCCCGCCACCGGCTCCGGTCCCGCTTCCCGGGCTCGTGCTGCCTGGGCTCGTGCACGCGGCGAGGACCAGCGGCAGCGCCACGGCCAGCAGCCACCGCCAGGTCCTCGCCATCAGTATCTCCTCCTTCGCGCGATGCCTGATTCCGTCCTCAGCCGGTTTCACCGGTGAGCCGGCCGCCGGAACGGGTTGTGCACCGTGCTGGGCTGCGGGCCGGCCAGGCCGGTTTCCTCGACGGCGGAGTGCATGGCCTTGCGGGTGTGGCGCAGTTCGATGCCCTGTACCAGCGCCCAGGTGCCGTAGATCAGGTTGAACAGGCCGAACAGCAGCGCGAGGGTGATCGCGCCGACGCCGGGGCGGGCGCAGAGCACCACGCCGAACGCGATGGTGACCAGGCCGCCCAGGATGAACATGACCCGGGTCCCGGCCTCCTCGCCGGCCTGGAAGGCGGCGGCGATCTCGACGATGCCGGCGGTGACCGCCCAGATGCCCACGATCAGCACCAGCACCAGCGCGGTCGGCCCTGGCCAGGCCAGCGCCACTACCCCGGCGGCCAGGTCGACGAGCCCGAGCAGCAGGTGCCCGAACACCGGCCCGGCCTTGGCGCTGCTGAACCCCCGCACCGCCTCGAGGCCGGCGGCGATGAACGCGTAAACGGCGAACATGATGACCAGCGCCAGCACCGTGACCTGGGGCCAGGCCAGCGCGATGATCCCGACCGCGATGGCCAGGATGCCCCGCACGATCAGGGACGTACTCAGTGACTTGAACATGACGGCGTTCCTTTCACTCGGTTCGCTGCCTGGGCTCGGAGTCCTTGATCTCCGCCAGGACCAGCTTTTAGCCACATCTTAATCATACTTGATGAAAAATAACAAGACTGATTCCACTATCAATATCTACCCAGTTCGGAACCGATCGGTCACGGCACGTCTTACGAACGATCTGGCCGCCTGCGATGTGCGGCCTCGCTGGGACTTCAGCGCTGCGCCGCCGTCCGATCGCGAATCTCCCCGCGGGGGCGGCGGGCCGCTGCCCGTCCCTGACGCGGTCAGGTTCTCCGGTGCCAGCGCCCGTCCCGCGTGCGAGCCTTCGCCAGCAGCGCCGTGCGCTAACCGGCCCTCACCCCGCTCGAGAACGGGGCGCGCCTTACCTTCCGGGCGGACTTGCCCGGCGGCCGTCCGGCCGCGGCTGCGGGCCAGGCGCCGCCTCCCGCGGTACTCCCGGAGCCGGTCTTGACATCATCATTCATCATAGTTGATAGTTAACTACAAGACTGATGAACCCATACGACAAGTCGCGTGGGAGACAAAGGAGCCGATCATGACGAGACAGCAGAGCCCGGCTGTGGCCGCGTCTCACCAGGAGAATGGACAAGACCCGCACCGGTCGCTGCACAGCGAGGCAGGGGGCCTGCCGGGGGAGCATCCCGGGCGGTCGCGTCATCCGCTGATCAAGGTGGCCGGCCTGTCCTGGCTGGAGTTCGAGAAGCCCGACCTGGACCGCGCGGAGCGGTTCGGCACCGATTTCGGCTTCACCGTGGCCGACCGGACTCCGGACACGCTGCTGCTGCGCGGCCGGTGGGCGGCTGCCGCGTGCCTGGTCGTGCGGCGCGGCCCGCGTCCCCGTTTCGCCGGGGTCACCTTCTCCGCCGCCGCCCGGGAGGACCTGGACCGGCTGGCCCGCGGCACCGGGGGCACGGTCACGGCGCACTGGGGCGGCCACGCAGTCCTGCTGCGGGACCCGAGCGGATTCCCGGTGCGGGTGGTGCACGGCGTGCCCGAACTGCCGGCCCTGCCCGAACGCGGCCCGCTGCCGCTGAACTTCGGATCCGAGCCTGTGCGGGCAAACGCCACGCAGCGGCCGGCGCGACACCCGGCCGAGATCCAGCGGCTGGGCCATGTGGTGCTGGGCACCACCCGGTTCACCGCGGCCCTGGACTGGTACCTGGACACGCTCGGGCTGATCGTCAGCGACTTCCTCTACCTGGACGGGCAGCGGCAACGCGGCCCCGTGATGGCGTTCATCCGCTGCGACCTAGACAGCATGCCGACCGACCACCACACCCTGGCCATGGTCCTGCAGCCGCGCACCGAGTACGTGCACTCGGCCTACCAGCTCACCGACCTGGACGAGGTCGCCGCCAGCGGGGAATACCTGCGCGAGCGCGGCTACCGGCACGCCTGGGGGCTGGGCCGGCACATCCAGGGCAGCCAGATCTTCGACTACTGGCGCGACCCCGACCGGGCCATGTTCGAGCACTACGCCGACGGCGACGTGTTCGACTCGTCCATGGAACCCGGCTGGGCGCCGCTGTCGGTCAGCGGCCTTTCCCAGTGGGGCCCGCGGGCGACGGCAGAGTTCACCGGGACCAAAGACCCGCGCGTCGTCGTCGAGGCGATCAAGGCGCTGCGCGAGAAGGACAACGAGATAGACATCGCCGCGCTGCGCGGGCTGATCAAGGCGATGAGCTCATGAGCGCCCGCCTGGCCCGCACCGCCGACGGCTGGTGGCTGGTGACGCCGTCCGGGCTGGTCCGGCTCGGCCTGCCCGCCGGCACGACCGCCCGGCTGCTCGCCGACCGGGCAGCCTTGGAAGCGGCCATCCAGGCCGCGCAGGCCGCCGCGATCACAGCGCCGCGGGGCGCGGTTCCCGCTGAGTCCCTGCACCTCCTCAGCCCGGTGACCGCCCCCGCCCGCGTGATCGCGCAGATGGTGAACTACCGCTCTCACGCGGTGGATTCCGGGTTCGATCCGGACGCGGTCCCGCCGGCCTTCTTCCGTAAGGCCTCGCACTCCATCACCGGGCCGACCGGGGACATCATCCGCCCCGAAGGGACGGGTTTCCTCGACTACGAGGCCGAACTCGGCCTGGTCATCGGCGCCGACCTGCCGGTGGGCACCACGGTGACCGAGGCGGACCTGGCCCGCTACGTCGCCGCGCTCGTCGCCGCCGATGACGTCAGCGCCCGGCAGGTCCAGCTCACCAAGACCCAGTTCTACGAGGCGAAGTCGTATCCGACCTTCACCCCCGTGGGACCGTGGCTGACCCTGGTGGACGCCGCCGACCTGGCCCGGCTGTCGTCACTGCGGCTGACCCTGTCGGTGAACGGGCAGGTGCGCCAGGACAGCACCGCGGCCGACATGATCGTCGGGCCGGCGCGGGCACTGACCCTGCTGTCCCGGTTCCAGCCGATGTCCCCCGGCGACCTGCTGCTGACCGGCACGCCGGGCGGCACCGCGCTGAAGGCGCCGGCCAAGATCGCCGGGATGGTCGCGGGGCTGCTGCCGCCCGCCGCCCGGTGGAAGCTGTTTTTCAAGCGAGAGGCCGCCAATCCCCGCTACCTGCACGACGGGGACGTCATCACCGCGACGATCGCCTCGCCCGACGGGGACCTCGACCTCGGCACGCAACGCAACACAGTTATCGGGAAGACACCATGAGCACGAGAGAGATAAAAATACTGCCGCGGCCGTCCTCGACCTACCAGCTGCTGCTGGACGCGGCCACGGTCTGGCCGGACGGCATCGCCACCCAGTGGATCCCGGACCCGGCCGATTACACCCGCTGCCTGTCCTGGACCTACGCCGAGCTGGCGGGCACGGTGACCCGGATCGCCAACGCGCTGACCGCGCTCGGCGTGCGGCGCGCGGACGCGGTGACGCTCAGCAGCGTCAACACCTCGATGCTGTACGCCGCCACCCTGGCCGCGCAGGCCGCCGGGGTCGCCGCCCCGGTCAACCCGGCGCTGTCCGCCGAGCGGATCGCCGAGCTGATCCGCCGCACCGGATCACGGGTCCTGATCGCGGCCGGGCCGGAGCTGGACCCGCAGCTGTGGCAACGGCTGCTCGGCGTGGCCC
>Ga0318534_10000456_pt1 | contig 13632 bp, 12 predicted proteins | sample GRESIP117b4f26_FD_202502 | JGI IMG/M metagenome (GOLD analysis project Ga0318534, IMG submission 202502) | Tropical soil microbial communities from Luquillo Experimental Forest, Puerto Rico - GRE.SIPMG.117b4f26 | ecosystem: Environmental > Terrestrial > Soil > Tropical forest > Bulk soil...
CTTCCTGCATGTCGGCGAGCCGAAGACCGGCACGACCTTCCTGCAGCAAGTCATGTGGCGCAATCGCAGCGAGCTGGCGGCCCAGGGGGTGGTGCTGCCCGGTCATCATCCGCAGGACCACTACCGCGCCAGCCAGGACCTGCGCGGCATTCCCAAGCTGGCGTCAGACCCGGCGGGGTCCTGGACCGGCGAGTGGGACATCCTCGCCCGGCAGGCGCGGCAGGCCACCCGGGTCGCGGTCATCTCCCACGAGCTGTTCTCCGCGGCCGACCCGGAGCAGGCCGACCGCGCGGTGCGGTCGCTGCAGCCGGCCGAGGTGCACATCGTGCTCACGGTCCGGGACATCGCGACGCTGCTGCCCGCCGAGTGGCAGGAGACCGTGAAGCACCGCAACGCCCGTGGCTTCCAGGACTGGCTCGAGGACGTCATCGACCGGGAGTCACCCTCGGCCGACCGGCGCCAGTTCTGGTTCTGGCGGGTCCACGACACGCTGGCGGTCCTCGGCATCTGGTCTCGCCTGGTGCCCGCGGAGCAGGTGCACGTGATCACGACCCCGGTGCGCGGGTCGGACAACGCGACGTTGTGGGAGCGCTTCGCCTCCCTGCTCGGCGTCGACCCCGGCAGCGTCGACCTCACCCGCGCGCGGCCGAATGTCTCGCTCGGGATGGCCGAGGTCGAGTTCCTGCGGCGGCTGAACCAGGTACTTCCCGACGAGGTCCCGGACTGGTTCTACATGTGGAACGTCAAGGAGGCGGTCGCGCACCAGGCGCTGGCCGCCCGGCCGGCCGACGGGCGGCTGATCCTCCCCGCCGACCGCGATGCCTGGGCCAAGGAGCAGGCGGAAATCCTCATCGCCGGCCTGAACGACTCCCGGTACGACCTGGTCGGCGCGCTCGACGAACTCCGGCCGCGGTCCGACGCGCAGCCGTACGCCAGCCCCGCCGACCAGCCGGCCGAGCAGGTGCTCGACGCCGCGGTGGCCGCCGCGTCGGCCCTGGTGGTCAGCCAGTACCGCAAGGCGTTCCCGGCGGCCAAGCCGCAGCCCGGCTCCGGCGGCCCGCGCGGGCTGGCCGCCCGGGTCGAGTCGACCGTCGCATCCTCGCCGCGGCTCAAGCGGTCGGTGCGCGAGCTCAGCAGCCGGTTCCCCGCCGTGCGCCGCCTGCGCATCCTGGCGTGGCAGGTTCTCGAGCGCCGCCGGGCACCGCGCCACCGGACCGGGCGTTCCTAGCATGGCCGACACTCAGCAGCCTCCCGCGGCCCGGCGGGACGCGCTCCGCGGATCTCCCCGAGTGGTCGCCGTCGTGGTCACGTACAACCGGCGGCCGCTGCTGCTTGAGTCCCTCGCGGCGGTGCACGCCCAGAGCCGGGCCCCCGACGCCGTGATCGTGGTCGACAACGCCTCGACCGACGAAACCGCGGCCGCGGTGCGCAGCCACTACCCGGCCGTCACGCTGGCCGAGCTCGCGCGCAACACCGGCGGGGCCGGCGGGTTCGCCAGCGGGCTGGCGCTGGCCCTGGCCGACGGCGCGGACCTCGTCTGGCTCATGGACGACGACACGGTGCCGCAGCGGCACGCGCTGCGGGCGCTGCTCGAGGCCCGCGGGCACCACCCCGGCCGGCCGCCCGCGGTGCTCGCCAGCCGCGTGATCTGGACCGACGGGCGCCCGCACCCGATGAACACCCCGCGGGTCAAGCCGTTCGCCAGCAAGGCCGAGCGGGCCGCCGCCGCGGCGACCGGGTGCGTTCCGATCCGTTCGGCCTCGTTCGTCTCGATCCTCGTCGATGCCGGCGTGAGCCGGGAACGGGGCCTGCCGCAGGCGGACTACTTCCTGTGGAACGACGACTTCGAGTACACCACCCGGCTGCTGCGCGGCCAGTCCGGCCTGCTCTGCCCGGCCAGCGTCGTGGTGCACAAGACCGCCGCCTTCGGCGACACCGACACCGACCCGGGGCCGCGCTTCTTCTACGAGGTCAGGAACAAGATCTGGACCCTGCGGACGCGGTCGCTCGCCCCGGCCGAACGAGTCCTGTACGGCGGCTCGACGCTGCGCCGCTGGGCCCGCACGTTCGCGAAGTCGCGCGACCGCAGAGCGCTCGGGTCGGCGCTCGTCCGGGCCATCGCGGCCGGGGTGCGGACCAGCCCGCGGCCGACCGAGGAGGTGCTCGCCTCGGCCGGCCTGACGGTGCCTGTGGTCACCGGGGATGCTTCCCTGACCGGGCCACGCTCTGCACCAGGGACGAGTTGAGCCTGGTCAGCGCGGCCGCCAGGCCGGCCTGCTCGGTGGCGTCCCAGTCGCGGACCAGGGCCTGAATGCGCCGCCGCCGTTCCTCCTCCACCTCGCACATGGCCCGGCGGCCTTCCGGGGTCAGGCCAATCGTGGAGGAGCGGCCGTCGGCCGGATCAGGGCGCCGGGCGATGAATCCGTCGCGCTCGAGGGCCGCGAGCTGGCGGGTGACCGTCGAGGCATCAAGGCCCAGGGCCTGCGCCAGCGCGTTGGTGCCCACCGGCCCGAGGCCGTCGAGCATGCGCATGGCGAGGTAGCCGGCCCGGTCCACGCGCGCGTAGAGCGAACTGCGCCGGGCGAAGGTCTCCAGGTGCCGGACCAGCTTGATCAGCTCAAGTTCGATGGTCGCGATGGCGTCCGCTCTGCCTGCCTCGTTGTCCACCGCGCCGATTCCCAGCCCCGTCGCTGTCCGGTATGCTACGACTAGATAGTTGTATGATACATCTGTCCGCGGGCTGGGCGGGTGAACTAGGGCTGGTACACGGGAGCAGGCGGAGCGGAACTCGATGGTTTTTGTCTTGGCCCTCGGTGCTGCGCTCGCAAACGCCCTGACCAGCGTCTTCCAGCGCAAGGGCGTCCAGGCGGCCCCGGCCGGCACCACGCTGCGGCTCAGCCTGATCACCTATGCGCTGCGCCGCGGGATCTGGCTCGCCGGGTTCGCGCTGATGATCGTCTCGTTCCTGCTGCAGGCTGTGGCCCTGCACTTCGGCCGGCTTTCCGAGGTGCAGCCGATCCTCACCACCGAGCTGGTGTTCCTGGTCGTTGTGCTGGTCACCTGGTTCGGGTTCACGATGGGCGGGCGCGAGTGGGTCGGGGTCCTGGCCGTGAGCGCTGGGCTGGCCGGCTTCCTGTACTTCGCCGACCCGGTGGAAGGCTCGCTGTCACCGCCGTTGTGGGCGTGGGCGGTGGCCATCGGGGCGTGCGGCACGGCCATCGTGATCGCGGTCCTGCTCGCGCTGCGCGGCCCGCGCTGGTGGCGGGCGGCCATGTTCGGGACCGCGGCGGCGATCGGCTTCGCCCTCACCGCCGCGTGCACCAAGGTGGTGTCCGGCTTCGCGGCGTCGGACTGGACCACGCTCTACCGTCACTGGCAGACCTACGCCCTGGCCTTTTTCGGCGTGCTCGCCGTGTTCCTGGCCCAGAACGCCTTCCACGCGGGCCCGATCGTCGCCTCCCAGTCGACCCTCGTGCTGGTCGACCCGCTGGCCAGCATCCTGATCGGCGTCGGGCTCTTCGGGGACGACCTGCGGACCAACGGCGCCTGGGGCCCCCTGGAGGCGCTGTCGCTCCTGGTCATGTTCGCCGGGGCGGTCCTGCTCGCCCACTCCCCGCTGGTGGCCGGGCTGAGAAGCGGCAGCGACCAGCAGTCCGAACTGCTCGTCCACCACCCCCATCACCCGCACCCCGGCCCGATGGCCGACGCGGGCTGTCCCGAGTGATCAGGACGGCTGGCCGCTGAGGCGGACCTGCAGGCGGCGCATCCCGCGCAGCCAGTGTTCCCGGTCGTCGGCCCGCCGCTGCTCGTACATGGCTACCTCCGGATGCGGGAGGATCAGGAAACGCTCGTCGGCGATCGCGTCGATGACGACCGCGGCGACCTGCTCCGGCGTGAGTACGCCGTCCACCGAGGCCTGCGGCGTGCCGAGGCCGGTACGCACCTCCGGCATGGCGCTGACCTCTCGGTGGCTCGTCGCGATCAGATTGGTCCGCACCGCCTGGGGGCACAGGCAGGAGACGCGCAGGCCCCGGTCGCCGTAGGTGATCGAGAGCCATTCGGCGAGCGCGACCGCCGCGTGCTTGGTCACCGAGTACGGGGCCGAACCCAGCTCGGTGAGCAGGCCGGCGGCCGACGCGGTCAGCACCAGGTACCCCTCGCCCCGGGCCAGCATCCGGGGCAGCAGGGCCCGGGCCACGTAGACGTGGCTCTGCACGTTGACGGCCCAGATGCGAGACCACGCGTCGTCCGGGACCTCGACGCCGCCGTCCACGATGATGCCCGCGTTGGAGCAGAACAGGTCGACCGGGCCGAACCGGTCCTCGGCCTGCGCGACCAGAGCCTCGGCGTCGGCTTCTCGGGTCATGTCCGCGGTTACCGGTAGCGCCCGGTGCCCGCCGGCCTCGATCGCGGCCGCCACCTCTGTCGCTCCCCCGGCGTCCACATCCGCCACCACGACCGCGGCGGCGCCCCGTTCGGCCAGGGCGAGGCAGAGCGAGCGGCCGATGCCGCTCGCACCGCCGGTGACGACCGCGACCCGCTGCGCGATGTCCATGCTCAGTGAACCCTTTTCATCCGCCCGCCTCCGGCTCGGACTACGTGCGCGGCCATGCCGAAGGTTCAGTGGCCGCGCGCGGTGGCCCGCGCGGCGTGGTCGGCCCACGCGGCGAGGTCCGGGTCGGCGGCGAGCAGGCTGGCGTACTTCTTGCGGGCCTCCTCGCGCTTGGCCGGGATGTACTCGGTCGGCCACAGTCCCGGGTGCGGCTGGTACCCCTTGAGCACGTTGCGGGCGACGGTGACCTTGTGCACCTCGTCGACCCCGTCGAGGATCGCCATGGTCGGCGCGCCGGCCCACATGGCCTGCAGCGGCGTCAGATTCGTCGTGCCGAGTGAGCCCATGATGTGCAGCGCCCGGTACGACACCTCGCGCAGCACCTTCGCGCACGTGTACTTGCAGGCGGCGATCTGGGTGCGCGCCTCGCGGGTGCTGGAGTTGTCGATGGTCCACGCGGTCCACAGCACCAGCAGCCGCAGCATGTTGATCTCCGCGTAGGACTCGGCGATCGCCTCCTGCACCATCTGGTGATCCGCGATCACCTTGCCGTGCGACTCGCGGCTCAGCGCCCGCTCGCACATCATGTCGAAGGCCAGCTTGACCTGTGCCACCGTGCGCATCGCGTGGTGGATCCGGCCGCCGCCCAGGCGCCGCTGCGCGAGCACCTTGGCCCCGTCCTCCGGCCCGAGCAGATGGTCGAGAGGGACGCGCACGTCGGTGTAGCGGATGTGGTTGTGCAGTGCCGGGTATTCCATGACCTCCACGCCCGGCGTGTCGCGCGGCACCACGAACATGCCGTTGGTGCACATCACGAAGATGATGTCGGCCCGGGCCCCGGCGCTGGTGAACCACTTCTCGCCGTTGATGACCCACTCCTCCCCGTCCCGCACGGCATGGGTCTGGAACAGGCTGGGGTCAGACCCGCCCTGCGGCTCGGTCATGGAGTAGGCCGAGAAGATCTCCTGCTTCATCAGCGGGTACAGCCACCGGCGCTTCTGCTCGTCGGTGCCGTAGGCCGCCAGCATCTCCATGTTCCCGGTGTCGGGCGCCGCCGTGCCGAAGATCACCGGCGCGGAGCGGTAGCGGCCCAGGATCTCGTTCAGCAGCGCGAGCTTGAGCTGGCCGAAGCCCGGGCCGCCGAGTTCGCGGTCGAGGAACAGCGCCCACAGGCCCCGGTCCTTTACCTGCTGCTTGAGCGGGTCGGCGAGCGCCTTGGCCTTCGGGTCGCGAGAGTAGGCCGCGCCGGGGAAGACCAGGTCGAGCGGCTCGATCTCGGTGCGGCAGAACTCCTCGACCCAGTCGAGTTGCTCCTGGAACTCCGGCTCCGTCGAGAAGTCCCAAGCCACGGCGTCCTCCCCAGACTGGTTCGCGTGCTTACGGACAGCACTGAGCCTACTAGAACGCAATTCTAAAAGCTGGCCTGGTCACCGTGGGTACCCGCGGAGCCCGGCGGGTGCCCCAGCATCCGTGTGGTCCGCGGCGGAGCTAAGGAGCCCGGCGGCCGCGTCCATACCCGGGCGGTCCGCAGCTGAGTTAACCCGGATAGGGCTCGGGCGCCATGGTGTAGGTACGCCCGCTGGGCAGGGTCCAGGCCAGCCGACCCGGCTCAGGCTGGCTGAGGTGCCAGCCGGGTACCTGCTTGGCCTGGTGATGCCTGCGGCACAGCGGGTACAGATTGCATTCGCATGTGCGCCCGCCTTGGTGGTAGGGGATCGTGTGGTCGTCGTCGGAGCACGCGGCGGGGCGGCGGCAGCCGGGGAAGCCGCACCGCGGGCTGCGGATCTTGATCAGGTGCCGCAGCGAGGGAGCCGGCTGGTACCCGGCTGACTCCCGCCGGTGGGTGCAGGGGCCGGTTTCGATCGGGCTGATCGCGATCCGGGCAAGCCAGGAGCGCGGGTCGGCGGTGGCGGACGGGCCAGGTGGTCCGGGACCGGCCTGGGCGCAGCCGTGAGCGACGGCCCGGCCGACGTGGTCGGTCAGCGTCAGGCACCACCGGCTGCCAGCATGGCCGGCGAGGGCGGTGGCCAGGTCGCGGCAGGTAGCGGCGTCGGCGGCGCCGGTCCCGGCGACCTCACCCGGAGCGTCGCAAAGCCCGAGCCAGGCCGAAGCGGGCATGATCAGGTTCACCGACCCGGCCAGGCCACCCGGGCCGGCCACCCAGCTGCCGGGGCCGGCGGGCGCGGCCGGGTTGGGTCCGGCGGGCGTGGCGGGACCGGGGCTGGCGGGGCCCGCGGGTGTGGCCGGGTCCAAGCTGCCGGGTTCAGCCGGGCCGGCAGGCCGGGGCAGCAGGGCCGGCAGGGGCTGGCCGGTGAGGCGGGCCAGGAACACCTGGGCGCGTAGCTGGTCCATGGTGCCGGGCGCGCCGTGCTGCTTGAGCCAGCGGGCGGCGGCGTCCAGGTGCTTGTCCGCGGCGATCACCGCGGCCAGGTTCAGGTCCCGCCCGGCGATCGCGCCGGTCCCGGCCGGCTCGGCCCAGCACTCCACCCGGGCGTCCTTTTCCGCCTTCTCCCGCCGCCGGGCCGCAGCCTGCGGGTCATGGGCCAGCACCGCGCGCTGGCACGCCGCCCGCAGCTGCCCGGTGGTCATCCCCCCGGCGCGAGGTGCTATCCGCTCTTCCACGGCCGCGGCGTCTGCGTCAGAAAGGATGCCCAGCTGGTCGGCGATGACCGCGGCGCGAGACCGGTCGATGACCCCGGCGGCTAACAGCGCCTGAGTCTGCGGCAGCCGCCCCAGGCGGCGCGACAGCTCCAGCAGCGCATCGGCCGACCGGCCGGTCAGGGTCAGCGCGGCGGTGATCTCCTCGGCTACGTGCTCGCCCTCGCGGCCGTCCGGCCCGGCCCGCCGCGCGTCCAGCTCGGCCACCGCGGCCAGTTCCAGCTCCGCCGACCAGGAGCTCAGCCGCCGCGCCCCGCCCAGCACGCCGATCAGCTCGTCGTCGGACAGGGCGCCCAGCCCGCGCTGGCGGGCGGCGCCGGCGTGCCAGGCCAGGTCCGGGCCGGGCAGCATGACATCCAGCGGGCCGCCCGCCGCGAACCCGGTCCCGTGGCCGCCGTAGCGGTGGGTGAACCCGGCCTCCAGCGCCTCGGACACGGCGGGCTCAGCCGGCTCGGCCAGCTCGCCGCCGTCACCAGAGCGGCGTGACCAGGGATCAGGGCGGGCGGAGGATTCGGGATCGTGACTACTGGTCACCAGATCCTCCCCTCGGGCCATATCGTTAATGTATTCGATAACTATAGCATGGCATGCCTAGAAGTGCGACCTGTTTTCGATGCTCATCGAAGGCTGCTCCCGGGGGCTCGTGCTGGCGGCGCCATCCCGGGGAGCTCACCGGGGGGCTGATCCGCGGCTCATCCCAGGAGGTCTCCCGGACTCACCGGGGCCAGGCGATGCGAAGTGCGTCCGCCGCTGGCGTTCCAGCCGCGCGCGCCTGGCCCCCAGCTTGGTCAGGCCACGCACCGGGCCGGGCGCCAGCAAGGACAGGGCCCGGAGGGCCTTGGCCTCGGCGTTCACCGGCACGATGGCCCGGTCCCGCAACACGGCGCGCATCACGGCCACCGCCACCTTCCCAGGCGGGTACCGCCGGCGGCGCAACGCACGGATCCCCGCCTCGCGCAGCCCTTCCGCCTCTGCCTCGGAGACCCCCACGAACCGGACGGAACGCGCGATGGGCGTACTCGTCACCCCTGGGCAGACGGCCGTCACCCCGATGTTGTATTCCGCGAATTCGGCACGCAGGTACTCGCTGAGCATCAGCACCGCGGCCTTGGTCGTCGAGTACGCGGGCAGGGAGAGGCCGGGCGTGAACGCGGCGGCCGAAGCGATGTTCACCAGGTGGCCTCCCTTCCCGCGCTCGGCCATCTGGGCCCCGAACAGCCGGCACCCCCGGACCACGCCGAGCAGGTTCACCCCGACGATCTGCTGCCAGTCCTCCTCGGAATGATCGAGGAATGACCCGGCGATCACGATCCCGGCGTTGTTGACCACTACATCGGGTACGCCCACCTCGGCTCGGACCCAGCCCGCGAACCGCTCCATGCTGAGCGCGGAAGCCACGTCCACCTGCCGGGCGTGCGCCTCGCCGCCACGCTCCCTGACCAGCCCGGCTACGGACGTCACCGCGGCCGGGTTCAGGTCGGCGGCGACCACCCGGGCTCCGTTGGCGGCGAACCCCAGCGCGGTCGCGCGGCCGATGCCGCTTCCCGCCCCGGTGACCACGACAAGATCGTCCTGAAACGGCTTCTCGATGTTCCCCATGCCGCGACCGTACCGGGCCGAGCCGTCAGCCGGCTCGCTCCGGTCCACCGGAAGCCAGTCCGCGGCCCGGAAGGCTACCCCGCGCCCGGAACGCCAGCCACCGTCAGAGAGCCAGTCAGCGCTTCAACGCCACCATCCGCGATGATGGCTGCCTGTGGGCACTTCGCCGACCGAGCGGCTGGCCAGGCACTTCGCGGAGGGACAGTCGATCTTCATCACGTCCCCCCTGTACCGGTCGCTGTGCCGGACGGTCGCGCAAGACCGGCCGCTGCTCGAATTGCTCACCTGGCGGCGGGCCGGGCAGCAGGCGTCGTACCTGTTCTTCGGCGCGGTGCACTATCTCCTGCTCGGCGGCGCCCAGCATCCGCTGAGCGCTTACTATCCGTCCATTTCGGGTGCGGCCGCCCGTGATCCGGCCGACGCCGGGCCGGCCCTGCTGGACTTCTGCCGCGCCTACCACGACGAGCTGGCCGAGCTGATCCGCACCCGTCTGGTGCAGACCAACGTGGTACGGCGAGTGGCCGCCCTGCGGGTCGCGCTGTGGGCCGTCCGGGGGCGGTGCGCGCAGCCGGTGCACCTGATCGAGGTCGGCGCCAGCGCGGGCATCCACCTGCGCGTCGACCGGTACCGCTACATCGTGGGCGACCGCACGTTCGGGCCCCGGGACGCGGCCGTCGCGATCGACACGGACTGGCGCGGCGCCGGCCCGCCGCCCGATCTCGACGACGTGCCGCCGATCGCCAGCCGGATCGGCGTCGACCTGCATCCCGTGCCGGTGACCGACCCTGATGAGCGCCGCTGGCTCCGGGCCCTGGTATGGCCGGAAAATCAGGACGAGGCCGCCCTGCTCGCGGCGGCGCTGGAAGGCGTCGCGGCCGATCCCCCGGCCATCGTGGCCGGCGACGCCATCGACGTTTGCCCGGCGCTGGGCCGGTACCTGCCACCGGGCGAGCCGCGCGTGGTATTCCACGCGGCCACCAGGATGCATGTGCCCGAGGCGCGTCGAGCCGCCTTCGACGAGGCCATCGACTCCGTCGGCCAGGGCGGGCCGCTCTTCCACGCCTGGCTGGAGCCCTCGGCCGCCCCGCACCATGGCCTGGCCGATGACACCGACGGCGCTCTGGCCTGGCACGGCCCGGCCGACGACCGCGCCTGCGCGCTGGTCAGGGTCGACGGTCACCTGGAGTGGGAAGCGCCCTGCGCCAGTCCCTAGATGATCTATTCCACGGGGATGGTAATGACCGTGGCGCCCTACCATCGGCTGCATGGCATGGCACGGGCCAGACGGTCGCCGCCTCTATTACGAAGACACCGGGCGTGGTGACGCGGTGGTGCTCATGCCGGGCTGGGGCGGGAGCATCATCGAGCTCAGCCAGTTGTGTGCGGCGCTTTCGCCCGGCTTCCGTGTCATCGCCGTCGACCTGCCGGGTTCGGGCCGGTCGGAGCCGCAGCCTCGAAGCTATGAAGCTGGCTACTACCACGACGACGCGCGGGCGCTTCTCGGCCTGCTCGATGCCCTGGGCATTTCCGCGGCCCACCTGGCGGGCTTCAGCGACGGCGGCGAGGTGGCGGTGCTGCTGGCCGAGCTGCGCCCGGGCCTCGCCCTGTCCCTGTTCATCTGGGGCGCCGCCGGGAAGATCGAGGCCACGCCGGATGAGCTGACATCAATCGAGAGCGTCGTTGACCAGCCAACTGACGGCCTGGCCCCGCTCGCGGCCTACCTCGCCACTGCCTACGGCCCAGACACTGCGCGGATCATGACCAGATCCTGGGCGCAGGCGATGCGCGACCTCGTCGCCGCGGGCGGTGACATAAGCCGGAGCTCGGCGCACGTGATCACCTGCCCGGCGCTGATCGTGGCGGGCACGTACGACCCGCACTGCCCGCCTGACCTGACCAGGGAGCTGGCCGCGCTGATCCCGAAGGGCCGGTTCCTGGAAGCACCAGGTGCCGGGCATGAGGTGCACCTGTCGCACGCTGCCTGGCTCGCGGGCCAGCTGACCCGCTGGCTCGCCGGCCACTAACGCTCGGAATAGATCATCTAGCCGATCACGAGCGGAGCCTCCCTAGCCCCGGTATGGTCCCGCAGGAACCGCGTGACCAGGCCCGCGGCCCGCTGCTCGTAGCCCATCCCCCGATGGGCGGGAGGACAGGACACCCGGATGCAGGCCTCGCCGCGCGGCATGCGGCCGCTGGCCAGGTCGCATTCCGCGTAGCCGACGCATCGGGTGCCGGCCGCATCGGCCGAGAACGCACATCTCGGCCCGGCCCCGAAGGATTCGTGCCGGGACCAGCCGGCGTCGCCAGGCTCGGGCGGGCGGATGGTCACCACGCCATCCGAGTAGGCCAGGGGAGGGACCGGGCGCCGGAAATAGCAGCCGCCGGGGTGGGCGGCCGCGGTGGCGCCGATCCGCGCGGCCAGGGCGAGTGAGCTCACGTTGGCCGGGTCGATGAGCAGGGAGGCCATGGTGTAGCCGGTCCGCACGGCCAGGTGGTGCAGGAGCAGTCGCACGGCCCGGGTGGCGTAGCCCCGGCCCCGGTGCGGGGCGAACACGTTATAGCCGACGTTGACCTCGCCGGGCTCCAGCCACTCCTGGTCGGTGTCGTAGTCGACGAAGCCGACGATCTGCCCTCCGGCGTGGATGCATCCCACGGGCTGCGGCTCCTGCGGCCCGGGCCCGAGGAAGCGCTGGAACCATTCGTCGCGCCCGGCGATAAGCGCCTGCTCGTCACCGGGTTCCGGTGCACGTACCGTAACGAGCCCGTCCGTGGTGGGCGGCAGCAGCGGATCGGTCATCCGGTCTCCTGGGCCAGTCTCAGCCGGGCTTCACCCAGCAGATGGAGTAGCGCCAGAGCAGGTGACGCCGGTACCGCATGCCCGGCAGGAGGCTGCCCGCCAGGCGCCGGACCTGCTGGTAGGTCTCGGCCGGCGGCCAGACGACCGGTGGCTGGTGACCGTCCGGCCCGCCATCCGGGCCCGGCCGCGAGCGGTGCCGGAACCGCTGGATCCGGTGGTTGGCCGCGGCCGGGAACTCGAACGCGAGATCGACGGGCGACCACCCGTCGCGTGCGAGCCCGATGATGACCAGCACGCCGCCCGGCCGTAACTGCTCCCGCATGCGGTTCAGGGCCGCGGCGGTGTCCATGTGATGCAGCGAGGCCACCGCGGTGACCAGGCCGAAGCCCCCGGGCTTGAGCGGGAGGTCCAGGAAGTCGCCGCAGCGGTACTCGATGTCCCCGGCCGCGTCGCGCGTGCGGGCCACGATGATGCTCTGCTCGTCCCGGTCGATGCCGGTCACGCGCGGGATGACGCGCCTGAGCTCGCGGGTGAGCCGCCCGGTGCCGCAGCCCACGTCGAGCGCGCTGTCACAACCGGCCGGGACCGCCGCGACCACCACCCGGTGGTAGTGGCTGTTGTGGTTCCACGGCTCGGGCGCCGCGGGCGCCGGGTCCTGCACAACCGGCGGGCTAGCGGGCGAGCGAGCCCATCGGGTCCCAGGCCGGCAGCACGATCGGCTCGGTGTCCAGCGCCTGGCGCAGCGCCTCGGGAAGCACGTCGCGCCGGGCCGCGATCTCGAAGACGTACTCGTCGAACCACGAGTCGTTCATGGTGTAGAAGCCGTCCTTGCCCTTGTCCGGGCCCCAGCTGTTCTCCACCCGCCACCTGCGGGTCACGCCGTCCAGGACGTCCACCCCGGTGAACAGCATCGCGTGCGTCATCTGGGTCTCGTGGTAGACGAGGCGGTCGGCCTTGTCGAAGGTGAAGGCCGCATCGTAGACCGACGGCAGGTCGTAGAGGCCGGCGTCCCACACGCCGTACTCGTTGCTCATCATCTTGCCGACGTCGCAGCCGAACCACACCGGCTCGCCCCGCTGCAGCGCCTGCGCGGCGATGTCCTTGATCAGCGCCATGTCGACGTTGAGGTAGGTGACCGGCGGAGCGCCGAGCACGTTGCCGAGGTACTGGACCGTGAAGGTCCGGCCGGCCGGGCTCGACGAGCGCGGGTCGTGGACCAGGCACACGTAGTCGTCGATCGGCAGGTCCACGTACCGGTCGGCGAACTCCAGCGGGGTGAGCACGCCGTCACGGTGGAACTCCCGGTCCTTGTCGGTCCATTGCCAGTCGATGTGGTCCGGCGGGGTTCCCAGGTGGATGCAGAGCACCCGGTAGATCACGCGCAGGACCTCCGCCTTCTCGGCCCGGGCCGCGTCGGCGCCGCGGGCGCAGGCCTCGCGCACCGACTTGGCCCCCTGTCGCAGCAGCCCGCGCAGCGCCGCGTTCATCCGGCCGGTGTCGGACGAGCTCTGGGTCTCGGGCATGAACGCCTTGGGCACCAGGCCGTGCTTGCGGACGATGGCCACGAACATGTTCCACTGGCCGCCGTCCTCGGCCGCCGCGTCGAGCAGGAACGCAACGGTCCGGTCGTCGATGTCACGGTCAGCCGTCTCGATGACCGCTTCGAGGAAGTAATTGGCCCGCTCGATCTTGTCCCAGAACATGGCGTAGTTCTGGGAGAACTCGAAGTCCTTGAGCCCCATCTTCTGCATGGCGCCCACGCGGAGCAGGTTGAGCCCGGCGAAAAGCCAGCACCGGCCGCTGCGCTGTTGGTTGGTGACCTTCCAGTCGTCCAGGAGCGTGGAGAAGGTGTTCTCGGTGGTGTTGATGATCTCCCGGTTGATCGCCACGTCGTCGAGTGTCACCCGGGTCACCGCGTTCTGCGCGAGACGGTAAGCGGGGCTAGCGGAGAAGTCCTTGCGGAACATTTCCAGGTCTTGGGCGTTCAGCGTCCCGTCCGTGCTCGGCATCGGCATCTCCCTCATGG
>Ga0318534_10000458_pt1 | contig 13623 bp, 13 predicted proteins | sample GRESIP117b4f26_FD_202502 | JGI IMG/M metagenome (GOLD analysis project Ga0318534, IMG submission 202502) | Tropical soil microbial communities from Luquillo Experimental Forest, Puerto Rico - GRE.SIPMG.117b4f26 | ecosystem: Environmental > Terrestrial > Soil > Tropical forest > Bulk soil...
GGTGCCGATCTTGTCCAGCCGCGCGTCGACCTCGGTGTCCACCCGGGATACGAAGAACGAGGCCACCGACGCGATCGAGGACAGGTCATGCCCGGCCTGCCGGGCGCGCTCCAGGCCGTCCAGGAACGCGCCGGTCACCTCGTCGTAGCGGACCAGGGAAAAGATCAGCGTGACGTTGATGCTGATCCCCTCGGCCAGGCAGGCCGTAATGGCCGGCAGCCCCTGCCGGGCGGCCGGGATCTTGATGAACAGGTTGGGCCGGTCCACCAGCCACCACAGGAACCGGGCCTCGGCGATCGTGGCCTCGGTGTCGTAGGCCAGCCGCGGGTCGACCTCGATCGACACCCGGCCGTCCACGCCGCCGCTGGCGTGGTAGGCCGGCCGCAGCACGTCGCAGGCCCAGCGCACGTCAAAGGCGGTCATCCCGCGCAACGCCTCCCCGACGCCGGCGCCGCGCGCCCATAGGTCACGTACCTGCTCCGCGTAGGCCTCATGGCCGGCGATCGCCTTGGCGAAGATCGCCGGATTGGTGGTTACGCCCACCACGTGGTCACGGGCGACCAGGTCGGCCAGGCTGCCGGTGGTCAGCCGCTGGCGGCTCAGGTCATCCAGCCAGATCGAGACGCCCCTGTTACTAAGGTCAGTCAGTGGATCAGCCATGTCGTGATCCCTCCTACCGGAAGTGCTCAGTGTGGTACTCCAGCCAGCGCGAAGAACTCCGCCCGGCTGCGCGGATCGGCCCGCAGCGTGCCTAGCAGGGCCGACGTGACGGTCTTCGCGCCGTGCGCCCGGACGCCGCGCAGCGTCATGCAGGAGTGCTCGGCCTCCAGCACAACGCCCACGCCGGGGGCCCGAAGACGGGTGGCCAGGCACTCGGCGACCTGCTTGGTCAGCCGCTCCTGGACTTGCGGCCGGGCCGCGAAGTGTTCGACCAGCCGGGCCAGCTTGGACAGCCCGACGATCCGCTCGCCAGGCAGGTAGCCGACGTGCGCGACGCCAGCGAACGGCAGCAGGTGATGCTCACAAACGGTACGGAACGGGATGGCCCGGGCCAGTACCAGCTCGTCGTAACCCTCGTCGTTGGCGAAGGTGGTCAGCCGCAGCGGCCGGGCGTCGAACAGCTCCGCGTAGGCGCGGGCCATCCGGGCCGGGGTCTCCCGCAGGTCCTCGGTGTCGATCGCGATCCCCAGCGCCGACAGGAAGTCGGCCGCGGCGCGGCGGGCCGCCTCCAGGTCGACGCCGCCGCCGTCGTGCGCGATGTGCAGCACCGTCATGGCCGATCAGCACCGATCACCACGCAGCAGTGCCCGGGCCGCGGGTCAAGCACCGGGCGCAGGCCGTCCGCCCCCAGGCCCGCCAGCATCCCCTGGATCAGCCCCAGGTTCATGCCGCAGGTCACGTCCCGGTGCTGTTTGGCCAGCTGGTGGAACGGGCAGTTCCGCAGCCGGATGACGTCATGGTCGCCGTGCCGTGGCTCGTATCCGTGGGCGGCCAGCGCTTGTTCCAGCCCCGCATCCCCGCCGGGGAACCGGCTGCCGAGCTCGGCGCCGAGCCGGCGCGCGGCGTCCAGCAGGGCGGCCCGGCTATGGCCGCTGGGATCCGATTCGACGGCCTCGACCAGCAGGTGCGCCGCCAGCTCGTACTCCCGCGGCGGGATGGTGACCGCGAACTCGCGGTCCGACCGGGTGTAGAGCTTGGCCGGCCGTCCGGCCCCCGGTCCGCCGCGTCCGGGCGGCCGCTGATAGGACGCCGTCAGCAGCCCGGCCTCGACCAGCTTGTCCAGGTGGTAGACGGCCAGCGCCCGGCCCACCCCGGCCGCGGCCGCCGCCTCGTCCCGCCCCACGGGTTCGGGCCGCTCGCGCACCACCTCGTACAACCGGCGGCGCACCGGATCGTCCAGGGTGCTCAGCGAGGCCAGATCGGTCATGCCCTGAACTCTATCACTAGAATCAGTTAATTATAGAAGTCAGACCCACTTATTTGGCGAGGACCACTCGGCCCGGGGGACGCATGGGTTGATAGGGACGGGTGAGGGCAGCCCGGCCGGTTCCTCGCCGAGCTGTGTGCCGCTCAGATGGGCTCGATCGTCGGGTAGGCGGGTACCCACATGGCCCGGTCCACCTGCCCGGTGGGATCGTCCAGCGGCACGCCGGCCAGTCCCTCACGCTGCGCCGCCCGGGCCACGGCGGCGGCCACCACGGCCGAGACCGCGCGCAGCCTCGTGACCGGGGGCAGCACCGGGGCGCCCGGAGCACCCGTGGTGCCCGCGCCTGACAGCTCGGCCAGAGCCTGAGCCGCCGCGGCCAGCATCCCATCGCTGACCCGGCGGGCCCGGCAGACGGTCACCCCGAGCCCGAGGCCAGGGAAGATCAGCGCGTTGTTGGCCTGGGCGATCTGGTAGCTGACGCCCCGGTACGGGACGGGCTCGAACGGGCTGCCGGTGGCGATGAGCGCCCGGCCTTCGGTCCAGGCGATGAGGTCGGCGGGCCGGGCCTCCGAATGCGAGGTCGGGTTCGACAGCGGCATGATGATCGGCCGCGCCACGTGCGCCGCCATCTCGATCACGATTGCCTCGCTGAAGGCGCTCGGCTGGGTCGAGGTTCCGATCAGCATGGTCGGGTGGCTGCGGGCGACCACCTCGGCCAGCCCGATCCGGCCCTGGCCGTCTTGCCGCCAGCCGCTGACCTCCGCGGCCGGGCGGGCGTAGGGGACCTGGAAGTCCCGCAGCGTCCCCGGATAGTCGCTGGTGAGCAGGCCTTTGCTGCCGAGCGCGTAGAAACACCGGGTCGCCTCGGCCGGGCCGAGGCCCTCCGCGATCATCACCTGCCGTAGCACGTCCGCGATCCCGATCCCGGCCGTGCCGGCGCCGTGGATCACCACCCGCTGGTCGCGCATCCGCGATCCGGCGGCCCGGACCGCGCCGAGCGCGGCGGCCAGCACCACGGCGGCCGTGCCCTGGATGTCGTCGTTGAACGTCAGGCAGCTTCCGGCGTACTTGGTCAGGATGCGGTGCGCGTTGCCCGCGCCGAAGTCCTCCCAGTGCAGCAGCGCGTTCGGGAACATCCGGGTGGCCACGCTGACGTAGGTGTCGATCAGCTCGTCGTAGCGCTCGTCCCGCACCCGCGGGTGCCGGTTGCCGGGATACATCTCCTCGGCCAGCAGCGCCGGGTTGTCGGTGCCCGCGTCCAGGACGACCGGGATGATCCGGCGCGGGTGCAGGCCGGCCGCGGCGACGTACACGGCGAGCTTTCCCATGGCGATCTGGATGCCGCCCACCCCCCAGTCGCCGATGCCGAGGATGCCCTCGGAGTCGGTGGCGACGATCAGGTCCACGTCCTCCGGCTCCAGCCCGTAGTTGCGGAACGCGGTCTCGACCTGGCCAGGATGGTCGACCGACAGGAACACCCCGCGGGCCCGGCCGAACTCATAGCTGTACCGCTCGATCGCCGTCCCGATGGTGGGGGTGTAGACGATCGGCAGCATCTCCTCGATACGCTCGGTCAGCAGCCGGTAGAACAGCACCTCGTTGCGATCCCGCAGCCCGGCCAGGTACAGGTTCTTGGCCAGGTCGTCAGGCTGGCGCTGGTACTGCCCGTAGACCCGGCGAAGCTGCCCCTCGATGGTCGACACGCCCTCGGGCAGCAGGCCGGTCAGCCCGAGTGCCTCCCGCTCGGCGAGGGTGAACGCGGTGCCCCGGTTCAGCAGCGGCGACACCAGGACGGACGGGCCGCGCAGCCGGATCCGCGCCGCCATGCCCTCCGGAGTCGAGACGAGATCATACGGACGTTCCGCCATCACACATCACCCACCCAGCTCGAGGGCCTGCGACAGGTTCTGCCAGGAGCCTACGGTGGCCGGTCGTCGCGCGTAATGGGAAGAGGGGACGCTCAGTCGCGCACCTGGCCCAGTTCCGCTCGCAGCGAGGACATGGCCCGGGCGGCGTGAACCTTGACCGCGCCTTCGCTGATCCCGGTCGCCGAGGCGACCTGGGTCTCGGGCAGGTCGGCGAAGTATCGCAGTATGACGACCTCCCGCTGCCGGGCGGGCAGGGTCCACAGCGCCGAGATGAAGGCGGACCGCTCGACCTCAATACTCGCCTCCCCGTTACCGCTGGGCAGGTCAGGCGCCAGCCGGGAGGCGCTCTTGTCCACCACCAGGCGCTGCCGCAGGACCGACCGAGAGCGGTCGACGACGGACCGGCGCAGGTAGGACAGCGCGTGGTCGCTATCGGGCAGCCTCCGGCACGCGGCGTGCACCGCCACGAACGAGTCCTGCACGATTTCCTCCGCCGCGGCCAGGTCCTGCACCAGCAGCGCGGCCATCCTGACCAGCGTCCGGTAATGGGTCAGGTAAAGCGCGGTCACCGCGCGGTCAGCCCCCGCTGGGCCCTGTGACCTGGATGGCTGGCGGTCCGGCCTCGTCCTTTGCGCCCACATGGTGGTCATCCTCGCCTCCGGCCGGTTGTGTCCGCGGGTCGGCCCGCCCGCGCTCACCGGTAAGAGTCGGCCACCACTGAATCGCCAACAACTATCCCGCACCGATCACGTCGGCGCGTCCCCGGACCAGGGGAGGCTAAGCCGGCCAGCTTGGCCGCGATCCGCTCCGAATCGGGCCAGCGCACGTCATAGACCAGGTTCAGCTTCTCGAGCAGCCAGATGACCCGGGCGCTCGGGTCGATCTGCCCGGGCAGCGTCCCGTGCCGCGCCGCGGTCGGGTCGGCGTGATGAGAGTTATGCCAGCTCTCGCCCATCGACAAGATGGCCAGCGGCCAGAAGTTGGTCGCCCGGTCCCGGCAGGCGAACGGCCGCTTGCCCACCACGTGGCAGACGGAATTGACCGACCAGGTGACATGGTGCAGGAGTGCCACGCGGATCAGCCCGGCCCAGAAGAACCCCGCCACAGCACCGGCCCAGGTACCCGTGACCAGCCCGCCGATGGCCGCGGGCACCAGCAGCGATACGGCGACCAGGGGCCCGGAGAGCCGACCGATGGCCCGCAGATCGCGGTCGGCCAGGATATCCGGGGCGAACCTGGCCCGGTTGCTCAGCTCACGCTTCAGCATCCAGCCGACGTGGGCGTAGATCAGGCCCTTGAACAGGGCTCGGGTGTCGCTCCCGAACCGCCAGGGCGAATGCGGGTCGCCCTCCCGGTCAGCGAACGCGTGGTGGCGGCGGTGGTTGGCCACCCATTGGACCGGCGAACCCTCGACCGCGAGCGATCCGCCTATGGCCAGTGCGATGCGCAGTCCCCGCCGGGCCTTGAACGAGCGGTGGGTGAAACCGCGATGGTATCCGACCGTGACGGCCAGGCCCGTCACCACGTAGGCGATCGCGGCCATGGACAGATCCAGGGCGGACAGGCCCCAGCCCCAGCCGACCGGTACGGCGACCACCAGCCCGACCAGCGGGAGCAGGACGGCCACCCACATCGCAATGCCCGCGGCCAGCGTCTGCGGCGCGTCCAGAAGTGGCTTGCCCGCCTCCAGCCGGGGGGCCGCGACGGCTATCTCGCCGTCGTCCATGACGCCTGTGCTCTGTGACGTCTCCACCTGATGCACGACCCCAATCGGCTAGAGAGACCAGTCCGGCAAAAATCAGTATGAGCGGCACCAGATGGTGCGGCCACTTCCGCTACCCGAGATTCAGGCGAACATTGCGCGATGCTTTTCCGCCGCATGCGTAATCGTTTTGCTAAGCGCTGGCTCACGGCCGCCAGCCTACCCTCGGCCCGGGTGTTCATTGGGGGATGCGCGTTCGTCGTCTGGACGACAGCGCGACCGGAAGAAGGACCGTCATGAACCCGAACTACGGATACCAGCTCTACCAGGCCCAGCGGACCACCCCTCGTACTGAGCTCCTGACCGCCGACATCCAGCGCGGACGCCAGGTGGCCGCGGTCACCAGGGAGGCTCGCCGACTGGCTAGCGGGACTCGTGCGGCCCGCGCTCTGATCAGCCGCTCATATCGACGGCATTCACCCTCGTGGGTCTGATCGTGACCACCACGCGCCGTTCAGCAGGGCATCAGCGCCGGACCATGCCCGGTCATCGAAGCGCCAGCCGCGGGCCAGGCATGCCTGCTGGACCGCCTTACGGGAGAACGTGCCCAGCAACAGGACCGCGTCCGTGCCCGGGCGGGGATGTCAAGGGCGACGGCGGGAAGACAGCAGAACGGGAGACAAGGAGATGGGCATGGACGACGCGTCACGCAAGGCCCGACGGCTGATCGAGGACACCCCGCATCTGACCCTCGCCACTGCCGATGCCTCAGGCAAGCCGTGGAGTTCCCCGGTGTACTTCGCTCATGACCCGGCCTTCACGCTCTACTGGGTGTCGTTCAGGCAAACCGTTCACTCGGCGAATATCCGGGTCCGCCCGTAGGTCGGCATCTCCATCCTTGGCGAGCCGCCGGACCACGAGGGTGACGGCGTGTACTTCGATGCCGTCGCGACCGAGCTTCACGACCTGGCCGAGGTCGAGCGCGCCATCGAGGTCCGGCGGACGCGGCCGCAGGATAGGAAGTTCGCCGTTACCTCGCCCGGCGATGTCCTCGGTGATGCGGCGTGGCGGATCTACCGAGCCATTCCGGTGGCCGTGTACAAGTACCACGATGCCGCCGAGATCGTTCACGGCCAGCACGTAGACGTCAGGGTCAAGGTGACCCTGTAGCCGAGCGAGCCGAGCGGCTAGTCGAACTCGGTGGGCAGCGAGGGATCCCGGTGGTGCGCCAGCGCCCGCTCGAGCTGGCGGTGGTTGACGCGGCCCAGGGACAGCGGCGGCAGCTCGTCCAGGCCGAACCAGCCGACTTCCAGGGTCTCCAGCTCTGCCGGCGGCTGCACGCCGCCGTCGCGGCGGCACAGGAAGAACAGCTTGTAGACGTGCACCGGCAGCGGCGGCAGGTTACCCTGCCGGTCACGATCCCAGCAGGCGATCAGCTTCACCGCTGAGCTGTGATAGCCGGTCTCCTCCAGGATCTCCCGGGTGACCGCGGTCGAGGGGGCGTCTCCCGGATCGGCCCAGCCGCCCGGCAGCGACCACCTGCCGTCGGTCTTCTCGCGCATGAGCAGCACGCGTTCGCGTTCGTCGAAGACCGCCCCGCGTACGTCGACCTTCGGCGTGGCGTACCCGGTATCGCGGCCCAGCTCGATGGTGAGCTCGGTCGCTGGCCGGCCGCTGATCGTCGCCAGCAACTCGGCCGCCAGCTGACTGACCTGCCGGTACCGGTCCAGATCGTAGTCCCCGGCCGCGAAGGTCAGCCCGTCTTGGGCCAGCGCGGCAAGCTTGATCCCGATCCGGCGCACCACGTCGGCAGCTGTGTCGGCCACCCGGGCATTATCTCCGCTGACCGATTCGGTGCGGCACTATAGGGGTGCCTGCGGCGATAGGAGGAAGCTGATGGTGGCGGGAACCAGCGTTGACGCGCCCATCGTGGCCGTGACTGTCTTCCGGGACGGCGCTCGCGTCCAGCGCAGCGGCACGGTGAACCTGGAGGCCGGGCTGCGGCCGGTCGTGATCGGCGGGCTGCCGGTCAGCGTGGACCCGGCGTCGGTGCGGGTCGCGGCCCGAGGGCCGGGCCTGGCTCTGCTGGACGTCGAGGTACGCCGTCGCTACCACACTGATCCGCTGCGCGAGGACACCGCGCGGCTGCGTGCGGACGTCGAGCGGTGCCGCGATCTGGTCCAGGAGCTTGACGACGAGGACGCGGCCGAACAGGCGCGGCTGGGGTTCCTGGGCCACCTGTCCGAGGCCGCCGCCACGGCGCTCGCCCGGGCGGTGAGCTTCGGCCGCGGCGACCACGACGATCTCGCGCGGATGGCCGGTCATCTGTCCGCTGACACCTTGGGCGCGCTCGCCCGCCGCCGGGAGATCAGCGCCCGCAGGCGCGCCGCCCGCCGCGAGCTCGAAGCCGCCGAGCAGCGCCTCGAGGACGCGGAGGCAAACGCGGGCGCGCCGGTCGCGGCGACCGAGGTCTCCGCAACCCTGGAGGCCAGCGCCGCTACCTCAGCCGAGGTGGACGTCTCCTATCACGTGTCCGGGGCTTCCTGGCGGCCGCTGTACGACCTGACCCTGGAGGGGGAGCGGCTGGCCGTCAGCTACCTGGCCGAGGTCACGCAGCGGACCGGAGAGGACTGGCCCGCCGTCGAGCTGGTCTTGTCCACCACCCGGCGCGGGCTGCACCAGGCCCTGCCCGAGCTGGATCCCTGGTACATCGGGCGCGCCCAGCCGGTCCCCCCGCGACCGCCGTACCGGCCCATGGCACGGGCCGCGATGTCCGCGTCCGGATCGCCGATCGCGGAGGTCGGGGTGGACGCCATGGCCTCCCCGCCCGGTGCCGCCGGGCCCGCACCGGAGGCCCTCCACTTCACCGCCGAGCCCGCCGAGTCCGGTGAGGCTGGCGCCGGAATGGCTTACCGGGTGCCGCGCCCGCTGGCCGTGCCCGCCGACGGCGAGCCGCACAAGACCATGGTGGCCCGGTTCGAGCTCGACGTCGCGCTCGACCACCTGGCGGTCCCGGTGCTGGCCCCCGAGGCGTACGCGCGGGCGACCGTCACCAATACCTCGTCGCTCCTGCTGCTGCCCGGCCCGGCCCGCGTGTTCCACGGTCCGCAGTTCGTGGGGGAGACGGCCCTGGAGACCGTCGCCGCCGGCGAGCAGTTCGAGCTGCAACTCGGCGTGGACGACCAGGTGAGAGTGGAACGCGAGCTACGCCGCCGGAGCACGACCAAGGCCATCATCGGCGGCACGCGCACTATCGACGTCGCCTACGAGATTACGGTGGAAAACCATCGCCTGAGCCAGGCCAGGGTCAGCGTTCATGACCACATTCCGGTGTCATCGGATGGCGAGATAAAGGTGCGGCTCCGCGAGACCAGCCCGAACCCGGCCAGCCAGACCGATCTGGGCGAACTCACCTGGGACCTGTCCCTGGAACCCGGGCAGGCGGCCACCATCCGCCACCGCTTCACCGTCGAGCACCCCGCCCAGGTCACCATCACCGGCCTGTGACCGGGCCGCGCCGCCGCGACGGCTGACCGGGCCCGCTGGTCGGCCGCTCGGTCCGCAGCGCCACCCCCATCCCGGACTTTTCATTTTGCCGAACGGTCCGTGGTACGAGCGCCCGGGCCGACTGCGCCGCGCGTCGCTGTTCCTACAAGGCGCTCTGGACGGCGATCTGGGACAGTTCCGGCAGCTTCTGCTCGGCGAGGTTGGCGGCGCCCCGCACGCCAGCCCAGGCCAGTGCCAGGCCGTACGCGGCCGCGCCCAGCACGAGCAGCGGCAGCCGGACCGCCGCCGGAGCCGACTGGGTGAACGCCGCGGCCAGGATCACCGGCGTGACCGCCACCCCCACGCCGAGCAGGGTGAGGAGTTGCGACCCGGCCGCCTCGCCGTTATGTCCGCTGGCCGCCCTGGGCATGGGGGTGCCGCCTCGCTTCTCCACCGGGTAGGCCATCGTGACCGTGAAGATGTTGGCCAGGGCCAGGCCCGCGCCGATCCCGGCCAGGCCGCACGCCATGCCGGTGAATCCGTCCATCGGGTGCTTGGCCACGACCGCCAGGCCGAAACAGACCGCCGTGACCAGCGGCACCCCGATCACGCCGAGCGCGATGTTCTGCCCGGAGAAGTAGGCGCGCAGTGCGCGTCGGCCGTTCAGCGCCATCGCCTCCAGGCCGAACCCCGGTCCGGACCACCCGATCGCGTTGGAGTGGAAGGCACCGACGAACGCGCCCCCGGCGGTCCCGCTGGCGATCAGGCCGCCAAACCAGTCCGGGGTCAGGACGAGCCTGAACGCCACGACGGCCATGATGACCGCGGTGATTCCCCAGTAGATCAGTGAGTAGGGCTCGCGTCGCTGGTAGAGCCAGAACCGTGCGGCGACCGTCCCGCGCAGCCCGTACCGGGCGAACGGGAGCGCCGCGCCGCGCACCGCCGACTGCGTAGAGGTATCGGTCGTCACCAGGGCGCGGCGCAGGGACCGGATCCACAGCGCGCCGAGCACGACGATGATGCCGGCCAGCAAAGCCAGGCGCAGGACCGCGGTGCCGGCGTGCCCCGTGGAGGCGTCATAGATCGCGTGTACGGCCAGGCCCGGCGGTGTCCACCGCAGCCACTTGTCCACGCCCCCGAAGCTCGAAGCGGTCAGCGCGCCCTCGGAGGCCAGTTTCGGCACGATCTGGATGAAGCCCTCGTACACCGCGAAGAGCGGGATGAACAGCAGGGCGGCGAAGTCCTTGCCGCGCCGCGAGCGCAGCACCCCGGCCAGGCCCGTGGTCACGAACCGGGCCATCGTGATGCAGAACAGCACCTGCAGCACCACCGCGAGCAGGGCGATGAGCACGCCGAGCGCGCCGCGGGCCAGCCCGATCGTCACCCCGAGCAGGCCGATCAGGGTAGCCGCCGGCCAGGCGCCGGTGGCCGAGGCGGCCAGCAGCCCCACCGCGAGCGGGCGGGTGCGGAGCGGGTAGAGGGCTAGCGTGGCCGGGTCCAGGGTGCCGTCGAGGCCGAAGACGACGAGCGGCAGGATCAGCCACGCGAGCGCGAACATGCAGAAGATCACCGTGGTCAGGTCTGCCGCCGCGATGCCGCCGGGCAGGATGGCCAGCAGGTAGAAGACGCCGACCGCGATCACCAGCGCGAGCAGGGTGCTGAGGATGAACGCGACCCGCGCCCCGGTCGACGCGCGCAGCGCGTTGACCAGCAGGCGCAGCTTCAGCTGGACGAGGAGCCGAGCCATGACAGCACCTCCTCGTCGTTGGCCCTGGAGCCCACCAGGTCGATGAACGCACGCTGCAGGGTCTTGCCGCCCCGGACCTCATCGGTCGTTCCGGTGGCCACGATCCGGCCCTTGTCGATGATCGTGACGTGATCGCAGACCTGCTCGACGAGCTCCATCACGTGGCTGGAGAACAGCACCGTCGAGCCCGAGCCGACGAAGCGGGTCAGCAGCCGGCGGATGACATCGGCGGAGACCGGATCGACGCCCTCGAGCGGCTCGTCTAGGAACAGCGCCGACGGGTTGTGGATCAGGGCGCACCCGAGCATGGCCTTCTTGCGCATCCCGGTGGAATAGTCCGCGACCAGCCGTTTGGCGTCCTCGGCCAGATCGAGTACGTCAAGCAGCTGCTTGGCCCGCGAGCGGGCCTCCCCGGCGGGCATGCCGCGCAGCCGCCCGGCGTACTCAAGCAACTCCTCGCCGCTCAGCCGTTCGAACAGCCTGGCCTCGGCCGGCACCACCCCGATGATCGCCTTGGCCGCCGGCGGGTCGGCCCACACGTCCAGCCCGTTGATCAGGATCCGGCCGCCGTCCGGCCGCAGCAGCCCGGTCATCATCGACAGGGAGGTGGTTTTCCCTGCCCCGTTCGGCCCGACCAGGCCGGCCAGTGACCCGGCCGCGATCTCCAGATCGATGCCCGCCACCGCCTCCTTCGGACCGAAACTCCTGCGCAGCCCCGTCACTGCGATCGCTGGTTCGCCCATGTCTGCCTCCGTCGCTTACCCAGTTATCATGACTCTATCATTGTGATATCAGATTTCAAGTGGGTATCTGCGAGCTGTTCTGCGGCTCGAGGTAGAAGCGTCACCCAGGGCCCACTGTCGGGTTTGCCGCTTCACCGGCGGATCAGAGGTCGTATGTCGCTTTGATTTCGAGACGGCGCACGGGGTTCGGGGCCGAGATCGTGGGGTAGCTGGCGTGTCCCTCTACCGGGCCCGTGTGCCACGAGCCCCATCCGGCCGCCCCTCCCGGCTACCGTGCAGCGTACCTAATCGCCGTGAACGGCCAGGCGGAGCGCAGCCACGCGGAAACGGCCTCGTACAAGGGCACATCCAGCGGAGCGCGGTCCGCGCTGACCCAGGATCGCACGTCGGCCTCGGAAGCCCCGGAACCCTCGGAACTGTTCGGCGGATAGATGTAGACGCAGCCGATGATCTCGTCGCTGCCCAAAGCGTGCACGGTGTAGGTGAATCCCGACCGGGCTGCGAAATCCGCGGCGTGCCGCTCCAGGTCACCCAGGTTTTCGGCCAGCGTCATCGGCTTAGGCCACGTCCAGTCGTCGAATCCCGGAGTGGCCCGGATGTGCGCCATGCTGGAGGTCCAGGCCCGGTAATCGCCCTCGTTGTGTTCCGGCCCCAGCGGCTCCAGCCGGAACTCCTCACCCACTAGCGAACGCGGCACCACGAAGTCGTCAGGCACGAAGCTCGTCACAGGGCAACGCTACACATATCGCAGCTCGGCGCCGCATCCTGCCATCGCCGTTCCGCGATTGCTGCCGCAGCGGACCGCCCCGCGTAGCATGCCCATGACATGACTTCTGCTACCAGGGGAGATCGCCGATGCGCGTCGTGGTGCTAGGGACCGGCATCATGGGTTCGGGCATGGCCCGCAGCCTGCTGCGGTCCGGCCTGGACGTCACGGTGTGGAACCGGCACCCCGGCCGGGCTGCGGCCCTGGCCGCGGACGGCGCCCACGTGGCCGGCACCGCCGCCGAGGCGGTGGCCGACGCGGATGCGGTGATCACGATGCTGTGGGACGGCAACTCGGTGGCCGAGGTGATGGCCGACGCGCTGCCCGCCGCGCCGGACGGGATTATCTGGGCCCAGGCGACCACGGTCAGCGTGGCCGACGCTGGCGACCTGCTGCCTGCCCTGGCCGACGGGTGCGGCGCCCGGTACATTGACGCGCCGGTGCTGGGCACCCGCCAGCCCGCCGAAGAGGGCCGGCTCACCGTTCTGGCCGCGGCCCCCGAGGCGCTGCGTGACCCGATCACGCCGGTGTTCGGCGCCATCGGCGCCCGCACGGTCTGGGTCAGCGAACGGCCCGGCGACGGCACCCGCCTCAAGCTGGTCGCCAACTCCTGGGTGGGCACGATCGTGGCCGCCACCGCCCAGTCGATCGCGATGGCCCAGGGCCTGGGCCTGGATCCGCGGATGTTCCTGGACATGATGAAGGGCGGCGCAGTCGACGCGCCCTACCTCCACATCAAGGGCGAGGCGATCATCGCCGGCCAGTTCGCCACGTCCTTCGCGGTGGACGGCGCGGTCAAGGACACCGGGCTCATCGCCGCCGCGATGCGCGAGAGCGGCACCGACGCGGCGCTGATGGAGGCCGTGGCGGGCCAGTACCGCAAGGCCTCCGACGCCGGCCACGGCGAGCAGGACATGGCCGCGATCTTCTACGCGTTCCGCCCCCGAGAGTCGTGAGCATGCGGCGGAATTCCAGCACCGTAGTGGTCCTGCCCGGCCCGGCCCCGGCCGAGGTCATGGCCGCCCTGAGCCGGTCGATGAACGTGGCCCTGATCCGGCCGGCCGATGATGATAGTGACGGGTTCGAGGCCGCCGCCGGGGCGTTGCGGCAGGCCGGGCGGTCCACCTCGCCCTACGCGCTGGTCCCCGCCGACCCGCTCGCCGCGGTCGCCGCTAGCTGGCAGGCCATGTGGGACGTTTCGCGGCCGGAGGGCCCGTCCGGGTTCGAGCAGGAGGCGGCGAAGGCCCTCAGCGCGTGGCGGTCCGGCCGGTTCGAACTGCCCGACTACTACCTGGTCCTGGGCCCCAGTTCCGCCGGTGCGGGCGACACCGCCGATCAGGGGCCGGACTTCTACCTCGGCCCGTTGCGGTCGGCCCGGCCACAC
>Ga0318534_10000462_pt1 | contig 13558 bp, 13 predicted proteins | sample GRESIP117b4f26_FD_202502 | JGI IMG/M metagenome (GOLD analysis project Ga0318534, IMG submission 202502) | Tropical soil microbial communities from Luquillo Experimental Forest, Puerto Rico - GRE.SIPMG.117b4f26 | ecosystem: Environmental > Terrestrial > Soil > Tropical forest > Bulk soil...
CCCGAGCAGCACCCAGAAGGCGCCCGGATCCCCGAACGGCATCCCGACGCTGCCGGCGTTGACGACCCGCGTGCTTCCGACCATCCGGTCGAACGGCATGTGGGTGTGACCGCACACCACCACCGATGCGTCGAGCCGCTCGAACAGAGGCGCGAGGCGTTCCGTCGCGGTCTGGCGCGTGAAGATTTCGGTTTCGCTGCGCGGCGTGGCGTGACAGAAGAGCACCCCGCCGAGGCCCTCGATGTCGACGTGAACGGTGCGCGGCCAGCCGGCCAGCACCGGCCGGACCTCGGGCCCCAGCTGTTGCGCGGTCCAGCGCATGGCGTCGAGATCGGCCTGGGGCAGCGGACGGCCGGAGGTCGTTCCCCAGTAGGTCGCCGACGCCGGGTCCGGCGCGGCCATCTGGGCCAGGACGGCAAGCTCGCAATTGCCGTGGATGAAGCGCACCGGCAGGTCGAGATCGAGCAGGCGCCGCAGCGTCTGGCGCGGCATCGGACCGGGGATCACGTCGCCCCCCACCACGATCAGATCGACCGCGGCGGCCCGCACCTGCTCGAGCACGGCGTCGAGGGCGGGGAGATTGCCGTGAATGTCGAAAAGGCCGGCGACGCGCCTCATGCCTAAGTCCGACCGGCGTACTCGGCGCGCGGGCGCCGCGGGATCCAGCGCCGCACCTCGTGCCGGTAGGTCTCGTACTCGGCCCCGAACTTCCGCCGCAGGGCCGGTTCTTCGTAGCCGACCACGAACAGGTGGAAGACGGCGCCCATGCCGACGGCATAGATCAGGACCGGGACGCTGCCGAGCAGCAGCCCCTGCCCCATCATGACGCCGAGCGCGGCGAGATAGCCGGGGTTGCGCACGAACCGGAACGTGCCGTTCACCACCAGCCGCCGGGGCGGCGCCATGGGCATCGGCGTGCCGTGTCCCTCGCGCACGAACCGCAGCAGGAAATCGAGCATGACCGGCAGGGCCGCCGCGATCATCGCGACGCCGATCCAGCGCCACGCCATCCAGCCGAAGAACGGCCGGCGCACGATCCAGCCCGACAGCGTCCAGGGCACGTAGAGGACCGTCGCGCCGATGAAGAGCGGCGCGCCGACCAGCGTGCCGAGCACGGCCCCGAGCGGTGGTCGCGCGTTCATCCGGAGTCCGGCGCGGCGAGCGGCCGGGTGAGCTCGGTGCGCCACCGTGACGAGTCGGGATTGGATTCCGGCCCCGTGAGGTAGCGCTCCCAGAGACCTGCCTCCGTCGGCAGCCGTCGGTCGCGGATCCAGGCGTCGAACTCGCCCCATGCGGCGGGCAGGCCCTCGTAAGGGCCGTGATAGATCGTGCGCACCACCCGGGCGGCCGGCAGGGAGCCCGGGCGCACGCGACCGGAGGGGGCGACCGGCGCCGCCAGCGGCACCCCGATCTCGAAGTCGAACAGTTCCGGATCCATGCGCAGGTGGCGGGTGAACCATGGTCCCGCCGGCGCCAGACCCTGCGACGCGACGACCTCCATCAGCTCGCGGTAGCCAGGACCCATGACGGCGCGAATGTCGGCGCGCGGGACGGTGATGTGAACGACGGCGGCGGTCTGCGCGGGGACCGTCAGGATGCCGGGCTCGTCGAGCATCGGAGTCCTCCTCGGAAGAGCGGGCGCCGGACGCGGGCTCACGCCGGCCGCGGCCCGACGCGGGCGATGAACTCGGCGAAGCCACGCAGGTGCGTGGCGATCCGCTGGCGCATCGGCTCGTCGGTCAGGTTGCCGTCGGCGTCGAACACCTGCGGCGAATTCGAGACCTGGACCCGCGGCCCGGCCCACAGCAGCGCGCCGAGCGTGCGCAGCACCGGAAGCCAGGCAGCGTGGGCGAGGATGGTGCCGCCCCGGCCGTCGGTCGCCCCCATGAGCGAGACCGGCCGGCCGCCGAAGACGCGCGGGATGTCCCGCGGCGGGCGCGATAGCCAGTCGACCGCGTTCTTGAGCACGCCGGGGATGGAGTTGTTGTACTCGGGCGTCACCAGCAGCAACCCGTCGGCCGCGGCGATCCGGTCCTTGAGCGCCGCCACCGCCGCCGGGGTCCCGGTCGAGGTCTCGATGTCCGCGTCGTAGACCGGGAACTCGCGGATCGATGCCACGTCGATGGTGAGGTCGGGCGGCGCCAGCGCCACCGCGGTGCGCAGCAGCGAGGCGTTGTAAGAGCCGCGCCGCAGCGATCCGCAGATGCCGATCACGTTGGCCATGCTGGCGGTCCCCGATTCAGGCGCGGCTCATGGCCCGCGGCCCGCGCCGCGTGATCCACGCCGCCAGCTGCGCGAGCAGTCCGATCAGGACCCCCGAGACCACGCCGATCACCGGGCCGACGCACGCCATGAGCAGCCGGGGCGGGAGGGGGGTGCTCGTGGACCTCATCATCGCCGCCTCCCGGGCGTGATGCGCGAGGTACTGGTCGAAGAACGCCACGTGGACCACCGTGATCCACACGCTGTTCACGACCCCGAGCAGCAGTCCGTGCAGGAAGTAAAGGCGCGGCGCGAACCGGGCGATCAGCCAGGCGCACACGACGAAGATCGGCAGCCACAGCAGCGGCTCCACGTTCGATGGCACGACGAACACGGTGGCGAACGCCATGACCAGGCCGAACAGCGAGAGCTGAAGGATGAGCTTCCAGTTCATCGGAGCCTCCACTGGTTGGCGGCCGCCGGCGATCAAGCGGGACTGCGCCGGCTGGCATCGCGCATCGGCGCGGGCGTGGCGGTCGTCGTCCGGCCTCCCGGCCGGGAGACTACGCGCCGGGGAGCGACAGCGCCAGCATGGCGGGCTGCCCGGCGCGCGCGGTCGCGCCAGCGGGAGGATCAGGCCGAGGTCTTGCGGCCGAACTCCGCCTCGAGTGGAAGCCACAGCGCGACGATGAAACTCGGCAGCGTGGCGAGGATCACGCAGATGAAGAAGTGCCGGTAGCCGATATGGTCCTGCAGCCAGCCGCTCCACATGCCGGGAATCATCATGCCCAGCGCCATGAAACCGGTGCAGATCGCGTAGTGGGCCGTGGCGTGCTGGCCGCGCGCGATGCGGATCATGTACATGAGGTACGCGGTGAAGCCGAAACCGTAGCCGAATTGCTCGACCGCGACGCACAGCTGGACCAGCGGCAGATTGGCGGGCTGCGCGTAGGCGAGGTAAATGAACACCGCGTCGGGCAGGTGGATGGCGACCATCATCGTCCACAGCCACGCTTTGAGACCGTGGCGTGAGATCAGCCAGCCGCCGAGCACCCCCCCGAGCGTGAGCGCGACGATGCCGATGGTGCCGTAGATGAAGCCGACCTGCGTGGTCGTCAGACCGAGCCCGCCCTGGGCGCGCGGATCGAGCAGGAACGGGGAGGTCATCTTGACGAGCTGCGCCTCTCCCAGCCGGTAGAGCAGCAGGAACAGGAGCAGCACCGCGATGCGCGGCTTGCGGAAGAAGTCGCCGAACGTGCCGAGGAAGGCGCGGATGAACTCCGGAATGCGCCGCACCTCCCCCGCGCGGTCGGCGGCCGGTCGCGGCAGCACGAACCGGTGCCACAGGCCGAAGCCCAGGAACAGGACCGCCAGCGCCCCCATGGCCACGGACCAGGCGAAGCGCGGATCGCCGGTGCGCGTCTGGAGGGTGCCCGCCAGCATGACCAGCAGCCCCTGCCCGGCGATGGTGGCGATGCGGTAGAACATGGTGCGCACGCCGACGAAGAATGACTGCTGGGCCTCGGTGGTCGCCAGCAGGTAGAAGCCGTCGGCCGCGATGTCGTGGGTGGCGGAGTCGAACGCCAGCAGCCAGAAGAACGCCAGTGTCCCGCGCAGCACGTCCGGCAGCGGAATGCTCAGCGCGACCCCAGCGAGACCCGCGCCCACCACCAGCTGGGTGACCCAGATCCAGCGCCGGCGCGTGCCGAGGATCTCGACCACCGGCGACCACAGCGGCTTGATGACCCATGGCAGGTACAGCCAGCTCGTGAGCAGCGCGATCTGGGTGTTCGAGATGCCGAAGCCCTTGTACATGATGACCGAGACGGTCATCACCAGGACGTAGGGCAGTCCTTCGGCGAGATAGAGCGTGGGGATCCACGCCCAGGGCGTGCCGCCCCCAGCCGTGGGCTGGACCATCGGTTCCTTGTCGACCACGGAGCGCAATGCCATCGCTGGTACCCGTGTAGCACCGAATCCGTCCGCAGGGCAAGGCGGCCGCGATCGGCCACGGGCTCCTGCCCCCGCCGCTCGGTTATCGGCCCCCTGCACCCGGTCGATGAGCCCCGCGGCCCCGTCGCCCCGCGGGCCTGGATCAGCCGGCGCGCGCGATCTTGAGATCGGCGGTGTACTGGTGGGTCGCCCCGGGCACCGGATCGACCCGGAGCGTGCCGGTCCAGGGTCGGCCGTCGCGTCCGCTGAACTTCCAGTCGCTGACCACCGCGCCGGGCGGGCCGGCCGTCGCGGGCTGGACCCGCGCCCATTTTCCCTTCTCGAACGCCTTGCTGATGTGGTCCATCAGCTGCGTGGCGTTCATCTCGGTCGTCCCCTTGACCACCATGTGCCAGTGGTCGGTCCCGCCCTGGGTGGTGACGATGCTCCAGCGGCCGGTCGAGTCGAGATCGGCCTCGGGGATCAGACGGTCGGCGAGCGCCGCGCGCGCGAAGCCGCCGTCGGGACGCCAGTCGTACTCCTCGGACAGGGCGACCGATTGCGCCGCTCCCAGCCCCTCGATGAGCGAGACCACGTGCAGCGCGCCATCGATGCCGGCGGTGAGCCCGGCGGTGGTGATGAGGTGGCCGTTGTCGACCACGCGCTGGTCGTCGACCACTTTGACCTTCGGATAGGTGGTGCGCATCCGCTCGATGTTGCCGGCGGTGGTGGTGGCGCTGAGGCCATCGAGCAGCCCGGTGCTGGCGAGGATGAACGCCCCGTTGCACACCGACATGGTGTGGGTCGTGCCGGCGTTCGCGGAGCGGATCCAGCTCAGGGTCGACGGGTCGTTCGTGGTCGCGCGCACCCCGCCGCCCGGGATGAGCAGGACGTCGGGCTGGGGCGCGTCGGCGAAGGTGTGGTCCGGGACCACCGTCATGCCCATCGCCGTGGTCACGGGCTGCTTCGACTTGGCGACCGTGTACACCTGGTACCCGGTGGCCCCGAACACCTCCCACGGGCCGGTGTAATCGATGATCTCGACCCCGTCGAAGATCAGGATGCCGACCTTCTTGGCCGGCGGCCGGGCGGCCTGTTGAGCGGCGGCGGCCGCCTGCTCCACCAGGGGCATCCCGCAAGCCGGGCATTTGCCGGGCTGATCGAACACCCGGGCGTCGCATGGCAGTCCACAGGGGGCACAGACATAGTGCTTGGCGGCCGGGGCGGCGGACCGCGAGTCCGGAACGCCGCCCGGCAGCGCCGAGGCGAGCAGCGCGGCCAGGGCGAACAGCAGGAGCGCGAGCCACTTCATGGGAGTCTCCTTGTGGTGGGGGCCGCGGCGCGCGAGGTCCCCGCGGTGTCGGTGGCGCTGAAACGTTCGCGATAGTGGCTGGGCGCCACCCCGACGGTGCGCAGGAACGCGCGTCGCATCGACTCCGGGGTGCCGAGCCCGCACTTCGCGCAGACCGCTTCGAGGTCCTCGGACGTCTCCTCCAGCAGGCGCCGCGCGGTTTCGACGCGCACCGCGGTCACGAAACGCGCCGGCGTGGCCCCCACTTCGCGGGTGAAGACCCGGGCGAAGTTGCGCGGGCTCATCGCCACCCGCCGCGCCAGCGCCTCGACCGAGAGATCGCCCTCGGGATGATCGAGGATGTGGACCTGGAGCTCGCGCAGCGGCTCGTGCTCGGCGAACTGCTGCGCCAGCTGGGCACTGAACTGGGCCTGCCCGCCGGGGCGGCGCAGGAACATGACCAGCAACCGGGCGACCGCGAGCGCCACCTCGCGACCCAGGTCCTCCTCGACCAGCGCCAGGGCCAGGTCCATGCCGGCGGTGACCCCGGCGGTGGTGTAGATCGAGCCCTGGCGGATGAAGAGCGTGTCGGGCTCGAGCCGCACCTCGGGGAAGCGGGCGGCGAAGTCCTCGCAGGACGCCCAGTGCGTGGTGGCGCGGCGGCGGTCGAGCAGGCCGGCCTCGGCGAGCAGGAAGGCTCCAGTGCACACCGAGGCGAGCCGCCGCACCTGCCCGGCCTGGCGCCGGATCCAGCGCAGCAGCGCGGGCGTGGCGCAGGCCCGGTCCGAGCCCCGCCCGCCCGAGATCAGCAGGGTGTCGATGCCGCGCCCGACCTCGGTGAATCCGCGCTCGGCGTGGAGCTTGAGCCCCGACGAGGCGCGAAACGGCCCCGCCTCGAGCCCGATGATCTCGACGCTGTAGGCGTCGTCGTGACGCAGGCCGCGGTCCTTGAGCCAGCGCGAGGTGCGGGCGAACACCTCGAGCGGGCCGGTGACGTCGAGGATCTGGCAGTCCGGGTAGGCCAGCATCGCGACCCGCAGCGGGCCGCGCCGGGGCGCCGGAGGGCGGGAGTTCGTCAGGTTCGAGGAGGCCGGCCGCATGCCCCGAGGATGCCCGGGCGGGCCCGCGGAGACAATGACAACCTGCCCACGTTTCCTGCCACGACGACGAACGCCGGTCGCGGCGCTGGTCCCGCCGCGATCCGGCGCGCGTCACCGCCTATGCCGCGTCTGCCAGCTCGAAGTCCTGGTCGTCGTCGTTGTGGCTCACGCTCGCCACCGCGTTGCGCACGCGCTCCGAGGACTTGCGCTCCTCGCGCATCCCCTCCATCGCCACTTCGGCCTGCTTGAGCAGGAAGTGGAGCGAGCCGGCCTTCTCGACCGCCTGGTCGACGATCGCCTTCTGCCCCTCCAGCGTCTCGAGGCTCGAGCGCACGTCGGTGAGCAGCGCCTCGGCTCGCGCCAGGCGCTCCTCGGCCCGGCCCAGCTGGCGGGCACGCTCGTCCAGACCGCTGGCGGTAGCTCTCACCTCATCGAGCCGCCCCATGACCTCGTCGAGCAGCTCACGGCTCTTCTCGACCTCGTGCCGGGCCGAGGTGATGGCGCGCACCTCGGTCGCAGTCTTCTCGGCCATCGCGAACATGCGCTCGAGATCGGCGGACAGCGCCTCGACGGTGCCCTGGCGCGCCGCGATCTGCTCCAGCGAGCGGCCCACCGACTGCTCGACGTGATTCCAGGTTCCGATCCGCTCCTCGAACTCGCCCAGCCGCTGCTCGACCCACCGCAGGCTCGCGGCGCGGTCCTCGAGCTCGGCGGTCGCGTGGTCGACCTGGCCGGCGCGCTGCTCGGCGCTGGTCAGCCCCTCGCCCAGACGTCCGGCCAGGTCCTCGAGCCGCTGCGCCGCTTCGGCGGCCTGCTGGCGCACCGTCGAGGCCCGCTCCAGATCGCGCGCCGCCTCGCCGAGGGCGTTCTGGCGCTGCTCGATCTCCTGGCGCAGCGTGGTCATCTGGTCGGCCAGGGTCTCCACCGACTCGCAGCGCTGCGCGATCCCGGCCACCGCCTTGCGGATCTCGGCGCTGTCGCGGTCGGCCTCCTCGACCCGGGACAGGACCGATCCCATGGTCGCTGCGATGCGCTCGGCGTCCTCGGCCTGCCGGCTGAGCGCCGAGAAGTGCTCCTCGGCCGCCGACATGCGACCCTGGAGCTGCTGCGCGCGCTCGTCGAGCCGCCCGCCGATCGCCCCCAGCTCCGCCACCTTGCGCTGCAGATCGTCGACGTACTCGCGCCGCGACTCGATGAACGAGGTGGTGTCCTGGACGCGCTGCGCCAGCTTGAGCGTCTGATCGAGGGTCGGGCTCATGCGGTTGAGGGCCAGAACCTGGTCGCGCAGGTCCGCCACCGAGCGCTCGACGCCCTCGAGCCAGTTGCGGGTCTCGGCCTGAGCGGACCGCATCCGCGCCACCTCGTCCTGGGCGACCCGGGTCTGTTCCAGCGAGTCGCGCACCGCGGCCTCGGCGCCCCGCAGCCGCTCGACCTCCCCGAGCACCGCCTCGATTGCCGGCTGCGACGCCTCGACCCGCGCCACGCGCGCGCCGATCTCCTCCGACCGCCGCCCGGTCTCGTCCAGATCGCGGCGCACGGTGCGGAGCTTCGTCATCTGGGCTTCGACCTGATCCACCTCGCCGCCCAGGTTCTGAACCGTGGCGCTCATGCTCTGGATGCGGCTCCCCAGCTCGGCCACGGTGTGGCTCGACTCGGCCAGTCCCTTGAACCGGTTCTCGAAGTCCGTCAGCGCGGAGCGCAGGTCGGCGACCCGCTCGCTGACCGACTCCAGCCCGCGGCTCTCGAAGTCGAAGCGCTCGACCGTGCTCTTCATCTCGTCCGACATCGCCGCCAGGTCCTGACGGGTCGCGGTGGTCTGCTCGGCGGCCTCGCGCTGCATCCGGGTGATCTCGTCCGAGCGCTCGATCACGTTCTCGTGGAGCGAACGCAGCGACGACACGCGGTCCTGGAGCGCGGCCAGTGAGCGGGCGTTCTCGTGCTGCTGGCGCACCGCCTGATCGAGAGTCCGCATCGCACGCTCGAGGTCCTCGGCCCCGGCCAGCGCCTTCTCGACCGCCTCGCGCTGGGCCTCGAGCGCCGCGGTCTTCTGGATCACCGAGTCGCCCAGCGCCCGGACCGTGTTGATGTCGCGTCGCACCTCCTCGACGGTGTTCTGGATCCCGTCCATGCCCTGCACCGCCTGCTCGACGCTGGCCACCCGGCGCTCCTTGTCGGTCATGGAGCGGCCCAGCTCGTCGCGGCGGCGGTCGAGGGCCTCCATCTTCGAGAGCGCGAGCTTGTGCGCGTCCATCAGGCGCTCGTGCTGGTCGCGCAGCCGGCCCAGGTGCTCGCCGGTGTTGGCGATCTGATTGCGGATCGAGTCCGCTTCGCCGCGCAGCTCCTGGAACGGCTTCTCGATCTCGAGGAACGACTCGAGCCGGTCCTTGAGGCCGGCGGCCAGGTCGATGCGCCGGGCGAAGTCGTCGAACGCCGCCCGCATCTGCTGGGTGTCGGAGAGCGCCGCGGCGACCTCGTTGGCGGTGCGATCCTGGTTCTGGACCAGCGCCTGGGCGCGGTCATCGAGCTCCTGGAAGCGCAGGGCGATCTGAGCGGCGGCCTCGAGGCGCTGCTCGAGCTGGGCCAGCCGCTCCGACAGCGCCTCGGCCACGCCGCTCGCCCGGCTCATCGGCTCGTCGATCTCACGCAGGCGGTCGGTGGTGGAGGCGGCGCTGTCCAGCAGCTGCTCGAAGCGCTGCCGCTCCTGCACGATTTCGTCGAGGACGGCACGCATCTCCTCGGACAGCTCGCGGTCGCGCGAGGCTTGTCCGAGCAGGTTCTTGAGAAGGGGGCTCATCAGAAGGCTCCTTACGAACACGCCGCACGCCTGGACCCGGACGGGCCCGGCGTTCGGCAGCCTGGCTCAAGGGACCGCTCCTCGCCTCAAGACTCGCGGGCCACGACTCGAGGGGCGCCGCTGCACGCCCATGCAAGAGCCGGACCCTTACCCCCGGGCGGCGTTACTCATTGGGGCCAAAGGCGTGGGCTGGGATCCGGGAAGGGGTGGTGGACAGCGGCGAGCCACGGCGTGGCTGGCGACTAGCCGAGCACCGCCCGCAGGCGCTCGTGGCCGCTGCGGCTCACCGGGACCTGGCGGCCGTCGCGCATCACCACCACCCGGCTGTCCTTGGCCAGTAGCTCGACCCGTGCAATTCGCTCGACGTTGGCGATGAACGACCGGTGAATCCGCACGAAGCGGGCCGGGTCGAGCGCCGCCTCGAGCTCGGCAAGCGGCTGGTGCTTGAGGTGGGTTTTCCCCCCCTCGTGGATCGCGACGTAGTCGTCCTGGGCTTCGATCAGGTCGACCCGCTCGACCGGGATGACGTGGATCTGGGTCCCGTCCCGGATCGCGATGCGCTCGAGCGGGCGGCCGGGCCCGCGTGCCGCCGCCGCCAGCGCGGTCGGCCGCGCCGCCTCGCCGCGCCGCGCCCGGGCGCGGGCCAGCGCCTCGGCCAGCCGCTCGCGCCCGAACGGCTTGAGCAGGTAGTCGACGGCGTGGACCTCGAAGGCCCGCAGCGCGTGCTCGTCGTAGGCGGTGCAGAACACCACCGCCGGGGCGGGGTCGAGCTCCAGCAGCTCCAGCACCTCGAAACCGTCGAGCTTGGGCATCTGGACATCGAGGAACACCAGATCGGGGCGCTGCTCGGTGATGGTGCGCACCGCTTCGAAGCCGTTCGCGCACTCGCCCACGATCGTGACCCCGGGGTCCGCGCCCAGCAGCTCGCGCAGCAACGCGCGGGCCGGTGGCTCGTCATCGACGATCACCACGCGCAGCGCCTCAGCCACGGGCGCCCCCCGCGCCGCCCGGTCCGTCGGCCGGCAGCTCGAGCGTGGCGCGGAAGCGGCCGTCGGTGCGGCGCACCTCGAGCCGGGCGAGGTCCGATCCCAGCGCCGCGAGGCGGCGGCGCACGATCTCGAGGCCCACGCCCTCGCCGGGGCGCGCCGCGCCCCCGGCATCGACCGGATTCTCGACCGCCAGCACCAACCGTCCTCCCTCCCGCCGCGCCTCGAGCCGGAGCGCGCCGCCGTCCAGCGATTCGGCCAGCCCGTGCTTGATCGCGTTCTCGACCAGCGGCTGGAGCAGCAGCGGCGGCACCCGGCACTCGAGCGTCCCCGGATCGACGTGGCGCTCGACCCGCAGGCGCTCGCCGAAGCGCACCTGCTCGATGTCGAGGTAGCGGTCGACCAGCGCCAGCTCGTCGCTCAGCGACACCGCCTCGCGCGCACCCAGCGCCAGGGTGCGGCGCAGGAAGTCGCCGAGGCGCTCGCACATGCGGCGCGCGCCCTCGGGGTCGGCGCCCACCAGGGCGTTGATCGAGTTGAGGCTGTTGAACAGGAAGTGCGGATTGAGCTGGGCGCGCAGGGCGCGCAGCTCGGCGTCGCGGGCGCTGACCTGGGACTCGAGCGCGCGCCGCTCGGCGGCGTGCGATGCCTCGGCGGCGAGCAGCAGATAGTGGACCACGGCCGAGAACAGGTAGACCGGGACGCCGATCACGAACAGCGCACCCAGCTCGCGCAGCGTTCCGGTCTGGCCGGGCCCGAAGCCGGCGACGCGCGCCAGCGCCCCGGCCAGCACCGCGACCGCTGCGGTCCACAGGCCGCTCGCGACCAGGGCGGCGGCGAGCTGCGCCACGATCGAGCGCGGGCCGCGGGCCAGCGGATAGGCGCGGCACACCCACCAGGCCGACAGCACGTCGAAGCCGTAGAGCAGCGATGCGGGCAGAGCCAGGGCCAGCGCGGCCAGCCAGGGCTGCGGGGCCACCAGCCGCAGTGCGGCCGCGAGCAGCACCCCGCCGGCCAGCGAGGCCGCCGCGTAGAACGCGAGTCGCGAGGCCCGTGCGAAGAGGGGATGCATCGGCCTGGAGCCTAACCTAGTTGCGGATCTCGATGCCGCCCAGCACGGTGTTGCCGAGCAGGACCAGCACTTCGCCGCCCGCGCCGGGCTCGGGCGAGGTGTGGTCCTCGACCGATCCGAGCACCGACACGATCTGACTCTCGATGCGCCAGCGGCGCGGGGCGAACAGCTGAACGCCGCCCAGGATCGCGTTGATCTCGAGCTGCGTGCGTCCGTCCGGGAGGGTGGCGTCGCGCAGGTCGAGCTCGATGTTGCCGAGCACCGCGTTGATCTCGCCGCCCCGGAACGGGCCGGCCGAGCTGCGGCGGTTGGCGCCCGCCATCACGACGTCCATCTTGACCTTGCCGTCCGCGCCCATCGACCACGTCGACCGGGTTCCGGTCCTAGGCACCGAGGCGTCGCCGGCGCGCGTCACCAGCCGCACCCCGAGCGCGATGAGGAGCAGCGGCCACAGCCCGGCGATGCCGACACGCACCCAGCCCACGGCGTGCAGCAGCAGCCAGGCGCCCGCCACCACGTGGAGCCAGCCGATGAACGGCGAGCGGGTCGCGGTCCGGCCCGCGAGCTTGGCGATGCCGTAGGCGATCATCAGCACCGGCCACCACCGTACGATCTGGTGGGCGTCGACGAGGCCGAGGTTGTCGAGGGTCCATAGCGCGCCGAGCGACAGCAGCACCAGCCCGAACAGGAGCCGCGTGGTGCGACGGCTGCGGATGTAGAAGCCCTCGACCAGACGGTAGCCACGCCGCGGCCGGTCGTCGCGGGGCGTCTCGCCGACCGGCGGATACTCAGTCATGGCTCGACCTCCGGAGCCGGCTCACTCCGTCGCCCAGCACGAGCGCCAGCGGCAGCACGCAGGACAGCCCGATCAGCGCCGCGCTCGGAAACACCGTGGCGTTCCCCGGCCCGTGGAACATCTGGCGCGCGATCGCGAGCAGGGCGGTGCGCAGCATGGCGATGGGATGCCAGGGCAGCAGCATGAACAGCGCCGCATTCTGGAGCACCAGCCAGGCGGTGCAAAGTCCGAACACGATCTCGCGGATCCGGCTCCAGCGCATGTCAGTCATCGGAGCGCTCCTCCCCGGACGACGCGCGGCGCAGGTGCCGCGCCGGGTCCGGCATCACGAAGCTCGCGGCCCAGCGCGTCACCATCCCCGCGCCGATGGCCACCAGCGCCAGCGGCCAGCTGTTGAACCAAGTCAGTCCGTGCCACCCGGTCTCCGCGGCCAGCGCCGAGCCGCCGAACAGCACGGTCGTCACGCCGCTGCCCAGCGCCTGGGCGGTGCGGCCGAGGGCGACTTGCCCCGCCCCCACCGCGATCGCGATCCACGGCCAGCCATGGCGCCAGAAGCCGTGGGTGATCACGCCGAGTTGCACCAGCAGCAGCACCACCCCGAAGGCGATGAGGATGAGCCCCCATCCGGCGTTGCCCCCGCGGTAGTGTCCTCCCAAGTCGCCGTTCGACATCGCCTCGTTCCTCCCCGTGGGCCGCGGCGCTGGATCGCGCCGCGCCTTCACCTGTGGCAGGTTACGGCCGGGGCCGGGGGCTGCCTCGGGTTGTTCGGCCAACGGTCGTGCGGCGTCGGCGAACGGCGCCTGGGGGCGGCGGATGGCGGGGCCGCGAAACCGCCGGGGCCGGCGTGAATCAAAGGTGGCGCGACGGCGGCGTGGAGCCGGGATCGCGACCGCGGCGCCCGGCGGAGTCCCGAATCTGAGGAGGCAGAATGTCCATTCGAGCGGTGAGACGCATCATCGAGGCGCAGCCCACCGTCGAGGGCGCGGGTGTGAAGCTGCGCCGCGCGTTCGGATTCGGCGACACCGACGAGACCGATCCGTTCCTGCTGCTCGACGATTTCCGCAACGAGCGGCCCGCCGACTACCTGGCCGGGTTCCCCTGGCATCCGCATCGCGGCATCGAAACCATCACCTACGTGCTGTCGGGCACGGTCGCGCACGGCGACAGCCTCGGGAACCGCGGCACGCTGGGCTCGGGCGACGTGCAGTGGATGACCGCGGGGCGCGGCATCCTGCACCAGGAGATGCCGCGCGGTGACGAGCGCGGGCGCATGCACGGCTTCCAGCTGTGGGCCAACCTGCCCGCCTCGCTCAAGATGACGGCGCCGCGCTACCAGGACGTGGTGGGCAAGGACATTCCCGAGATCGTCGACGACGACGGCACGC
>Ga0318534_10000478_pt1 | contig 13412 bp, 13 predicted proteins | sample GRESIP117b4f26_FD_202502 | JGI IMG/M metagenome (GOLD analysis project Ga0318534, IMG submission 202502) | Tropical soil microbial communities from Luquillo Experimental Forest, Puerto Rico - GRE.SIPMG.117b4f26 | ecosystem: Environmental > Terrestrial > Soil > Tropical forest > Bulk soil...
ACACGGTGACGAACGCGCCCATCATCGCGAACGAGATCAGGTAGAGCCGCAGCAGCCCGGTGTCGGCGACGTTCTGGCGCAGGCTGCCGAGCAGGCCGCGCACCCGCAACGGGGCAGGCCTGAAGTACGCCGACCGCGGCAGCACGAGCGCGAACACGACGGCGCAGGTGACCGAGATCATGCCGACGCCGGCCAGCGCGACGCGCCAGCCGCCGTGGTCGGCCAGCGCGCCGGCCGCGATCCGCCCGGTGAGCCCGCCGATCGAGTTCCCGGCGATGAACAGCCCCATCGCCCGGCCGAGCGACCCGCGCTCGACCTCCTCGGCCAGGTAGGCCATGGCCACGGCGGGCACCCCGGCCAGCGCGAAGCCTTGCAGCACCCGGATCGCCACGAGCACCGGCAGCGACGGGGCCAGCGTCGTGGCCAGCCCGAGCAGCGACGCGGCGAGCGCGCAGACGGCCATCACCCGCCGCCGCCCGAACACCTCCGACAGCGAGCTGACCGGGATGATCCCGATCGCCAGCGCCAGCGTCGCCGCCGACATCGCCAGGCTCGCCGTCGCCGGGTTCACCGCGAACGTGGCCGCGATCTGCGGCAGCAGCGGCTGCGGCGCGTACAGCAGCGCGAACGTGGCCAGTGCCGCCGCGAACAGCCCGAGCCGCACCCGGCGCATCCCCGGGTCGGTGTGCCGGAGCTTGCCTGTCGCAGGGCGACGTGTCATGTTGTCCAGCACGCGATCCACGCTAAACCTGGCATCGCTCATACGTCCAATGCATGATCAGCGCATATATCATGCAAAAATGAATGACTCCGATCTAAACGGAGGGATTGCCGACGGCCTCGACGCGCTCGCGCCCAGGCTCCGCCAGTTCGTCGCCGTCGCCCACGAGGAGCACCTGACTCGCGCCGCGGACCTGCTGGGCGTCCCGCAGCCCACCCTCTCCCGCTCTATCGCGCGCCTCGAGGCCGAACTCGGCGTGCCGCTGTTCGCTCGTCCCGGCCGGTCCATCAAGCTGACTCGCCATGGGCGCCTGCTATTGGATGGCGCCGAACGGGCCGTGGCGACTCTCGCCGGTCACCTGCAGCTCCTCGCCGACGAGGCCGACCCCGCCCGCGGCCGTGTCGCCCTCGCCTTCCTGCACACCCTCGGCACCGAGGCGGTGCCGAGGATGCTGCGCGACTTCCGCGCGAGCAATCCCGGCGTCCGCTTCGCGCTCGTCCAGGGCAGTGGCGACGTGCTGCTCACCCGGCTGCGGGCCGGGGAGGTCGACCTTTGCCTGACCGCGCCGCTGCCGGACGAGCCCGGCGTGGCCGCCCGGGCGCTCGACTCCCAGCGCATCGACCTGATCGTCCCGGCCAGGCACCCGCTCGCACGCCGCCGCGTCGTCCCGCTCGCCGAAGCCGCCGCGGAGGACTTCATCTGCCTCAAGCCCGGCTACGGGCTGCGAGTGATCACCGACGAGCTGTGCCGCGCCGCGGGCTTCGAGCCCCGGATCGCGTTCGAGGGCGAGGAGGCGGCGACCTGCCAGGGCCTGGTCGGCGCCGGCCTCGGGGTGTCGCTGCTGCCCGCGACGCCGGCCGCGGCCGCCGACCCGGAGGTGGCGGCCGTCCGGATCACCGCCCCGCGGGCCGCCCGCACGGTCGGGCTCGCCTGGATGGCCGACCGCCCGCAAGCCGCCCCGGTAACCGCCTTCCGCGACTTTGCCTTGACTTACCGCGGGAAACTGCTGCGCTGACCCCTGTTGCGGGCGTCACAGGTGCGAGCTTTTTACCATGGCTTTACGATCTATACATGACCCGAGTGCTGCTCGCCGAGGATGACACCTCTATTTCCGAGCCGCTGTCCCGAGCGCTGCGCCGCGAGGGCTACCAGGTGGAGATCACCGAGGACGGGCCGACCACGCTGGGCCGGGCGCTGTCCGATGGCATCGACCTCATCCTCTTGGACATCGGCCTGCCCGAACTCGACGGTCTCGAGGTCTGCCGCCGGGTCCGGGCCGAAGGGCACGCGGTGCCGGTGCTCATCCTCACCGCCCGGGCCGACGAGGTGGACACCGTGGTCGGCCTGGACGCGGGCGCCGATGACTACGTGACCAAGCCGTTCCGGCTGGCCGAACTGCTCGCGCGAGTCCGCGCGCTGCTGCGCCGGGGCACCGCGGAGAGCCCTGGAACGGTGCGCGGGGTCCGGGTGGACGCGGACGCCCGCCGTGCCTGGCACGGGGACGTCGAACTCGACCTCACCACCAAGGAGTTCGACCTGCTGTGGATCCTGCTGCGGGACGCGGGAAAGGTAGTCACCCGCGAGCAGATCATGCGCGAGGTCTGGGACGCCAAGTGGTGGACGTCGACCAAGACCCTGGACATGCACATCTCCTGGCTGCGCCGCAAGCTCGGCGATGACGCGCACAACCCGCGGTACATCACCACGGTGCGCGGCGTGGGATTCCGCTTCGAGCGCGGGGACTGAGGCCCGTGCGGCGACGGCTGTGGTTTTCCGCGGCGGCGGTCGCGGTCATCGCGGCGGCGGTCGCGGCCGTGCCGTTGCTCGTCGTCGCCGCGAGCCGCGACAATGCCATGCTCCTGCTCGGCGTGCCGCTGCTCGCCGTGTCCGGCTGCGTGGCGGTGCTCCTGGCCGGGATACTCGCCCGCTGGGTGGCCCGGCCGGTCGAGGAACTCGCCGATGCGGCGGGACGGCTCGGCACCGGCGACCCGCGGCCGGTCGGCCGCCGGTACGGGATGCCCGAGCTCGACCAGGTGGCCGACGGCCTGGACAGCGCCGCCCGCCGGGTTACCCAGCTGCTGACCGCCGACCGGGAACTGGCGATCGACGCTTCGCACCAGCTGCGCACCCCGCTGACCGCGCTGTCCATGCGGCTAGAGGAGATGATCGCGTCGGCCGACGACCCGGAGGTCGTCCGTGAGGAGGGCACCGCCGCGCTGCACCAGGCGGAACGGCTCGCTGATGTCGTCAGCCAGCTGCTCAGCCCGGGCCGCCGGGTAGCCGCCGGGTCCGCGGCGCTCATCAGCGTGGACAAGGTCGTGCTCGAGCAGATCACGGAGTGGGAGCCCGCGTTCCGCCGGGCCGGGCGGAAGATGGTGCTCATCGGCGAGTCCCGGCTGCAGGCGTACGCGACCCCGGGCGGGCTGGCCCAGGTGATCGCGACGCTGCTGGACAACGCGCTGATGCACGGCAAGGGAACCGTGACGATCCGGCGGTCGCAGTCGCCGCGTTCGGTGGTGATCGAGGTGGAGGACGAGGGCAACGGCGTGCCCGCCGAACTGGTGACCCGCATCTTCGAGCGCAGCTTCAGCGGTCGGCCCGAAGGAACCGGGCTCGGTCTCTCCCTGGCCCGCACGATGGCCGCCGCCGACGGCGGACGTATCGTGCTGGCGCGGCGGAAGCCGCCGGTGTTCGCCGTCTTCCTGCCGCGCAACCCGCCAGATGACCCGGCCATGCCGTCCCGCGTCGGCCCGGCCTGAAAATCCCCGGAAATCCTTAGCGCTTGCGGTGCCGGCCCGGGGCGCGCTGGCCGGCGTCGGGGACGGAGCGGTCAGCGGCCATGGGCTTGGGAGCCTCCCACGGCGATCCGCTGTCCCAGTCGGGGGTTTCCCACGCCGGGCTTTCCCACTGGGGGGCGTCCCAGGAAGGGCTCTCCCACGGCTGAGTTTCCCGCACCGCGGCTTCCCGCGCCGGTGCAGCCGCGTGGACTAGGGGAGCCGTCACGCGTCCGTTCGGAACCAATGGATCTTCAAGTCGCACCTTGGGGGAGTAAGCGCTGGCCTGGTCGAGGAACGACGGGTCCAGCTCCCACGGCGCGTAGTCGAGCTCTCCGGGCATGCTCCTCGCGGGCACCAGCGGCGCCGGCTGCTCGGCGGGGGCCAGGAACACCCACTTGCGGTACGCGTAGAACCGGAAGATCGTGCCAAGGCCCGTGCCGAGGACGCTGGCCGCGTTGTACGCGAGCGGGTCCTTCAGCCCGAGCCCGTACGTGGTAAGCGCGATCACCACCTCGGCGATGATCAACCCGATCACGTTGAGCACGACGAACAGCACGGCCTCCCGATGCACCGGCTGATTCTCCCGATGCCGGAAGGTCCAGAACCGGCTGCCCAGGTACGTGACCGCGGTCGCCGCGGTTATCGAGATCGCCTTGGCCGCAAGCGGCCCCACACCGCAGGCGCTATGCAAGACAGCGGCGCCGCCGAGGTCGACAACGGCGCCAATGCCGCCGACGACGCCGAACTTGGCGAGTTCCGGCACAAGATGACGGATACGTTCGTACAGGTCGGCAATAGCTCGGACCATGCGCAGGGTGCCCCTTTCGTCATGCTGCGCAGCTACGGTAGTAAAAGCTTTTTGCCGGGGCGTTACGAATGTTCTAAATGTTACGTTGTGTCGGAGATCACGCTGTTATCGCGGCGCGGGCCCGCCGGTCCGCCACCTGCCGCCAGGTGAGGTAGATCACGGCGGTGAGCACGAACCCGACCTCGAACGTCAGGTCGCCGACCGAGTGGACGTGCTTGGGGACGAGGCCCACGTATTCAGTTTGATTCGCGAACAGCCAGATAGAGACGCCCGCCCCGACCGCCATCGCCACCGGCCCCGCCCAGTTAGCGTACTTCCTGTCGAACAGCAGATGCTCGATTTCATCCGGAGTTTGCCCGCGTCGCAGGAATTCGTCGCAGAACACGACGGCCAGCCAGGGCGCGATCCAGTAGGCGATGATCAGCAGGAAGTTCTCGTACTTGGTCCCCGCGTTGCTCAGCCCGGACCAGGCGAGGAAGAACCCGATCGCGCCGAAGACCAGCGCCACGATCGCCCGGCGCAGCGCCAGCGGCAGCTTGAAGCCGAGGGCCGTGAACGAGATCGCGCCCGAGTAGATGTTCAGCGCGTTGGCGGCGACGGCGCCGAGCGCGATCGCCAGCAGCGTGAAGTCCCCGAGCACGCTCGGCATCAGCCCGGTGAACGCGCCGGTCGGGTTGCTGCCGAGGAAGACGCCGGAGTCCTTGACCGCCGTACCGGCCGCGGCGCCGACGGTCTCGAGCAGGGTGCAGGACAGGAACAGGCCGAGCCCGGACCACAAGGCGATCGCGAGCTTGTTCGCGTCCGGCTTGAAGTACCGGGTGTAGTCCGAGGCGTACGGGTTCCAGCCCACCGCGTAGCCGAACGTCGCGCCGAAGGTGATCAGGAAGGCGCCGGGGATGGTCTGGTGCGGTGCGTTCGGGTGCGCCTTGGACAGGACCACTCCGCTGGCGATGAGGAAGATGATCGCCAGCACCGGGAACGCGTAGCGCTCGAAGACGTGGATCAGGTTGTACCCGAGGAACGCCACCACGATCTGCAACACCACGATGATCAGCAGGCACAGCACCTGTGGCATGTGGGTGAGCGTGTTCAGCGCGAGGGCGCCGCTGACGCTGTTCACCGCGAACCAGCCGATCCCGGCGGTCAGCGAGTTCAGCCCGGCGGGCAGGATGTTCCCCCAGTAGCCGAAGCCGAGGCGGCTCAGCACCATCTGCGGCACGCCGAACGTCGGCCCGCGCCTGGACAGCAGCCCCTGGGTGAGGCCGCCGAGCCCGCTGCCGAGCACGATCGCGAGCACCGCCTCCCAGAAGCCAAGGCCGAACGCGGCGACCGCGAGCACGCCGACGAAGATGGTGGCGAACTCCATGTTCGGCGAGCTCCAGGTCCAGAACAGCTGGAGCGGGCGCCCGTGACGCTCTTTCAGCGGGATGAACTCCGCGCCCCCCGGCTCGACGGCGATGACCTTATCGCCATAGGTTCCTTCTCTGACCTCGATCTCGGCGTCGCTTACCGTCGTCATGCGCACTCCCGTCACAGGCGTAACTGCTGTAAACAGCGTAATTGGGACATGGCTGGCTGGGAACTCCGGCGCGACGTCGCGGTCTCGGGTCGCCACTTTGGTTGTACCCGGGATCAGACGGTTCGCATAGGCTACAGCGCGTGCTTTCCGCCTCGTCGCCCGCCGAACCCGTGCGGCCGGTCCGGCCCGCCGGGCCCGCTGGGCCGATCCCGCGGAAGTCGGTGACCGGGATGCCGGTCGTCGGCATGGTCGGCGGCGGGCAGCTGGCACGGATGACGGCGCAGGCCGCGATCGGGCTCGGCGCGCGGTTCCGGGTGCTCGCCGGCGCCCCTTCGGAGAGCGCCGCGCAGGTCACCCATGACGTCGTGGTCGGCTCGCACCTTTCTTTGCCAGATGTCGCGGCGTTCGCCGCCGGCTGCGACGTGCTGACGTTCGACCACGAGCACGTGCCCGGCTCCGTGCTGACTTCGCTGGAGTCGTCCGGGGTCCTGGTCCGGCCGGGGTCAGCCGCGCTGTGGTACACCCAGGACAAGCTGGCGATGCGGGAGCGGCTGACGTCGCTGGGCGCGCCCTGCCCGCGGTACGCGCCGGTTTCCTCGGTCGCGGACGTGGAGGCGTTCGCCGCGTCCGGCGGCGGGACGTGGCCTGTCGTGCTCAAGGCCGTGAGCGGCGGGTACGACGGCAAGGGTGTGTGGGTTTGCTCGTCGCCGGCGGAAGCGGCCGAAGTGCTCGGGCACGGTATCGCGCTGCTGGCCGAGGAGTTCGTGCCGTTCCGGCGGGAACTGGCCGCGCTCGTCGCCCGGTCGCCGTCCGGCCAGGGCGCCACCTACCCGATCGTGCAGACCGTCCAGGTGGACGGGATCTGCCGGGAGGTGATCGCTCCGGCGCCTGGCCTGGACCCGGAAGTGGCGGCGTCGGCGTCCGCGCTGGCGCTGCGGATCTCGGCGGCGCTCGGGGTGCTCGGGCTGCTCGCGGTCGAGCTGTTCGAGACGCCGTCGGGCGGGCTGCTGGTGAACGAGCTGGCCATGCGGCCGCACAACAGCGGGCACTGGACGATCGAGGGGGCGCGGACCTCGCAGTTCGAGCAGCACCTGCGGGCGGTCCTCGACCTGCCGCTCGGCTCCGTCGCCCCGTCGGGCGCGTTCGCGGTGATGGCGAACCTGCTGGGCGGCACCGACCCGGACGTCTATGACCGGTACATCCACGTGATGGCGGCCGACCCGGCGGTCAAGGTCCACTTCTACGGGAAAGAGGTACGCCTGGGGCGGAAGATCGGCCACGTCACGATCGTCGCCGAGCCCGGGGACGAGGTGGAGGCCGTGCGCGACCGGGCGCGCCGTGCGGCGAGCTACCTCCGCTGGGGCACCGAGGACGGCGACTAGCCGGGCAAAACATTCACCTGGCCTGCGCCCGCCGGCCGGGACCGGCAGCGGCGGCCGCAGTCCCGCGGTCCTGACATCACGCGCCGCACGGGTGCCCTCAGTTTCACTTTACGTACCTTCCGCATGGACATAATAGGACATTTCAGGCAGGAAAGTGGTCACAAGGTACGTAAGGTGAGATCCAGCCAGCTCCCGGGCTGACAGATACCGGCCGCCGGGAGCCGATACAACACGCGATCTTCGAGGATGCGGGCAAAATCCGCATTTTGCCACAGCTGAAGATCAACTAGAACTAGTCTTTCCCCAGGTTATTCACTTGAGCGGGTTTGTGGAGGCTTCGTGACCGTCGGCGAAGCGCTGGCCGAGGCGCGTTATCGTGCGGGTCTGACGGTTGACGAAGTCAGCGAGCGGACCAGGATCAGGGAAGCGGTCATCCGGGGCATCGAGCAGGATGACTACGAGGCCTGCGGGGGCGACCTCTACGTGCGCGGCTACGTCCGCGCGATCGCCGGCGCCATCGGCATCGACGCGCAGCCCCTGATCCGCGAGTACGACCAGCGGCAAGTGGACGCTCCGCAAACCCCTAAGGCTCCGGAAGCGGCTGAGACTCCGGAAGCGGCTGATACTCCGGAAGCGGCTGAGACTCTGGAAACCCCTGAGACTCCGGAAGCGGCTGACACTCCGGAAGCGGCCGACACTCCGGAAGCCGCGGCCGCCCCGGCCATCGCGGAAAGCACCGCGAGCACCGCCCCCACCGAGAACCCGGCCCGCGGCCGGACCCAGCGCCGCGTGGCGGCCATCGCTGTCCTCGCTCTGGCCGTCGTCGGCGCCGCCGTCGGGCTGGTCGCCTCCGGCCTGAACCACCACGCGCAGGCCAAGAACACGACCGCGAGCTCGCCGACCCTCCAGCGCACGGCGGCACCTGGGACCGCGAAGCCGGCCACCGCTCCCACGCCCACGAAACCAAAGCCCGTGAAGGCGCAGCCCAAGACGCCCCCGGTCGCCGCGGGCGCGCGCATCAGGGCGCTGCCGATCAAGCTGGCGGCGGCGTTCGGGACTGACGGGCTGGTGGACGGCGACAACCCGCAGATCGCGATGTACGCCATCACCCCCGGGGCGCCGCTGCCCTGGGAAAGCCAGTGGTACGTGACGCCGGAGTTCGGGATGCTCAAGACAGGCACGGGCCTGCTGCTCGATATGGGCCGGCGGGTCACGGTCACCAGCGTGCGAATCCAACTCGGCCCCTACGCCGGCGCGGACCTGCAACTGCGGGTCGGCAACAGCGCGGCGGCGCTCTCCAGTTTCAAGGTCGTGACACACGCCAACGGTGTGGGCGGTGCGGTGCGATTCCGGCTCCGCTCGCCGCGAACCGCCAGGTACGTGCTGCTCTGGTTTACCCTGCTGCCGCCCAACGGCGTTGGCCAGTATCAGGTGAGCGTGGCCCGGGCGGTGGTGAGCGGCCACCCGTGACGCGCCGGCCCGTTTCTTGGACGTCGCCCGCTGGGTACAACGACCGCGTGGACGGCGCAGGCGCGCGGTCGGCTGCCCGGCGCCGGGTAGTCCTGGCGGCGGCATCCGGAACGGCGGTACTCGCCGTCCTCGGCTACGCCGCGTTCGAGTTCGCAGGCCAGGCAACCGGCAACCCCGCGGCGGCCGCCGGAAAGCAGCCGGCAGCCACCCCGACCCCGGCCGCGTCGCGAGCCGTCGCCGCGAGCGCTGCAACCGCCACATCGACCACGCCGATCCCCGTGGCCACTCCAACCGCAACTGCCACTCCAGCCTCCGTCAGGATCTCTCCGGTAAGCGCTGTGGCGTTCGGCCCGGATGGCACAGCGGACGGCGACAATCCGCAGAACGCCGCCCGCGTTCTCTCCGATCCCGCCGCGGGCTGGCTGACCCAGTGGTACGCGACCCCGAACTTCGGTGAACTGAAGACGGGCACTGGCTTGCTCCTCGACATGGGCCGAACGGTCACCATCACCACCGTCAGGCTCACGCTAGGAGGCCCGCCGGGCGCGAGCCTGCAACTGCGAGCAGGCTCCGTGCCGGCACTCAGCGCGCTCCCTGTCGTGACCGCCGCGACCAACGCCAGCAACCTGCTGACAATGTCCCTCACGACCCCGGCGAAGGCGCGGTACGTCCTGCTGTGGTTTACCAGGCTGCCGCCCGACGGCGCTGGCACCTATCAGATATTCGTCCATCAGGTCACCGTCCGGGGCCGGCCCTAGCCAGCCGGTCACGCGGTTACGCTAGGGGCCGTGCAGACACAACCGCCCGTCGTCGGCGTCGTCATGGGCAGCGACTCGGACTGGCCGGTGATGCAGGCCGCGGCCGGCGCCCTGGACGAGTTCGACGTGCCCTACGCCGCCGACGTCGTCTCGGCGCACCGGATGCCCAGAGAGATGATCGCCTACGGCGAGCAGGCCGAACAGCGCGGCCTGCGCGTCATCATCGCCGGCGCGGGCGGCGCGGCGCACCTGCCGGGGATGCTGGCGTCGGTGACGCCGCTGCCGGTGATCGGCGTGCCGGTGCCGCTCAAGCACCTCGACGGCCTGGATTCACTCTTGTCGATCGTGCAGATGCCCGCGGGCATCCCGGTGGCGACGGTCGCCGTCGGCGGCGCGCGCAACGCGGGACTCCTCGCGGTGCGCATCCTCGCCGCGGCTGATCCGTCGCTGCGCGCGAGGATGGTCGACTTCCAGGCCAGCCTCGCCGAGCAGGCCCGTGCAAAAGGCGCGGCTCTGCGCTCCAAGCTCTAACCCATTTTTCCCGAACGTACCCTGCTGTCTCTCAACGCTTCTCCTCTCACATGTGTTTGGTATCGGTTTGAGCACGGGCTCTCTTGAGCGTGTTTTGCGCGTGACACTGGGGGCAACCTGTGATTAGCGCGGGCGACCGGAACGGGACCGGTAGCAGGTGGCCAATGGGGAGATTGGGCACACTGCGCTAATGAGGGACAAGGGGGAGCTATGTCATTCTCAGTCGGCAGGAGCCGCCCGCTACGTTCGCTGGGCCTGTTCCGGAGCACCGGCAAGCACGCCGCGCCGCGCGGGGCGGTCCAGGCGGCGCCGAAGCATCCGGGGTCAGGGGCGCCGCACCGGCCGGCGCACGCCGCGACAATGCCACGGCTGACCGGACCGAACGCGGGCGAGAAGGACGCGGTCGAAAAGGACGACAAGAAGGCCGCGTTACCATCGGGTAGTGAGCACCTTCGCCCTGTCCGAAGAGCATGAGGCGCTGCGGGATGCGGTCCGCGCGCTGGCGGACGACAAGATCGCGCCGCGCGCCGCCGAGATCGACCGGACGGCGGAGTTTCCCTGGGATGTGTACGAGGCGCTGGTCAAGGCCGACTTCCACGCCCTGCACATCCCCGAAGCCTACGGCGGGGCCGGCGGTGACGCCCTGGCGGCCGTGATCGTCATTGAGGAGGTCGCGCGGGCCTGTGCCGCCTCGTCGCTGATTCCCGCGGTCAACAAGCTCGGCACGGTGCCATTGCTGCTCGGCGGTTCGGAGGATGTGAAGCGGCACTTCCTGCCGCCGGTGGCGCGCGGCGAGGCGATGTTCTGTTACGCGCTGTCCGAGCCGGAGGCCGGCTCGGACGCGGCCGCGATGCGGACCCGGGCGGTGCGCGAGGGCGACGGCTACGTGCTCAACGGCGTGAAGCGGTGGATCAGCAACGCCGGGGTGGCGAAGTTCTACACGGTGATGGCGGTGACCGACCCGGCGGCGGGCGCGAGCGGGATCTCCGCGTTCGTGCTGGTGGACGGCGATCCGGGATTCTCTTTCGGGGCGCCGGAGCACAAGCTGGGGATCAAGGGCTCGCCCACGCGGGAACTGTACTTTGACAACTGCGAGATCCCCGCCGACCGGCTGGTCGGCGCGGAGGGGGAGGGCTTCAAGATCGCCCTGCAAACGCTGGACCACACTCGCATCACGATCGCGGCCCAGGCGCTCGGCATCGCGCAGGGGGCACTGGACTACGCGCTGGGCTACGTGAAGGAGCGCCGCCAGTTCGGCCGGCCGGTGGCGGATTTCCAGGGCATCCAGTTCATGCTCGCGGACATGGCGATGAAGCTGGAAGCCGCCAGGCAGCTGACCTACGCGGCGGCGGCGCGCTCGGAGCGGGCGATGGCCGGCGAGCAGGTGGACGACCTGACCTTCTTCTCCTCGGCGTGCAAGTGCCTCGCCTCCGACGTGGCAATGTCGGTGACAACCGACGCGGTGCAGCTACTCGGCGGATACGGCTACGTGAACGACTACCCGGTCGAGCGGATGATGCGGGACGCCAAGATCACCCAGATCTACGAGGGCACCAACCAGATCCAGCGCATGGTGATGGCCCGGCAGCTCTTGAAGTAGCGGTAGTGGGGCGCTGACCTGGGGTTTCTCGGGGTTTGATTACTGTTTGACGGGCCGTTCGGCGATGAATCGGGCGGCCCGTCCTCGTGTGTAGATTGTCCGATTGATGCCGGTTATTTCCCGTCGGCTGTAGCGGTTGTACGAGTCGATCGGAGGTTAACGGTAGGCACCTGGGAGGTCCATCCGAGGGCATAAGGGCTGGCAGATACCGTGCCCGGCCGCCCCGCAGGGCAGGCGGCGGTAGGTCTCACCTTGCATCCTCCTAGCGTAGGATTACATTATGGTTCCCTATCGGAACGTAAATATCCCTGGAGGCTTCCCGTGACTGCCAGCCCGATCCCCCCGACCGCAGTCGTCCGCGTCTCACGAGGCAACTTTGATCCCGTCCGGTTCGCTGAGGTCCATGAGACGACCATCGCGACCGTCAGCTACCTGGTCCCGGCCGTCAAGGAACTGCCCGGCCTGATCAGCTACCACGCGGGTACGTCGCCCGACGGTTCCGTGGTGCATGTCAGCATCTGGGAGTCCGACGAACACGCACAGCAGATGAGCCGACTCAAGGAGATGATCGTGGATACCCGGCAGGCCTACGAAAAGGCCGGTGTCACCTTCACCCCCATCGTCAATTACCTGATCGACTGGACCATCTGACCGCTCGCCCGGGGCATCCCCGGCGGAATGCCGCGCTGACCTGGACGGTTTCGGCCGCTACGGTTGGTACTGTCCCGCTAGGGGACGACGGCGACATGCGCCGGCGTCAGCTCCTAACTGGACTGGCACGCGTGCAAGGGGACGTACTGGAATCTCGTCTGGCTCTGCTCTCCGCCCCGAGCAACCTCGGGCTGCGGCCGCCGCAGCCGTCCAGCGTGCCCGGCTGCGCCAAGGCACCGGAGGCCCTGCGCGAGGCAGGTCTCTACCGGCGGTTGGCCGAGACCGGTGCCGGCGATGCCGGCGTGGTGCTGCCCGGACGATACGTGGCTGACACTGAGCCTGGACACGTCCGCAACGAAGAAGCGATCGTGGAACACGCCCGGCGGCTCGCCAGCCGGATCTCGGTACTTCGTCAGGGCCATCGATTCCCGTTGGTCCTCGGCGGGGACTGCAGCCTCCTGGTGGGGGCCGGGCTGGCGCTGCGCCGGGCAGGTGGCTTCGGGCTGGTGCACGTGGACGGGCACACCGACTTCCGGCACCCCGGTAACTCGGCGAACTGCGCCAGCCTGGCCGGCGAGGACTTGGCTGCGGCAGTAGGGCTGCACTGGCCGGCGATCTCCGGCATTGACGGCCTGTCGCCTCTTTTCCGGCCGGGCGATGTCGTCCACATCGGGTGCCGAGACGACGACGACCACCTCGCCGAGGCGCAGGGCCTGCTCGGCGCGGCGATACCGGCGTCTGCGGTGACCGCGGGCTCCGCACGGGAGGTAGCCTCCGCGGCGGCGGGGATCGTCGGCCGCGGCGAACTGGCAGGTTACTGGCTCCACGTGGATGTCGATGTGCTTGACCCCACAGTCCTCCCCGCCGTTGACAGCCCGGATCCGGGCGGGCTCAGCGCGGCAGATCTCACCGGGCTGCTTCAGGAACTCGCGCCCGGCGCCGTTGGCGCGCAGGTCACGGTTTTCGACCCTGACCTCGACCCGGATGGGCGCTACGCGCGCTTGCTCACCGAAATCCTGGTCGAGGGCTTGTCCGGCCTCGGCACGGGTCGGGCGCGCACGCCGTATGGAGGTGCCTGATCGCTCTGCGGCGTTCTTCACATGGTGCTCGTTCCGGCCTGACTGCCTTAGTCACGGGTCGTGATCGAGGCGCGGTGAGGCGGGGCTGGCGTCGTGTGGCCATATGACGCTTAGAA
>Ga0318534_10000498_pt1 | contig 13261 bp, 11 predicted proteins | sample GRESIP117b4f26_FD_202502 | JGI IMG/M metagenome (GOLD analysis project Ga0318534, IMG submission 202502) | Tropical soil microbial communities from Luquillo Experimental Forest, Puerto Rico - GRE.SIPMG.117b4f26 | ecosystem: Environmental > Terrestrial > Soil > Tropical forest > Bulk soil...
AGGGCGATGGCTGGGGGCTGTGCGTGCTGGAAGCCGCGGCGCTCGGGGTGCCGACGGTCGACTACGACGTGGACGGCCTGAGTGACTCTGTCCGCGATGGTCAGACCGGATGGCTGGTCAAGGCCGGCGAACACATCGAGGACGTAACGGAGCGCGCGCTGAAGGAACTCGCCGATCCAGCCAGGCGCGCGGAGATGGCCGCGGCCTGCCGTCGCTGGGCTGGCCAGTTCGACTGGGATACCTGCGCGGCGCAGACGGCCGCGCTGATCATCGCCGCGTTGCGCGGGCAGGCGCCCGCCACTCCGGAAACGCCCGGTACCGCATGATCGAGACGCCGCAGCGCCCAGCGCAGCCGACGCGGTCGCCGCTTCTGCAGCGGCTCATCACCGCCTGCCGCGGCTGGACTGTGGTGCCGAGTGGGAGGTCGCGCTGGCTGATCCTCTCCTGTCTGGCGCTGGCCGCTCTGGCGTTCGTGTCACACCCCGGCCACATCATCGCCGACACCAAGCTGGACCTGGCGGTCAATCCGGCCGGGTTCCTCGCCCGGTCCCTGCAGCTGTGGGACCCGTCTCAGTTCGGCCAGCTGCAGGACCAGACCGTTGGCTACATCTTCCCGGTCGGACTCCTGTTCTTGCTGGCCAAGGCGATTGCCGTGCCCGCCTGGGTGGCGCAGCGGATCTGGATAGCCCTGATGCTGCTGGCCGCGTTCCTGGGGATCGTACGCCTGGGCGACCGGCTGAAAATCGGCACCGACACCAGCCGGATCGCGGCCGGATTCGGCTATGCGCTGGCTCCGAACGCGCTGGGGATGCTGGGGGCGCTGTCGAGCGAATTCCTGCCGATAGCGATGCTGCCGTGGATCCTCATCCCGCTCGTCCGGGCCGTGGCCGCCGGGCCGGCCATGCGCGCACCGGGGCGGCTGACGGCGGCCGCACAGTCGGCCGTCGCGGTGGCCTTGTGCAGCGGCATCAACGCCGCGGCTACCTTCGCCGTGCTGATTCCGCCGGTGATCTTCCTGCTCACCGCGCCGCGGCCGGCGCCGCGCTGGCGGATCATCGCCTGGTGGGCGCCGGCCGTGCTGCTCGCCACGTCCTGGTGGCTGTACCCGCTGCTGTTGCAGCAGAAGTACGGCGCGTCCATGCTGCCGTATACCGAGAGCGCGTCCTTCACCACGCAGCCGACCAGCCTGGTCGATACGCTGCGCGGCACCGAGAACTGGATCACCTACCTGGCGGTCAACGGCAAGCCGTGGGAGGCGGTCGCCTACCAGATCTCGGCCGGGGTGCTGCCCACCCTGCTGACCGGCCTGATCGCGGGTGCGGGCCTGGCGGGCCTGATCAGCCGGCGCCTGCCCTACCGGCGTTTCCTGCTGTGCACTCTGCTGGTGGGCGTCCTCATCATCGTGGCGGGTTACGCCGGCGCGTTCGGCAGCCCGTTCGCCCCGGCGGTTGCCAATCTCCTCAACGGGCCGCTCGCACCGCTCCGCAACCTGCGCAAGTTCGATCCGCTGATCCGGCTGCCGATCGCCCTCGGCCTGGCCGCCCTCCTGGCCTCCGTGCGCATCAGGCGGCCCCGGCTGACCGCCAGCGCTGCCGTGGCCGCGGCGATCGCGCTGCTCGCCCTGCCGGTGTACGTGAGCGGGCTGGGGATGAAAGGGTCCTTCACCAGCATTCCGAGCTACTGGCTGAACGCCGCCAACTGGCTCAACCGGCACGCGGGTGACCAGGGCATTCTCGAGGAGCCCGGCGCGCGGTTCGGCCAGTACACCTGGGGCAGTCCGATGGACGACGTCCTGCAGCCGTTGGTGACCGGGAACTGGGCTAGCGCGCAGCTTTCCAACCTGGGATCGGTTGGCAACATGCGGCTGCTTGAGGCGATCGACCGGCAGATCTCCGCAGGGGACGGATCGCCGGGTCTTACCACGGTGCTGGCCGGCATGGGCATCAGGTACATCGTGGTCCGGAACGACCTGAGCCGCGCGGACCTGTACGGGGCCTGGCCCGCCCGAATACACCAGGCGATGGCCGAGTCGCCTGGCCTCGTCAAGGTCGCGCAATTCGGCTCGACGGCGGCCGGAAAACCTCACGCTGGCAACGCGATCAGCAGTTTTGGCGCCCCGTACCCGCCGGTGGAGATCTACCGGGTGCAGGCCGCCGACCCGGTCGCGATCGTTCAGCCCGCCGCGGACGCGGTACGCGTGTTCGGCGCGCCGGAGAGCGTGCTCGCCCTGGCTGACGACAAGGTGCTCACCGGTCAGCCAGTGCTGCTCAACAACGATGACCGGGCTGCCCGCGCCGGGCAGGTGATCGTCACCGATTCGCTGCGGCGGGTGATCCGCAATTTCGGCGAGATCCGGATCGACTACACGCAGACGCAGACCGCGGCCGACCCGCTGACGACCTTCGACTCCGCCACCGACTTCACCGAGCCCGGCTGGAATCGCTACACGGCCATGGCGAGGTACTTCGGGATAGCGAACATCGCCGCCTCGTCGTCACAAGCCGGGCTCCTGGGTACCCCGGGCCGGTTCGGTACCGGCCTGATGCCGTTCTCAGCCATCGACGGCAACCTCGCGACGATGTGGGAAACAGACAGCGCAACGGCCATCGGCAAGCGCATCAGGATAAGGTTCCTCGCGCGGCTGAACCCGCACACCATCCGGGTTGCGTTCGCTGACACACCCGCGGTGGGGCCGCCGGTGGCCAAGGTGGTGGTCACCACGGCCGCTGGGCAGGTCACCGACGCGGTCCGGGACACTGGCGCCTTCCAGACGCTACGCGTCCGGGCGGGCCCAACGAGGTGGCTCTGGATCACGATCGCGGCCTTCCGGCATGAACGGCACAAGCCGGTGCGCCCTCAGGCCGGCATCAAGGAGATCGTCATCCCCGGCATGCACGCCAGCCGCACGATCGAGGCCCCGAAGGTGAAGCTCGCCGGCGGCGCCGATCCGTCGGCGGTGGTCCTGGCCAAGGCCGAGCCGCAGCCGTCAGGCTGCATGCTCACCCCGGTGCGTTGGGTGTGCTCGCCCAAACTGATCCGGCCCACCGAGGAGCAGTACGGCTTCGACGAGTCCTTCGCCATCAGCCGGCCGGAAACCGCCACCCTGTCTGGGGTCGCCGTGCTCACCAGCCCGCGGCTCATCCAGGCCTACGCCTTCCCCGGCGGTCACCAGCCGGACGTCACCGCGTCATCGGCCTACACCGGCGACCCGGAAGACCAGGGCTATTCGGCATTTGATCACGACCGATTGACGGCGTGGATCTCCGGCGCGACCGACGCCCATCCGGCGCTGACGATCCGGTGGCGCGGCATCCGGCCGGTCGGCACCGTCACGATCACGCGCCCGCCCGGCGTTAGGAGCCGCCTGCCGGTCCGGATCACCGGGTCTGGTGGCCAGGTGCGCACCGGCGTCGTGGGCCGGCCAGGCGCGGCCGGCTCCGCGACGGTCACCTTCGCGCCGATGCGGACCTCCAGCCTCACCCTGACTTTCACGCCGGCGCGTCCTCCGGTGCAGATCACCGAGGTAGCGATTCCGGGAGTCCGGCCGCTGACGGCCGGCGGCACCGGCACCTCGGGCGGCACGGGACGCGTCACGCTGCCGTGCGGCCGCGGGCCCGACGTCAGCGTCAACGGCACGCTCGTCCCGACCCGGGCGACGGGCACGGTCGCGGACCTGCTCGACGGCCAGCCGCTGGCGTTCTCGGCCTGCTCGGGCGTGCCAGTAGCGCACGGCCCGAACCGGGTCGTCGAGCCAAGCCCGGATGCCTTCAGCGTTCAGTCGGTGGTGCTGCGCGCGGCAACAGCTCACCTGGCAGCAGCCGGGCCAGCGGCGGGAACCGCCCGAACCGCGCACGTCCTGACCTGGACCTCGTCCCGGCGGGTCGTTCGCGTGTCAGCCACCGCCGCGTCGTACCTGACCGTGGCGCAGAACTTCAACGCCGGCTGGCAGGCCACCCTGCACGGCCGGGTTCTGCGGCCGGAAAGGCTGGACGGCTGGGAGCAGGCGTGGCTGCTCCCAGCCGGGTCCGCCGGCCGCGTGACCCTCAGCTACCGGCCAGATGGCCCGTTCCGGCTGTCGGTCTTCGGCGGCCTCGCCGCCCTGCTGGTCATCATGATCATCGCCTGGGCGCCGTGGCGCAGGCGGTCGCAGGCCAGCCTGCCCGTAGCGGCCGGCCGGTACGCCGCGCCTGGGCCGCCGGAGCCGGCGTTCCCCGACGGCACGGCCGCGGCGCGGCCCACCATCTGGGGGATCCAGATCCCCGTTGCGGTGACCGGGCTGCTGCTGGCCGCGTTCGCCGGCCTGTGGATCGGGGGAATTCCCGCGGCCGTGCTCATCCCGGCCGGAACGGCGGTGTTCCTGGCCGCGACCGCAGCCCGCGCCAGGTCCGAGTTCGCCCGGCTGCTGGCCAGCCCGTGGCTCGCGGCCGGCCTGCTAGCGGCCGCCTCGGTGTGCGTCGCCCTGGGCTCGCCGCTCACCGGCTGGGCGTTCACCTTGCTGTCACGCTCACTGCCGCAGCTGCTGTGCTTCGCCGTCGTGGCCCGCCTGATCGCGGCCTTGCTCAACGAGTTCCCGGCCGCTGACCGGACGCAGGCAGCCCAGGCCGGGCAGGCGGCGCAGGCGCGGAGGTCGGCGGGCTAGGCGGAGGGCCCGCTCATGGCGGCTGCCGCCGCCGGCTGGCCGGAGGGCTCGTTCACGGCGACGGTCGCCGTCGGCCTCGGCTGGAGGGCCTGGTGGCCCAGCGCGATGCCGACCGCGCCCAGCGCCAGGTCGGTGATCGTGGTACCGACCCGGGTCATTATCGCGATCGCGGAGGCCGACCCATAGGGCAGCAGCGTCGCGAGCGCCGCCATCAGGATGAGGTCGCGAGCCCCGATCCCGCTGGGCAAGACCACCAGCATGAGCCCGGCCGAAAACGCGAGCGCGTAGCCCCCGACGCACAGCAGCAGCGTGCGTCCGTGCAATCCGGCGATCCCGGGCAGCAGGATCCAGACCTGCAAACCGAGCATCAGCCAGCCAGCCAGGTTCCAGGCGACGGCCTTGGCCAGGCCGGGGAAGCTGGGCCGGCGCTCCAGGGGAGCACGGTGCAGCACGGCCAGCAAGCGGTCGAGCAGGGAGCCGAGCACGGGCGGGCACAGCGCGACGATGACCAGCGGCAGCACTGCCAGCACCCACCAGTAATGCCGGGTGATCTCTGGTGACGCCGCCGGCAGCATGACCAGGGCCAGCCCGAGCCCGACGCCAACGGTGACAGCGAGCGAGACCACGACCGACGCAAAGCTCCGGCGGCGCGGGACCTGGTAGTCGTGGCCCAGCTCGACCTGAGCGGCGAACGCCCACACTGCCCCGGGCACGTACTTGCCAAGCTGGGCGGTGAAGTTGATCCGGCCGGCGACCCGGGCTGGCAGCGGCGAACCGAGGTCGGCCAGGACCGCACGCCACGCGAGCATCATGCAGGCCGAACCGGCGATGGCGGCCGCAATCGACAGGCTGAGCGAATACCAGTGCATGCGGCTGAGCGCGGACGTTACCTGCGGCCATTGAGCGTGCAGCCGGTAACCACAGCAGCAGACCACGACGACGAGCAGCGCCAGCCGCACCCAGGGGCGGCCAGCCAGGCGTCTTAGCCGGATCAGCATTCGCCCGAGCACCCTCCGTTATGGCAGCTAACTATGCGGCGCGGCGGCGGGGCCTTGGCCTGCCCGTGGGCAGCGAATATTCGCACGCGACCGCGGGCAGTTCGAAGCCGCCCCCTGCGGGATCGTACTCCCCCGATTCGGTCGAGGTGTCCGAATCGCGAGTGTGTCCCGCCCGCGGCACTACGGCGCCGCCATGCGTCCCGCCGCGGCCGGCTGGCGCGCCGGGGCCGGGTCCGGCGCCCGGCGCAGGACGAGCAGCAGGTTCCAGGTTGCGACCTCGCGCAGCCCGGGAATCCGCACCAACCCCCGGCACCAGCGCGGATAGTAGCGCGGCAGCGCCGCGAGCACGCTTACGTCGGGGCGTGACCGTACCGCGCGCAGCATCCGGCCGACGTGGACCGGGAACAACGTTGCTCCGACCTGATGCTTGGGTTTCTTGCCCGTCCTGCGGGTGTAGCGCTGCTCGGCGTATCGCGCGCCCAGGTAATGCCAGGGGGACATCTCGTGTCCCCCCCAGGGCGAGTACCAGTTGGTGAAGGCCAGGTAGACCACGCCGCCCGGGCGGGTAATCCTGATCATCTCGTCCAGCATCGCCAGCGGCGCGCGGACGTGCTCGAGCACGTTCGATGAGAAGCAGAGGTCCGCGGCGCCGTCGGCCATCGGCAGGCGCATTCCGTCACCGCGAACCGCGCCCGGCGGCGGGTCGCCCCGCTCGTACAACTCGGCCGAGTCCGGTTCGACGAGTACGCAAGAGGCACCGCGCGACCGGAACTCTCGGGTGAAATGACCTGGCCCACCCCCCACGTCGACGACCACCCGGCCCGCCAGGGGCGTGAATTCAGCAACCTGATTGACCGAGTCGGCGGCCAGCGCGGTGTAGAACTCTTGCGGGTCTGACTGCTCGGCAAGAAATAGCCGGAATAGCCGGATTGTGCGGCGCACGGCGTGCCCTCCACGGTCAGATCCCGGGGCGGATCCGGCAGCATTGCCGCCCGGACTGAGCGCAGCAAGGTTAGCGCACACGCCACGCTCAGACCGGCCCGCCGGGCCAACCGGCCGACGTAACGTTCTTGACCGGGTTCGGCAGCGCGTACAGTACTCTCCCGGTGGTCACGGGCAGAGGAAGCACGGAAGGCCGCAGTGCTGCAGATCGACGAGGTGGCCCGGCTGGCCGAGGCGCTGGCCGGTGTGCGCCGTACCACGGCGGACGGGCTGGCCCAGTGGCGGTATCACGGCAGGCTGGTCGCCCGCCAGCTTGACGATGCCCACGTGGTGATCCGCGCCGATTTCGACTACCGTGCCTCGGTACTAAGCCAGTTTCCCGAGACCTTCAGCGTGCCAACCCGTTACAGCAAGCACATGATGGTCGTCGCTGACCTCGCCAATGGCGACCCCGGTGCCATCGAGGACGCCCTGGAAGCAGCCTGGCAGCTTCAGCGCAGTGCCGACTGACCTGCCACGTCAAACGACGCACCACAGCGCAGAACGACCCGGCTACCGATGACCAGGCAGTCCAGTTCGGCCAGCGGACGCCCGCGAACTCCGGTGAGCGCTCGCGACGGCAGATGCTTGAGGTGTGAGCTACCCGGCCCAGCCGAGTTCCTTGATGGCCCAGCCCGCATGCCAGATCTTGGTCATGTGGCTGATCTTGCCGTCCTCGAAGTCCATCACGTAGACATAGTCGGTGCTGGTGCTCTTGCCGGTCGGCGGCACCGGGCCGCCCTCGCCGCTGTGGGTGCCTGAGAACACGGCGTAGGCACAGACGTTGTTGCGCTCATGGTCGGTGGCGAAGGACTTGACCGCGTAGCTTGCGTCAGGGATGACGACCAGCATGCCTTTCATCCACTCGGCGTACTGCTCAAGCGTCTGCAGGTCGGCGAGCGGTTCTGCCTGGGCCGCGAAGCTCGCGCCCGGCTGGCAGTAGGCGCTGCACCCGGCCCAGCCCTGGCCCGTCTCGCAGGCGTCGAAGAAAGCTCGTGCCGTCTCGGTGATGGGCTCAGTGGTAGTGGACATGGCGTCATGACCTCCCCGTCTTGCCGACTGTGGGCCCCCGGTGCGGAGCAAGAAGGTTACGCCGATGCACTCGCTCCCCCGAGCGTGAGGCGACTCTACGCCTGGAAAAAGCCCCCGGCAACGCGGAGGAACAGCCACAATGCCGGCCGTCTGCTGACATTGCGGCGCCGCTGTGCCCAAGAATGTTCAACGCGCTGAACTGGGAAGACGCTGCCGCACCCGCAGGCACCCGAACCTCCAGCCCACTGATCTGGAGCGAGATTCCGACCGTCAGCGGGCCATCTGGCGTCCGAGTCCGTTTAAGGCCGAATGCTACGTTCGGCCCATAGCGGGGACGCTGGCCGCAGACGCCAGGACCTAAGCCTCTTCCACCGCGCCTGCCGCCAGCACATTGTGAGCGTGGGGAGGAGTTACTGTTATGCGCAAGCCGACGGCGAAAGAAGCAGCGACGGGCCCGGCGGGCACCCATGACCAATTGGGCGAGGGCGTCATTACGGAGCGGCTTCCGCTCGCTTACCCGGTGGTGCTGCGGGCGCTGATCAGCTGCGCCACGCGGACCGTCCGGCTGCTGCGGCAGCGCCGGATGCACCTGCCCAGAACGCATGTGGGGATGCGGCTGAGCTTCGCCGACGGAACATCGGCGCGGGTGTACCGGGAGACGGTCATCGACCGGGGCGCCACCGCCGATCCGTGCGTGCTGGTGGTGGAGTTCCGGCTGCGCGTCGTGCGCGGCCGCGGGCATGCCGCGTTCCGGTGGGAAAGCCTGTTCAACACGCCCCTGTTCGCCGGCTTCCCGGGCTTGGTCTCGAAGCTGTGGCTGGCCCATGACGAGCGCGGCCGGTACCGGGGCCTGTATGAGTGGGATGGCCCGCGGCGTGCCGAGGCCTACGCGCGCGCCTTGTGGCGAGTGCTGGCGCTGGTGTCGGTGCCGGGCTCGATTCACTATGTGGTGCTGCCCGGGCTGCGCCGCGACGAAGTGCTGGCGCGGCCGCAGATCCTGGCCGGTATCCCGGCAGCCGAGGCAGCCTGGTGGCGGCCGGTCGAGGTTGAGTGAGGCACCCAGTCGGCATCCTGGTGGCCGGCGCCGGCCCGGCCGGGCTGGCACTGGCGCTGCAGGCCCATGATCACGGTGGCACCGTCCGGGTCATCGACCGGCGGCCAGAAGCGTTCCGGCTCTCCCGTGCGCTGATCATGCATACGCGCACGCTGGAGGTACTGCGCCCGCTCGGGGTGACCGACGCGCTGCTGGCCAGGGCCGACATCAGCCCGCGAGCGGACCTGCACCTGGGAAGCGGCCGGGTGGTCCGCGTCGGCCTGGCCGGGCTTGCGCTGCCGGATACCGCCTTCCCGCACCTGACGCTGATCCGGCAGATGGACGTCGAGATGGTGCTCACCCGGGCCCTGGCCAGCCGCGGGGTCGAGGTGGAACGCGGCACCGAACTGGTGAGCGTGTGCAATGGCCCGGCCGGCGTACGAGCGGTGTTGCGGTCACCGGCCAAGGTGGAGGAGGCCCTGTTCGGTTTCGTGGCCGGTTGCGACGGCCCGGCCAGTGCCGTACGGGCTCAGGCCGGCATCGGATGGCCGGGAAGCGCGTACCCGGTGGAGATCGTGCTCGCCGACGCCGAACTCGATGCTGATCTCGCCGCTGGTACCGCCCATGTCGTGGCCGGGCAGCAGGGACTGGTGCTCGTCTTTCCCCTCGGCGAGCGGGCCACATGGCGGCTGCTCACGACGCGGCCCGCCTGCACCGGCCCGCTGCCCTTCGGGCAGCTCGGCCCGCCGGTCCCCGTCGCTGAGCTGCAGGCGCTCCTGGACCGGGCCGGCTTGGACGCGCAGATCACCGGCCTCGCCTGGTCCGCGCGGGTCAAGGTGCAGCACCGCATAGCCGACCAGTTCCGCCGAGGACGGCTCTACCTGGCCGGGGACGCCGCCCACGCCTACTCCCCCGCCACCGGCCAGGGGATGAACGCCGCCATCCAGGACGCGGCCAACCTCGGCTGGAAACTCGCCTTCGCGGGCCCGGAATCACAACACGAGGCACTGCTGGAGTCCTACGACCATGAACGCCGGCCCGTGGCCCGCCAGGTGCTGGCCATGACGCACCTGGCGTTCTGGGCCGAAGCCGCCACCGGACGCCTCCCGTCCCTGATGCGTGGCCAGCTAGCACCGCTCGCCGCGCCGCTCGTGCCCGCTGTGCTGAGCCGCCGCCGTCTGCTCGCCGAGGGGGTCCGGCTTGTGTCGCAGTTGCGGGTGAGCTACCGCAACAGCCCCCTGTCGGTGGAGGCAATGCCCCGGCCACGTACCGGCCTACGCGCGGGGGATCGGCTGCCTGACCGGACCGTACGTTCCGCCGGGCGCATCGTCCGGTTGCACGAGCTGCTCGCCCGGCCGGGCGTGCACGTGCTGCTCGAGCGCGACGCGGATCGGCCCGACACGCTGCCGACCGGGCCGCTGGTCCACATCCACCGGCTCACCAGCACCCCCGGCCGCGGCCTGATAGCCGTCCGCCCCGACGGCCACATCGGACTGCGCTGCCAGACCGCCGACGCGGATCGGCTCAACGCCTGGCTGACTCTCGTCGGAGCCGGAAACCCCGAACCCCGTCGCGGCAGGGCGGCCTGCACGCGCAAGGGACCGCAGTCTACCCAGGCTGTTGTGCAATCTGCCCACCAGCTAGGGCCAGGTCTGGGCGGATTGCCGCACTAAAGCGCTTGCCCCCGCGGTTGACATTGCCAACAGTGGCCGCTGCCAGGTGCTCGCCGGACTCGGTGGCCAACGCCTCATGGCCGCGCGGGTATTGATTCCCGGCGTTGCCGCGACGCCTCCGGCACCCGGCCAGGGGCGCACCAGTGGGGAGCCCGAAGGGATCACCGTGAACACCAAGATCAGGGGAATGCTCGCGGCGGGAACGTGCGCGGCCGCCGCGCCTGTCTGCCAGACATCACAGGTCTGTACCCCGGCATCCCTGGTGAGGGGACTGCGCACGCAGGACCCAGGCACGAAGGCCAGCGTTGACGGCATGGTGGTGCGGATCACTGGCCTCGTAGCGACATTCCGCGGGGATGGCCTGCCGGTGTGACCTGCGACATAGCGGTGAGAGGACAGCGGATGCATCTGCACACGAAAACTATGAAAAGGCACGGCCAGGTCCCTGGATGGCGGCGGCCGGCAGCCGAGCGGCTGGACCAGCTGCTGGCGCTGCCCATGCTGGCGCTGACCGTTGTTTTCCTCGCGGACCTGGTGCTTCCGGTCCTTTACCCCGATATGCCACCTACCGCACGGGCGACACTAGGGCCAATCGACCTGGGAATCTGGGCGGCATTCCTCGCCGAATACCTCGCCCGGCTGTTCGTAGCACCCAACCGGGTGGCGTTCATCCTCCACAACCCACTCGACCTGCTGCTGGTGGTCATCCCCGTGCTGCGCCCGCTGCGGCTGGTGCGGTCGGTCACGCTCATCCGCGCTGTGCGGCTCACCCGTATCGGGGCCGGAACCGGCCGCGTTGTCCGGCAAAGCCGGCTACGCCTGGCCAGCCGTGCTGCGCTACTAGCCGCTGGCTCAGCCACAATCATGATCCTTGCCGCCTCGGTAATGGAACTCGATGCGGAGCGTGGCGCGGTACATGCCAACATCACCACATTCGGCGATGCGCTGTGGTGGGCTGTGTCAACGATCACCACAGTGGGGTATGGCGACCACTACCCGGTGACCGCTGCCGGGCACGCGATCGCGATCGTACTCATGATCGTCGGCGTGGGCATGTTCGGCGTCGTAGCCGCGTCAGCATCCGCCTGGTTCATCTCGGCGGACCAGGAAGAAGACAGGCATCAGCAGGCAGACACTCTCACCACGCTCACGGTGGAGATCGCCGCCCTGCGCCAGACGGTCTCCGAGCTTTCCGCGCATCTTGCATCCGGGCCGCCCACCCTCCCAGATAAGGTCCAAGACGCTGACGGTGCTCGGCACGTGGTGGCCGGGGTGTGACACAAAACCTGTATCCCACAGCGGGGCAAGTGCTCACCGGCCGCCGGTTCCCGGTTATGGTCTGGCGGCCAAAAGTCGGATGCCGTTCCTGCGCGGTACCGGCATGATACGAACGTGGTCAAGGTCGGTGATTTCGCCAGCGCACCGGACGCGGCGGCCGCCTCCTGGGTGGTGGAGGGGCTGCGCGGGTTTGCTGAAAGTGTGCTGTCGCTCGTGCCTGCGGGGTTCGAGGCCTACGGGAGAATCTTTCATCCCGCCTGGCGTTGGGACCCGACCACGCGGGTGTCATGGGGTGAGGTGGCGGAGGCGAACGGCCGGATCGCCCACCGCACCATGCAGTGGGAGTCCGTCACCGGGTCGCGGCGCTTTCACCATGGCGATCACCAGCAGGGCATATGGGATCACGAGCCAGCAGAAGGCGCGCTGCCCCAGGAGCTGACCCCCGCGCTCGCCTCCTTGCTGGCGCGGCACACTGCCACCCCGGAGCGGTGCTGGTTCGCGGTCTGGGACGGGTTTGGCTGCCTTGATTTCGGTGCTGACCAACCGCCGTCCTTCGAAATCCCCCACCGGCGGCTGCTGCTGCTGACCGGGCCGGTTACGGCTGTGCTGGCGTCACTGTGCGCGCCGCCGTGGTGGCAGTCGCCGACGTTGTGGTGGCCGGACGACCGGGCCTGGTGCGTCGAGACCGAGGTGGACCTGATGAGTACCTACGTCGGCGGCCGCCGCCAGTGCATCGAGGAACTTATGGCGCATGAAGAACTGGAAGCCATGGCCGCCGACCCGGGCGACGGTGTTACCTTGCTGGCCGACGAACTGAATCCCCCACCGGCCTAAGCGCTGACCACACCGGCCGGGATTGCTGGGTCTGGTCTGCTCCGTCCTGCTCGCAGGTGCCAGAAGTCCTTGGGAGTGGGCGCCGGGTCAACGGCCGGCCGGGCGGGCCGCGCCAGGGCTGAGCCCGGCGCGGGAGCCGGGCCCGGCGGCGCGCAGCGCCGACGCTCTTGATCTAAGTACGGATTAATTCGGCATCGCGGCGTGGTGCGCGCTGGCATCGAAGGCCTCGGTGGTGACGATGGCCCGCAGGGCGGCCAGGTGTCCGTCATATGCTGCCCGCCCGGCCCGAGTTAGGGACAGGCTGGTCCGCACTCGCGATGCGCTGGTGGACTTGTGCACGTCGAGGTAGCCCGCCTCGTGCAGGACCCGTACGTGCTTGGACAGAACCGAGTCGGCCACTCCCAGGCCTTCCCGCACCGTGGCGAACTCGGCGGAGCTGACCGCGGACAGTATCGCGCAGATCTGCAGCCGGTTCGGTGCATGCACGATCTCATCGAAGCGGGCGGCAGTAGTCACTGGCCTGCCTGCAGGCGCGCCCGGAGCAGGTTGTCGGTCCACCGCCCGGCCACGACGGTGAGCGGCACCGCCAGCACGCCTGCGGCCAGGAACGCGCCATGTGCCCCGCGGTCAAGGCCGAGCCAGCAAGCGAACGCGATCAGCGCGCTCAGGGCCAGGACGTGGCCGGCAAAGACGGCCCGCGTGCGGGCATCGAAATACTTCATGGCCACGCCCACCCGCCGCTGGTTCCACCACCCCAGCGCGCCGCAGCCGACCGTGTAGGCAGCCACCGACC
>Ga0318534_10000503_pt1 | contig 13220 bp, 14 predicted proteins | sample GRESIP117b4f26_FD_202502 | JGI IMG/M metagenome (GOLD analysis project Ga0318534, IMG submission 202502) | Tropical soil microbial communities from Luquillo Experimental Forest, Puerto Rico - GRE.SIPMG.117b4f26 | ecosystem: Environmental > Terrestrial > Soil > Tropical forest > Bulk soil...
GTGCTGACCCATCCAGCGGGTCATCGCGACCGGGTCGGTCAGGTGCCGGAACACCTCCTCGATGGGGGCGGGAAGATCGAGTTCGGTGGCGAATGAGTCGGTCACGCTGGTGATTGTCCGCCGTCGGCGGGGTCGCTGGTTTGCAGTGCGGTTTGGAGCTGGCCGAGGTGGTGGGTCCAGAAGTCGGCCAGGAACTCCTGCACTGCGGAAAAGCCGCGAGGGTTGACTAGGAACAGGTGACGCGTGCCCTGGCGGTGCTCGTCGACCAGGCCGGCTTCGCGCAGCACTTTCAGGTGGCGGGACACCGCCTGGGGGGTGATGTCGAGGTGGCTGGCGATGTCACCGACCGGGCGGGCATCGTGCGAGACGAGCTGCAGGATGGCCCGGCGGTGCGGTTCGGCGAGCGCCTTGAGGGCCGCGTCGGGGTTCACGGTTGCCGGCCGAGGAACGCCACGAGCCGGTCGGTGAGCGGGGCATCCGCTGCGATCGGCACCGCTGGGCCGATGCGGGGAGCGCGGGAGCCCGGGGAAATGGCCTGTTCGGCGAAGGTCAGCGCATGCGCGGCTAGGGTGTCGTCCAGGGCGGCCGGCTGGCCGGTGGCCTTGGCCAGGTCCCAGCCGTGGACGAGGATGTCCAGGGTGGTGAAGCCGGCCAGGGCGGGGCCAGGCATGTCGCCGAGCGGTGTGGTGTGCACGCGGGTGAGGGTATCGCCCGCGCTGGCGGCGGTCAGCGCGGCGGCCGACGCTTGCGCGTACGCGGCGGCCGGGTCCTGGCCGGCTAGGTCAGTGCCGGGCAGGCCGCCGGGCGCCATCGGGTGGCGGGGGCCCAGGTCGCCGAGCAGCGCCTCGCTGAGCCATAGGGTGCCGATGATGTGGTTGAGCAGGTCCCGGACGTCCCACTCGGTGCACGGCGTGGGCCCGTCAGCCTGGTCAGGGCGCACCGTCTTGACGATCCCGGCGGTCGAGGCGACGGCACGGTCAAGAGCTTCGTAAAGTTCCATGATCTTCCTTCCACGTCAGGGAGATCCCTGACCTCAGATGCCAGTGCAATAATCCTATTGCGCAACAAGGCCTTTGCGAAAGAGCTAGCTTGCAAAATGATCCGGTTGTGATCAGCTTGGAAAGCTGCCCGTCGCGGCCCGCAGGCCAGCAAGCCTGGCGCCTGGGAGCCCGGTTACTCCGTAGCCTCGCTCCAGGCCCGTTGGCCAGCTGCGGCCACCCCTTGGCCAACGTCTGATCACCTTGTCGCCCGGGCCCGGGCCGCCGCATCGCACACCCGCGGCTTCTCCATAACCGCGCCATCCTCGCGAACAGACGACCGGTCCCGCCAGTGCGTAGGCCGCTGGCTTGGCCGGCTGGTCACCGGCAGCCAACATGCACAGGCCGTGAGACGATGGGGCTGGCCCGGCCGGGGCTGCGCCCGGGGAGCGGAGGAGCGCGATGGGTGAGGCGGACCGCGACAGCAAGGCCGCGTACAACTACCCCCGTTTCGATGAGCACGTGGCCACCGGGGGTGACATGGCCGATGAGGACGCCTTCCGGGCCTCACCCTGGGCAGGACAGCGGGCGCCGGATTTCACCCTGCCGCGGCTCGGCGGCGGCGATGTCCGGCTGTCCGACCTGTGGCGGTCCAAGCCGCTGGTGATGGAGTTCGGCTCGTTCACTTGACCGTATTGCTCCGCAGAGGGTCCTCTGCTTGATGCCGCGGCGGCTCGCCACTCTGAGGCCGCGTGGGTGTTCATCTACACCCGGGAGGCGCACCCGGGCGAGAACGTTCCTCACCACGACAGTTTCGACCGCAAGCTCGCCTGCGCCAAGCTGCTGGCTGAGGAGGCCGGTATCAGCCGGGACATCCTGGTGGACGACCTGGACGGCACGGTGCACCGCGCTTACGGGCTGATGCCGAACATGACCTGGGTGGTCGGCCGGGGGGGCAGGGTGGCCTACAAGGCAAACTGGACCAGCGCCGCCAACGTGGAAGCCTTCCTGGGCCGGTTCCTGGCTGGCCAGGCCGAGCACCCCCCAGGGACCTTGCCCGCGATGTACGAGACGCAGCAGGCCGAGTTCCGCTACACCGACCGTAAGCGGTTCATGCAGCAACTGCTGCGCAACGGGCCGCGCGCGGTGGCCGAGTTCGAGAAGGCCCAGCAGCTGTGGGCCCAGCGCGCCGCGACCTGACCGGCCCGGGTTGGGTCCGCGATAGCGGCGGTACCCTGGAGACCGTCCCTCGGCGCTGACCTGCGCCGGTTACCTGCCTGGCTGTGCCTGGCGGGCGCCTGGAGGCTTGATGGCCTACGACGAGGACCTCGCCGACCGCGTACGCGAGGTTGTGCTCATCGACGCCGAAGTGACCGAGCGCAAGATGTTCGGCGGCCTTGCCTTCCTCCTCGATGGGCACATGTTCGTCGGCATCGTGGGCAGCGAGCTCATGGTCCGGCTCGGCTCCCAGGCCGCTCAGCGAGCCCTGGAACTCGACCATGTCCGGGAGATGGACTTCACCGGAAAGCCGATGAAGAACATGATCTTCGTGCAGCCCGCTGGGCTGCATGACCCGGAACTAGAGCGCTGGGTCACTGCGGCTGCCGACTACGCCCGGACCCTCGACCCTAAACAGCCCAGGCGCCCAGGACGCCCCGGCCGCCGCTAATCGGGCAGGATCGCCACAACCAGGCAGACGCTCAGCTGTGAGGTGCTGGGTGCCCTGGCCGCAAGCTGATATTGCGCGGCCGTGTTTGATATTGGCTGGGGCGAGGGGGCTGCGATGATCGACTACCGCATCATCGGGCCGCTTGAGGTCAGCGCGGACGGGCTAGTGGTCGATATCGGCGGCCACAAGCTGCGGGCGCTGCTGGCCATCTTGCTCTTGCGGGCGAACGAGCAGTTCGGCATCGCCAAGAAGGTCGCTGCAACGATCGAGGAATTCTTCGGCACCCCTCCCGCCAGCTGATCGGAAAGGAAATCGCCATGCCCGTCATCGTTGTCACCCGGCTGCGGCTGAGGGACCCAGCCCTGCTGGATGAGTTCTTCACCGACGCCGTAGCCGCCATCGAGCAGGCGCAGCAGTCCCAAGGCAACCTCGGCGCGGACGCGCTCGCCGACGCTAACAACGCATGGTGGTCCGTCACGGCCTGGCAAGACCGCTCCTTGATGCAAGGCTTCGTGGACAGCCAGCCGCACCTGGGAATCAGCACCCGCCTGGACCATTACTGCGACGAGGCGACCTTCGTTGACTGGGAGCAGGCCAGCCCCGATTTGCCGGACTGGCGGACCAGCTGGCGCCACCTCACCGCTGATGGCAAGGTCGCCGCGCTGCTTACCCACGCGGCCCGGATCGGGTTTGCGCAGTTCGCGGACGGTGGCGGACGCCACCGCCCCCGGGGCCCTTCCATGCCGGTTACTATCCCCGCGCCCGGGGTGGCGCACCCCGGGTCGGCTCGCTCGGGTCCGGTGACGTAGCGTCATCGGGGTCACCTCTCCAACCCCGAGGAGAACCCCATGCCTGGTCCCACCGTCGTCCTCGTCCACGGCGCCTTCGCCGACGCGTCCGGGTTCGCGGGAGTGATCCGCGAGCTCGAGAGCGCCGGCCACACGGTGCTCGCCCCGCCGAACCCGTTGCGCGGCGTCGCCTTTGACGCCAGCGTCGTCGCCAACGTGGTCAAGGCCATCGACGGCCCGGTCGTGCTGGTCGGGCATTCCTACGGAGGCGCCGTGATCGGCCAGGCGTCGGCCGGCCTGGAGAACGTGACCGGCCTGGTGTTTCTCGCGGCGTTCGCGCTGGAGGTGGGCGAGAGCTGCGCGAGCGTGCAGCAGCCATTCCCGCCGCCTCTGCTGGCCAAGACGGTCGCTCCGACCCCCTACGACGCGCCCGGCGCCGCGGGCGGTCCCGACGTGTACGTCGCCAAGGAGCAGTTCCGGGAGACGTTCTGCGCCGACGTGCAGGTGGACACGGCCGATGTCATGTTCGCGACCCAGCGCCCGCTCGCGTTCGCGGCGCTCAACGAGAACGCCACCGCGGCGGGCTGGAAGAGCAAGCCGACCTGGTTCCTGGTTTCCGAGCACGACAACGCGATCTCGCCGGACGCGGAACGGTTCATGGCGCAGCGGATGGGCGCCACGACCGACACCATCGACGGCTCGCACACCGCGTTCATCGCGAAGCCGGTCGCCGTGGCCGCGTTCATCCGCCAAGCGCTGCAGTGACCTCGTAGACCGAGACGTGGCGTGCACCGGGATTCGCCGCAACTGTTTTGCCAGGTCACGGGCGTCGCGGACGGCCCGCGCCGGGGTGATCACGCTGCCCTTCGCGCGGCCAGGGCGCTGCGGGACTGACCTGACGCGCCGCGGGCCGCGGAAACAGTCCTGAGCTGACGGGACCGCCGCGCCCGGCGACGCCGGCGCCGGTCACCGGCCTCTAGCTCCTCATCCGGGTTCAGGAACAACTCGGCGAACATCGGGTGCATGGCGTCCTCCTTTCTCGCTATCGAGGTTGCCGCTAAGGCCGGCCGGCCGGCATCGGGCGGACGCCTTATTTAGGGGAGTGCGCGAGCGGGACCGCGATACCTACGACCGGCTTAAGGGGGGGCATCCCGGAACCGATGACGGCGACCTGACGCCAGCTCCGGCGGCTGGAGCAAGTCCTGGCCGACCGCCAGAGCCGTCGGCGTGGCCGTGGCGGGAGGGGGACGCGGAAGGCCAGGCCGTCGCTGGAGTAGTCGGGGCGGGCGTTGGGCCAGCGCCTGGCGATGATGCCGCGCATCAGCGTGTTGGCGTGCTGCACGTCCATGGTCAGCCAGGCCACGCCGCGGGCCTGCGCGCGGCCGATCAGCACCCGCAGCAGCGCTGATCCGATCCCCCGGCCCTGCCAGGCGTCGGCGACCACGACCCCGACGTCCGCGGTGCATCCGCGGCCGGGCCCGGCCCGGTCGACGGCCATGGCGTGCCCGATGATCACGCCGCCGTCGGTGGCGACCAGCACGTCGGCGCCGGCGCCGCCGGCCAGGCGGCGCAGCATCGACCCGGTCGGGGTGACCGCGGCGAAGAACCTCAGGTACCGGGTGCGCGGCGACAGCCCGGCGAAGAACTCGCCCAGTGCGGCCAGGTCCGTGGGCCGCGCGGGGCGGATCTCGGCGGAGGCGGGCCGTTGGGTCTGGTCTTGCGCTAGCGTGCGCCGGGCCGCGACGGAGGTGGGGTGCCGGGGCCAGTCCTGCAGCTCAGCGGGCCGGATCATGCCTGTGCTCCCGCCTGGCGCGGTGCGGCTTGGCCGACGATGAGCGGCCGGACGATCGGCGGCATTCGGCGCCACTGTCCCCGGTCGGTCAGAGTCACCGTGTAGCCGCGGTCGCCGAGCCGCTGAAGCGTTTTGCGGTTGCAGTTGCAGCCGGCCGCGAACGCCCGCCAGGGGCTGTGGAACCGATCCTGCCAGCGAGCAAGCCGACGCTCGTCCGAGCGCACGTGCTCGATGAACAGCAGCGAACCCCCGGGTCGCAACACTCGGCGGATCTCGTTGAGCGTGGCTTGGGGGTTCGTGACCGTGCAGAGCACCAATGTCGAGACCACAGTGTCGAAGGTCTCGTCCTCGAAGGGCAGCGTCTCGGCGGTCGCGCGCACCACCTCGGCACGCCTGGTTTGCTGCGCGACGCGTCGCTCGAGTCGCCTGGCCATGTGCGGCTCGGGCTCGCAGAGTACTAGCCGGTCGAGCCCGTCCGGGTAGTAGGCCAGGTTCAATCCCGTGCCCGCCCCGATCTCGAGCACGGCGCCGCTGGTTCGGCTGACCAGCGCGCGCCTGCGCTCGGCCATGCCTGCTCTTTCGCCCAGCGCGAGCACGAAGTCGTAGATTCGGGCCGAGAACCAGCTGCCGTGCACCGCGTCGGCTTCGGCCGCGGGCGCGGCATCCGTGTGTGCCTGGCCTGGAATGCTCGCACTCTCGGAGGGTGAGAGCCTCGCGGAGCCGTGGCGGGCCTGTGGCGCGGTGGCGCCGTTGTCGTGACCGAAGCTGTCTGTCGCTGTGGTGCCCATGCGGCGAGTGTGGGTGGCGCGCCTGTCAGCTGGCTGTCACGTGTCGACACCGCGGTGCGGGAGGCTGGCATGATGCCAAGTGATGTTCTTGGTACTCGGCGCCGTTACCGTGGTCGGCCCGGACGGGCGGGTCGTCGCGCTCAGTGACCGCCAGCGGTCACTGCTGGCCAGCCTGCTGGCCCGGGCCGGCACTGTCGTGAGCGTTGACAACCTCGTGGAGCTGGTCTGGCCGGAGGATCCCCCTCAGGATCCCGTGGCGGCGCTGCACAACCAGGTGTCCCGGCTGCGCCGGGCCATCCGGTTCACGCGGATCGAGACCGTGGCTCCCGGCTACCGGCTGGCCGTGGGCCCGGACGATGTGGACAGTCAGCGGTTCGACCGGCTGGTGCGGGCAGACACGGCCGGGTCATTGAGCGAGGCTCTGAGCCTATGGCAGGGTGCGGCCTACGCCGAGTTCGCCGAGTCGCCGGTGGCCCGGTTTGAGGCGCTCCGGCTTGAGGAGGCCCGCCGGCAGGCGACCGAGCGTTGGCATGAGCTTCGCCTGGACGAGGGCTCTGCCGACCTTCCGGCTCTGGAGGCGTTCGCCACCGAACATCCGTTCCGAGAACGTGCCCACCTCGTCCGCATGAGGGCCTTGTACGCGGATGGGCGCCAAGCCGAGGCTCTCGCGGCGTACCAACGCTACGCCGACCGGCTCGGCGACGAGCTCGGGCTCGAGCCTTCGGCGGCCATGCAGGAACTGCGGCTGCGCATACTCCGCCACAACGTTGCGCCGCCGACCCCGCTGCGAGCGATGCGCGTAGGTCACGTTTCCGCCGGTGACCGCCGAGTCGCCGTGGCCACCGTCGGGAGTGGGCAGCCGCTGATCGCGCTGCCCGGCTGGGTATCGAACATCGACGTCATCGCCGCGGGCCGCGATCCGCGCTCCTCGGTGTTTCAACGACTGGTCCGAACCCACGCGCTGGTCATGTACGACCGCTACGGGACCGGACGCTCCCCCGGTCCGGTCGACGACTTCGGCCTGGACGCGAGCGTGGCCGAGCTGGCCGCCGTGGCGACCTACGCTGGAGCGCCGGTCGACCTGCTCGCCATGTCCCAGGCCGGACCGGTTGCCGTCGCGCTCGCCGCGACGCGGCCGGATCTGGTGCGGCGACTGGTGTTCTTCGGGACTTACGCCGCCGCCGCCGAAGTATTCACCCGCCCGGACCTCAGCGCCACCTTCATCGCGTTGGTGCGCAGTCACTGGGGGCTCGGCTCCAAGCTGCTCGCCGACCTCTACCGGCCTGGCCTGACCGATGCAGCGGCCGACCACATGGTCGCAGTGCTGCGAGACTCGGCCGACCGCGACGTGGCCGCCGGATATCTCGCGGCCATCTACGCCGCCGACGTGACCGCCCTCCTGCCGGCGGTGAGCGCACCTGCACTCGTGCTGCACTACCGAGGCGACCGCGTCATACCCCACCGCGGCGGCCTGCAGCTGGCCGAAGGCCTGCCCGACGCCCGGCTGGTCACCCTCGAAGGGCGCTACCACCTGCCCGACGTCCGTGACCTCGACCACATTGTCGACACCATCGCTGCCTTCCTGTCCAGACCGCCCTAGTGGCGGGGTACCGGGCTGGTGGCCGTCAGGGTGTGGTGACAGTGGCGAGGTAGGTGCCGGGAGCAGAGTCATACACGTAGAGTCCCATCACCTGGTTCTGGAACACGGTGTTCGCGGTCACCGGGCTGATGCCGTCTGGAGAACACAGCGGGCTGGCCGCGACATCGATGGGATACCACGTCGCCCTGCCGAACGAAGGCCAGTCGCCGCGGGTGGCGGGGATGAACGCCATGGACGATTTCTGAGCCGAGCTGATGGTCGCGAGGTGGAACCCGCCCGACACGGCGGTGATCCCGTCGAAGTGGGTGAACAGCTGCGGGGTGTTGCCGTAGTTGTAGAACCTCGGCTTCCCGAAGGCCCCGGTTTGCTCGTTGTAGTTCATCAGGAAGGCCCGCTGGTTTCCGTGCGGCGAGGAACCGTGGGCCAAGGAGCCGCCGGCCAGGGTGTAGCTGGGGCTGCCGGGGCCGCCGTTTTGCCAGATGCCGTACAGCGTGGTCCCGCTCGACAGGCTTCCGCCGAGTTGGAGCAGCGTCCACTGATGGGTGGACATGTTGTAGATGAACGCGTTGCCGGACACCCCGTGGCCGGGGTTGAGGTCGTAGTTGCCCACCACCAGGTTGCCCATGGTGCTATGGGCGATGGTGTCCATCACCATGCAGCCGGGCTGGTCGGACGGGCAGGCCCGCACGCCGTCGACCGTGTTGCGGCCATCGGCGGGTACGTCAATGGTGGTCCAGGTACCACCGCCGCTGACCGGCCCGAGGTAGATCATGCCGTGGTTGAGGACACCGTTCTTCGGCTGCGTCCGGTAGCTTCCGACGGCGCGGACCTGGCCCGCCGGGATGGCGTTCGGGTTATAGGTGCTGGTGTCCGGACCGTAGAACGTCCCGGTCTGGAAGCCCGGGAACGTCGGGGTCAGCGTCGATACCTCCTTCGCCGCGCTGGTGAGCGGGCCCTGGTAGAGGAACGGCAACGTGTTTTCCTTGGTTCCGGTCGCATGCGACCCCGTCAGGATGACGTTCCCGTCCGTAGTCCCCCGAACGCCGGTGACGATATCCCCTTTCCCCAAGATCGGGCAGATAGAGACGGCGCCGGTCGCCTGGGGGGCGGGGAGTCCGGTTCGGGCTAGTGATGCCTGGTTGGCGGTCATCGGTTTTCTCCTGTCTAGGTGTCGTAGTGCGTCATGACTCGGATTTCGGGGGGGCCAGACTGGCCAGGGCCGGGCTGGCGGTGAGGACGGCGCATTCGGTGTAGGAGTCGACTTGCTTTCCGGCCAGGAGTCGGGTGACCGAGATCCCGGCGTAGCACGCGGCGCGCCCGGCGGGGGCGAGGGGAGCCTGAGCCTCGCGGGCCGGAACTGTCGCGCGCCAGCACGTCACGACGCGGTCATCCTCAGCGATCTGGTCCTCGATCTTGACGTACAGGCCGGGATGGACGCCGCGGCGGCTGGACACGAAGTGGCGCACGCCTACGGGACCGGTCACGTCCGGCTCGGCGCCGGGCAGGTGGCCCACGAAGTCGGCGGCAATCAGCTCGTCGATCAGCTCGAGCCGTCCCTCGTTGAGAACGGCCTCGATGAACAGCCGGACCCTGAGCTTGTTGAGCTCGCTGATGTTCTTCATCTGTGCCATGGTCCGGGCGGCGGCATGGCTGCTACAAGGGAGGATTCCCGAGGGTTTCCCCCCAGGTTTTGCCTGGCCAGGTCGCCGGCCAGCGGGGTAGCGTCAAATAATGCCGTTCGCTTCCGGGGGCGTTCTGCTCGAGCGCGAACGCGAGCTGGAGACGCTGCGTGATGGGCTTGACCACGCAGGCGCCGGCGAGGGCACGCTGCTTCTGATCGAGGGACCCGCGGGCGCCGGCAAGACGGTGCTGGCGCGGGAGGCGCGTGCGGCGGCCGAGCGAGCGCGGATGATGCCGCTCGAGGCGAGGGGTTCAGAGCTCGAGCAGCCGTTCGCGTTCGGCGTGGTGCGCCAGCTGCTGGAGCCGGTGATCAGCAAGGAGCCCGGGGACACCGACCTGTTCGCGGGCGCGGCCGGTCCCGCGGCGCGGCTGTTTGAGCCAGGCGAGCGGCGGCCGCTGGATACCGGGGGCGGATTCGAGGCGCTGCACAGCCTGTACTGGCTGGTAGTGAACCTGGCCGACCAGGCCCCCGTGCTCGTGCTGGTTGACGATTGCCAGTGGGCTGACCCGGACTCATTGCGGTTCCTGGCCTACCTGGCGCAGCGGATCGAGGGGCTTCCGGTGACGATGCTGCTCACCGGGCGCCCGCCGAATGCCGGCGGAGACGAGGCGGGGACGTTGTGGGTGCAGCTGGCCTCGCGCCCCGCCGCGGCCGCGCTGTACCCGCGGCCGCTGAGCCAGTCAGCCGCGGTGACGCTAGTGCGGGAGCGCCTGGGCGCCGATGCGGCGGAGGAGTTCTGCCGTGCCTGTCACACGGCCACCGGCGGCAACCCGCTCTTCCTGCGGGAGCTGCTGGGAGCTCTGGCCGCCGCCGGGGTGGTGCCGTCGGCGGACGCGGCGAGCGCCGTGCAGGACGTGGGACCGGCCGCGGTGAGCCGTTTCGTCCTGCACCGGCTCGCTGCGCTCGGTCCGGCGGCGATCGAGCTGGCGCGAGCGGTCGCCGTGCTTGGAGACGACAGCGAGCCGCTGCTGGCCGGCCGGATATCGGGCCTGGGCCAGGACGACGCCCGAGCGGCGGCAGATGACCTGGTGCGGGCGGACATCTTCGTTCCGGCTGAGCGCCTGGGGTTCGTGCACCCGATCGTGCACGCGGCGTTGTATGAGGATCTCGCGCCCGGTGAGCGCCAGGCCCGGCACGCGGCGGCCGCCGAGGCCCTGGCTCGCGAGGGGGCCTCGGCCGAGCGGGTCACCGCGCACCTGCTGCTGACCTCGCCGACGGGGGATCAGCACCGGGTCAGCACGCTCAGGTCGGCTGCGACCGCCGCAGCGCACCGGGGCGCTCCGCGGACGGCGGCCACGTACTTGCGGCGGGCACTGGCCGAGTCCCCGTCCGAGCAGGATCGGGGGGAGATCCTGGCCGAGCTCGGCTGGTACGAAGTGGCCACAATGCAGTTCGAGGCGGCCGATGAACACCTGCGCGCGGCGCTGGGCTCGGGCGCCACGCTGGCGACCCGGGCCGACGCCGCGATATCCCTCGGGCGGTGCGCGATCGTGTCCGGCGGCCACTCGGCCGCGGCCGCGGCCGAGGCGCTGTCGTCGCTGGCCGGGGAGTTGCGGCCCGCCGATCCCGAGCGCTCGCTCGAGCTGGGCGCTGAGCTGCTGATCGTCACGGCCTCGGTCCCGCCCCTGCGGCCCCGCCTCGCCGCTCACTTGCGGGAGTTTCATGATCTGGCCCGGGGGCACCCGGGTTTCGAGGCCGTGGCGAGGATCATCAGTGCCCAGCAACAGCTCTTGCAGGGAGGTCCGGCCGCGGCGGCCACGGATGACGTCCAGGCGGCCCTCATGGCTGGCCTGCCACCCAGCGCGCAGAATACCGCCGGGCTCGCGGCGCTGCTGACGTTGATCGTCGGCGAGCGGTATGAACTGGCTGACCGGCTGATGGACGCCGCGCTGCAGCGTGCCCGCCAGGAGGGGCACGCGACCAGGCAAGGCATCCTGCACGCGATGCACGCCGCGAGCGCACTCGCACAGGGTTCGCTGCACGATGCGCAGGTCGAGGCGGAGACCGGGCTGCTGCTCGTGGAGCACCCGCACTTCATCGCGCAGCTTCTCGTCGCGGTGGCGATGACCGTGCACGTCGAGCGCGGAGCGCTGGACGCCGCCGCCGGCCTGGCCGCAACCGGCGAAGCAATGGGAATCACCGAGGAACGCACCTACGTCCTCGAGTTCGTGACCGCGCGCGGGCGGCTGCGGATAGCCCAGGGTCAGCTCGAGGAGGGGGTCGCGGACCTCCTGTGGTGCGGCCAGCGGTTCGAGGCGCGGGCGGTGCAATGGCCAAGCAGCTGGAGGGCTTATGCAGCTCCCGCGCTGGCCGCCCTGGGAGACCATCAGCGGGCTGACAAGCTGGCCCGCGAGCAGGTCGCAGCGGCCCGGCGAGTCGGCGCGCCTGGAGCGTTGGGCATGTCGCTGCGTACCGCGGCCCTGGCCATCGGCGGGGACGAAGGGCTGGCGCTGTTCCGCGAGGCGGTCGCGGTCCTCGAGCGCAGTTCCGCCCGGCTCGAACTGGCTCATGCGCTCGCCGATCTCGGGACAGAACTGAGCCGCTCCGGCAGGCGAAGGGAGGGCCGGGACGCCCAGCGCCAGGCCATCAGCCTGGCCGGCCAGTGCGGTGCCGCAGCGCTGGCCGAAAGCGCAATGGCCGGACTGCACGCCGGGCCCGGACGCCGCGCCCGGCTCGAGCTGACCGGGCCGACCGCCCTGACCGCGGCGGAGCGGCGGGTGTGCCGTCAGGTAGCGGAGGGGCAGACCAACCGCGAGGTGGCGCAGGCGCTGTTCGTGACCGAGAAGACGGTCGAGCGCCACCTCAGCGCCGCCTACCAGAAGCTGGGCATCCGGTCTCGCTTCCAGCTGGCGTCGGCCATCGGCGGGTAGCCCTCAGGCGGCTGCGCCGCCCGGCGAAAACCGTAGGGAAAAGCCACGGGGTTCCTCCCTTGTGACCGGTCACGGCCGCCAGGCACGTTGGCGTGAAGCCCTTGTTCCGGCGGACGAATCCGCTGATGAAGAGAAGGAAGCCCGGTCATGACAGGTGTGCTCTACCGGCTGGCGCGGTTCTGCGTCCGGTATCGTTTCGCGGTTCTCGCCGCCTGGATCCTGCTGACGGTCGCGCTCGTCGGCGTCTCGCATCGCCTCGGCGACAAAACCAACGACAGCGTGACCCTGCCGGGAACCAACAGTCAGCAGGCCGCTGACGCGCTCAGCAAGTCGTTTCCCGACCAAGCCAACGGATCAAGCCCGATCGTGCTGCACGTCGCCAACGGGAAGCTGACCGACTCCAAGTACTCCCAGGCGGTCAACCAGGCGGCGGCCGACGTGGCCAAGGCGCCGGACGTGGCCTCGGTGGTCAACCCGCTCACCTCGCAGGGCGCCTCCGCGCTGAGCAAGGATCAGAGTACGGGATACCTCTCGGTGACCCTGTCGGTCAGCCCGGGGGCGATGTCCGTCGATGACGCTCAGACGATCATCGACGCGGCGGCCAAGCCCGCCCAGGCGGCCGGGATCCAGGTGGAGACCGGCGGCCAGCTCGGCGACAAGGTATCAAAGCCGTCCACCGAGATCAGCGAGCTGATCGGCATCCTCGCCGCGATGGTGATCCTCACGCTCACGTTCGGCACCGTGGTGGCGATGCTGCTGCCGATCGCAACCGCGATCCTGGGGCTGGCCTCGACTTTGTCGATCATCCAGATTCTCAGCCACACGTTTACGGTGTCCACGGTGGCGCCGACCCTGGCCACGATGATCGGGCTCGGCGTCGGCATCGACTATGCGCTGTTCATCGTGACCCGGCACTTCCGCGGCCTGAGGGACGGCCTGGACCTGCGGGAGTCGATCGCGCGGGCTGTCGCGACCTCCGGGGGCGCGGTGACCTTCGCCGGCGGGACCGTGACGATCGCGAGGATCGCGGGCAGCAGGGTCAGCGCGGCCAGGAC
>Ga0318534_10000513_pt1 | contig 13146 bp, 12 predicted proteins | sample GRESIP117b4f26_FD_202502 | JGI IMG/M metagenome (GOLD analysis project Ga0318534, IMG submission 202502) | Tropical soil microbial communities from Luquillo Experimental Forest, Puerto Rico - GRE.SIPMG.117b4f26 | ecosystem: Environmental > Terrestrial > Soil > Tropical forest > Bulk soil...
TACAATGCCGTGGGCTACGCGTTGCTGATCCTGCACGCGGTCGTCTCGGCGTTGCTCGCGCCGCCGCCGCTGGGCCCCGCCGGCGGACTGGCCGTCGGCATGCTGTACCTGATGTTCATCTGGCTGGTCGCCGGCCTCTATTTGCCGGAGATCCTGCACATGGGCATCGCGCACCGGGCGCTCGAGTTCAAGAGCTGGTTCGTCAAGTCGACCACGCTCCTCTGCAACACGCTCGCGATCTATGTGAACCCGCAGTCGTGGGTGAACCGCCACCGGCATCACCACGCGTTCTCGGATCGCGACGGCGACCCGAACAAGCTCGGCGCCGACGGCTTCTGGAAGACGCTCTATCTGTGCCTGTTCCCCTACAAGTGCCAGTTCGATCTCGCCCGAGATCCGATCTTCGCGACCTGGCCGATGCGCCTGGCCTCGAGCTCGGCCTTCGCGGTCGCGTCCCAGTTCACCAGCTACGCGTTCGTGTGGGCGATCGTCTCGGACTGGGTGTATGCGCTGGGGCTGTGGTTCAGCGTGGGCTCGTCGGCCTGTGGACGAACATGGTGCAGAACTACTGGACCCACGATCGGCGGTTCGGCGCCCGGCGCTATCACGACGGCGACAACGCCATGAACATCGGCGACTGGCTGCCGGTGACCGCCACGTTCAGCGCGTGCCTGCAGAACAACCATCACCATCACCCGCAGTTCTTGCGGCTGAGCCACTCCGCGGAGGAATACGACTTCGGCTTCCGGATCGCGCGGCTCATGAAGAGCCTGGGGCTCGTGAAGGCGTCGAACACGGGCGGACGGCTGCCGGCGGGCCTGGAGATGAAGGAGGTCGGGTTCTAGACTTGTCGCAACCCCGGCGTGCGGCACTGCAGAGGGTGGCGATCGGTGTGGGCGTCGTCGTCGGACTCTACGGATGCGCCACGGCCGGGACCCTCGCGGAACACGAAACGAGGAACAAGGTCTACTCGGGCACCCGCAGGCATGTCGAGCTCAAATGCGCGCACGCGGTCTGTCTCGATTTTCTTGCATGATCGGGAAGATCCCGGTCTTCTCGTAATAGGCGCGCTCGGCGCGACGAAAATCAGGAAAGAGGCGGGTCACGCGCTCGCCGTAGGCGGCCGGCCGCCGGGCACCCATGTAGGCGTCGAGCTCGCCTGCCGCCACCATGTCGCCGAGATTGCGGCCGGCCGGCACCCACTGGTGCGGCACGTCGGGCGGCAAGGTGACGTCGACTTCCTTCACCTTCGAGCCTTCGCCGCCCTCGAACCAGCGCATGTCCTTCGGCGCGACGCCGTACTCCTCCTCGAGCATGGCGCGGATCCACACCGCCGCGGTCATGTGGTATTTGGGCACGCCCATCCGCTTGCCGACCAGGTCGCGCGGCTCCTTGATCCCGGCGTGCGTGCCCACGAAGACCGACGAGTGGCGGAAGCTGAACGACTGAAACACCGGAATCGCCACGAGCGGCTCGCCGCGGCCCCGCAGCACCGTGTAGGTCGACAGCGAGAGCTCGGAGACGTCGAACTCGCGGAACCGCGCCATCCGGTAGAACATCTCCTCCGGCGCCAGGGTGATCACGTTCAGCTCGACGCCGTCGGGCGTGACCTCGCCGGTCCTGATCGCGCGCGTGCGGTCGTAATCGCCGCACGCCAGGGTGAGCGTGAGCCGGGCCACGCCCGTTACCGCGCCGCGGCCGTCGCGGGCTCGACGACGGACGACACGTAGCCGCTGTAGCGCCGGTAGCAGCGCACCGCGTTCTCCCAGAGGAGCTTGCGGCGGGCGCTCTCGGGGATCGTCGTCCACTTCAGGACCGCGTCGACCGACTTCGGGAACCAGCTCTCGGAGTGCGGATAATCCGTCGCGAACATCAGCGTGTCCTCGCCGATCGCCTCGATCGCCTGGCGCAGGGACAGCTCGCCCTCGTGCAGCTGGATGCTCTGGAAGTACTGCGGCCCACGGATGTACTCGCTCGGCTTGCGCTTGAGCCGCGGCAGCGCGTGCTGGCTCATCTCGGCCTGCTCGTCGAGACGCGAGGCCCAGAACGCGAGCCAGCCGTGACCGCACTCGAGCGAGGTCAGCCGGAGGCTCGGATGACGATCGAGCACGCCCGAGCCGATGAGCGCGGCCATGTTGCGCTGGGCGTTCCACACGTGGCTGGCCGAGCGCACCAGGAACATGTTGTCCCAGTTGTCCCACATGCCCGGCGGGTACGGAATCGACATCGTGAACGAGTGGATCACGACGGTCAGGTCGTGCTCCTGCGCCGCCGCCCAGATCGGCTCCCAGTCGGGATCGTCGAGCGTCATGCCCGGCGGGCAAACCGGGAAGATGCCGACCGGCCAGCGCTCCTTGCCGCAGCGGCGGATCTCGGCGACCGACCCCGGCACGTCGCGCACCGTGACGTGCATCACGCTCGTGAGGCGATCGGGGTACGGCGCGCAGTAGTCCTTGAGGAACCGGTGATACGCCCCGTACATCGCCATCTCGATCGCGACGTCGTCCAGGCCCGAGAACGCCGCCAGCCCGCCCGAGGGCAGGACCATGTTCACGTCGACGCCCTCGATGTCCATGTCCTTGATGCGCGCGTGCGAGTCGAAGTTGACGCGATCGTCGGGGAAGGGCGGGCCCTGCCACCGAACGTCCCAGGGCGTGCCGCCGTCCTTCAGTCCTCGCGAGATGGCGGCGGCCGGTGGAACGGGGTCGCGCGAGCCGAGCATGCGATTGAGCTCGGGGCGCTTGCCGACGCGGTAGCGCGACATGCCCCCCTTGCCCTGGGCGCGCCCGACCTGGGCGCCGAGCGCGGCGAGCCGCGCCTTGTCGGCGGCCGAGAGGTACGCCTCGATGGGTTCCGCGGGCTCGATGACGTGGGTGTCGGCGTCGAAGATCCGATATCCGGAGCGGGCCATAGGGACCTCCTCAGGCGTCCGTTTGACACCTTCCCGGCCGAGAACTTAGCATGACCAGGCCGATACGTGGTGCGCAGGCGCCAGTGGCTCGAGGAGCTGCTCCGCCGAGCGATCGTAACTCGCGACCGCCGCTACCGGATCAGTCGGCGGGCTCCATCCGATAGAGCCGCAGGAGCTTGAGCAGCGGCACGTCCTGGGCGGTGAACAGGATCGCCGGCTCCGAGCCCAGATTGGCGTGGGCGTGTCGCTCCCGCGGCGGGATCACGAAGAAATCCCCCGGCTCCCACTCGAAGGTGTGATCGTCCACGGTCGTGGTCCCCCGCCCGCGCACCACGCGATAGACGGCGGTACTGGTCTCGCGGTGAGCGCGCGTGCGCATGCCCGGGCGCAGGAGCTGCAGATAGCACGCGACGGTTGGGCGAAGCGAGCCGCCGCTGGCCGGGTCGACGTACTCCAGCAGGACGTCATCGAAGGGATCGGGCGCCTTCGTGGCGCGCTCGAGCAGGGCAGCGTGGGAGTCGGCCCACGGGAAGTAGATGTCGCGGCCCGGGGTCCGGAGCGCCGGCTGCTGCTCCTCGGGATAGGGCTCGAAGGTCAGATTCTCCATGAACCGGACGATTTGCCAGTCGAGGATGTCCATCCAGTAGACGGGCTTGCCGCCCTCGTTGCCGTGGTCGTGCCACGCCATGCCCGGCGTCAGCACGAGGTCGCCCGGCTTCATCGCGCACTTCTGGCCGTCGACGGTCGTGAAGGCGCCCTCGCCGTGGAGCATGAACCGGATTGCGGTCGGCGAGTGGCGGTGAGCCGGCGCGACCTCGCCCGGCAGCAGGTACTGGATCGCCAGCACGAGGCTGTGGGCCACGGTCCGCTCGGGAACGCCCGGGTTGTGCAGGCGCAGCACCCGGCGCTCGGCACCGCGATGAGGACTCAGGTATTCGGCGCTCTCGAACAGGAGCGGCTCGATGTCGCGCCAGCGCCAGTGGCGGGCCTGCGTGGCCGTGGGCTTCGGCGGAATCAGCGGGCCCGGCCGGGACCACGGCGCGTCGAGCCCCGCCGCCCTCAGCCGCGTGCAGTACGCCTCGAGCTCCTCGACCGTCCGCGTCGTCTGGATCGCCATGGCCGCCTCCTTCGCTGCGGGCTTGAACGAATTCTAGCCGAACACGCTACTCTGGCGGCCGTCGAACCGGATGGCGACCCGCTGGCCCGCCTCGAGCGTCTGCCCCGGATCCACCTGGATACGCACGCGGGTGCCGTCGTCGAGCGCGACGTGGCAATCGACGATGTTCCCGAGGAACGTCACCTCCACCACACGGCCCGGGACCGCTCCGTCCGCTGCCTGCGTCTGGATCAAGGCGAGATTCTCGGGACGGATCGCGATCTGCACCGCCTGGCCCGCCTCCGAGCCCGGCGGCAGCGGCGCCTCGATCGGATGTCCGCCACCGACGGCGACGATGCCGCCGTCCGAGCCCGCGCGGACGACCTTGCCGGGGATCAGGTTCACGAGCCCCATGAAATCGGCGACGATCTTGTTGACCGGCCGCGCGTAGACCTCGCGCGGCGCGCCGACCTGCATGATCTCGCCGGCGTGCATCACGGCGATCCGGTCCGAGAGCGCCATCGCCTCGGACTGGTCGTGGGTGACGTAGACGAACGTGATGCCCGTGCGGCGCTGAAGCTCCTTCAGCTCCCAGCGCATGCGCTCACGCAGCTTGGCGTCCAGGTTCGAGAGCGGCTCGTCGAGCAGCAGAATGCCGGGCTCGACCACGAGGCTCCGGGCGAGCGCGACGCGCTGCTGCTGGCCGCCGCTCAGCTGGCTCGGGTAGCGCCCCTCGAGCCCGGCGAGGTTCACCAGCTCGAGCACGCGCGAGACGCGCGTCCGCGTCTCGACGCGGCCGACCTTGCGCACCTCGAGGCCGAAGGCGACGTTCTGGTACACGGTCCTGTGCGGCCACACCGCGTAGCTCTGGAACACCATCCCCATGCCGCGCCGCTCGGGGGGCACGACACCGCCCGGCGTCGAGAGCGGCGCCGAGCCGACGCGGATCACTCCCTGGTCGGGTGCCATGAAGCCGGCGATCAGACGGAGCAAGGTGGTCTTGCCGCAGCCGCTGGGCCCGAGCAGGGTCACGAACTCGTGGTCGGCGATCTCGAGGCTCAGATCGCGCACGGCGATCACGCCGCCGAAGCGCTTCGTGACGTGCTCGATGCCGATGCCCGCCATCACTCGTTTCGGGAGAGCCGCACGTACTCTGCGACGGCCGTGCGATCCACGTCGATCTCGAGCGCCGCCGGCTCGTCGAGGGGAATCCACAGGAGCGCCTCGGCCTCCTGGTTGAGGATCTCGCCCCGCCAGGCCTCCACCGCGAAGTAATGGAGCTTCCGGGGCTCCTCGGCCTGGCGGAGCAAGGTGCACACGTACGCGGTTTGCTCCGCGACCACGCCGAGCTCTTCGTGGAGCTCCCGCTGCAGCGCGTCCTCCGGCTCCTCGCCGGGGCCGACGTGGCCTCCGGGCAGGGCGATGGCGCTAGGCGCCAGTCTCCGTGTCGCCTTACGCTTCTCGGCGAGCACGTGGCCGCTCTTGACGAGCATGAAGACGACGCAGTCCGGGAGCTGAGCCCGGTCGCGCCACGATCCGGGTGTCCGGTTCGCGGGCGTCACTGCGTGATCCCGGCGCGCTCGGCCCGCGCGACCGCGGTCCCGCGCCCGATCCGCGTGGCGAGCGCGATCGCCGCGGTGATGATGAGCATGGTCACGATCGCCAGCGCCGCGACCGGTCCGAGCGCGCCCGTCTCGTACAGGTTGTAGACGGCGACGGCCAGGGTGATCGATCCCGAGCTGAAGAGCAGGACGGAGGCTGAGAGCTCCTGCAGCGCGGGCACGAACACGAGGAGCCAGCCGGCGAAGAGCCCGGGCCGGGCGAGCGGCAAGGTGACGCTCCGGAAGGTGCGAAGCCACCCCGCGCCGGTCACGCGCGCGGTTTCTTCGAGCGAGGGGTCGATCTGGCGGAACGCCGAGTTGGCCGAGCGAACACCCAGCGGGATGAACCGCCCGGTGTAGGCGAGCAGGATGATCAGGAGCGTGCCGTAGATCGGCAGCGGCACCCTCAGCCAGAACTGGATCAGCGCGACGGCCACGACGATCCCCGGCAAGCCCAGGGGCACCAGCGAGGCGTAGTCGAGGAGCTTCCGTCCGCGGAGCGCCGTTCTCAGATCGAGCCAGCCGACGAGGCTGCCGATCAGCACCGCGAGGGTGGCAGTACCGCTCGCCAGGATCAAGCTGTTCACGATGGCGCGGCGGGTAACGTCGTATTCGAGCAGCACGAATCGATAGTGCTGAAGCGTGAGGTTCTGCCAGAACTGAAGCCCCCACGAGCGCGAGACCGACACGGCCAGCAGGGTGAGGTACGGCGCGGCCACCGCGACGACGAAGACGGCCAGGCAGAACGCGAGGACGCCCCAGCGAGCGCCGCCGAGGTCCACGAGGCGCGGGCGGCTCCCCTTGCCGCCGAGGGTCACGTACGAGCGCCGCGCGAGGTAGCGGCGCTGCAGGTAGAGCGCGGCGACCGTGAGGGCCACGAAGATCAGTGACAGCGCCGACGCGAGGCCGTACTGCGGCGGATAGTCGAACAGAGCGTAGATGCGGGTCGGTAACGTGAAGACGCGGCCGGGCAGGCCGACGATCGCCTGCGAGCCGAAGAGCGCGATCGCGTTCACGAAGGCGACCAGCGCCCCCGACAGGACCGCCGGCGCCACCAGAGGCCCGATGACCGCCAGCGCGGTCCGCCAGCGGCCGGCGCCCAGGATCTGGGCCGATTCTTCCATCGAGGCGTCGACCGACTCGAGCGCGCTGGCGGCGAGCAGGTAGACGAACGGGAACGTGTGCGGCACGGTGACCAGGATCAATCCCGCCATCGAGAAGACGTCGAAGGTCAGCGCCGGCATCCCCAGCCCGTCGCGGAAGAATCGATTGACCAGGCCGGCCCGCGGGCTGAAGAGGTTCACGAACGCGATCGCCGTCAGGAACGGCGGCGTCAGATACGAGACGACCGCGGTCAGGTGGATGAAGCGCTTGGCCGGAACGTTCGTGCGGCTCACCGCCCAGGCGAGCGGCAGCCCGATCGCGACGCTCAGCACCGCCGTCGCCCCACCGAGCACGAGCGAGTTGCGCAGCGCCTGCACGTAGAGGCGGCTCGACACGGCGTCGCGGAAGTGCGCGAGCGTGAGACCGCCGTCGCCGGTGAAGCTGCCGCCGACCAGGAACGCCAGCGGCAAGACGACCAGCACCACCAGCGCCAGGGCTGCGCCCGCCATCACGACGTGCTCGACCCTCAGGAGCCGCGGCGCAGCGGGAAGCGGCTGGAGCGGCGTCGACATGGGCGCTGATTCTATCGCATTCGATCCGGATAACCGGGCGGTCGCGCTATCCTCGCTCTGGGCTCTGCATGACGACCACCGAAGCCGAGCTGCGCGTGGCCGTGCTGCGAAACGACGAGCTGATCGACGCGGCGCTGATCCGCGGCTGGCTGGCCTGCGGGCTCGGCTGGCTCTTGCTGTTCCCGACCATCGGGGCTTTCGTCTCGACCAAGTTCAACTATCCGACCTTCCTCGGCGACCTGCCGTGGTTCACGTTCGGGCGGCTGCGCCCGATGCACGTGAACGGCGTGATCTGGGGCGCCTTCTCGACGCTCTTCATCGGGCTCTGCTATTACATCGTGCCACGCCTCACCGGCGTGCGCGTCTGGGGCGAGCGCTGGAGCCACGGGCTCCTGTGGGCGTGGAACCTCAACCTGGCCGCCGCCGTCCTGCTGCTGGCGCTCGGCTTCAACCGGGGCTGGGAGATGGGCGAATGGCCTCTGGTCAACGTCCTCGTCGCGCTCGTCGCGATCGGGCTGTTGACAGCGCAGTTCTTGACCACGATCACGAGGCGACGCGAACGGCCGCTCCACGTCTCGCTCTGCTACCTGCTGGCCGCGTTCGTCTGGACCCACGTGACCCTGGTACTGCTGGTGCTTGCGCCCACCCACGTCCCCGGCCTCGACAACGCCGCGTGGCACGGGCTGTTCGTCCACTACGTGGTCGGGCTCTGGATCACGCCGGCGGGCTATGCACTGATCTACTACTTTCTGCCGGCCGGCGTGAACAGCCCGATCTACAGCCACCGGCTCGCCCGGCTCGGCTTCTGGTCGCTCGCGCTGCTCTATCCGTTCGTCACTCTCGACCACTATCCAGGCTCACCGCTCGCCGGCCGGGCAGCGACGACGGTCATCGTCTCCTCGATCGTGCTCGCGGTGCCCGCGTGGACGGTGCTCCACAACGTCGTCGGCACGATGAGCGGACGGTGGCGCCAGCTCTCCGAGAACTTGCCGGCGAGGCTGCTGAGCGTCGGCGCGCTCATGCATCTGGTCGGCACGGTCCAGGGCTCGCTCGAGGCGTTCCGCTCGGTGCAGCACACGACGCACTTCACGGATTTCGGCGTCGCGCACTCGCACCTCACGATCTTCACGTTCGTGATGTGGGCCCTCGCGGGCACGATCTACGTCTGGTCACGGCTCGCGAACGACGCGGCGCTGTGGAGCCTCCGCGTCGGCAACTGGGGCTTCTGGCTCGTGACGCTCGGCATCTCGGCCATGGCGCTCGTCCTGACGGCGCAGGGCCTCCAGCAGGGCTTCATGGTGATGGCCGGCGCCGAATGGGTGCACTCGGTCGACGCGATCCGCCCGTACTGGTGGGTGCGAACATTCACCGGCTTCTCGATCAACGTCGGCCTCTCGCTCCTGGTCTACACGCTCATGCAGTCGTCACTCGCGCGGCCGGCGTGAGGGCGCCGCCCGGCGGATGGCGGCGGATCGGCGCGCCGGCGCTCGGCGCCGGATTCTTTCTCGCCGCCCTGGCGATGCTCCTCTCGGGCGTGCATCCCGCGATGCGGCCAGAATCGTCCCGACAGGTAAGCCGCGCCGTCCGCACCGACCTCGGCGACGTGCGGTGGATGCGTGCCGACGCCACCGACTACACGCCACTCGAGCGCGTCGGCCGCTCCGTCTACATGCGCGAGGGGTGCTGGTACTGCCACAGTCAGTACGTCCGGCCGGTGGCCGGCGAGGCCAGGCGCTGGGGGCCGATCTCCGAGGCCGGCGAATATGCTTTCGACCGGCCGCCACTGCTCTCGAGTCGTCGGATCGGTCCCGATCTGGCCCGCGTTGGGCTCAAGTACGGGGACGACTGGCACTACGCGCATTACTGGGATCCGCGCCTGGTCGTGCCGGACTCGATCATGCCGAGCTTCAAGTGGCTCTACACTCGGGTGCGCGTCCTGCTGCACACGACGGAGACCGGCGCCTCGACGATGCCGCCGGAGCTCCGCGCGTACTTCACGATGAACGCGGAGACTTCAATCCCTCTCTATCCGAACACCGACGGCCTTGCCTTCGTCGCGCCGCCGGCGAATGGCCAGTGGCCGCTCGACGGCACGCCGGTGATCGATCTCAAGGGCTTCGGCGATCACCCGCCCACGCTGACGCGCGTGACTCTGGTGTTCCCGACCCACGAGCTGGTCGGGCTCGTCCGCTACATCCAGAAGCTCGGGACCAACCGCGGCGCCTGGCGCGAGATGCTCGAGCCGCAGACGGTCGGCGCTCCGGCCATGACCATCCCGAGTAGCCCTGAGGTCCTGACGCTCGGGCGCGAGGTCTACGACGCGCGGTGCGTCGGCTGTCACGGCAAGAACGGCGACGGCAACGGTCCAGCGGCGACGTTCCTCTCCCCTCGTCCGCGAAACCTCACGCTCGGAGTCTTCAAGTTCCGCACCACGCCGTCGGGCTCGTTGCCGACCGACGGGGACCTCTACCGCACGGTGACGCGAGGTGTGCGCTGGACCGCGATGCCCATGTGGCATGAGCTACTGGACGACGAGCGGATCGCCGTCGTCGCGTTCATCAAGACCTTGTCGGGCCGCTGGAACCACGAGCGGCCCGAGCCGCCTGCCACGATTGGCGATCCGCCAACGGCCACGCCAGAGCTCGTCGCGCGCGGCAAGGATCTCTACCAGAAGGCCAAGTGCTCCCGATGCCACGGTGAGGAGGGCAAGGGCGACGGCGAGTCCGCGCCCGACCTGACCGACGACCTGAAGTTTCCAATCCGCCCGGCCGATCTCACGCGCGGCCGGCTCAAGGGCGGCTCGACCGTCCGCGACGTCTTCCGCACGATGACGCTCGGGCTCGACGGCTCGCCGATGCCTTCGTTCGCCGACTCGATGAGCGAAGAAGAGCGCTGGGCGATCTCGTACTACGTGCTCTCGCTCTCGGCCTGGAAGGATCCGCTGACGGGCCTGGGCGCGGCCCGGTAGGAGCCGAGATGCGGGCCGAGAAGATCCTGATCGTTCTGGTGCTGCTGAACCTGCTCGCGCTGAGCCTCGGCGTCCTGTTCAACATCCTCGCGCACTTCCTGCCGCTCGCGTACTGAGCGACGCGAGCATCCGATGACCTGGATCGTTCGGCCCGGAGGTCGGCGTAGGCCTCGGGCGCTCAGGATCGCGCGGAGCCGGCGTCCTGGTAGACCGCGGCCCGATGGGTCTCCGGCAGAAACGCGTAGACCGCGTTGCGGCCCGGGTCGAAGCCGATCGTATGTGCCCCCGCCTCCGTCCCAACGCTCTCGAGAAGCCGCATCCTGTCGGTATCGAACACGTCGATCACGCCGGGCTCGCCGATCGCGACGTAGAGGTGCAGCAGCGCCGCGTTGAAGAAGACGACGTCGGGCACGCCCGAGAGCGGATGCCGGCTCGCCACCTTTCCCGACCTCGTGTCGACCACCAGCAGCGTCCTGGCGTCGCACGCACAGAAGAGGCGCTGCGTCTCCGGATCGAGGTCGAGCCCATGGGGGCCCGCCGCTGGCATCGCGAACGCGCCGGCGATCCGGGTCGGCTCGGCGGCATCGACCACGACGATCTGAGGTGGGTCGGCGATGATCACGTAGAACCGGCCGCGCGGATGTCGGCGATCAGGGCGCGCGCGCCGACGTCGACCAGCGAGATGCTGAACGAGCCGGGCCGCGCCGGATCGCCGACGTTGGCCGCCAGCAAGAGCCGGTGATCGGCGCTATACGCCAGACCATTCGGTCCGATGCCGACCTTCACTTTCGCGAGCGTGCCCTCGCGGCCGGGTGAGAAGATGCCAACGGTGTTCTCGCCGCGGTTTCCGGTGAAGACCAGGTCGTGCGCTTCGGACACCAGCGCGCCGGCGACCCGTGTCAGCCCCGAGATGGAGCGAAGATGGGTGCCCGCCGCGCAGTCGATCACGTCGACCGCATCGTTGGCGGTATGCGCGACGTAGAGCAGACCGCGCGGCCCGTGCACCGCCGCGTGGTCGAATCCTCCGGGCCCCGCGTGCTTGGGAAGGTCGATGTCGGCGACCTTGTCGAGTGCCATGCCTCACTCCTGTCCGTGCCGTGGCCTGGCCGCGTGCCGAGCCCGCGACCCGCCCGCGGCAGTACGCATACAGTGCGTCGTAGGCGGGACATTGCCTCGCCATGTTGTCGTGGTCGTTCCCTCGTTCCTTCCCGTGACTCACGCCCTACGCTTCAAGACCGTATAGAGCCCGTCGAAGATCGCCATGCCGCGCTCGAGCAGATCGTGGTCGTCCCCGGTCGACTCGGCGAGCGCGCGGATCGCCAGGTCCACGCCGGTCGACTCGTCGCGGGTGAACTTGCCGTCGCGCAGGTCGGCCTCGTGGACGATCTCGGCGATGAGCTTGACGCGGCGGTCCTTCAGCGCAAATCGCTTCACCAGGGTCTCGAACGTGCAGTCCTCGCCGTGGTGCCCGAACTCGGCGCCGAGCACGTCGAACGGCGTCCCCTTCCGCGCGGCGTCCGCGGCGTCAGCGAAGGCGAAGACCGCGTCGGGATCGCAGAACCGCTTGATGAGCCATGCCGAGGCGATACGGTCGATGTGAGGGCGCGGGCGGGTCACCCACGTGGTGCCGCGCGGCGGCAAAACACCCGGACGGCGCCCGGCGACGACCGGCGGCCGCGTCTCGAGCGCCCGCAAGCGCTTGGCCGTCGTCTCCCAGAGGGTCCGGGCGCGCTGACCGGCCGGGGCCTTGAGATAGTCGATCGACTCCACGCGGTCGAGCTCGCGCTTGAGCGCATCGAGCCTGGCGCGGAGCGGCGCGAGCGAGCCGCGATGGCTCGCCCGGTGGCGGTCGACCTGGCCGAGGATCTCGCGGCAGCCGCGGACCACCGCCTGATACTCGGCGCCGCGCGCCCCGTGGAACAGCGCCGCGAGCTGCTCGTCCGTCATGGTCTCGACGCGGTCGACGCGCAGGAGCGTCACCTCGCCCCGGAACGACTGGATCTCCTGGACCAGCCACTGGAAGAGCTCCGTCGTCTCGGGGGTCTCGGGCAGGATCCACCCGGCGCTGCGCAGCCGGACGGCGCCCATCCGCTGGAGCTTGCGCCAGACGCCGACGCGGTGCCGGGTCGGCGTGGGCGGCAGGCTCATCAGCAAGGTCAACCAGCGCATGGCTCTTGCTGAGATCGTAACGAGTGATACACTCCATGTCAAACGTTACTCCAGGAGCCGGTCATGCCATCGCCCTCAGGCGTCACCGCGACGCGCGCGAGCTTCGCCGATCTGGTCCGGTACTTCCTCTACCTGGGCGCCTTCGGATTCGGCGGGCCCGTCGCGCTGGCCGGCTTCATGCACCGCGACCTCGTCGAGACGCGGCGCTGGATCGACGAGGAGGAATACCGGCTCGCCCTGGCCCTCGCCCAGATCATGCCGGGCCCCCTCGCCGCGCAGCTCGCCATCGCGCTCGGATACTTCCAGCGCGGCATCGTCGGCGCGACCGCGGTGGGCTTGGCCTTCGTGATTCCCTCGTTCCTGATGGTGGTAGCGATCTCGATCGCGTACCGGCGCTACGGCGGCCTCTGGTGGATGCAGGCCCTGTTCTACGGTATCGGCGCGTCGGTGATCGCGATCATCACCATCGCGGCCTACAAGCTCTCGCGCACGACGAACCGGCGCGACCCCCTGCTCTGGGCGATCTTCGCGGTGCTGGTGGTGGTCACCGTCTGGGCGCAGGCCGAGCTCGCGGAGTTCTTCGTGCTCGCCGGCTTCATCGTGCTCTTCGCGCGCACCCGACCGGGCCGGCGCCAAGCCGTCGCGGCGGGGCTGGGCGGTCTCGTGTGCGTCGGGCTCATCTGGCTGACCGAGCGCTGGTTCGCGAACCTGACGCTCGGCGGCCA
>Ga0318534_10000528_pt1 | contig 13025 bp, 13 predicted proteins | sample GRESIP117b4f26_FD_202502 | JGI IMG/M metagenome (GOLD analysis project Ga0318534, IMG submission 202502) | Tropical soil microbial communities from Luquillo Experimental Forest, Puerto Rico - GRE.SIPMG.117b4f26 | ecosystem: Environmental > Terrestrial > Soil > Tropical forest > Bulk soil...
ACTCCGCCGCCTTCTCGGCGATCATGATGGTTGGCGCATTGGTGTTGCCGCCGATCAGGCGCGGCATGACGGAGGCATCGGCGACCCGCAGGCCCTCGACGCCCTGGACGCGCAGCTCGCTGTCGACTACCGCGCCAGTATCGCCACCCATGCGGCAGGTGCCGGCCGGGTGATAGATGGTCTCGGCCTTGCGTCTCACGATCGCCTCGAGCTCGGCGCGTGTGCTCCGCCCCTCACCGGGGAAGAGCTCGCGGCCGCGAAAACGCGCCAAGGGCGCTGCCGCGATGACGTCGCGCGAGATGCGTATTGCCTCGAGCAGCACCTCGAGGTCGCCCGGCTCGCTGAGATAACGCGGCTGGATGCGCGGCGGATCCGCGGGCGACGCCGAGCGGAGCGTCAGGGTGCCTCGGCTCGCGGGCCGCAGCACGCAGGCGTGGACGGTGAAGCCATGCCCCGGCAGGCGGTTGCGGCCGTGCTCATCGAGTTGCGCCGGCACGAAGTGCAGCTGCACGTCGGGGCGCTCATCGGGTGCGAGCGATGTGTGCACGAAGGCGCCGGCTTCCGCGACGTTGCTCACGCCCGGCCCCGAGTGGGTGAGGAAGTAACGCAGCCCGACCGCGAGCGCCTGTGCGCGCGTGAAGTCGTAGGTGATCGGCTCGGGGCACTGATTCAGCGTGCAGAAGTCGAGGTGATCCTGGAGGTTGCGCCCGACTTCGCGGCGGTCGGCGGTCACCCCGATGCCGAGCGCCTCGAGCTCCGCGGCCGGTCCCACACCCGAGAGCAGCAGCAGCTGCGGGGAGCCGATCGTGCCGGCGCACAGCAGCACCTCGCGCGCGGCCCGCACCTGCTCGAGTTTCCCGGCGTGAGCGAATTCCACACCGCTCGCCTTCGCACCCGAGAACAGGATGCGGGTCGCGAGACATTCGGTGCGGATCGTGAGATTGCGCCGGTGACGCGCGGGCGCCAGGTAGGCGGTCGCGGCGCTCGCGCGGCGGCCGTTGCGCTGCGTGACCTGGTAGAAGCCGACACCTTCCTGCTGGCGGCCGTTGAAGTCATCGTTCCGCGGCAGACCGCGCGCGACGCCCGCCTCGATGAACACCGCGCTCAGCGGATTGCGGAACTTAAGATCCTCCACCGAGAGCGGGCCACCGTGTCCGTGGTAGCCAGGCTCGCCGCTCCCGTAGTGATCCTCGCTGCGCAGGAAGTACGGCAGCACCGCGGCGTAGCTCCATGCCGGCGCCGTGACCGCGGCCCACTCGTCGTAGTCACGGGCATGGCCGCGCGTGTAGCACATGGCGTTGATCGAGCTGCTGCCGCCCAGCACCTTGCCGCGCGGCCAGTAGAGCCGCCGGCCGGCGAGCTCGGGCTCACTCTCGGTGCGATAGCGCCAGTTGATGCGGCGGTTGCCGGTGAGGAGGGCGATGCCCGCTGGCATGTGGATCATGGGATGACGGTCGCGGCCGCCCGCTTCGATGAGCAGCACGCGCAGCGCCTCAAGCGCCGAGATGCGATGGGCGAGCACACAGCCGGCGGAGCCCGCGCCCACGATGATGTAGTCGTACGCCTCCTGACTCATGGCGCGGCGAGGCGCGCCATCAGGCGCGGGCTGCCGCCCGGGTCGCTCGCGCCACGGGCCGTGCGATCAGCGCGGCGCGTAGCGTTCGAAGCCGCGTTGCCCGATGAGCCAGGAGCCGACCCAGCCGGTGAGCCAGACGATGATCGAGGTGAGAAACGCCGGCATGAACCAGGGCGCATGGAACCCCGGCAGGATCGCGGACACGAGCCACACCATGGCGGCGTTCAGGACCAGAAGGAACAGGCCGAGCGTGAGGATCGTGATCGGCAGCGTCAGGATGAAGGCGATCGGGCGGACGACGCCGTTCACCACGCCGAGCAGCAGCCCCGCGAGCATCAGCGTGCCGACGCTGTCGACGTGCACGCCCTTGATCCACTGGGTCGCCACCCACAGCCCGATGGCCGAAATCACCGCGCGCAGCAGAAATCCCATCATGGAGGTGCTCCAGTTTTCGCTTGTTTTTCGACGAAGACCTTCAGCCGGGTCAGAGCCTGCAGCCAGCTGGTGCGCAGCCGCCAGTACTGAGTATCCCACTCCGGGCTGCCCGGCACACCCGAGCCGAGCAGCCGCACGATCGTGCCGCCCGGCACCCGATCGAGAATGAAATCATCCACCATGACGGTGTCGGCGCGCGGCAGCACGCTCGAGGGCAGGTACAGGAGCCGCAGCCGCCGTTCCGGCTCGAACACATCGATCTGCGCCTCGAACTCGGTGACACGGTCGACGCTCGCACGGAACAGCCCGCCCTGACGGGGAGTGATCACCGCCTTGGGCGAGCACCAGCGCGTGAGTTCTGTCGGGTCGGTGAGCGCCTGCCACACCGCCTTGACGTCGGCGAGAACGTCGACGCGGTGCGCGTACCCCCGCTCCCTGTCAGCCATGGGGGCATTGTGCCATTCTCGCTGCAAAAGCCGGAGGTCTCATGGCGTACGTTCATCTGGTGATCGTACTCGCGCTGCTCGAGTTCCTGCTGTTTGGCTATGCGGTCGGGCGCGCCCGTACCCGCTACAACGTGCCGGCCCCTGCCATGAGCGGCCACGAGGTGTTCGACCGTTGCTTCCGCGCGCAGATGAATACGCTCGAGCAGCTCGTACTGTTCCTGCCCTCCATCTGGCTGTTCGCGCACTACCTCAACGCCTGGGCCGCCGTGGCCCTGGGCGTGCTCTTCATCGTCGGTCGGGCGCTGTATTTCCGTGGCTACGTGCAGGCGGCCGAGTCGCGGCACGCCGGGTTCTTTCTCTCCGCCATTCCGAACGTGACGCTGCTGATCGGCGCACTCATCGGGGTGATGCGCGCCATCCTGCTCGCCTGAGATCATCGCGCCGCTGCCCGACGCAGCGTGACAATCAGCGGAATCAGCGAGGCCGCGATGATGGCGAGCGTGACGAGTGCGAAGTGCTGCCTGACGAAGGGAATGTTGCCGAACAGGTAGCCGCCCCACACGAACAGCAGCACCCAGGCGAAGCCGCCGACCGCGTTGTAGGCGCTGAAGCGCCCAAAAGGCATTCGGCCGACGCCTGCGACGAAGGGTGCACAGGTGCGCACGATCGGCACGAAGCGCGAGAGGGTGACCGCCATGGCACCGTAGCGGCGGAAGAACTCCTCGGTGCGGCGCAGGTACTCTACCCGGAGCCAGCGGTAGCGCCCCGAGAAGGCCGGCGGTCCGATCGCACGCCCGATGCTGTAATTGACCGTGTTACCGAGCACCGCGGCGGTGCCGAGGAGCACGCTCGCGAGCGGCGCGCGCAGCGTGCCGCTCGTGTCGACGGCGGCCAGGGCCCCCACCGCGAAGAGCAGCGAGTCTCCGGGCAGGAACGGGGTCACGACGAGGCCGGTCTCGGCGAAGATCACCGCGAACAGGATCGGGTAGATCCACAGGTCATAGCGCGCGAGCAGCTCGACCAGATGTCGATCGAGATGCAGGATGAGATCGATGAGCCACGCCAGCATGGCGCGGCAGGATATCGGTACCGCGGCGGCGGCGCTAAGGGACGAAGGCGCGACTCACCACCGGTATGACGCGCGGCGTCCGGACGCCTTCCTTCAGCACCCCGAGTGCGAGGCGCACGTCCGCATCGCGCTCGGTGAGCGGCACGTCGGCCTTGTCGCCGGTCAACTCGGCGGGTGGCTCGCCGGGACCCTCCTCGAGGATATCGGGAACGATGCCCTTGCCGTGGATCGAGGCGCCAGACGGGGTGAAGTAGCGCGAGGTCGTGAGTTTGACGGCTCCCCCGCGCGAGAGCGGCAGCACCGTCTGCACCGAGCCCTTGCCGTAGGTCTTGCGTCCGACGAGAAGCGCCCGGCCGTGATCCTTGAGTGCCCCGGCGACGATCTCGGAGGCGGACGCCGAGCCGCCGTTCACGAGCACGACGAGTGGTGCGCCGTTGATGAGGTCACCATGTGTAGCGTCCATGCGGAAGCGCGCTTCGGGCGTGCGGCCATCCGCCGTCACGATGACCCCGGAGCTCAGGAAGTCATTGGCCACCGCGACGCCGGCTTCGAGCACACCGCCCGGATTGTTTCGCAGGTCGAGCACCAGACCCTCAATTCCATGAGGATTGTCGCGTTTCAGTCGCGAAATGGCCCGTGCGACGTCCTGCGCCGTGGTTTCGCTGAAGGTGGTGATCCGCAGGTAGCCGAAACCAGGCGCGAGACTCTGGGCCAGCACGCTGTGCACCTCGACCTGCGCGCGCCGGAGTGCGAACTCGAGCGGCTCGGGGCTTCCTTCGCGGCGAATGGAGAGCGCCACGACGCTCCCGGAGACCCCACGCATGCGGGCAATGGCGCCCGCGAGATCCGCACCGATGTCGGTGCCGTCGATGCGCACGATCTGGTCTCCGGCGCGGAGCCCCGCCCGCTGTGCGGGTGAGCCATCGATCGGCCGCAGGATCTTCACGATCCCATCGCTCGCCACCACCTCGATACCGACGCCGGGGTAGGAGCCCATGGTCGAGAGGCGGATCTCGTCGAATTCCTGGCTGTCGAGGTAGGCCGAGTGGGGATCGAGTGCCGCGACCATGCCGCGGATTGCTTTCTCCATCAGGGCGTGGTCGTCGACCTCATCCACGTAATCGCGCTTGATGCGCTCGTAGACCTCGGCGAAGAGACTCGCTTCCTGCCACGGGAGCGCCGCACGGCTGCCGGTCGCCTCGCTGCGCGTCGGTAGCGTGTTCGGCCGGTCGGCGAGCACGCCGCTCGTGAGCGCCCCGCAGAAGCCGAGGAACGTCCCCGCGGTGAGTGCGATGAGCGTACGTTTGCACGTCGACATGGGCGGAGACCTCGCTTCGGACGTTTTCGCAGTGTGGTTCGGATCGATGCTGCTGCCAGGTGTTCCCGCGCGGTGTCAGCGCGCCGCACCGGCGAACCAGGTCATTTGCTCGCGCTCCCCGGTCGCTTCGGGGTCATCCGCGGCAGTCGCACTCGGCAGCGGAAGCTCGGTGAGCAGGTCTGTCAGCGGGATGGGCTTGCCGATCGCGAAGCCCTGTCCGTAGTCGACTCCGAGCTCCGCGATGCGCGCGCTGATCGCCTCGGTCTCGATGTACTCGGCCACCGTGCTGATCGACATGCTGCGCGCGAGCTGCGCGATCGCGCGCACCATCGATTCCGCGCGCGCATCCTTCAGCACATCCCGTACGAAGCTGCCGTCGATCTTCAGCATCGTGACCGGCAGCTGACGCAGGCACGAGAGCGAGGAGAGTCCCGTGCCGAAATCATCGAGGGCCACGCCGCACCCGAGCTGGCGCAGGCGCCGCATCAGCGCCTCGGTGCGGGCAAGATTGGCGACCGTGGCGTTCTCCGTGAGCTCGAAGCAGAAGAGCTCGGGATCGAGACCGCTCGCCCCAATGCTCTTCACCAGATGATCGGCGAAGGCGTCGTCGTTCAATGACTGGCCGGAGAAGTTGATCGCGAACCCGAGCGCCTTGCCCTCGAGGATCCCCGCACGCGGCTGGAGCGCCTCGATGACGTGGCCCATCACCCAGCGGTCGATGACGGGCATCAGCTGGTAGCGCGTCGCGGCCGAGAGGAAGCTGTCCGGGCCCACGGTGCGCCCATCCTCATCCGTCATGCGCAGCAGCAGCTCGTAGTGCGGCCGCGCGCTGTCGGCGGCGGCGAACGGCAGGATGAGCTGCGCATCGAGGTGCAGCCGTCCGGAATCGATGGCTTCGCGCAACTGACCGGCCATGCCGATGTCGGCGTGGCGGCGTACGATGCTGGCATCGCTCGGCTGGTAGACCTCGACGCGGTTGCGGCCGCGGTCCTTGGCGGCCTTGCAGGCCGTTTCGGCGGGCGCCAGCATCTGCGCCAGCTCGCTCGCCTGAGCATCGACCGACGCGACGCCGGCGCTGATCGACACGGGCAGCCGCGCCTCGGTGCTCACCATCGCGAGCCGTTCGGTGCCCTCGCGCAGTGCCTCGGCGAAGGCCTCCGCATCGTGCACCCGCGCCGGCAGCATGAGCGCAAAGCGGTCACCGGAGATGCGCGCACCGAACGCCCCGGGCGGCAGGCGCTGGCGGATGAGCTCCCCGAGCTGCCCGAGGAGCGCGTCCCCAACGTGCATACCGGAGTTCTCGTTGATGGCGTGCAGCTGATCGACGTCGATGTAGAGCGCGCTCCAGGGAGCGGTCCGCACCTCGCCGACCACGGTCTTCACGCGCCGCTCGAACGCCGGGCGCGTGTAGAGCCCGCTCAGGGGGTCGTAGTTGCTCTCGATGGCGGCGATGGCCTTGCGCGCGAGGATCTCCCCGACGTGCGCATCGCGTGTGCCGAAGGGCTCGGCGAGCGGCTCGCGCAGCAGTGCCAGCACCCCGATGGTGCGCCCGGTGCGCGAGCGCAGCGAGCAGCACAGCACGCGGAAGGCGAACGCCTCGGGAGCCTCGATCGACTGCGTCTCGTTGAGGATCAGCGGCTCGCGCTGGGCCTGTGCGAGTGGCAGCAGGCGGCGGTGCGCGCGCATCCAGAACTGCGTATCTGGCGGCCGGGCGTCTGCCGAGCGCACGAGCATCACGTTCTTCTCGGGCACCAGGAGCGCGCCGGTGCTGGCACGCAGGTGCTCGATGGTCTGCTGCAGCAGCTGCTGCAGGTCACCGGCACCGGCCTCCGCGGTCGGCAGCTCGGCATGGTCCTGGCTGAGGAGCAGGTTCAGGTCCTTGTCGAGGCCGCCCACGGTGTGGGTGAGGTCATCGATGGTCGCGCGTGCGATCAGCTCGCGTCGCAGGCACTCGACCGCCGGAGCGAGCAGCTGGCCAACGAAGGCGAAATCCGGGCTGCGCTTGTCCTGCGCATCGTTCGAGCGGCACACCACGGTGAGGAGACAAAGGAGCTGCCGTTCCTCATCACGCAGCGCCCAGAGGTACACGGGCAGATTCCCGGAGAGGAGCCGCATCTGCCCGGCGCTGTCGGGGTTTGCGCGAGTGGAAAGGAGGGCGTCGTCGACGACGTTCATCACGTCCGGGCCCGTCGTGGCATCGGTTGTCCACAGGAGCTCTCCCGCGGGCCCGAACATGGCGACGCACGAGGTGCGCGGCAGAAGCGACCGGATCAGACGTACGTAGGGATCGAAGCGATCCCCGGGCTGTCCGGGAACGTACTCGCTGAAGGGAAGCGCACTCATGGCAGTGAACACCATTGCGCTTCCGGCGCCCGCGGTCCTTGCGCAAGTTGGCGAATCCGCCTCCGGGATTGGCCGGACCCCGCAAAATATTGACCCCAATCACACCCCGACCGGGGTGCTCCGGCAACGGCGTTTCCGCGCGGGTCCCCGCGAAATTTGACCTCTCGCCGTCAGGGATCCGAAGCCCTGAACCAGGGCCGTGGATCGACCGGTTTGCCGCCCTTGCGGATCTCGAAATAAAGCTCGGGCCGGGGGCTGCCGCCGCTGTCGCCCGCGGCGGCGATGGTGTCGCCGGCGGCGACCTGCTCACCGGCGGCCTTGTAGAGCCGCTCGTTATGCCCGTAGAGGCTCAAGTAGCCATCGCCGTGATCGACGATGGCGAGGAGACCGAGACCCGGCAGCCAGTCGGCATAGATCACGCGGCCCTGACAAACGGCCTTGACGGGGGCCCCGCGCTCGGTGGCGACGAGTACCCCGTCCCAGCGCACCCCGCCCGCGCGCGTATCGCCGAAGCGCGCCACCAGGTGCCCGCTCACCGGCCACGCGAGCTTGCCCCGCAGGCGTGTGAAGGCATCGTTTCCCTCGACCGGAAAGCGCGCCATGGCGGCGCGCAACTCGCGGACCAGCTTCTCGAGCCCGGACTGCTGGGCACGCAGGCGCTCGAGATTCTGAGCGCGGCTGCGGGACTGGACCTCGAGGCTCACCAGTACGTGGTTGCGCCGTTCGCGCGCCTGCTCGAGCTCGCTCAGCTGCGCGCGCTGCTCTTTCTCGAGCTCGGCGAGCTTGGCGTCCTCGGCCTCGAGTGCGGCATCGAGCTCGGCCAGCCGATGCACGTCGTCCTCGATGAGGCGGATCTGACCGGCGCGGGCCCGGCCGAAGTAGCTGTAATAGGCGAACATGCGGCCGGCGAGCGCCGGATCCTTCTGGTTGAGGAGGAGCTTGAACGGCTCCTGTCGCCCGATGAGGTAAGCCGCGCGCATCTGTCCGGCGAGCGCGGCGCGATTCTCTTCGAGCTGCGTCTCGCGGGTGCGCTTCTCAGTGGCGAGCGCCGCGCGACGCGCGGCGTCCTCGGCACGCTCGTGACGAACGTCGGCGAGCGCGTCGCGCGCACGTGCCACGGCGAGCTCCGCGCCGCGCAGCTCGCGCGTCAGCCGGTCGCGCTCGACCTGCTCCGCGCTCACTTCGCGCGTCACCCGCTCGATCTCCGCCTTCACGGCCTGCAGTTGCTCCTCGGCCTTGCGGGCGTCGTCCGGGCGGGCCGCGGTCGCCGGTGCGGCGAAGTCCGTCGCGGGCGCGAGGGGCGCAACGGCAAGGATGGCGATAGCGAGCCTGAGCAGACGGCGCCTGCAACCGCTCGCGTGCGACGGCGTTGCCGAGCGCAGGCTACCGGCGGCGGATTGACCCGCCGGCGTGCCGTACGACGTCGGGGCGCTATAATGCGCGCCCTTTCGCGCCCGTGACTTACGCTCCTCACCCATGGACCGTGTCCTCGAATTCGCCAGCCATCACCCCTGGCTCGCCACCGCGACTGCCGTGCTGGCCGTCCTGGTTCTTGTATACGAGATGCGCATGCGCTCGGAAAGCCTGCGGTCCGTTTCGCCGCAGGAGTTGATCCGCCTGATGAACCAGGGCGCACTGGTGCTCGACCTGCGCCCGGCCGAGCAGTACCAGGCCGGCCACCTGAACGGCGCCCGGCGGATGAACAGCGAGCAGATTCTGAGCGCGGGCGACGCGCTGAAGAAGCATAAGGAAAAGACCGTCGTTGTGTACGATGACAGCGGCGCGCTCGAAGGCGCGGCCGTGCGCCAGCTCGCCGCCCAGGGCTTCACGCGGGTGTTCGCGCTGCGCGGCGGGCTCTCCGCCTGGCGCGCGGACAACCTGCCGCTGTCGCGCGCCTGAAGGCGTGATCGAGCACCATGGGTGCGCCAAAGGTCGTCATGTACGTCACCGACTGGTGCCCGTATTGTGAGCGTGCACGGGCCCTGCTCGCGGACAAGGGGGTCGCCGTCGAGGAGATCGATGTCGAATTGGTGCCCGGTGCGCGTGAGGAGATGCGCGCGCGCAGCAGCCGCGATACCGTACCCCAGATTTTCATCGGTGAGAGCCACGTCGGCGGATCCGATGACCTGCAGGCGCTCGATGCGGACGGGCGCCTGGATGCCCTGTTGAAATAACCGGAGCCTTGAGACCATGAATGAGATAGCCGGCGACATGCCGCTTGCCACACCCCCGGATACTTCCGCGGTGCTCGCACTGCAGAACGTCTACCTGAAGGACTGTTCGTACGAGTCGCCGAACGGGCCGCGCATCGAGGGCAACTGGAACCCGCAGATCAACCTCGACCTGCAGACCAGCTCGACCGCGCTCGGTCCCGAGGTGCGGGAGGTGGTGCTGACGGTCACCGTCTCGGCGAAGCACGGCGATGCGACCATCTTCCTCGTCGAGGTGAAGCAGGCGGGACTCTTCGTCATCCGCAATCTCCCCGAGGTCGATCTCAAGCGTGCCATCAGCACCGTCTGCCCGGGCGTGCTCTTCCCCTACGCGCGTGCTGCGGTCTCGCAACTCGTGAGCCAGGGCGGCTTCCCTCAATTCCTGCTGCCGCCCGTGAATTTCGAAGCGCTGTACGCCGCCAACCAGGGGCAGCCGCCCGTCACCAACTGACGCACGAGCGAAAGCAGCGCGGGCGTCGCCGGTGAAGCGCTCATGAGCGGTCGATCCGCGGGCGTGCCGGTGGCGGTGCTCGGGGCCGGGTCCTGGGGCACCGCGCTCGCCATCCAGTTCGCGCGTGGCGGCCGGCCCGTGAGGCTCTGGGGACGCAATCCCGAGCGGCGCGCGGCGATGGCCGCCGAGCGCTGCAATGCGCGCTACCTGCCGAGTGCGCCCTTTCCACCCTCCCTCGAGGTCGCGCCCGATCTGCGGCTGGCGTTGGCGGGGGCCCGCGACGTACTGGTTGTCGTGCCGAGCCCCGCGCTGCGCGAGCTCCTCACCGAGCTTGCCCCCCACCTCGCACGCGCGATGCACGTGGCCTGGGCGACCAAGGGCTTCGAGCAGGGAAGCGGCAAGCTCCCGCACCAGGTGGCGTACGAGGTGCTCGGCGCCGAGCGGCGCATCGCGGTGCTCTCGGGACCGACCTTTGCACGCGAGGTCGGCGCAGGACTGCCGACCGCCATGACGGTTGCCTCGCCGGATGCCGCCTACGCGGAGACCCTCGCCCGCGAGCTGTCGTCGGAGAATTTCCGGGCCTACACCTCGACCGACATCCTCGGGGTGGAGATCGGTGGCGCGGTGAAGAACGCGCTCGCGGTGGGAGCCGGGCTCTCGGACGGACTCGGGTTCGGCGCCAACACGCGTGTCGCGCTCATCACCCGCGGACTGAAGGAGATGACCCGGCTTGGAGTGGCGCTCGGTGCGCGCGCGGAGACCTTCATGGGCCTCGCGGGGCTCGGCGACCTGGTGCTCACCTGCACGGACGACCAGTCGCGCAACCGCCGCTTCGGGCTGTTGCTCGCTGCGGGCCGCACGCCCGAGGCGGCGCTCGCCGAGATCGGCCAGGCGGTGGAAGGCTACGCGGCGGCGCGCGCCATCGAGTCCGTGGCGGCGCAAGCCGGGGTGGAAATGCCGCTCTGCGCGATGGTGTATCGCGTGCTGTACGAGAAGTTGCCGGCAAAGGATGCGGTACGGGCGCTGATGCGGCGTCCGATCAAGCCCGAAGCCGAGTAGCGATGGCCAAGGCGTTGCCCCCGCGTGCGCCAGCGGCGCACTTCAGCGGCGGTGCCTGACTCCATCCTTGCCGGCCCCCGGCGCCAAAGCGGCCGCGGCCCCCGGCGAGATGCTCTGCTGCTGCGCGGCCTGCAGCCAGCGCTCGGCGGCGAGCACGGTCGGGAACACCCTCACGGGAAAGGCGCGATTCACTGCGACGTTCTCGGCGAACTGCATCATCTCCTGGTTGTGTGCGTTGACATCGACGAACGCCATGGCGGTCAGCGCCCGCAGGAAGCGCGTGCTCCCCGTCGACACCAACTCGAAGACATCGAGAGTCCCGAGGCGCGGGCCGCCGAGCCGCTCCTCGATCAGCACGCGAAAACACTGCCGCAGCGTGCACTCACGCACCACTTCCTCCATGTAGCGGGCCACGTTCTCGCGCGTGTTGTCACCGGTCACGATGACGTGCAGGTAACCGGGCTTGGCCTCGATGGTCAGCTCGTAGGTCACGAAGCCTCCCTTGCCGCGTGCGCACGGCCATGCGGGTTTTGCGGGGCCCTCCAGCTTATGCTCGAGATCCCTGCACCGGAGCGGCTTTCCTGGCGGCTCCGGTCAGTGCAGCATAGCCGCAAACACACACCGGCAGCATCCGCTACGGCCGGGTCGAAGGACCGCGCGCTGCGGCCTTCGCCAGTTCTGCTTACGAGGCTGCGCGGCGCAGAAACAGATGAGTCGCACGCTCGCCCGCGACGCTCTTCGTGCACTCGTAGCCCAGAGCACGCAGGTCGAGGTCGTGCAGCAGATGCTCTCCGCTGCCGAGCAGCACGGGCCGCATTGCGAGATGCAGCTGATCGATGAGACCTGCCTGCAGATACTGTCGGATCGTCGACACGCCGCCGCCAACACGCACGTCGCGGCCGGCCGCGGCGGCGCGGGCCTGCTCGAGCGCGACGTGGATGCCTGCGGTGATGAAATGAAATTCGGTGCCGCCCGCCATTTTAAGGATTGGCCGCGGGTGATGAGTGAGCACGAACACCGGTGTGTGATAGGGCGGCTCATCGCCCCACCAGCCCTGCCAACTCTCGTCCGGCCACGGCCCCCGCACGGGACCGAACATGTTGCGTCCGAGGATCCAGGCCCCGATGCCCTCGAAGCCCTGCTCGGCGAGTGCATCGTCGACTCCGCTCTCGCCGCCCTCCTGGCCGTGCATCCGGCGCCACGCGCGCGTCGCAAAGAACCACTCCATGAGCTCGGTGCCCCGCACGCCGATGGGATTGTGCAGGTCCTGCCGCGGGCCGGCGCCGTAGCCGTCGATGGAAAGCGCAAAGCTTCTGACACACAGTCTCGACACGTGCTGCTCCTCCTGACGCACTCCGTCCTCAACCTACCCCGCACGCATCGCACCCGGCAAGGCGGGGCAACACGCCGCCTCACGGGTGCTGGCGCAGCTCGCCGAGCGTCGCGACTTTCGGGGGCGGCTGATGCGCGCCGGCGCCAGGCTGAGTACCGCTCGGGGAGGACTCCGGTGTCGTGCCGAGCCTGCTGACCTTCCAGCCCGTGAGCTTCATCGAATCGGGCAGATCGAGCGGTGACTTGTCGTTCGCGACGCTACCCGCAAAGTCGAGGGTGCGGGCGGCACCCTCCTCGGAATAGGTGAAGGAGAGCTGATAGCTCGCCGGAGCGGCGGCCTGCGGCACCGTGACCGAGCCGGTCACCGTCCACGGTGCGTGGTACTCGGCGGATTTGCTGGCTGTCGCAATGCGTATCGGCTTGGCCTTCTCCGCGAAACGCACGTGCTGCGGCGGTCCGGGAGCGGGCCGCCCTCCCGGCAGCGCCGCGGTAAGAAGCACGATCACCAGTTGCGAGCTCAATGCCGCAGCATCGAGCGCCTCGATCTCGCTGCCGCCTTTTGAGGCAAAGCCCTGTGTGAGCATCCACTGTCCGCCGATCAGCAAGATCGTGCCCGAGGTGTGAGTGCCGTCGTCACGCAGCTCGACCGCGATGCGTGCATCGCCATTTGGGGCGATCTCGAAGTGGGAGCTCGCGCTTCCGGGCCGCCCGGTCTCGGTCTGCGACACGCGGATGTCATCCGGTGCCCAGGCTGCGGACCCTTCCGCGAGCGGAGCGCCTGCGGGC
>Ga0318534_10000530_pt1 | contig 12994 bp, 8 predicted proteins | sample GRESIP117b4f26_FD_202502 | JGI IMG/M metagenome (GOLD analysis project Ga0318534, IMG submission 202502) | Tropical soil microbial communities from Luquillo Experimental Forest, Puerto Rico - GRE.SIPMG.117b4f26 | ecosystem: Environmental > Terrestrial > Soil > Tropical forest > Bulk soil...
CATTGATATAGAGCAACGTGCCCCGCCCAGGCTCTCAGGTCCGGCGGCCAGTTTACCGATGCGCGCGACCGAGCCGCGCACGCTGCTGCTATGCTCTTGTCGAGCCGCCGTACCGCGGCACGACGCTCGGCGACCACCCCTCGCGAATGAGTTTGACCCGCCCCGGCTGCTGCCCCTGTAGCTCTTGCACGAGCCGCCGGCCGGCAGCGACTGTCAGGCAAGCGCATCGCGCCTCCAATGTTTACGATGCTCGGCGGCCTCTCGCAGTCTGAGTGTCTCCTGAATCCTTGATCCCACCGTTTCTGAGCCGGACCCATGAATGTGGACCGAACGGGCTCACGTACCGGATCCCGATGCGCCTGTAAACCTGGTCTGGTATTCCAATGTCCCCGAGATACAACTCGCCGGTGAGCCGCGGCAGCAGCCCTGTTTTCGGTAATGCGAGCGTCAGCGTCCATCGCGGGCTCACGAAGGCCCCTGGGGTTTGCCCGCTCGTCGCATCGACGCCAGACGGAACATCGAGCGACAGCAGGGGCGCGCGATAGGATGCCGTCAAGGCGATGAGGTCAGCGACCTGCCCCTTCGGAGCTGCTTTGAGTCCATAGCCAATCAGCGCGTCCAACACCAGGTCTGGTTGCTGGTTCTTCATCTCATCAAGCCCAACCTCCACTGCCGATGTCGATTGGAGGATCTTGCGCTGAAACGCCGGAACGCCCCGCAGCGTTGCAGGTTCGGCCAGACACACGGCGACCTTGACATCGCGATTTGCAAGATGACGCGCCGCACACATTCCACCGCCGCCGTTGCCTCCACTACCGGCCAGTACCAGCACCTGTGCCTGGTGCCATCGCTCGTCCAACAACTCGATCGCGAGCAGCGCCAGGTTGCGCCCCGCGTTTTCCATCATCTGGTAAAGATTTGGGCCCGTCTCCTCCACTGCGATCCGGTCAACTTCGCGCATCTGGGCCGAGTCGACAGCGGGCACACCGACGCCCTGTTCGGTCATGAAACTCATTCCGCTCGTGGCTGTTTCCATACTGCCTTTCCTCATTGCCTGCCCGTTCACCTCGCCATGTGCACCGTTTCTGGCTCGGCGGCGACCAGCAGCTTTTCCAGACGCAACGCCTCTCCGATGGACCAGGCTTGGAACGGGCAGCCGCGAGCCGCATGGGGCGCATCTCCATCGGCAATCTCCGGCAGGTGGCCCAATCCCGCTTGGCCGCGATGCTCGAGCAGCGGCACGAGGAACCGCTCCCGTGCTTCTGCACGGACGGGTGACGTCGCGCCTCGCACCCGCACCCATGCTTCGATCAACGCACCGGCGAGCCACGGCCACACCGTGCCCTGGTGATAGGCGCCGTCGCGCTCCCGCACGCCCCCGAAGTATCGCCCGGTGTACGCGGGTGATCCCGGTGCCAGCGACCGCGGGCCGAACGGAGTCCAAAGCCGGGCCTCGACCGCATCGACCACTCGCCGCGCGCGCTCGCCGCGTAGTATCTGGAACGGCAGACCGCCGATCGCGAACAGCTGGTTGGGCCGGAACGACGGGTCCACGGTGCCGCGCACGTGATCGACGTCGACCACGTCGTAAAGGTAGCCCCCCGGCTCGTTCCAGAAGCGCTCCTCGAACGTCACGCGGGCCCGGCCGAGGACGCCTGACCATCGCGGCGAGATCTCGCAGCCCACCGCCAGCGCGTTGAGCCACAGCGCCTGTACCTCGACGGGCTTACCCACGCGTGGAGTCACCACCCAGTCGCCCACCTTCGCGTCCATCCATGTGAGCTGCAAGCCGGGCTCGCCGGCTGCGAGCAGGCCGTCGTCGTCCATGCGAATGCCATATCGCGTGCCGGCGGCATAGCCCTCGAGAATTTCACGGACGGCGCGGCACAGCCGGTCCTGGCCTTCCAGCGGTCGTCCTGCGCGTTCGCACTCGCGCAGGTAGTCGTGCACCGCCACGACGTACCAGAGCGAGGCATCCACCGAGTTGTATTCGGGGGGCTCGTCGCGGTCCACGAAGCGGTTCGGCAACATGCCCCGCGACACCGCGCCAGACCATTCGAGCAGGATGTCACGTGCGGCGTCGAGGCGTGCTGTCGCCACGCAGAGGCCGCGCAGCGCGATGAACGTGTCGCGCCCCCAGTCCGTGAACCAGGGATAGCCGGCGACGATCGTGCGGCCGCTTCCGCGGCGCACCACGTAGTCCGCAGCCGTACGCTCGAGAGGCGTGAACGTCGCCCGTCGCTGACGTTCGAGCGACCGGAGCACGGTCACGGTCTCGGCCGCGGGGGCTCCCGCCAGCGCCGCCCGCACGTCCGGCGTATCCTGCGCGAACACGCACACGGCATCCTCGCGTCCAAGGTCCCACTCGAACAGGCCCGGTGAGGCCAGATCCTCGACGCAGTCCAGCCCGCGATCGCGCTCCTCGGTATAGAGGAAGTTGCGAAACCAGTCGGGCGACTCGGTCCAGCCGCCGTTGCTCGCGCACACGATGGCCGGCACGCCGTCGTACGGCTGCCATCGCACTTGTTCACCGGATTGCACGCCCGGGAACCGGAACACCCCGTTCTCGTGGTGGAGCGCGTGCAGATCGCGACCCGAAAGCAGCGGGCGCACGGAGAGACGCATCTCGCCGGCTCCCGACAGGACTCGCCAGGTGAGCACGGTGAGCGGCAGGTCGCGCACCACGAAGAGCTCGTGTCGGATCCGGGTGCCGTTCTCGAGCCGATAGGTCCAGGTGGGCCAGGGCTCTGACTCCAACGACTCGATCCGCCGGGCGCCGTCTGGATATACGACGTCAGGCGCGTAGCGATGCGACGTCAGCGGCCAATGCCCGGACGGCGCCCTGAGCCACGCCTCGACGCCCTGCACCAGGGCCATCCGCCCGGTCGGCGGCGTCGCCGCCGCGAGCAGCACGGCGTGGTACCGCCGCGTCCGCACGCCGGTGGCGGTGCCCATGGCGAACCCGCCGAGGCCGTCCGCCTCGAGCCACTCCCGCGTGTCCGCGAGCCCGTCTTCGGGCGTGAACCGCACTACGCCTGTGCCTCGGCGAAGGCGCCTGCCGGGTCCCCGGCGGTCGCCGACCGTCGCCGTGCCGCCGCACGCCTCTCGATGCAGCGCGCGACCAGTGCGGTCCAGCCGGTCTGGTGGCTCGCGCCGACTCCGCGCCCGTCGTCGCCATCGAAGTACTCGTGGAAGAGGACGAGGTCGCGCCAGGCCGGGTCGTTCGCGTACGGGGCATCGCGGCCGTGGCAGGGCCGCCGCCCCGAGTCGTCGGCCAGAAACAGAGACGCGAGCCGCGACGCCAACTGCTGTGCCACGTCGAGCAGGTTCAGCATGCGCCCGGAGCCGGTCGGGCACTCCACCTTGAGCCCGTCCCCATAGAAGTGGTGGTAGCGCTCGAGCGCTTCCAGGAGCAGATAGTTCACCGGGAACCAGACGGGTCCGCGCCAGTTCGAGTTGCCGCCGAACAGGCCTGTGTCGGACTCCGCCCGCGTGTAGGCCACGCGGTACTCATGACCCGCGAGCTCGAAGGTGTACGGACGTTCACCGTAGACGCGCGACAGCGAACGGATGCCGTATGGAGACAGGAACTCGTTTTCATCGAGCATCACCCGGAGCACGCGCTCGAGCCGCTCGCGCGACGGCAGCGCCAGCAGGCGGTGGCGATGTCCTTCCCCTCCCTCCGCCAGGTACGTGATGTGGCGGGCGAGGTCGGCACGGTTCTCGAGGAACCAGCGGAGCCGCTTCGCGAACCCGGGCAGCCTGTCGATGAGGTCCTGCTCGAGGATCTCGCACGCGAACAGGGGGATCAGGCCCACCATCGAGCGCAGCCGCATGGGGATGTGCATGCCGTTCACATGCAGCTGGTCGTAATAGAAGCCGTCGGTCTCGTCCCAGAGCCCGGTGGCGCCCATCGAGTTCATCGCGTCGACGATGGCGACGAAGTGCTCGAAGAACTTGGACGCCACATCCGCGTACGCATGGTTCTCCCGCGCGAGCTCGAGCGCTATGCTCAGCATGGTCGCGGAGTAGAACGCCATCCACGCGGTGCCGTCCGCCTGCTCCAGATGCCCACCGCCGGGGAGCGGCTGCGAGCGGTCGAACACACCCACGTTGTCGAGCCCGAGGAAGCCGCCGGCGAACAGGTTTCGCCCATCGGTGTCCTTGCGGTTGACCCACCACGTGAAGTTGATGAGCAGCTTCTGGAACGCGCGCTCGAGGAAGCCGCGGTCGCGATGGCCGGGTGCACCCGTGAGCTTGTAGACGCGCCACGCGGCCCACGCGTGCACGGGCGGATTCACGTCACCGAGTGCCCATTCGTAGGCCGGGAGCTGTCCGTTCGGGTGCATGTACCACTCGCGCAGAAACAGGAGCAGCTGCTGCTTCGCGAACTCCGGGTCGATCTTCGCGAAGGGCAGCATGTGGAACGCCAGGTCCCACGCGGCGTACCAGGGGTACTCCCACTTGTCCGGCACCGAGATGACGTCACGGTTGTAGAGGTGCGGCCATTCGCTGTTGCGGCCGCTGCGCCGCTTGTCCGGAGACGGCGGCTGGGCGGGGTCGCCTTCGAGCCAGTCATTCACCACGAAGTGGAAGAATTGCTTCGACCACAGCAGGCCGGCATAGGCCTGCCGCGACACCCGCCGCTCGTCCTCGGTGAGTGTCGCGGGCAGCCTCGCGGCGTAGAACGCCTCGGCCTCGGCGATGCGGTCGCGAAACGTGCGGTCGAACTCGTCGCCGAAGGCCTCGCCCGACGCCTCCTCCTCCGCATGGAGCCGCAGTCTAAGCGTTACCTCGCTCCGGGCGGGCACTTCGAGGTCGTAGTGCGCGGCCGCCTTGGTGCCGGTGAGCCCCGGGTTCAGCCGCGCCGTGTCGCCGTGGACGAGGCAGTCGTTGAACGCGTCCTTCGTATGCGCGCTCGCGCTCGGCGAACCATAGAGGCGATGGCAGTTGGTCTCGTTGTCCGTGAAGAGCAGCGCCGGGCGCTGACCGAGTGGTCCCGGCGCCGCCGTCAGGCGAGTGCGGCCCAGGGTGTCGTGAACGCCCTGGATCACGCCGTCGCCCACGCTGGCGAGGTTGGGCTTCGTCCAGTACGCCTCGCCCGAGCGGCCCCAGGCCCACGTGTTCCGGTACCAGAGTGTCGGCAGCACGTGAATTCGGGCGGCCTCGGGGCCGCGGTTCGCGATTGTCAGCCGGACGAGCACGTCGTCCGCACCGGCCTTCGCGTACTCGACGGTGACATCGAAGTAACGGCCGTCCGCGAAGACGCCGGTGTCCGCGAGCTCGAACTCGGGATCGTGCGCGCCGCGGCGACGGTTCTCTTCCACGAGCTGCGCGTAGGGAAACTCGGCCTGGGGGTACTTGTAGAGCGCCTTCAGGTACGAGTGCGTCGGCGTGGCGTCGAGGTAGTAGTAGCATTCCTTCACGTCCTCGCCGTGGTTGCCCTCGGGGCCGGCGAGGCCGAAGAGCCGTTCCTTGAGGATCGGATCCTTCCCGTTCCACAGCGCGATCGCGAAGCAGAGACGGCACTGGCGGTCGGATATGCCGAGCAGCCCGTCCTCCCCCCAGCGATACGCGCGGCTGCGTGCGTGGTCGTGCGGGAAGTAGTCCCAGGCGGTGCCGTGCTCGGAATAATCCTCGCGCACGGTGCCCCACTGCCGCTCGGCCAGGTACGGACCCCAGCGCTTCCAGTCGCGTGCGCGGGCGTCGTCCTCGGCGAGCCTCTGTGACTCGGGGTCGCGCGAGGTCGCCCGCAGGGTCGCGCCGGACCTGGCCACCGGCATGGCCGGGCGCACCGTGAAGCTACGCATCGGCCACCACGCAGAACGCCTTGATGACGCCCTTGCCCGTTGTGAGCGCCTCGAAGACCTGCATGTAGTTGTCCAGCCCGCGGACCGGATGGGTGAGCAGGCGGCCGAGCCAGCCCGGGTGATCGGCCTCGGCCTGAGCCAGGTCGCGCGCGCCGATCTCGAAGTACTCGCGGTTCCCGTTCACGGTGCCCACCATGACCTTGTTCCCGAGCACGAAGCCCAGGTTGATGCGATCGGCGGGCACTTCGGCAGTGCGCACGCCGCCCGTGACGCTGGAGAGCACGAGCACGCCGTTCTTGCCCAGCGCCTCCATGGCCTCGAACACCGCCGGCGAAAAGCCGGACGCCTCGAAGATGATGTCGAACGGCCCATCCCGCTTCGCGCCCTCGCGGATCGGCAGCTCGCCGACGGACTCGTACCGCACCCCGAGCGCCTCGACGAGATCGGAGTTCAGGTACGGCCTCGGGGCGAGGGAGAACACGGTCACGTCGAGCCCGCGGAGCCGGAGCGCGAGTGTCGCGAGCAGGCCGATCGTGCCCGAGCCCACGACCGCGGCGCGGCGCGGCCGCCAGACACGCAGGCGGCGCTGGATCTCGTAGGCCTGCGCAATGCCCTTCTCCACGACCGACGTGGGCTCGAGCAGGACGCCGACCTCCTTGAGTATGGGCGAGACCCGGACGATGTACTCCGGCGCGTCGACGTAGTACTCGGCCAGGTAGCCGTGGCGCAGGTTGATGCCGCGCTCGTAGTAGGTGTCGTCGGTCGTGAAGTCGTAGGCCCCGATCGCGTCGAAGAGGCTCGTGCCGGGCCGGCGCACCGTGGCGACCACGAAGTCGCCGGGCGCGAGCTCGGTGACGTGCGGGCCCACGGCCTCGACGCGCCCGAAGCTCTCGTGACCGAGCACGAGGTGGTCGTCGCCGGGCGGCGCCATGCCGTATTCGGCGGCGTTGATCTCCTTGTCGGTGCCATCCAGCCCGACACGCAGCACCTTCACCAGAACTCCGCGGCCACCGGGCATGTCGGAAACCACTGGCTTCCGCACCTCCGCGAGGCGAACGGAGTTCGCCATGCCAGGCGTGACGACGACGGCTCGCATCGTCTGCTTCGAGGCCGACTCTGCCGGCACCGCGGTCGCGTTCATCGTTCGTGTGCTCATTTCTGGACCACCTCCATCACGTGTCCGTCGGGATCGCGCACGAGCAGGCCGCGTGCGAAGCCGAGCCTGTCGTCGGGGAGCTTCACGGCTCCCGGTGAGATGAACGGCGCGCCGCGCTCGCGCAGCGTCCTCGCGACGCCGTCGATGTCGGCCGCCACCAGCGTGGTCTGCCAGTGGACGAGGTCGTTCGCGTGCTCGTCGGGCGGAAACGGCCGTCCGTCGCGCGGCGCCAGGTATTCGATGAACTCGATGGCGGGGCCGTTCGCGGCGCGCAGGCTCGTGATCCGCAGCCGGGCACCGAGCACGTTGTTCAGGCGTTCCTGCTCGACGCCGTAGTTCTCGCTCGTGCCCGCGATGCGGAAGCCAAGGAGATCCCGATAGAAGGCGAGGCTCGTATCCGTGTCCCCCACGACGATCGCAGTGTGGTCGATGCCGAGGAACAGGCGGTCCGAAGGCAGGCCCCACTTCGCCGCTCCTTTCCCCGGCAGCAAGCGCAGGATCTCGAGCGTGTGCCCGTCGGGGTCCTTGAAGTAGAAGGCCTGGATCCCTCCAGCGTTCGGGTTCCAAGCCGGCAGCGTCTGCGGACCGGTGGACACGAACTCGACCTTGTTCTGCTGCAGCACCGCGAAGGCCTTGTCCATGTCGGCCACGATGATCGCGATGTGTTGGAACGAGCGGTCGTTGCTGCGCGCGCCCACGGGGCGCGGCCGGCCGCGTGGCACCAGGTACTCGCTGAGCTCGATCTCCTCGTCGCCCAGTCGGAGCCGCGCCTGCCGGATGCGGGCGCCGGAGACGCCGTTCAGGCGCTCGATCGCTTCTCCCGCGACCTCGGTCTCCGAGACCTTCGTAAACGTAAGGGCGTGCGTGTAGAAATCGAGTGACCGGTCGAGGTCGGACACCGTGAGCTCGACCGGGCCCACGGCGGCGATCGCCGGGACCGGTGAGGACGTCAACGACGGGACGCGCACCGACCGCGCGCGAGCGCCCACGGCGATCGCGCGCTGCGCGGCACGCGCGACGACGACGCGACCCCTCATCGGGCCACCTCCGCCATCTCTGCCTTCGCCCCCAGCCGGCGCTCGAGGCGCGTGGCAACGCGCAGGGCGTTGGCGATGATCGTCAGCGCGGGATTCACGGCGCTGCTCGAGGGGAAGAAGCTCCCGTCGACCACGTACAGGTTGTCCACCTCATGCGCGCGGCAGTCGAGGTTCAGGACCGACGTCTTCGGGTCGTTCCCGAAGCGGCAGGTGCCGTTCTGGTGCGCCACGCCGGCGAGCGGAATCCGCTTGCCGATGTAGGCGTTCAGGTGCGAAAGGCCCTGGAAGCAATCGCGGCCGTGGACCGGGCAGGGGATCTGTTTCAGCAGCTCCTGAAGCTTCGACTGTAACCGCTTGTGGCCCTCTTGGTTGTTGGGCACATAGGCGAGGCGGGTCGTGCCGTCGCGATCGACGGTCACCCGGTTCTCCGCGGCGGGCAGGTCTTCAGACGTGAGCCAGAAATCGAGCGAGTGCTTCGCCATGATCTCGAGTGGGAAGCCGGGCACGAAGCGCGGCGCGCCGGCCGCGAGCACGTGCGCGTCGGTCTTGCCGACGAAGGAGATGTGGCCCATCGGGAACTCCCAGCCGGCGGACGCATGGTAGAAGTCGTTCAGGGCGAGCGTCTTCTGGAACACCGTCGGGTTCGGGCAGCGGGACACGGCGAGCATCACCGAGTTCAGGTGCGCCATGTAATTCCGCCCGACCTGGTCCGAACCGTTCGCGAGCCCGTTCGGGTGCTCGTCGCTCGCCGAGCGGAGGAGCAGCGCCGCGGTGTTTATCGCTCCACATGAGGCCACGACGATGTCGGCCGAGCAGCGCTCGCGCCCACCCTCGCGCTCAACGTGCACGGCCGTCACCTCGCGTCCCGACGCGCTCGTCTCCAGGCGCGTCACCAATGCGTTCGTGAGCAACGTGACATTCGGGAGCTCGAGCGCCGGGTCGACGCAGCACACCTGCGCGTCGGCCTTGGCGTTCACGAGGCAGGGATGACCATCGCACGTGGCGCACCGGATACAACGGCTCATCCGGGGCGAGCTTTCGTCGAGCATGACGCCGATCGGTACGTGGAACGGTCGGTGCCCGAGCCCGACGAGGCCGTCCGCCAGCTGCTGGATCCGCGGCTCGTGGCTCACGGCCGGGAAGCGGTACGGCGCGCTCGCCCATGGCTCGGTCGGATCCTCGCCGCGGTTGCCGTGCACGTGGTAGAGATGCTCAGCCCGCGTGTAGAACGGCTCCAGCTCGTCGTACCCGATCGGCCACGCCGGCGAAACGCCCCCGCGGTGGCGCACCTCGCCGAAGTCCTGCTCGCGCATGCGCAGCAGCGCGGCGCCGTAGAATTTGGTATTGCCGCCCACGAAGTAGTGCGTGCCCGCCTGGAACTCGCGCCCCCGAGCGTCGCGCCAGGTTTCGGCGTTGTTGTAGCGGCCCTTCTGGACGGCCGCTTCGGTGCTCCAGTTCTCGATTTCGCGTCGCACGTAGTCGCCGCGCTCGAGGATCAGGATCCTCTTCCCCGTCGGCGCGAGCGCATGGGCAAGGGTGCCGCCGCCGGCGCCGCTGCCGATGATGATGATGTCGTAGTGGTCCGCCATCGCCTCCCGCCCCCCCGTTCGACTTGGTGATCGCGACCTGCGGAGCAGGCATCCGCCCGCCTGGCCGCGGGCCGCATTATTTCGACGTCGCCATCTGGTTCGCGGTGATGGTCACGTGCAGATTCTGCGCCACTGCGGGCCACGTGAACTGGTTGTGCAGGGGTCCGACGGGCTCCCTTTCGGACGCGCCGGTGTTCGGCTTCGCCGTCGCGGCGCCTGGTGGGAGCCGAGGCCGAGCTCCTGCTTTACCTCGGAGTGCCCCGGGCCTGGACGTGTCGCGGGGCCACGGCGAGCTGATCGCTCACGCCATACACTGCCCCCATGACACCGCCGTACACGAGATGGCCCATGAGACTTTCCGCCGCGGCCACCGCCGAACCGCTGAAGAACCCAGCCCCCATCATGGGCATCATCACCACCTGTGCCGTGAGCCACGGCAGCAGAGCATAGATCGCGCCGCGCGCGATACCTGGCCCCGGAAGGCGGCTCGCGAAGAACAGGGCATAGATGAACGCGAGCGCCACGCCGATCATGAAGTGAGCGACCCAGCCGAGCGCGACGTTTCCGCCCATCTTCGATCCCAGCATTCGTCCGATATTCATGGGCGGAAGGCCCATCAACGGGGCCATGCGCATCAGCACGGTCATCGCGACGGCGCCAGCCAGACCCGCCAGGACCACTCGTCCAACGTGAAGCTTCATCTCGCCTCCTCCTTCGCGGCCACGGCAACCGTTCTCTCAGAGTGACTCCTTCGACTCGAGCCGACCCTCTGTGGTGCCGCGAGCGAGGCGGTTGTTGCATCGGGCAGCGAGGACGCGGACCTTCGAGCACTCGTGCCAGATTGGACGCGCCTCGCTCACAACGTGCAGCCAGGCCCAAGGAGAGGGCCGGCAAAAGTCCCCGAGCAACTCGAGATCGACGCATCCGATACGCCGGGCCACGACGCGCCAAATTCTCAGCCGAGTTACATTTGGAGGCAAGCCAAAAGACCACCCGGCGGCTCATCAGTTCCGTCGAGACGGACACGACGACCGCCCGCGGGCCCTTACGGTCGAGTGCATCATTAGGGGGCCAGTGCTCCGTGCCTTGCGAGGTGGCCCAGGGGGGCGCAACGTCATTTGGGGGCCGTACACATAACGCCTGGGCTTCGGCGTCGGAGCGGGGTGATCCGTCCGGAGCGCTGATCACCCCCGAGCGGCGCCGCCTAGCGATAGAGGAGCTTGACCCGCCCCCGGCTGCTCTGGCGCGCCGGGACGATGCCGCCCCCATAGCCCTTGCACGAGCCGACGCTGACGCCGGCCCGCGCTCGCCCGCGGGAAAGTCGAATCACAGGCGCGCGTCCACGCCGGTGCTGGTATCGAACTTCGCCGCGGCGGGGGTGAACCAGCCGTTGGGCGTCAGAAAGGAAAGCTGGCCCGTCAAGGTCGGGGTCAACGGATTTCCGGGGGTCGCTTCGAGCGGGAAATCGGGCGCGTCAGGTTCCTGTTACCTTCGGCGGCGTGACGCCCGATCCACGAATTGATCACAGCGGCGCGGATGCCCTGGTTGCCCGCGTTGCGGCCCACTTCGGACGAGCCGTCGCCGCGGTTCGTCAGGTTGCGGGCGGCTACAGTGCCGCGGAGCGCCTCGTCATTCGATGGCGCGAGGGTGGCTCGGTGTTCGTGAAGGGCGCCACGGACGCCGACACGGCCGCCTGGCTGCGCGCCGAGCATGTGATCTACGCGCGCTATCGCGCCTCCTTCCTGCCCGAGTTGCTGGCCTGGCAGGACGACGGCGCGGCGCCGTGGCTCGCCATCGAGGACCTGAGCGAAGCATTCTGGCCGCCACCCTGGTCCAGGACGAGGATCGAGGCGGTCCTGGCGGCCATGGCTGACATCGCGGCCTCCCCCGCTTCCGAATTGTTCTCGATGGAGACCCGCCGCAGCGAGTTCGCAGGCTGGTCGAGGGTGGCCGCGGATCCCGCGTCATTCATGCGGCTGGGAGTGGCGACCGACCCCTGGCTTTCCCGAGCGCTCCCTGTGCTGCTCGGCGCCGAGAGCCGGGCGACGCTCGACGGAGCCGCCCTGCTCCACGACGATGTGCGCAGTGACAACCTCTGCTTCGCGGACGGGCGCGTGGTGCTGGTCGACTGGAATTGGGCGTGTCGCGGTAACCCCAAGCTCGACATCGCGGCCTGGCTGCCGAGCCTGGCCCTCGAAGGAGGTCCGGCGCCGGATGAGATCCTGCCGGGCGAAGGAGAGTTGGCCAGCTTCGTCGCGGGCTTCTACGCCGCTCACGCCGGCCTCCCGCCTTTGTCCGGGAGGCCAACGCTGCGCGCCTTTCAGCTCGACATGCTGCGCGAGTCGCTGGCCTGGGCGGCTCGGGCCCTGGGCCTACCGGCGCCGGATGGTCCGGCGGTTCACTCGAGCCACCATTAGGCGGGCTCTCCTCACCATCCGGATGGGCTAGGATGGGTCGCCGCGGGCGAAGCCGCAAAGCCCGGCCACCGGAGGTGGGGCATGAGAAGGGGACTCGCGCAGAGCGTTGCGCTCGCGCTCCTGCTGATGGCCAGCCGGGCGCCGGCGCAGGTCCGGCCGACGGACGAGAAAGTCCCCTGTCGCGACTACAAGGATGTGCTCGCCGTGTTCGATCGGCTCGGCTACACCCAGCAGGCTTGGAAGGCGGGGATTCGCGAGGTGCCGCGCGTCTACCTGGAGGACATCCCGGACGGCTGGCGCGAACGGAGTTCGAAGTCGCTGTCCGTGGCCGACAAGAAGCGCCTGTTCTTCCGCGTCCTCGGCCCGATTGTCCTGCGCATCAACGAGCTGATCGCCGCCGACCGGGCGCGCGCCAAGCAGATCACGGGCCGTCTGCTGGTCGGCGAGGGCGTGACGCCGGACGATCAGGCGTGGCTGGGACAGCTCGCGGTCCGCTACAAGTTGCTCAAGTCCGCCGACCAGCGTCTCGATTCCGAGCTCTACCCCGAGTTGCTGCTGCGCGTCGACATCGTTTCCCCGGCGCTTTCGCTGGCTCAGGCGGCGAGCGAGAGCGGATGGGGCGGCTCGCGCTTCGCGGCCGAGGGCAATGCGCTGTTCGGACAATGGACCTGGGGCAAGGGACTGGTGCCGGCCGAGCAGCGCACCAGCGCGCACGGCGACTACCGGATCGCCTCCTTCGGCAGCACCGCCGAAGCCGCTTACGCGTACGCGCTCAACCTGAACAGCGGCGATGCCTACCGCGACCTGCGGCTGAAGCGTGCGGAGCTGCGCCGCGAGAACCTCCGGATCTCCGGCACCGTGCTGGCCGAGACGCTGACGCGCTATTCGGAGCGCGGCCAGGCCTACGTCGAGGACATCAAGTCCCTCATCCGTCAGAACCAGCTCGACGCCGCAGACGACGCTTACCTGCGCAAGATGGCGGTCA
>Ga0318534_10000533_pt1 | contig 12951 bp, 10 predicted proteins | sample GRESIP117b4f26_FD_202502 | JGI IMG/M metagenome (GOLD analysis project Ga0318534, IMG submission 202502) | Tropical soil microbial communities from Luquillo Experimental Forest, Puerto Rico - GRE.SIPMG.117b4f26 | ecosystem: Environmental > Terrestrial > Soil > Tropical forest > Bulk soil...
GGTCACGCCGTACTACAACAAGCCGCCCCAGGAAGGCCTGGTGGCCCACTTCACCGCCGCCGCGGACGCGACCGGGCTGCCGTGCATGCTTTACGACATCCCCGGGCGCACCGGCACGCCGATCAAGACGGAGACCCTGATCCGGCTGGCCCAGCATCCCCGGATCGTCGCGGTCAAGGACGCCAAGGGCGACTTCGGTGCGACCTCCCAGGTGATGATCGCCACGGACCTGGTGTTCTACAGCGGCGACGACATCCTCAACCTGCCGTGGCTGTCGGTCGGCGCGGCCGGGTTCGTCAGCGTGGTTGGGCACGTGGTCGGCGACCGGCTGCACGACATGATCGACGCCTACCGGGCGGGACGGACCGCCGAGGCCCGGCAGATCCACCTCGACGTGCTGCCGGTCATCATCGGGATCATGACCCGCACCCAGGGTGCGATCATGGCGAAGGCCGCGCTCGGCCTGCTCGGGCTGCCCGGTGGGGTCACCAGGCCGCCGCTCGTCGATGCCACGTCGGCCCAGCTCGAGCAGTTGCGCACCGACCTGGTGGCCGGCGGCGTCAAGCTGTCGGGGACCGTGGCATGAGGGACCGTGGCATGAGGGACCGTGGCATGACGGGCCACGGCGGCCGGGGCGCCGGCGGGGCCGCCTGGTGAGCCACCCGCACCCCGATCTCGGCCTGCCCCCGCGCCTGCCCCGCAACGGCCTGCGCATCACCGGGCTCGGCGGCCTGGGCGAGATCGGCCGGAACATGACGGTGTTCGAGCACGCCGGCCGCCTGCTCATCGTGGACTGCGGCGTGCTGTTCCCCGAGCCCGACCAGCCCGGGGTGGACCTGATCCTGCCCGACTTCACCAGCCTGGAGGGCCGCTACCACCTCATCGACGCCGTGGTGATCACCCACGCCCACGAGGACCACATCGGCGCCATTCCGTACCTGCTGCGAGAGCGGGAGGACATCCCGCTGGTCGGCTCGAAGCTGACCCTCGCCCTGATCAGCAGCAAGCTCGCCGAGCACCGGATCACACCGCAGACCGTCGAGGTCGGCGCCGGAGCGCGGCAGTCGTTCGGCCCGTTCAACTGTGAGTTCCTCGCGGTCAACCACTCGATCCCCGACGCACTCGCGGTCGCCATCAGGACTCGCGCGGGCATGGTCCTGCACACCGGGGACTTCAAGATGGACCAGCTTCCGCTGGACGGGCGGCTGACCGACCTCGGCGGGATCGCGCGGCTCGGCGGCGAGGGCATCGACCTGCTCATGTCGGACTCCACCAACGCCGAGGTCCCCGGGATCGTGACGCCCGAGCGCGACATCGCCCCGGTGCTCGCCGACATCTTCGCCTCCGCCACCCAGCGGGTCATCGTCGCTTGCTTCGCCAGCCACGTGCACCGCGTACAGCAGGTTCTCGACACCGCGGCGGCGCACGGCCGCAAGGTGGCGCTGGTAGGCCGGTCCATGGTGCGCAACATGGGCGTCGCGAGGGATCTGGGCTACCTGCAGATACCGGTGGTGCCCGGCGGTCTCATGGTGGACCTCAAGGAGGCGGAGGAACTGCCGCCCGACCGGATCGTGCTCATCTCGACCGGGTCGCAGGGCGAGCCGATGTCCGCACTGTCACGGATGGCCGGCCGGGACCACCCGATCAGGGTGGCCGAGGGCGACACGGTAATCCTGGCGTCCTCGCTGATCCCGGGCAACGAGACCGCCGTGTACCGGGTGATCAACGCGCTGACCAGGTGGGGGGCCAAGGTCGTGCACCGGGGCAACGCGATGGTCCACGTGTCCGGGCACGCATCCGAGGGCGAACTGCTCTACGTGCTGAACCTGGCCCGCCCGCGTAACTTCATGCCGGTACACGGGGAATGGCGGCACCTGCGCGCCCACGCCCGGCTCGCGTCGCTGACCGGGGTCCGCGACGACAACATCGTGATAGCCGAGAACGGCATGGTCGTCGACCTGGTGGACGGCAAGGCCTCGGTCGCCGGCGCGGTCCCGTGCGGCTACGTGTACGTGGACGGCCTGTCGGTCGGCGAGGTGACCGAGACCTCGCTGAAGGACCGGCGCATCCTCGGCGACGAGGGGTTCGTCTCGATCGTCGTGGTGGTCGACTCGACCACGGGCAAGCTCTCCGCCCCGCCGGAGATCCACGCCCGGGGCTCGGGGATCGACGACTCGGCGTTCGGCGCGGTGATACCGCAGATCGAGGACGCGCTGGCCAGGGCCGCGGCCGAGGGCATCAACGACTCCCGCCAGATCAGCCAGATGGTACGGCGGACCGTTGGCCGGTGGGTGAACGAGAACTACCGGCGCCGTCCGATGATCATCCCGGTGGTGGTGGACGTCTGACGCGGGCCACGGGAGTGCCCGGCGCGCCGCGCGGCCGGTCAACCCGGGCGCGAGACGCGGTCAACCCGGGCGCGTGAGGCCATTAAGCCGAGCGCGTGAGGCGCGGCGTGTCATTCGCCCCTATCCATGGGTACTCGTTACCGTGGAGATCATGGCGACCCGTGTCCCCAAGACTGGTGGGCCGAAGGGCGGTGTGTCGCAGGGCGGCGCCCGCCCGCAGGGCAGGACCGGCAGCGCCCGGCCCACGGGCACCTCGCCGCGCACCCGGGCCAGCAACAACAGCCGGGCGCCCGCCCGGGGGCGGAATGCCAAAGGCCGGGGCGGGAACAAGCGGGGCCGCACGTCGCGGACGCAGCGGCCGCAGCCCTCCAGCAACGGGTTCGTGATCCTGTTCGGGTGGATCGGCCATGCCATCGCGGGCATCTGGATGCTGGTCGCGCACGCGGTCGGGTTCGCCGCCCGGGGGCTGGGCCGCAGCGCGGCCGACCTGGACCCTATGCACCGCAGGGACGGGGCCGGGCTCGCCTTCCTCGGCGCGGCCCTGGTGGTCGCCGCCACCACCTGGTTCCACCTGGGCAGCGCCGCCGGAAAGGTGGGGACCGACGTGGTCCGCGGCGGGTTCGGCTCCATGGCCTGGGCGCTGCCGGTGCTGCTCGTCCTGCTGGCCTGGCGGTACCTGCGGCATCCCGACCGGAACGCGGAGACCGCGCGGATCGTCATCGGCGGGCTGGCGCTGACCGTGGGCGTGCTTGGGCTCGTGCATATCGCGCATGGCACCCCGTCCCCGGCCAGCGGCACGGGCGCGATCCAGGCCGCCGGGGGCTTTATCGGCTATTTCGCCTCGGCGCCGCTCGTCGCGGCCGTCACGCCCTGGGTCGCGGCCCCGCTGCTCGCGCTGGTCTGCGGGTTCGGGCTGCTGGTGATCACCGGCACTCCGCTGCACCGGGTGCCGGAACGCCTTGCCGACCTGCGCGGCACCGGGGCGGAGGACGACGCCGCGGAGGGGGACACGACGCCGGCGGCGGGCCGCGGCGGTCGCAAGAAGCTCACGGCCATTGAGGCGGGCGAGCATAACAAGCCTTACGACACCCCGCTCCTGGGTGGCCCCGGCGGCGCATCGAATGCCGGCAGGCCCAGGGGGAAGGGGCCGGTTCTGGAAGAGCCGTCCCGCCTCGCGGGCGCGGCCGCCGCCGAGCTGGAGGGCTCCGGGGACACCGAGGGCCTGCTGGACGTCCTGGGCTTCGGGGCACCGGGGGCCGCGCGCAAGCCCGGGCAGCCGCTGGAGCATCTGGGGCCGCCCAAGGGCGAGCAGCTCACGCTCACCGGGGCCAGCGACGCGAGCTACACGCTGCCGCCCGCCGCGCTGCTGAAGCCGGGGACCGCGGCCAAGGAGCGGACCGGGGCCAACGACGTGGTGGTGCGCGCTCTGACCGAGGTGCTCGATCAGTTCGATGTGGATGCCGGGGTCACCGGGTTCACCCGCGGGCCGACGGTCACCAGGTACGAGATCACCCTGGGCCCGGCGGTCAAGGTGGAACGGGTCACCCAGCTCACCAGGAACATCGCCTACGCGGTGAAGAGCGCGGACGTGCGGATCGTGTCGCCGATCCCGGGCAAGTCCGCGATCGGGGTGGAGATTCCCAACGCCGACCGCGAGATCGTGAGCCTGGGCGACGTGCTGCGGTCATCCGCCGCGCTGTCCGACCACCATCCGATGGTGGTGGGCCTGGGCAAGGACGTCGAGGGCGCCACGGTCATCGCCAACCTGGCGAAGATGCCTCACCTGCTCATCGGGGGCAGTACCGGATCGGGCAAGTCCACGTGCGTGAACGGGCTGATCTCGTCGATTCTGCTGCGGGCCACGCCGGACGATGTGCGGATGATCCTGATCGACCCCAAGCGGGTGGAGCTGTCGCACTACCAGGGCATCCCGCACCTGATCACGCCGATCATCACCAGCCCGAAGAGGGCCGCCGAGGCGCTGGGCTGGGTGGTCGGGGAGATGGACCGGCGCTACGACGACCTGGCCGCGTCGGGGTTCCGGCACATCGACGACTTCAACAAGGCCGTTCGCGCGGGCAAGCTGGTCCCGCCGCCGGGCAGCGAGCGCACCTACCTGCCGTATCCGTACCTGCTGGTGATCGTGGACGAGCTGGCCGACCTGATGATGATCGCGCCCAGGGACGTGGAAGACGCCGTGGTCCGGATCACCCAGCTCGCCCGGGCGGCGGGTATCCACCTGGTGCTCGCCACCCAGCGCCCGTCGGTGGACGTGGTCACGGGGCTGATCAAGGCCAACGTGCCGTCCCGGCTGGCCTTCGCCGCCGCCTCGGCCACCGACTCGCGGGTCATCCTGGACCAGACCGGCGCGGAGAAGCTCATCGGCCAGGGCGACTCGCTGTTCCTGCCGATGGGGGCGAGCAAGCCGCTGCGGCTGCAGAACGCGTTCGTCTCCGAGAAGGAGATCAGGGAGATCGTCGCGCACTGCCGCAAGCAGGCGCAGCCGGACTACCGCGAGGACGTCGCTGTGCCCGAGGGCAAGGCGCGTGAGATCGATCCCGACATCGGCGACGACCTCGACGACCTCGTCCGGGCCGCGGAACTCGTGGTCAGCACCCAGTTCGGCTCCACCTCGATGCTGCAGCGCAAGATGCGGGTCGGCTTCGCCAAGGCGGGCAGGCTCATGGACCTGCTGGAGAGCCGGGGCATCGTCGGGCCCAGCGAGGGCTCCAAGGCGCGCGACGTTTTGGTGCTTCCGGACGATCTGCCCGGTTTGCTGGCATCTCTTCGGGGTGCCGGGGACGACTGAGGCGGCCCGGTGTCCGCGCCCCTGATCGTGGGCATGTCTACACTTGGTGACTGCTCCCGTACTGCAGGAGCGGCAGTATTTGGGCCACTGCGCCGCGTCCCCGGGCGGCCCGCAGTGCTAGCGATCAAGTTGGAGGCGCCGCGTGAGCGTTGGTGATGCCCTGGCGCAGGCGCGCAGCCAGGCCGGTCTCACCGTTGCGCAGGTCAGTCAGCTGACCTGTATCAGGGAGACGATCATTCGGGGAATCGAGCGCGGCGACTTCTCGGCCTGCGGTGGTGATTTCTACGCTCGGGGACACATCCGCAGCATCGCGCGGGTCGTCGGGCTCGATCCCGAGGAACTGGTTCGCGAGTACGACGCGATCCACGGCGCGCCGACCGCGATCACCGCTGCTGACGTCTTTGAACCCTCGACCCCGATCCGGCTGAAAGAACGGCGCTCCGCGAACTGGAGCGTGGTGATGGTCATCGTCCTGGCCGTGCTGCTCGGCTACGGCGTGTTCCGGCTGGTCGACCACGGAACCTCACCGCCCCGGCCGGTCGCGGCAGGCGGGCACCCCAATGCGTCCAAGTCGCCGACCCCTAGGCCGTCACCGACGTCGTCCACGGCGCAGCACCACCGCCTGATCATCCGGCTCACCGCCGTGCAGGACTGCTGGGTGCAGTTCGCCAAGCCGAACGGGCACGTCCTGCTCCAGGCCTACGTGCTGAGCGGCAGCACCCGCACCTGGCACTTCAAGCACGCGGTGTCCATGCAGATCGGCAACCCGGGCGGGATCATACTCACGGTCAACGGCAAGGACCTGGGCCGTCCCGGCGCATACGGCCAGCCGGTGACGCTCAACTTCGGCCCCGGCAAGAAGCTGCCCCACACCGCCACGGGCTAGCGAGCCCGCCGCGAGAGCCGGCGGACGGTGGTCCCGGCCTGCGCACGGGGGCGGTTACCGTAGTCTGCCGGTGTGCCTTCGAGTCATGCATCCGTTCCCGGGCGGCGCACCGTCAGCCTGGTCACCTTGGGCTGCGCGCGCAACGAGGTGGACTCCGAGGAACTCGCAGGCAGGCTCGAAGCCGCTGGCTGGACCCTGACCGGCCGGGACGAGGCCGCCGTGGTGCTCGTCAACACCTGTGGCTTCATCGAGGCCGCCAAGCAGGAGTCCATCGCGGAACTGCTGGACGCGAGCGGCTCGGAGGCGAAGGTGGTGGCCGCGGGCTGCCTGGCCGAGCGGTACGGCTCCGAACTCGCCGGTGCCCTGCCGGAGGCGCAGGTTCTGAGCTTCGACGACTACGGTGACATCGGCGCCCGGCTGGACGCGGTCCTGGCGGGCGAGCGGCGGCCCGCTCACGAGCCGAGGGACCGGCGCACGCTTCTTCCCATATCCCCGGTAGGCCGGGGTGACGCGGCCACGGGGCACGTCCCCGGGCACGGCATCCCCGGCTCTGCGTTCCCGGACCTGCCCCCAGGCGTCGCACCGGCGTCCGGGCCCCGGGTGCTGCGCCGCCGCCTGGACGGCGGGCCGGTGGCTCCGCTCAAGATCGCCTCGGGCTGTGACCGCCGCTGCTCCTTTTGCGCTATCCCGGCCTTCCGCGGCGCGTTCCTGTCCCGCCCGCCCGCCGACGTGATCGCCGAGGCGGAGTGGCTGGCCAGCCAGGGGGTCCGAGAGCTGTTCCTGGTCAGCGAGAACTCCACCTCCTACGGCAAGGACCTGGGGAACCTGCGGCTGCTCGACGAACTGCTCCCCGGCCTGGCGGCGGTTCCTGGCATCTCCCGGATCCGGGTCAGCTACCTGCAGCCCGCGGAACTGCGGCCGGGCCTGGTCGACGTGATGACCTCAACCCCCGGCGTCGCGCCCTACTTCGACCTGTCGTTCCAGCACGCCAGCGGGCGGGTGCTGCGGGCGATGCGCAGGTTCGGGGACGGCCCGCGGTTCTGCGCGCTGCTCGACCAGATCAGGGAGCGGTGCCCGGAAGCCGGCGTCCGGTCCAACTTCATCGTCGGGTTCCCCGGCGAGACCCCCGAGGATGTCGCGGAACTCGAACGGTTCCTCTCAGACGCCCGCCTGGACGCGATCGGCATCTTCGGCTACTCCGACGAGGACGGCACCGAGGCCGCGTCCCTGGACGGGCACGTGGATCCGGCAGAGATTGCGCGCCGTGCCGACGACCTGTCCGACCTCGCCGAGGAACTCATGGCCCAGCGAGCCGCCGACCGGTGCGGCGAAACCATCGATGTGCTCATCGAGGAGCCCCTGGGCCCCGGCCACTACCAGGGCCGCGCCGCACACCAGGCGCCCGAGGTGGACGGGGTGACGACCGTGCGGTCGCCGGTCCCGTTGGCCGTCGGAGACATCGTCAGCGCCGTGGTGGTCGGGTCCGAGGGGGTGGACTTGCAAGCCGAGGCCCGCCTCAGCGCCCCAGCCGGGGTGCCGGCCCGGGCGGGGATGCGTTGACCCGGCAGGGCCACGGTGGCCGCCGACGCTGAGCCTCCGGCCCGCGGGGCCGCGCCAGCGGCCCGTGGGGCCGCCGGCCCGGCGGTGCCGCCTCAGCCGGGGCTCGTCAACCTGGCCAACATACTGACCGTGTTCCGCCTGGTGCTCGTCCCCGTGGTGGTGGCCTGCCTGCTGGCCGGCGGCACGGCCTGGCGGGTGGCGGCGTTCGTCGCGTTCGGCACCGCCTCGGTCACCGACCTGCTGGATGGCCGCATCGCCCGGAGCAGGGGACTGATCACGGATTTCGGCAAGATCGCCGACCCGATCGCGGACAAGGCCCTCACCGGCGCGGCCCTGGTGACGCTGTCCTACCTCGGCTGGCTCCCGTGGTGGGTGACGATCGTGATCCTCGCCAGAGAGGTCGCCGTGACCGCGCTGCGGTTCTGGGTCATCAGGTACGGCGTGATCGCCGCGAGCCGGGGCGGGAAGCTCAAGACCCTTCTGCAGGTGCTGGCGATCTCGCTTTACATGCTGCCCGGGATTCCGCAGTGGCTGCGAGCCGTGGTGATGGCCGCCGCGGTACTGGTCACCTTGATCACCGGCGCCGACTACGCGATAAGGGCCGCACGGCTGCGCCGCCGGCCGGCCTCCGGCCAGGTCCGCCAGGCACCTTGACGCAACCCACGGCGCCTTGGCGCAACCCCGCGACGCCTTGACGCACCTCCGCGCAGGAGGCGCCCCGGGGAGGCCATGATGGTGCCGTGGACTCACGCGGCGACCTGGCGGCCCGGATCGTGAGCGCGCTGGGGGAGCGGGGCCAGACCCTCGCCACCGCCGAGTCGCTCACCGGTGGCATGCTCGGCGCGGCCATCACCGCCATCCCCGGCGCCTCCGTGGTGTACCGCGGCGGCGTCATCGCCTACGCCACCGAACTCAAAACGGTGCTCCTCGGTGTCCCCGCCGACCTGCTGGCCAGGCACGGCCCCGTCCATCCCGGCGTGGCCGCGGCCATGGCAGCGGGCGTCCGCGACCGGCTCGGCGCTACCTGGGGCCTGGCCACGACCGGCGTGGCGGGGCCGGATCCCGTGGATGGGCTTCCTCCCGGCACGGTGCATATCGGAGCCAGTGCGGGGGTGCCGGCCACCCGGGCCCTGGCCCTGGCCGGTGGCCGGAACGACATCCGGCGGGACACCGTCGGGGAAGCCCTGAAACTCCTGTGGGAGCAGCTAAGGGAAGATGATCCCTGATTACAGCGTTACGTCATCAGCGAACACGGCCGCGCCTGCACTCCCCGAGTGTCGGTGAGGCCAGGTACCGTGGTGACTGCCAGACTCACTTCGCGAAGGGAGCGCGACATGGTCCTGCTTCGTCACTTGCTCGGTGACGCGCTGCGGCGGCTGCGCCAGCGCCAGGGTCGTACCCTCCGTGAGGTGTCCGCCGCGGCCCGGGTGTCACTGGGCTACCTGTCCGAAGTCGAGCGCGGTCAGAAGGAGGCCTCTTCGGAGCTTCTCGCGGCAATCTGCGGCGCGCTGGAAACCCCGCTGTCCCAGGTCTTCCGCGAGGTGTCGGACAACTTCGCCCTGGCGGAACTGCAGAGCGAGCCGGTTCTTTCCGGTACCAGGGAGCCGTCGCTGCGGGCGGCCGAGGATGCCGCGCTCACCCCGCAGGTGGTGCGCCCCTTCGGTGGTGCCGTGCCGGCGGCGCTCAACCTGGCCACCGCGCCCGAACTGGGCGACGCCGCCAAGCTGGGCGAGGGCGCGAAGCTGGGCGAGGGTGCCGAGCCCGTTATCAGCACCATCAAGCTGCCCAGCGGTCACCAGGCCGGATACGACGACGTGGCCCGCCGGATCCGCGACATCACCGACATGGTGCCGGTGTAGCCGCGACGAGCTAGGTGTGCTCATAGGCCTTCGGCCGATTTCGCCGTGGGTCGCGCCTCCGTACTAATCCGGGGGCCGAGCCCCCCGGAACCTCCGCGATTGACGGTTGCCGTTGGGCTGTCCCGGTTGCGGGGTCGTCCAGCCGAAGTAACGGACGCCGCCTCCGTGGTTCTCTTCGTTGGATCGCGATTCGCTGTCCCCGGTCTCTGCAGATCCTCGCTAGGGGCCACAGACGCCCGCCCCCGCAGCCCCTGGCCCTCGTGGCCGCGCACCTCCATGATCACGTGAGTCTGTTCATAGCATCTATGAACAGACTCACGTGATCATGCAGATCAGGAAGCTGAGCGTCGGCGGCCGGGAGCCCTTGCCGCTCTTTCGTCGGTGCGAAAGCCCCTTCTGCCTAGCCCGGCCCGCACAACCCGCAGCCCAGCCCTTGCGGCGCGCCCGTGAGACGGCCGACGGCGGTGCGGCCGCCTTACGCCCAGGCGCGGGGATCGGTGGTGAGTTCGCGGACCCGCTCGGGCAGTTCGCCGGTGACGATGTGGTCGAGGGTGACCTCATCGAGGATGGCCCGTTCGTTGGCGCGCAGCGCGATCCAGACGGTCTGCAGCGGCTCCGCCGCGCCGATGTAGCCGAGGTTTTCCGGGCGCTCACCGCGCACCCCGACAAGCTGCCCGTCCACGGCGCGGATGATGTCCGCGAGCGAGATCTCGCTGGCGGGCTTCGCCAGCCAGAACCCTCCCTCCGGGCCGCGCTGGCTGCGCACAAGCCCAGCCCGGCGCAACTGGGTGAGAATCGCCTCAAGGAACTTCGCCGGAATGTTCTGCGCCCGCGCCAGCTGTTCGGCCGTGGTGTGATCACCACTGGAGGCCGCCAGTTCCACGGCTGCACGCAGAGCGTAGTCAGCACGGGCAGACAATCTCATGCCCAGCATTATGACTCTTATGACGGGCTGGATGCTGCACCGGCCGGCGCGGCAAGCCGTCGGCTGGCCCCTGCCATGGGTCGGATAACGTGGTCAAAGTGACCTTCCGTGACCAGAATGGAGGCGCTCGTCCCGCTTCCGGCCCGGGCGCGTTCCCCCTGGGGGCGGCCATCACCCTGGCGGATCTTGACCACGACCCGCACCCCTGGCTGGCCGGTTTGCGGGACACCGAACCGGTTTCCTGGCTGCCTGCCTTGCACGGCTGGCTGGTCACCAGGCACGACCTCGCTGTTGCGGTCATGCGGGACAGCGCCGCCTTCACGGTGGACGACCCGAGGTTCTCCACGGCCCGCGTCGTCGGCCCGAGCATGCTCTCCCTGGACGGTGCCGCGCACGGGCGCCACCGCACCCCGTTCACCAAGGGCTTCGGCCGCGCCGAAATCCACTCGAGGCTGGCCGCGTTCGTGGTGGCGGAAACCGATCGCCTGGTGGCGGCGATGCGGCCCGACGGTACCGCGGACCTGCGGCGCGCCCTGGCAGGCCCGCTGGCCGTGGCGGTCGTTGCCGAGGCCCTCGGCCTGAGCGACGCCGACCCCGCGACCGTGCTCGGCTGGTACGCGGCGATCGTCGGCTCGGTGTCCGCCCTGACCGGTGAACCTGGCCCCGGACCGGGCGGCGAAGCTGCTCGCCAGGATCAGGCCCGCCGGGACAAGGCCCGCGTGGCCGGGGCCGAGGCCTTCGGCTCGCTGAGTGGGCGGCTCACCGCCGTGATCGAATCGGCCAGCGAGCCGCCGTCGCTCCTTGCCGCCGCGGCCGGTGCCCGGGGGGATGCCGCGACCGGGCCTGCCGGGGACGCCGCAGCGGAAACCGGCGCCGACGACCGGAACCAGCTACCGATGCTGACCACCGCCGAGGTCATTTCCAACGCGGCAGTGATCATGTTCGGTGGCATCGAGACCACCGAGGGCATGATCAGCAACGTCATCCTTCACCTGCTCAAGAACCCCGGCCAGCTAGCCCTGGTCCGCGAGGATCCGGACCTGGTGCCGGGCGCGGTGGAGGAGTCCCTGCGGCTGGAGCCCGCGGCGGCCGTGGTGGACCGCTACGCCAGCCGCGACATCGCCCTCGGCGGGGCTCAGATCCGCGCGGGCGACCTGGTCACGGTCTCGCTCGCCGGGGCAGGCCGGGACCCTGCCGTGTTTCCGGACCCGGACACGTTCGACGTGCGCAGGCCCAACGCCAGGCTGAACCTTGCCTTTGCCCACGGCCCGCACTTCTGCCTGGGGGCCCACCTGGCCCGGCTGGAGGCACAGGCCGCCGTCCGCGCCGTGCTCACCCTGCCGGGACTGCGCCTCGATCCCGCGCACCCGGCCGCGCCGCGCGGGCTGGTGTTCCGCAAGCCGCCATCACTGCGCGTCCGGTGGATCGCCTGACCGGACACCGCCCGACCGGTAAGTCCGTCACCAGGGCCTGCAACCGGGAAACCGGAGGCAGCCAACGCCAACTGTCAATCGCGGGGTCCGAGGGCTCGGCCGTGGGTAGATCGCTAGCCCATGCCGCGGCCGTGGGGGTCCGGGGGCTCGGGCCTCCGGGTAGATACTGCGGGAGCGGGGGAAGCCGAGCGAAGCTCGGCGAACATGGTGAACTGCCTCGGCCCCGCCGTCCAGGACACGCTCAGCCGCGCAGGCGCAGGCCACGCGGGGTCGGCCGGAACCCCGCGTCGGCGAGGGCCTGGGCCAGCGGTGTGTCGTAGACGCCGGTGCCATCGGCCCGCTCCACGGTGAGCCGGCCCAGCGCGCCGCCCCGGACCGCCTCGGCGAGCCCCATCGCCGCCGGGACGAGTACCTCCGGGTCACTCGTCCAGGAGAGCAGGGTCTTGCCGCCGCGCTCCACGTAGAGCACGAGCGTCCCATTGGACAGCACCACGAGCGCGCCCGCCTTGCGGCCGGGCCGGTGCGCCCCCGGCACCTCGCCGGGCCGTGGCGGCCAGGGCAGCGCCGCGCCGAACGCGTTCGCCGGGTCCGCCGCCGCGAGCACCGTGATCGGCGGGCCGGTCTCCGCGGTTGCGGTGCCGCCCGAAAGCCCGGGGCCCGCCACAGCGGCCCCGGGGCCCGCGCCGCCCCAGGCCGTCGGCTCTCCCGCCGAGGCAGTCCCGCTCCGGGCCCGGTTCCCCGGGCCAAGGCTCGCCGGAGCCCCTGCCGTGGCGCTTCCGCTCGCGGGCCCGTAGCCCCCACGGGCCAAGGTCGCAGCGCCACCCGCACCGGCACTCGCCGGCGCACCGGTCCCGGCATCCTCATCGGCCCAGACAGCACCCTCCGGCCACGAGACTCCCTCAAGCAGGGCCGGGCCATCCGGCCGTCCAGCACGCTCCGGCTGGCCAGCACCCGGGCGCGAGGCACCACCAGTTCGCGGCGGGCCAGCCGGCGGTGGCTGCCCGGGCCAGCGCGGGTGCCCTGTATCGGCGGGCGGGCCAGCCGCGGCGGCCTCCTGTGCTGAGGCGACGGCCCGCATCCGGTCCACCGCGCCGGGCAGGGCGAACTGCGCCGCGCCGAGCCCTTCCACGA
>Ga0318534_10000535_pt1 | contig 12936 bp, 11 predicted proteins | sample GRESIP117b4f26_FD_202502 | JGI IMG/M metagenome (GOLD analysis project Ga0318534, IMG submission 202502) | Tropical soil microbial communities from Luquillo Experimental Forest, Puerto Rico - GRE.SIPMG.117b4f26 | ecosystem: Environmental > Terrestrial > Soil > Tropical forest > Bulk soil...
CGAGCGGGTGGACAACAGCCCGCCAATGATGGTCCCGACGACCAACACGCCGATCGCCACCAGATCCCGGCGCACGTGGAACGAACCCGCCATGTCGAGTCAACCCTACACCACTTGTGCCGATGCCGGCGCCAAACAGCGTCAGCCGCACCGCCTGCCGCCTACAAGTCCTTCTTGAAGAACTTGAGCAGCTCGGCCCACGACTTCTGGTCGGCGGCCGCGTTGTAGGCGAGCCCGGGAACGCCGGACTTGTCCGCGTTCGGGTTCGTGAAGCTGTGCTTCACCCCGGGTAGGTGATGATGCGAAAGTCCGCGCCCGCCGCCTTCATCTCCTTACTCGAACGCGGCCAGGCCGATGCGCGACGTATCCACGTGCGGATCGTGGCGAGCATCGCGGCAAGCGGAAGAGGGAGGCGTAGGCGCATGCGGGCCCTCGACGGTTCGGGGATCGGTGCGCGAGGATGGGCGGCCGAGGATCCAGCGTGGGGGGTCAGCAGACCTATCGCCCCACCCGGCCAACTCTGGAGGAGCGCTCGTGCACATTAGATTCGACGGCAAGGTGGCCATTGTCACCGGCGCCGCGCACGGGCTCGGCCGCGCGATCGCGCTCGAGTTCTCGGAGCTCGGGGCGCAGGTGATCGGTTGCGACATCCTGAGCGATGAGCTGCTTGAGACCGGCCGGCTCGCCGTGGCGAAGGGAACGCGCTTCATGGCCCATGCGCTCGACGTCACCGATCGCGATTCCGTGCTGGCCATGGCGCGCGAGGCGCTCGCCGGGTACGGGCGCATCGACATCCTCGTCAACGACGCCGGAGGGGTTCTCGGGCAGGTCGGTCGGCCGCTCGAGGACGTGTCCGAGGCAGACTGGCGCGCGATCGTGGCGGCGAACCTGGACGGTGCGTTCCATTGCAGTCAGGCCGTCGCCCCCGTGATGAAGGCGGCCCGCCAGGGCCGCATCGTCAACATCTCCAGCCGGGCGGGGCTCGACGTCAGCCTCACCGGCATCACCGTCAACTGCATCGCTCCCGGTTTCGTGCGCAGCAACCCCACGACCGAGCGACAGTGGGAATCCTACGGCGAGGAGGGGCAGCGTCGGCTGGTGGAGGGGATCGCCCTGCGCAGGCTGGGCCTCCCGGCGGACATCGTGAACGGAGTGCTCTTTTTCGCGAGCGAGCACGCGGGCTGGACGACGGGCCAGACGCTCGCCATCGACGGCGGTCGCTGAGTCTCCCATCCCGCTGACGCGGACGATCCCCGGCTCTTGAGGAGCGCGGCCAGTGCGACCTGCCTCGGGTCCGGCGGGTCCATGTCAATCGCCAAATTCAGCAGATCCCCGGGTCCACCAACATGTGGCACAACGCACCGGATGCCGCTATGTGCCCTGCATCTGGTGTATGGAACGCCGCGTTCGTACGAGGGCGACTGAGCGACGCCTTCTACTGCTAGATGAAGGCAACGCTCGATGTGATGTCGGTAGAGCGCACTGCATGCCGCGCTCACGCACAGCAGGGATTTACCTGACGGACGCAGCGTCGCCGACGATCGATCGTGGGCTCGAAAAATGCATTCGCATGGACGCCACGTGAATGGAAAATGACACACGAGTGAGGCGTGATTTCCGTGTTGTTACTAACGAGGGCGAGTACTACTCTGCGCCACGTCGCTGGATCTACCAGCGAGGCAGTGGGCCGGCTGCCACGCATCTGTTCGCAGGCCAATCTACACTGCCTCGGCATCGGATCGGCCACCAGCTGAACGCAGGACAGCTGGCAAAGCGAACAGGACTCGGAACGTAAACGGCCCTGAGCAACGGACTGAGTCACGCTTCTTTGCCAATGCTTCCTAGTGGAGAACATCATGCGTAGCTTGACTGGTGGCGAACTGCTCAAGGTGTACGGTGGCGGCGGACGCGGCGAGGGCAAGGGTGAAGGCAAGGGTGACCACAAGGGCTCGAACAAGGGCTCCGGCAAGGGTGAAGGCGAGGGTGAACACAAGGGCTCGAACAAGGGCTCTGGCAAGGGCTCCGGCAAGGGCTCCGGCAAGCGCTGATTTGATCGCGGCCGCTCTACAAGATTCGTGTCATCACGGCGATGCCCCGGTCCTGCGCCGGGGCATCGCTGTATCCGGTGAAAAAGAGCTATTCTCGCATGTGTATCCGTCCTGGGCGGTCAGGGCCGGCATCCCGTCGCACGAGTGGGAACTGCGCACCAGACCGAGGGGCGGGAGCGAACGATGAATTCCAAGCGCAACGGCGAGGCGTTGGAGAAGGGCCGGCCAACCCACGAAGAAGTGTGGCTTCTGGGCCAGCCGCCGCTGTCGGAATTCCTCGATTTCGTCCGCGACAAGGTCTCCGACGCGGAAGAATCGGATGCGGCAACGCTCACCGACGAGTGGCGCCGCGCGAACGACTACTACCAGGAGCTCGAGGACCTGGAGTCGGGGATCGCGGACCAGGCCCAGTTGCGGGAACTCGACCCGAAACTGGCGCCGCTCGCCGCCGAAGTACTGTCCGATCCCTATTGTCGGGAGACGTACGACACGGTTCCCGTGACGATCGGGGTCGTCGAGCTGGATCGGCTCATCGCCTTCCAGAAGTGCGTGACGTGGACCTATGTCGACCGGGTCAAGTCCTCACTGGCGAACGCGCTCGACCCCGAAGCCTTGTTCCGATTCTGCCTGCCGATCGGCGAGCGCGAGACTCCCGTTCGCATTCGGCGCGGCGGGTCACAGCGCTATCTGTTCAAGTCGGACTCGATGGACATGCGCTACCACGGCACGCGGGTGTTCTCACCGGCGCAGATTCGCGACCACGACACGCACGGGCCCGTTGCCGGTGTCGTGGGGGCGGTCGTGGGATTTGGCTCGAACCTGCTCAACGTGATCCGCGCGGATCGGCGCATGCTCCTCCACGATGGCTACCACCGCGCCTGCGCCCTCCGCGAGATGGGTGTCACGCACGCCCCGGCGATCATCCAGACAGTCACGCGCGCCGACGAGCTGGAGGTCATCGCCCGGTCGGCCATCTCGAAGGACCCCGACTTCTATTTCCGCTCGGCGCGCCCGCCGCTCCTCAAGGACTTCTTCGACCCGAGGATCCGGCGGGTGCTGCGCACGGCCAAGATGTCGCGAGTGGTCGAGGTGACGTACAAGGTGCGCGAGTTCACGGAGCTCGAGTAGTCGGAATACGACCACGCACGGGCACCTCTATGCTGTGACATCGGAGCAGGTCGCCGGCGCTGATAGCCGCCGGCTGCACTCGCCCAAACGCATCAAGTCGATGCCCTGGACCCTGCGCCAGGGCATCGCCGTTTGTTGGTAAAAGCGCTATCTTTACTTGTCGCAGTCGGCCTGAGGGCGAATGGGAAGAGGGCACGAGCCGCGGCGCCGAAATCCTGACGTACAGAACAGTGCCTGAGTGGCCGGGACGCCGTCCCCGAGGCATCACCATGGTGAACCAGCCGCTGTTCCGCCAGGAGGTGTTGGGCGAGAGCCAGACCCAGTGGCTCGGCACCGTGTTGCTGGCGCCTCGACTCTCGTACCGACTGTCCGCGGCGTTCGCACTGGTCGCCTCCGTTGGGATATTCGCGCTGCTCTTCCTGGGCAGCTACACGCGCAAGGCGCGCATCAGCGGCTGGCTCGTGCCGCAGCAGGGCCTGGTCCAGGTGTACGCGCCGCAGGCGGGCGTGATCCGCAGCGTCACCGCGACCGAGGGCACGGAGGTGCGCCAGGGCCAGCCGCTGCTGGTGCTCTCGTCCGAGCTCCAGAGCTCGGCCCAGGGCGCGACGCAGGGGCTGATCGCGGAGAGGCTGGAGGCGCGGCGCGCGAGCCTGCTCGAGGTCCGCGGCCAGACGAAGCCCCTGGCGGAGCAGCGCGCCCGGTCGCTCGAGGGACGCATCGCGACGCTCGAGGCCGAGCAGGCCAACATCGACAGCTCGATCGCCCTGCAGCGCGAGCGCACGCAGCTCGCGCAGCGGGCGGAGGCTCGCCAGCGCGACGTCCGCGACCGCGGGCTCATCTCGGACACGGAGATGCAGGCCGCCACCGAGGCGCGCATCGAGCAGGAATCGAAGCTGCGCGACCTGGAGCGGAGCCTGATGGTCTCCAAGCGGGACCGCCTCACGCTGCAGGGCGAGCTGGACGAGATCCCGTTCCAGTCACGCGCGGACCTGGCGAACCTCGACCGGGACATCGCGCAGGTCGAGCAGGATCTCGCCGAGGCCGCGGCGCGTCGCGAGATCGTCGTGGCGGCGCCTGAGGCGGGCACCGTGACGTCGGTGCAGGCCGAGCGCGGCGTGCGCGCCGAGCCGGGGGTGCCGTTGCTGAGCATCGTGCCCGCGGGCTCCCAGCTCGAGGCCGACCTGTTCAGCCCGAGCCGCTCGATCGGCTTCCTGCGGACCGGGCAGCGGGTGCTGCTGCGCTACGAGGCCTACCCGTACCAGAAGTTCGGCCACTATGAAGGTCGGATCGCCACCATCTCGCGCTCGGCGCTCAACCCCAGCGAGCTGCCGTCGCAGGTCGCCGGGCTCACGAGCCTGATCGGCAGCAACGAGCCCGTCTACAGGATCACGGTCCGTCTCCAGAGCCAGCACGTCAACGTCTACGGAAAGCCGGCGCCGCTCACGCCCGGCATGCAGCTGGAAGCGGACGTCCTCATCGAGAACCGGCGGCTGATCGAGTGGGTGCTCGATCCGCTCTACACGCTCACTGGGAAGATCCACGGATGAATCTTCGCGAGTCGCTGCACGTGGGCTGGGGACCGCAGCTCCCGCTCGTGCTCCAGACCGGGGCGGCCGAGTGCGCGCTGGCCTCCCTGGCGATGGTGGCGTCGTACCACGGCACCCGCTCCGACCTCGTCGACCTGAGGCGCCGGTTCGGGATGTCGCTGAGGGGCGCCACGCTGCAGGACGTCATCCGCATCGCCGGCCACCTTGGTCTGACGTCACGGCCGTTGCGCATCGAGCTCGAGGAGCTCCGCATGCTGCGCGTCCCGTGCATCCTCCACTGGGACCTCATCCACTTCGTGGTGCTGAAGCGAGCGGGCCGCAACGACATCGTCATCCACGACCCGGCGGTGGGCGTGCGCCGGCTGACCTACGAATTGGCGTCGAAGCATTTCACCGGGGTCGCGCTCGAGCTGACGCCCGCGCAGGGATTCCAGCCCATCGCCGCCGCACCGCGCGTGCGGGTGACCTCCATGCTGGGCAACCTCGTGGGTCTCAAGCGCTCGCTGGGCGAGCTGTTCGCGCTCGCACTGGCGATCGAGATCTTCGCCATCGCCAGCCCGCTCTTCCTGCAGTGGGTGGTCGACCACGCGCTCGTGACCGCCGACCATGACCTGCTCCTGGTATTGGCGCTGGCGTTCACGCTGCTGCTGCTGATCCGGGTCGCGGTGTCGGCCATGCGTGGCTCGATGCTGATCGCGCTCGGCGCCCAGCTCAAGGTCCAGGGGCGGGGCAACCTGTTCGCCCACCTGATCAACCTGCCGGCGCGCTATTTCGAGATGCGCTACATCGGCGACGTGATGTCCCGCTTCGGCTCGCAGGACACGATCATCCAGGCGATCAGCACCGATGTCATCGAGACGGTGCTGGACGGCCTGATGGCGATGGGCACCTTGATCGTGATGTTCATCTTCGCGCCGGTGCTCGCGGCGGTCGTGCTCCTCGGCGCGGTGCTGTATGCCGTGGTCCGATGGGCGTCCTACACGCCGCTGCGCCAGGCCTCCGCCGAAGCGATCATGTGGGGCGCGCGCCGCGACAGCCACTTCCTCGAGACCCTGCGCGGCATCCGCACGATCAAGCTGTTCAATGGACAGGACGCCCGGCGCAACCACTGGCTCAACCTGCTCGTCGAGACGACGAACCGCCAGCTGACGACGCAGAAGATGCAGCTCGTCTACCGCACGGCGAACACGCTCGTGATCGGCGCGCTGGCGATCCTGATCGTGTGGATGGGTGCCAACCGGGTGCTCGCCAACACGTTCTCAGTGGGCATGCTGCTGGCCTTCATCTCCTACAAGGACCAGTTCCTCGACCGCGTGAGCGGCCTCATCAACAAGGTCCTGGACCTGCAGATGCTGCGCCTGCACGCCGAGCGCCTGGCCGACCTGGCGCTCACGGCACCGGAGCCGCGCGACATCATGGTGGCCGGCGGGGACGGCCCGGCGCGGGCGGCCACGATCGAGGTGCGCAACCTCCGCTTCCGATACGGCGAAGCCGACCCGTGGGTGCTCGACGGCATCGACTGCCGGTTCGAGGCGGGCGAATTCGTCGCCATCGTCGGGCCGTCCGGCTGCGGCAAGACGACGCTCCTCAAGATCCTGGCGAGCCTGTTCGAGCCGACGGCGGGGGAGCTGCACGTGAACGGGACGCCGCTCGCGCAGGTCGGGGTCGAGCGTTACCGCGACATGATCGGCGTCGTGATGCAGGACGACCAGCTGTTCGCGGGCTCGATCGCGGACAACATCTCGTTCTTCGCCGAGCAGCCCAACCAGGAGCGGATCGCGTCCTGTGCGCGCATGGCCGCGGTGCACGACGACATCATGGACATGGCGATGGGCTACAACACGCTGATCGGTGACATGGGCACCGTGCTCTCGGGTGGGCAGAAGCAGCGCGTGCTCATCGCGCGTGCGCTCTATCGGCAGCCGGGGGTCCTGCTTCTCGACGAAGCCACGAGCCACCTGGACATCGGGCGCGAGAAGGCGGTCAGCGACGCCCTGCGCTCGAACCGCGTGACCCGCATCATCGTGGCCCATCGGCCGGAGACGATCATGTCGGCGGACCGGATCGTGACGCTCGAGAACGGCAAGATCGCCACGGATCGCCGGAACGAGGAGCATGGCGAGCGGGTCCGCCCCGCGCAGCCTGTCGGACAACCGGAAGCGCCCGTGCTGCCGAACGGCGGCTCGGACCGCACCGCGGCTAGCTGACCCCCTACCGCCGGTAGAAGAAGTTGAGCCAGTAGTCGGGAACGACTTCCACCTGGACGGGCGAGTACCGGCTCGCTCTCGCGTCGGAGAGCCAGCCGCCGCCGTGATTCGGGTCGGTCATGCCTGGCGGCGGCAGGTGCTCACGCCGATAGAGCCTCGCGTCCAGGATCACGACGCGGGGTCCGACCTCGTGGATGCGCGCGGCGTTCATGCGTTGGTGCCCGACCCACGCAGCGGGGACCCACTGCCCGCCGCGGGCGGCCTTCAGGTCGGTGAGGCAGAAGAGGTCGACGGCAGGGGCGCCTGAGTAGTACGGGATGATCCCCGCCGGCTTGACCGCGATCCAGTCGGACGGCTGCAGCTTCCCCGCGAAGTAGCGTCCGATCGCCTCGCGCATCTGCTCGTCGATCGCGTTGGCCTCGTACCGCACGCGGTCGCTCCCTTCGAGCGAGGGCGTGGTCCACGCCACGCATGCACCCAGCAGCAGCAGCGCGGCCGCCGCTGGCCAGAGAAGTGCATTGCCTGGACGCCAGCCCCGCAGCCACGCAACGCAACGCTCGAGCCCCAGTCCGCAAAGGAGAGCGAACAAGGGCCACGCCGGGGCGAGGAAGCGATGGTAGGGGAGGAAGTCGCCTCCATCGGCGATGACCCACGCGATCCAGGTCACGAGCAGCGCCAGCGCCACCGCGGCCGGCCTCCGCGAGCCTCGACTCCAGAGAGCCACTGCGATCACCGGGATCGCGAGCGCCAGGTGATAGGTCCTTGCAGCTTCGAGCACGTAGTGGAGGCCGTTCTGGACGTTGGCCAGGCCGTGGACCTTGGCGTAGTACGAGACCGGCACGAGCGTCTTGAACTCGACGAGCATGTAGCCGACCGCCGGCACGACGGTGACCGCGTAGCCAAGACCGAATCGCGAGAGCCATTTGAGGTCGCGCAGAAGCCAGCTGGCGATGGCCGCCGCGGCCACGGCCAGCACGACACCATCCGGCCGGGCGACCGAGAGCAACCCGAACAGGAGACCGGTCAGGACCGTCGAGCCACGGGTCCGCACCTCGAGCGTACGAAGCAGCGCCATGGCGGCCGCCGCGACGAGCAGCGTGAAGAGCGCCGCGTCCATGCCGCTCAGCGGCCACGCGGCCCAGATCGCCGAGCCGGCGCAGAGCAGAGCCGCGGCGGCGGCCGCGGCCCGCCACCGTGGAAGCCCCAGCGCGAGCAGCAGGATGGTGGCCACGCCGCACAGACCGCCCAGGACGCGGGCGATCCACACGCAATCGCCACCCGGCACGAGCTTCGACGCAGCCGCGACCAGGCCGACCCAGAGGAACGACGTCGGCACCCATTCGTGGACACCCGGGTTGTACTCGGGCGCGCCGAAATGTGCCCAGTTGGAGGCGACGCGGAGCGCGATGTACGCATCGTCCAGGACGACCGTGAACCGCGCCATGTGCCACGCGGCGAGACCCACGGAGAGGCCGATCGCGACGAAACGCAGTGCGCGATCCGCCCGTCGATCGAGCGCCGGGGTCGCGGCCCATCCCCGAGGCTTGCTCACGACGGCTGACGACGCGCGCGATGACGGCGGCTCATGACATCAGCGGTCCTCGGCATGAGCGATGGCCACCATCGGCCACGTGGCTCACAGCCTCGTCAACACTACCCGCGGGCCGCCATGCCTGTGGGAACTATCTCCGCGTTCAATAAACCAATCGGTCCCGAAATCCCGTGAGGAAACAAGCATCTCAACGTGAGCGCGCTCGCGATTCTCGAGTCGCGCGCGTCCGCGCGATCACGGCTTCGCGCCGGTCGCGGTCGCTCGCGTGGGCACGCTGCACCAGTCGCTCCACGAGCCCTCGTACAAGAGCGCGTTTGCGAACCCCGCCAGCTCGAGCGCGAACACGGTCTGGCAGGCGTTCACACCGCTCCCGCAATAGCACGCGATGCGCTCGGCGCCGCCGGCGCCGAGCTGCTCGAACGCCGCGCGGAGCTCGGCGGCGTCCCTGAACCGGGGGTCTTCCGCGGATCTCACGTTCGCCGGGTAGGGGCGGTTCCGGGCGCCCGGGACGTGGCCCGCGACCGGATCGATGGGCTCGCGCCGTCCCTCGTAGCGCTCGGTCATGCGCACGTCGAGCACGAGCCCACGCGGATCCGTGCGCAACCGATCGACGGCCGCCGCGTCCGCGACCATTGATGGACGGGGCCGGGGAGCGAACGTCGTCGGTACAGGCGACGACTCGCGGCTCTCGACGGCGCGACCTTCGGCGATCCAGCGCGCGATGCCGCCGTCCAGCACGGACGCCCGATCGTGTCCGAAGTAGCGAAGCAGCCACCACAACCGCGCGGCGGTGGAGCCGTCGCCGAAGTCGTACGCGACCACGTGCGTGCGGTCGCCGATGCCGGCGCGCGACATCGCGGCGGCGAAGCGCTGGGGCGTGGGCAGGGGATGGCGCCCTGGGCCCTGACCGCGGGGCGAGGCGAGTTCGGTGTCGACGTCGATGAAGACCGCGCCGGGGATGTGACCCTCGCCGTACGCGGTCCGCCCCTTGTCCTTCTCCATCAGCGACCAGCGCACGTCCGCGACGCGGAGATCCGCGTCGCTCGCGTGGTTCGCGAGCCATTCGCACGAGACCAGCAGCGGCACGTCCACGTGCTCGACGCTAGGCGAACGCTGCGCCACAATCAAAGGATGAGGATCGTCCGTGGTCTCGCGCTGGCGTGCATCGCGGCCGCGGCATGGGCCGCGCCCGTCTCCAGGGCGCCGGACCACATCGATATCAACGATCCTTCCTGGCACCTCGACTCGTCGTCCGACGGCATCGCGCTCTATTCCGGGTCGGTGCCGGAGGTGCGGGTCGTCCCGGTCAAGGCGGTCATGACGATCCCCGGGACGATCGAGGACGTCGCCCTGGTGCTGGAGGACATCTCGCGACGCAAGGACTGGATCAGCAACTTCGGCCAGAGCGTCCTGCTCGCGCGGCCGAACGAGTACGACCAGACCGAATACCTGCGCGTCGACGTGCCCTGGCCGGTGGAGGACCGCACCGCCGTCGTCCGCGTCCGGGTCACCGTGAGCGACGACCCGAAGCGGGCGCTGATCGCGGGGGAGTCCGTGGAGTCTTCGCTGGCGGATGGGCTGCCGAGGCTGGTTCGGGCGCAGGTGCACGCGAGCACGTTCCAGATGACGCAGGTGGGAAGCCACGTCGAGGTCGTGGCCCTCGTGTTTATCGACCCGTGCGGAAGCCTGCCGAAGTGGATCGTGAACTACTTCACACGCCGCGGGGCGCGCACGACACTGGTCGGGCTCCGCCGGCAGGTGGCGCGACGCCTCTACTCGCCGTCGCAGATCGCGGCGATGCACCGCCGCATCGAGGCCTACCGGGCGTTCCAGGAGCAGGGCGCCGTCGTGGCCCCGTCCCGATGACGACGGTCGTCGATCAGTCGAGCACGACCCACTTGGTGCGCGCGGATCGCGCGCCCTGGACCAGGCGGGCGAAGTAGACACCGCTTCGCCAGGCCGAGCTCTCCGGCAGTCCGACCTCGTGCTTCCCGGGCCCGAGCTGCACGAGCGCCCGGCGCGCCACGCGGCGACCGGCAAGGTCGAAGACCTCGAGCAGCGCGGGCTCGCTCGACTCGAGCGTCACCGCCACGGTGCGGCCGCCAAGTCGGAACCCGGAAGCGAACGCGAGCTTCGGGGCAGGAGGGGGGCCGACCGAGAGCGCTGCTGACGCGATGTTCACGAGCGCGGTCACCGAAGCGCCGTCGGTGTTCGCGACCACGAGGTCCGGGCGGCCATCGTGGTTCAGGTCCGTCACGAGTCCGAAGCCGGCCCCGGCGCCGGAGCCATAGAACTCACTCGAGGACACGTTGTCCTCCGGGCCCAACAGGATGCGAACCGAGTTCGAGGCCTGCTGCGTGAACGCGAGATCGGACACGCCGTCGCCGTTCCAATCGCCGGCCCCGATCCACTGGAGCAGCCCGAGGCCGGGGATGTCGCGCACCCTGTGGATCGATCCTGCGGCATCGATGGTGAGGAACGTGATCGACTGCCCGCCGTTCGCCGTGACCACGTCGACACGCCCGTCCGCGTCGAAGTCTCCGAGGGCCATCGAAATGGGATTCGCATCCGTGGGGGCGTCGACGGCGGGGCGGAAGCTCCCGTCACCGTTGCCGAGCAGCAGCGAGACGGTGGAGGAGGTGCTGTTGGCGGTGAGTACGTCCATGTGCCCGTCGTGGTTGACGTCGGCGACCAGCACCACCGCGGGCGCCAAGCCGGTCCTCAGGTCGAGCCGGCGTGCGAACGTTCCGTCGCCAGCACCGAACAGCACGGTCGCCGTGGAATCGGGCAGGAAGATCGGGGATCGCGGATTCGAATAGTCGTATCGCCCGAAGTTCGCCGTGACCACGTCCACGTGCCCGTCCCCGTCGAAGTCGCCGCTGGCGATCGAATGCGCTCCGGGGCCGACCGCGTAGTCGTGTGCCGGGCCGAACGCGCCGTGTCCGTCGCCGAGCCGCGCCGAGACCGTGCCGGAGTTCAGGGTCACCATGTCCAGCGCGCCGTCGTGATCGAGATCGTCGAGCACGAGCGAGTTGGCCGAAAGGCCGGGCGGCTGGATCTGCCGGGGGAAGCCGCCGGCCCCGTCCCCGAACAGGATCGTCACCGGGCCCTGGTTCGACGCGACGGCCACGTCCTTAAAGCCATCGCCATCGACGTCCCCTGAGGCGAGACCCACGGGATAGGCTGCCGTCGGCACGGGCACTGATTTGCCGAAGCTCCCGTCGCCGTTGCCGGTGAGGACGGCGAGCCGGCCGAAGTAGGGATGAGCCGTGACCAGGTCAGGCACGCCGTCGCCGTCCAGGTCACCGGTCGCGACATCGCTCGCGTTGCCCTCGGTCACGAACGGGATCGGGGGCGAGAAGTTCCCGTGGCCGTCGCCCTTGAGCACCGCCGACCCCGTCACGATGTCCAGGTGCCCGTCTCGGTTCACATCGGCGAGCCCAACGAAGCTCGCCCCGGGTGCCGGGATCAGAACCCTGTAGGCGAACGTTCCGTCTCCGCGACCCAGGCAGACGCCGACCGCGCCGCCGAGGTGGCCGCCGGCCACGACGTCCTGATGCCCGTCCTCGTTCAGGTCACCGACCGCCACGATCTCGGGCGGGTAGGCGATGTCGAATCCCTCGATGGGGCCGAATCGACCGTTTACCAGCCCGCGCATCAGGTATGCGAACGTGCCATACGCGTCTCCGGCCACGAGGTCGAGCCGGCCGTCCTCATCGAAGTCCGCGAGCGCGAGGTCGCTGGCGCTCGTGTTCTCGATCACGCTCGTGATGCCGTCGCTCAGCGTGCCGTCGCCCTTGCCGAGGAACGCGGTGACCGAGCGGCCAGAGAAGTCATCCGTGTTCGTCACGACCACGTCCGCGATCCCGTCGCCATTCAAGTCGCCGATCACGACCCCGCCGGGCTCCGAGCCGGCGGCGCGCTGGTCGGCGAGGGTGAACGATCCGTCGCCGTGCCCGAGGTAGACGAACACGTCGCCGTTGGCGATCACCAGGTCCTGGAACCCGTCACGGTTCATGTCGAACGCCGCGATCGCGCGTGCCCCGGAGGGAAGGGAGCTGCCTAGGCGCAACCCGCCGGCGCCGTCGTTCAGGAAGATGTTCAGCGTGCCCGACGACCAGCCTCCCGCCGCCACGTCCAGCCTCCCGTCGCCGTTGAAGTCGGCGAGCGCGATCACTTGCAGGCCGGGACTCGAGCCCGAGTACGCCCGGAACGGAGCACGGAACAGCGGGCCCCCCTCGGCCGTGGCGGCGAGGACCGCGGTGGCGAGCGCCAGCACGGCGACGCGCAGGTTCATCCGGGTGGGGCGCATGGGCTGGATCCCCTCGACTGCGGCCGCGGTGTGTCAAGACTAACCCGCAACCGGCGCGCGTGGTTCCAGACTTTTCGCCCCGGGTGCGTCCGCTGCCGGACGTGGCTACGCCGTCGGCGCCATGAGCAGGCGGTTGAGCGTC
>Ga0318534_10000546_pt1 | contig 12856 bp, 12 predicted proteins | sample GRESIP117b4f26_FD_202502 | JGI IMG/M metagenome (GOLD analysis project Ga0318534, IMG submission 202502) | Tropical soil microbial communities from Luquillo Experimental Forest, Puerto Rico - GRE.SIPMG.117b4f26 | ecosystem: Environmental > Terrestrial > Soil > Tropical forest > Bulk soil...
ATCCGCATCGAGGCCTCGAGCGGGCTCAAGGAGGACGAGATCAAGCGCATGGTGGACGACGCCACGTCGCACGCCGAGGAGGACCAGCAGCGGAAGGCGCTGGTCGAGGCGAGGAACGCGGCCGACGCCAAGGCGTACGAGGTCGAGAAGGGCATCACCGACCACGGCGCCAAGCTGGACGACGCCACCAAGACGTCGCTGCAGGACAAGATCAAGGCGACGCGCGAGGCGGCGAAGTCAGACGACAAGCGTGCGATCGAGTCGGCCACGGACGAGCTCGCGCGGGCCTGGATGCAGGCGGCGCAGGCGCTCTACCAGCAGGCGCCGCCGCCGGGCGGCGCCGGCGGGGCGGCTCCGGAAGCGGAGCCCCAGCCTCAGGGCGAGACGCCGAAGAAGAAGCCGGGGGACGGCGCGGTGGACGCCGACTTCGAGGTCGTGAACTAACCGATCCCCGGGCGGAGAAGCGAACGGCGGCGAGGGCGCAAGGCTCTCGCCGCCGACGTTTTCATGCCGCCCGCGGCGCGCGAGGTCTCGCGTGTCGCCGCGTCCGTGCCGCTCGTTACAACCGGACGATCTTCGGCGAGCGCTTCCCGGCCAGCGCGTTGCGCGTGTCGACGATCGCCGACGCCCACTGCAGCAGCGCGGAGTAGTCGAACGCCTTGTGCGCGGTGGCCACGACGACGCAGTCGAAGCGCTTCACCTGCGCGGCCGTGAACGGCACGCTCTTGAGCGTGGCGCCCGCGAACTGGATGGTCGCCACGTGCGGGTCGCTGTACTCGATCTTCGCGCCCTTCTCGCGCAGCTTCTCCATGATGTCCAGCGACGGGCTCTCGCGCACGTCGTCGATGTCGGCCTTGTAGGCGACGCCCAGCACCAGCACGCGCGAGCCGCGTACGGACTTCCCCTGACGGTTCAGCGCCTCCATCACCAGCTCCACGACGTGGTCGGGCATGTGCCCGTTCACGTGCCCGGCCAGCTCGATGAAGCGCGCCTCGAAGCCGCTCGCGCGCGCCTTCCACGACAGGTAAAACGGGTCGATCGGGATGCAGTGCCCGCCGAGGCCGGGCCCGGGATAGAAGGGCATGAACCCGAACGGCTTGGTCGCCGCCGCGCGGATGACCTCCCAGACGTCGATCTTGAGCCGGGCGCACATCAGCGCCAGCTCGTTCACGAGCCCGATGTTGACGCTGCGGAACGTGTTCTCGAGGAGCTTCACCATCTCGGCGACCTGTGGCGAGCTGACCGCGACGACGTGCTCGAGCCGCTGGCGGTAAAGCCTCACGGCCGCGCTCGTGCACGCCGGCGTCACGCCGCCCACGACCTTCGGGATGTTGCGCGTGTTGTACGTCGGATTACCGGGGTCCACGCGCTCGGGGGAGAACGCGAGGAAGAAGTCCTTGCCGACCTCGAGCCCGGATTCCGACAGCATGGGCAGCACCAGCTCGTCGGTGGTGCCGGGGTAGGTCGTGCTCTCCAGGATCACCAACTGACCCTTGTGCAGGTAGCGGGCGACCTCGGTCGCGGCGGCCACGATGTACGACACGTCCGGGTCGCGCTGCTTGCTGAGCGGCGTGGGCACGCAGATGTTGACCGTGTCGCACTCGCGCAGGGAGGAGAAGTCGGTGGTGGCGCGGAAGCGCTTCTCCCGCACCAGCTCGGCCACGTCCGTCGTGGGCACGTCCTGGATGTAGGACTGGCCCTGGTTCAGCAACTTGACGCGCTTCTCGTCGATGTCGATGCCCACCACCTCGAAGCCCGCCTGCGCCATCTCCACGGCGAGCGGCAGCCCGACGTAGCCCAGGCCGATCACGGCGAGCCGGGCGGTGTGGTTCTCGAGTCGTTGTTCGAGGGCTTGTGCGGGACGCGGCTTCCTGGCGCGGCGCGGCTGGGGCATAGGGCCCGCGACGTTAACAAGCGTTGCGTCGAAGCGCCAATTGAGTGTCGATTTCACCAACGGTTCTTCCCCCACGAGCGCACGGTCAGCACACGGCGTTCGGTGCCATCGATCACGAGACGCGGTCGTCAAGGCATGGCTCGTGCCTCGCGCGAAACGTCTTGACGTTGTGCGCGCGCGTTCACGAGAATTGTGTCGAGAGGCGTCCTGTCTGAGAGCAGTGATCCGCGGAGCCGACCCCCCTGGACGCGATCTGGACGTGCCGTCGCATCCGGAGGACCCCCTCGGCTCTTCGACACGCGTGGATGGGTGCCTCCAAAATTTCGTTCCGCGGCGTTCCGCGCTAGGCTGCGCCCCATGATGCGTCCCACGTCGAGCGCCGCGCCTCCGGAACGCCTGGTCCGCTACGTGGTCGACGGCGTGGCCCACCATGGCCTCGAGCGCGACGGCCACCTGGAGCGCCTGGATCGCGCGCCGTGGGACGGCGGGCGCGCGACCGGCGTGCGCGACGACCCTGGCGCCCCGCGGCTCGCGCCGTGCGCGCCCGGCAAGATCGTGTGCATCGGGCTCAACTACGTCGAGCACGTGAAGGAGAGCCTCACGGTCGCGCCGACGGCCCGGAACCAGCCACCGGCGGAGCCGCTGTTCTTCTTCAAGCCGACGAGCGCGGCGCTCGCCCCCGGGGGGGCGATCGTCAAGCCGCACGGCCTCACGCGGCTGGATCCCGAGGGCGAGATGGCGCTGGTGATCGGGCGCCGCGCACGCCACGTCCGCGAGGCCGACGCGCTCGCCCACGTCGCGGGCGTCACGGCGTTCAACGACGTCAGCGCGCGTGACTGGCAGAAGTCCGACTCGCAGTGGTCCCGCGCCAAGGGCAGCGACACGTTCGCGCCGTTCGGCCCGTGCATCGCGCTCGGCCTGGACCCGCGCGACCTGGCGCTCGAGCTCGCGGTGAACGGCAGCGTGCGCCAGCTAACGCGCACGTCGGAGATGCACTTCGGTCCGGCGTTCCTCATCCACTACTTGAGCCGGTTCGTGACGCTCGAGCCGGGCGACGTGATCGCGACCGGGACGCCGGCGGGCATCGCTCCGATCGAGCCCGGTGACACGGTCGCGATCACGGTCGAGGGCGTGGGCACGCTCACGAACCCGGTCGTGGCGGCATCGGCGTGAGCGCGCCGCTCCTGATCGTGAATGGCCGGCCGTGGTCGGGGCGGCCGCTCGAGGGCGACGCCGTGCTCGTGCACGATGGCCGCATCGTGGCGGTGGGCCCCGCACCGGCGTTCCGAGACGAGCGCGCGGTGCAGCGCGTCATCGACGCGCACGGCGGCACGATCACGCCGGGCCTGGTCGACGCGCACATCCACCTGGTGCCGTGGGCGCGCGCGCGCCGGCAGCCAGATCTCGACGGCTGCGCGTCACGCGAGGAGGCGCTGGAGCGCGTGCGCGCGGCGCTCGCGGCGCTGGCGGACGAGCCGGATTCGACGGGTGAACCGGCGCCGCTCGTGGGCCGCGGCTGGGACGACGCGGGCTGGGAGGCGCCGCCCGAAGCCTCGGCACTCGACGCGCTCGCGCCGGAGCGCCCCGTGCTGCTTCACCGCCACGACTTCCACGCGCTGTGGGCGAACACCGCCGCGCTTCGCGCGGCGGGCGTGTCGAAGGCCACGCCGGATCCCGAGGGCGGGGTGTTCGTGCGCGGGCCCGGCGGCGAGCCAAGCGGCCTCGTGCGCGAGCACGCGGTGCGGATGTTCCTGGCGCTCGAGGAGCGCGCCGCGCCCGCGGTGGACGAGGCGCTGCTCGACCAGGCGGCGGGAGCGCTCCACGCCGAGGGCGTCACCGCCGTCCACGACTTCCAGCGCACGCAGGCCGACTGGGAGCGCATGCGCTCGCTCGCCGGCCGCCACAAGCTCCGCGTGCTCCAGCACGTGGGCTTGGAGCAGGTCGCCGACGCGCGGCGGGTCGAGCTTCGCGGCGGCGAGGGCGACGCGTGGTTCCGGACCGGCGCGCTCAAGCTCTTCGCCGACGGCACGCTCGGCTCGCGGACCGCCGCGATGCTCGACCCCTACGACGACACGCCGGGGCGGGGGATGACGCTGCTCACGGCCGATGAGATGGCTCGATCGATCGACCGCGCCGCGGCGGCCGGGTTCTCCGTGGCGATCCATGCCATCGGCGATGCTGCGGTGCGCCACGCGCTGGACGCGATCGGGTCGCGGCGTGCGGACCTCGCACGCCTGTCACTGCCGCCGCGCATCGAGCACGTCCAGCTCCTGCACCCCGCGGATCGGGATCGCTTCGCCTCGCTCGGCGTTGCGGCGAGCATGCAGCCGCAGCACGCGGTCACCGACGCGCCGGTCGCGAAGCGCGCCTGGGGCGCGCGCTGTGCGCTCTCCTACCCGTGGCGCGCGCTGCTCGAGACCGGCATCACGCTCGCGTTCGGCTCCGACGCGCCCGTCGAGCCGCCGTTGGCGCGGCTCGGGCTCGCTGCCGCGGTCGGCCGGCTCGGCGCCGACGGCCAGCCGTTCGAGTCCGGCCAATGCCTGACGCTGGATCAAGCCCTTTCCGGCTACACCCGATGCGCGTGCGAACTCGCGGCTGGCACCCTCGGGAGCGGGCGGCTCGAGCCCGGCGCCCCGGCCGACCTCGTGATCTGGGACCGCGACCTCCATGCGGCGGGGCCCCAGGAGCTGGCGGGGGCGCGGCCGCGGTTCACGGCACTGGCCGGCGAAATCGTGTATGACTCCCGTTTCGACGTGAGCCCCAGCGGGGGAGCTTCCGCCAGCGCTGCCGCTGGTCACCCCGTGGAACGCGCATGAAAGGGACGGCCGGCATGAGCGTGGACTACGGCGCGCTGAGCGACTCGGATCTCGTGGATCGCACGAAGGCGGGGGACAACCGCGGCTTCGACGAGCTCGTGCGCCGCTATCGCGACCGCGTCTACCGGCTCTCCACCAAGATCCTCCGCCACGAGGACGACGCGGCCGAGGCGCTCCAGGACGCGTTCCTGAGCGCCTACCGGGGCCTGCCGAATTTCAAGCGCGAGTCCACGTTCTCGACCTGGCTCTACCGCATCGCCACGAACGCGAGCCTGATGAAGCTGCGCCGCCGGCGAGAGGGCCATGTCTCCTACGAACAGTCGCAGGGGAACGACGCGGACGCCGAGCCGCTGTCGATCCCCGACTGGTCCACGCAGCCGCTCGAGGAGCTGCTCGACTCCGAGGCACGCGAGGTGCTGGGCCGCGAGGTGGACCTGCTCCCGGCGAACGAGAAGGAGGTGTTCGTGCTGCGCGACATCATGGAGCAGTCAAATGCCGACGTCGCGCAGGAGCTGGGGCTCACGATCGCCGCGGTCAAGTCGCGCCTGCACCGGGCCCGCCTGCACCTGCGCGACCGCATGAACCGCTACTTCCGCGACCGCGCCTCGCGCCCGCCGGGGTGAAGCGGCCGACCGGCCGATATCAGTGGTGGGCCGCCGCCCAGGCGAACAGGAAGAGCGCCAGGACGACGCGGTAGAGCGCGAACGCACCGAAGCCGGTGCGGCGGAGCACCCCGAGGAGGAAGCGGATGGCAAGGAAGCCGAACAGGGCCGAGCTCGCCACGCCCACGAACAGCGTGCTCACCGGGATCTCGTGCGACAGGGTCTTCGACTTGAGCAGCAGCGTGTACATCACGGCGGCGAGCGTGATCGGCATGCTGACCAGGAACGAGAAGCGCGCGGCCGAGAGCCGCGAGAGCCCGCACGCCCGGCCCGTGGTCATGGTCACGCCCGAGCGCGACACGCCGGGCACGAGCGCCAGGCACTGCGCCAGTCCCACGCCGACCGCGGTCGCCCAGCCCGGGACGGCGGCCTCCCGGCCGGGGCGCGCGAACCGGTCCACGGCCCACAGCAGCAGCCCGAACACGAGCTGGAGCGAGGCGATGAGCACCACGGAGCGCAGCCGGTCCTCCAGGTCGCCGAGCACGAACCCGGCCGCGAGCCCGGGCACGGTCGCGACGCAAATCATGCCGAACAGCGCCCGCGCCTCGGTCCGCGGGCCCGCGTCGGACGAAAAGAAGTTCGCCGCCATGCGCCGCCAGTCGTCGAGGTACGCAAACACCAGGGCGAGCAGCGTGCCGGCGTGCAGCGCGACGTCGAACGTCACCCCGAAGTACGGCCAGCCGAGCAGCGTGGGGAAGATGAACAGGTGGGCGCTGCTCGAGATCGGGAGCAGCTCCGTGATCCCCTGCACCGCGCCCAGCACGAACGCCTGGAATAAGGTGAGCGTGGGTTCTGCGGCCGCGGCCAGGGGGATCAGCATGGAGCAGCAGGCTAGCACGCGCGCCATGCAACGCGCGAACTCGGGCATTTTCGGACGCATCCGCGGCGGTCCGCGGTGACCGACGAGACGCGGGTGGAGCCAGTCGCGAGCCCCGCCGCCACCGAGACCGGCGGCGGCGCGGTCGAGCGCGCGGGTGGCGTGGCCCGTCACGTGGGCGCGGTGAGCGCGGCCACGTTCATGTCGCGCGTGCTGGGGCTGCTGCGAGACCAGGTGTTCGCGGCCTGGTTCGGCGCTGGCACCGCCGCCGACGCGTTCAACATGGCGTTCCGCGTGCCGAACCTCGTGCGCGACCTGTTCGCCGAGGGCGCGATGAGCGCCTCGTTCGTGCCCACGTTCACCGAGTGGCGCGAGCGCCAGGGCGACGACGCCGCGTGGGCGCTCGGCCGGCAGCTCATGTCCACGCTGCTCGCCGTGCTGCTGGGGCTCTGCACGCTCGGATGGATCTTCGCGCCGCAGATCATCGGCCTCATCGCCGGCGGCTTCGCCGCGGTGCCGGGCAAGCTCGCGCTCACGGTGTCGCTCACGCGCATCATGCTGCCGTTCCTGCCCGCGGTGGCGCTCGCGGCCGCGGCGATGGGGATGCTGAACGCGCGCGGCGTGTTCTTCCTGCCGGCGTTCGCGCCGGCGCTGCTCAACATCGGCATGGTCGTCTTCGGCCTGAGCCTGATCCCGGCCGCGCGCGCCATCGGCTGGCCGGCGATCACGGCGATGGCGTTCGGCGTGGTGCTGGGCGGGCTGCTCCAGTTCGCCTGCCAGCTGCCCGCGCTCCACAGGCTCGGCTTCCGCTTCCGGCTCGAGCTGCCAACGTGGCACCCGGGCGTGCGCCGCGTCGCGCTGCTCATGCTCCCGGCCACGGTCGGGCTCGCGGCGACCCAGCTCAACATCTTCGTCAGCCAGGCGATCGCCGCGAGCTTCCGCGAGGGCAGCGTGTCGTGGCTCCAGTACGCGTTCCGGCTGATGCAGCTGCCGATCGGGCTCTTCGGCGTCGCGGTGGGCACGGTGAGCCTGCCGGCGCTCTCGCGCGCGGCGGCGCGGCGGAACGTGCCGTTGCTGCGGGCCACGCTCTCCGAATCGGTGCGGCTCGTGTTCCTGCTCACGGTGCCGTCGGCGCTGTTCCTCGCGGTGATGGCGCGGCCGATCATCGCGCTGCTGTTCCAGCACGGGCGTTTCCACGCCGTGGACACCGTCGCCACCGGCGACGCGCTGCTCATGTACTGCGTCGGGCTGCCGGCGTTCGCCGCGGTGGGCATCTTCACGCGCGCGTTCTACGCGCAGGGCGACACGCGCACGCCGGTGCAGGCCACGTTCGTCGCGGTGGGCGTCAACCTCGGACTGAACCTGCTGTTCGTGGGGCCGCTCGCGCGGTTGGGGCTCGCGCACCGCGGACTCGCGCTCGCGACGTCGGTGACGGCGATGCTGAACCTGGTCCAGCTCGCCGTCCGGCTGCGCTCGCGGCTGGGCGGCGTCGACGGCGGCCGCATCCTGCGTTCGCTCGGCAAGCTCCTGGTCGCGAGCGGGCTGACCGCGGCCGGCCTCGTCGCGGGGCTCATGGCGCTCGGCGACGTCTCCGGCCGCGGCGTGGCGTTCCGCGCCGCGGTGGTCGCGGGCGGGGCACTGGGCGCGCTCGTCGTGGGCGGGCTCCTGATGTGGCTCCTCCGCGTGGAGGAGCTGGCGCTCCTGCGCGAGCTCGTGCGCTCGTTCGCCGGCCGGTTCCGGCGCGGTCCGGGCGCGGCGTGAGCCACGCGCCGGCGGCTTCAGCGCAGCAGCACGAGAGCGCTCTGGGCCGGGAGATGTCGCAACCCTCGGGCGTGTCGAATGTGCATTCGACAATGGGTCGAGTCCAGGCCCTAATCTGACCTCAGGCGCTTCCTGTCTTCTCGTGTCGGGCGCTGTCGTGCACGCGCGTCGTGCGGAGCACGCATGGCGCTGTCGGGTCGCATGTGTCCGCGTTCGGGCACAAGCGGTATCGCTACACGAGATACGACCACTGACCGGCGTTACGCGCGACGCGCGTATCGCGCGCTCGTCGCGCGCGCCGGGGGCGCGGTGAGAACGAGACTTACGTTGAACTTCGTGGAATGACCTGATACAGCTTGTCCAGTAAGCGATCCCGCATCGGCCGGCGGCTTGGGGCCCAGCCGATGAAACGCGGGACCGCACGAATCAGCACCTCAAGGGAGTTCCTGACTGCACGACCCAGGCGCCTCCGGCGCGGGTGCGTGCCCGGCGAACCCAGGCCGCCGCTCGGGGATGCACGTCGCGTCGCGGCGCTCGAGAAGGAAGAGCGCCATGACGGATCTCCAGATCGTCCCCACCGACAACAAAGCCGCGCTCGAAAACAACGCCGCGCTCATGCGCGAGCTGGTCGCGCACCTGCGTGAGAGCCGTACCGGCCTGCGCGAGGAGTGGCTGCGGCGCATCTTCGAGACCGAGCTGCTCACGGCCATGACCCGCGAGGAGGTGTTCGCGGAAGCCACCTCGGTCTACGACAGCTACGTCGAGGCGCTCGAGACGCGCACGCTGGAAGCACTGCAGTCGTACGCGCAGAACCTGTCCGAGCGCATCATCCCGCGCGGTGTCGAGACGCACGAGGTCGTGGGCATCGTGCTGCTGCTGCGCGACGTGCTGGCGCGCTCGCTGTTCGGCAAGTACCACGCGAACTTCAAGATGCTGAACGCCGTGCTCGACGCCTACGAGCCCGCCGCGAACTCCATCGCGATCACCGTGGCCGTGGGCTTCGTGCAGCAGCGCGAGCGCATCATCCGCGACCAGCAGGAAGCGATCCGCGAGCTGTCCACGCCTGTGCTCCAGGTGCGCGAGCGGCTGCTGATCCTGCCGATCATCGGCGTCATCGACCCGCAGCGCGCGCGCCAGCTCACCGAGCAGCTGCTGCGCGGGATCCGCGCCACGCGCGCCAAGGTCGTCGTCATCGACATCACCGGCGTGGCCGCGATGGACGCCAGCGTCGCGAACCACCTCGTGCAGACGGTCGAGGCGGCGCGCCTGCTCGGCGCCATGGTCATCGTCACCGGACTGTCCCCGGAGATCGCCCAGACGCTCGTGAACATCGGCGTCGACCTCGGCAAGATGAACACGGTGGGCGACCTGCAGGGCGGCATCGAAGAGGCCGAGAGGCTGCTGGGCTACAAGGTCTTGCCGAGCGGGGAGACCGTGGGCGCGTGACGCCTCGGATGGCCCGGCCCGGAAGAAGGACACATCCATGCAGGTTCCGATTCTCAAACAGGGCGCTCACCTGATCGCGACCGTGCAATCGGCGCTGACCGATGCAGATCTGGTGCAGCTGCGGGACGCGATCGTCGAGCAGGTGGGGCGCACGCGCGCCCGCGGCGTGATCATCGACGTCACCGCGCTCGACGTGGTCGATTCGTTCGCCACGGCGACAATGCGCGACATCGCGCAGATGATCCGCCTGCGGGGCGCGCGCACGGTCATCGTCGGCATCCAGCCCGAAGTGGCGTTCGCCATGGTGCAGATGGGGCTCACGCTCGAGGGCGTGACCACCACGCTCGACCTCGAGGAGGCGCTCGAGCACCTGGGCGAGCGGCAGAACGGAAAGGTCACCCGGTGAGCGGCGACGCCGTGGCCACCGAGGCGCGTGTCGTGGTCGAGGCCGATCGCGACATCGTCTCTGCGCGCCAGCAGGGCCGGGTCATGGCGACGCAGCTCGGCTTCTCGCCGGGCACGGCCACGCTCATCGCCACCGCGATCTCGGAGCTGGCGCGGAACATCCTGCTCTACGCGAGCCGGGGCGAGGTGACGATGCGCACGATCGAGAACAACGGCAGCAAGGGGATCACGGTCGAGGCGCGCGACGACGGCCCGGGCATCCCGCAGCCGCAGCGGGCGCTCGAGGACGGCTACTCCACGTCCGGGCGCCTGGGGCTGGGGCTGCCGGGGGTGAAGCGGCTGATGGACGAGTTCCGACTGGAGACCTCCCCAGGCCGGGGGACGCGGATCGTGGTGCACAAATGGGTGCGGTGAGGCTCGGCGAGCTCGAGTGGGCCGTGGCCTCGCGCCCGGCCGCGGGCGGCGCCGAGCTCGGGGATGCCTGTCTCGTCAAGCCGATCGAGCACGGGCTGCTGATCGCGGTGGTGGACGGGCTCGGTCATGGGTCCGAGGCCGCGCTCGCGGCGCGGCGCGCGGTGACGGCCTTGGAGCGCTCGACGCAGCTGCTCCCCGCGGCGATCGTCGTCGAGTGCCACCGTGCGCTCCAGGCGACGCGCGGGGTCGTCCTCGGTCTCGCGATGGTGGACGCACGCGCGGACTCGCTCACGTGGATCGGCGTCGGGGACGTGCGCGCCGTGCTGTGGCGCGCCGAGCCGGCCGGCACGGCCCGGCACGACAACATGTTCACGCACAACGGCGTCATCGGGCGCTCGCTGCCGCCGCTGCGGCCGGTGACGCGCTCGCTCCACGTCGGCGACACGCTCATCGTGACCACCGACGGCATCCGCGCCGGGTTCACGCCCGACCCGCGCGCGAGTGACTCCACCGAGCGCCTCGCGAGCAACCTGCTCGAGCGCTACGCGGTGCCCACCGACGACGCGCTGGTCCTCGTGGCGCGCTACCGGGACGGCGCCGCATGAGCACGACGGCGGTCTCCCTGGTCCAGCGCCTGTCCGAGGCATTGCGCGGACACCTCGAGCGCGGCGACGAGCAGACCCTGCACGAGGCGTACGAGATCGCGCGCCGCGCGGTCGAGGAGGGCCTCGGTCCCATGGACATGGCGTCCATGCTCCACCGTGCCTGGCGCGGGGGCGGAGCCGGAAGCGGGGGGGTGCGGCCGCCCGACGTGCGCGAGCGCTTCGAGGCGTTCGCGCTCGAGTGCTATTCGCCGTTCGAGATGGAGTACCGCGGCGCGCGCGACGCCACGCGCGCGCTGCGCCGGCTCAACGAGCGCGGGGAGGAGAACGTGCGCCGGATCGCCTACGAGCTGCACGACACGGCGGGCCAGCTGCTCGCCACCGTGCACTTCGCGCTCGACGCCGCCGAGCGCCGGCTCGGGCCGTCGGCCGGCAACGCCCTGGTGCCGGTGCGCACGCGCCTCGAGGAGGTGGAGCTCGAGCTGCGGCGGCTCTCGCACGAGCTGCGACCGACGCTGCTCGACCATCTCGGCCTGCTGCCGGCGCTTCGCGAGCTGGCACATGGCGTGAGCAAGCGCTCGGGGATCGCGATCCAGGTGGAGGACGGGACGACCGAGCGGCTGCCGGCCGCGATCGAGACCGCGCTCTACCGCATCGCCCAGGAGGCATTCACGAATGCGACCCGTCATTCGCACGCGACCCGCGTCGAAGTGAGGGTCGCGCGCGAGGCATCGGCCGTGCATTGCACGATCACCGACAACGGCGTGGGCTTCGAGCGCGTCGCGCTCGACGGCGCGCGCGCGGGTCCCGGCCTCGGACTGGCCGGAATGGCCGAGCGGCTGTCCCCGCTGGCCGGATCGCTGCGCATTGAAACCTCGCCAGGCCGCGGCGTGAGACTCGACATCCACATTCCTCTGGAGGGTTCTCGTGCCGACACGGATCTTGCTGGCTGACGATCACCTTGTGGTTCGGGAGGGCCTGCGGTCCCTGCTCGAGGCCGCGGGGTTCAAGGTCGTGGGGGAGGCCCGCGACGGGCGCGAGGCGTTGAAGCTCGCGCGCCTGCTCGAGCCCGAGGTGACGGTGATGGACATCGGCATGCCCGGGTTGAACGGTGTGGACGCCTGCCGCGAGCTGCTGCGCGAGGTGCCCGAGATGCGCATCATCGTGCTCACGGTCCATGGCGAGGACGCCTACGTGATCGAGGCGCTGCGCTCGGGGGCGCGCGGCTACGTGCTCAAGACCCAGGCCGGCTCCGACCTGGTGCGCGCGATCGGCGAGGTGACGCAGGGGCGCATCTATCTGTCGCCGAGCGTGTCGAGCGCGGTCGTGCAGGCGTTCCTCGCGGGCTCGACGAGCCCCGCGGATCCGCTGACGCCGCGCGAGCGCGAGGTGCTGCAGCTCGTGGCCGAGGGCCGCTCGACGAAGGAGGTCGCGGGCATCCTCGGCGTGAGCGTGAAGACCGCGGAGACGCACCGCACGCGGCTCATGACGAAGCTCGACATCCACCACACGGCGGGATTGGTGCACTACGCGATCCGGCGCGGTCTGATCCGCGTCTGAGTCGCGCGCTCGGGTGATGACCCGAGCGGGGGATGCGTGACTTCCGCACGCGGATGTCCGACCTCCCCGATGGAGAGGCGATTGCGCGCGGCGTAATCTTTCAAATGTCGCGACCGTGAATGCGGCCGCGAGCACCGGACGGAGCCACGGAAGCGCTGCGCGTCCGACCGGCGCAGGAGTCCACGGAAACCCGCGAGCGACCGGAGAGTCTCCGGCCCTCCGATCTTCCCGGGCTCCTCCAGGGAAAACGAGCGGTCGGACTGGTGCCCGGGCGTGTCTCCGCAACTGGCCCATCGCGGCGGACTTGCGGACCAAAACCACGATTCCCGGGCGTGATCGGCCGGGCACACCCCCGGATGCCGGTCTCGCACCGCTCGCGATCTCCTGATGCACAGGCCGCGGGGCCCGCTCACGCAGGGGCCCGCGGCCAGCGGACGAAAGTGTGCGGCGCATGCGATCGTCGGCTCGTCGACCCTGCG